>PDWI01004183.1_pt1 | contig 19587 bp, 14 predicted proteins | sample 1430891 | NCBI WGS metagenome assembly PDWI01 (sample SAMN01162508, study PRJNA174530) | Oral metagenome, whole genome shotgun sequencing project. | biome: Marine environment; feature: Marine mammal; material: Swab sample of the gingival sulcus; isolation source: swab sample of gingival sulcus...
GAAAGAAGAACAAATTCCCGGAGATTTTTTCCGCAAGGGAGAGTCTGTTCGTGCTTTAATCTTGCGTGTAGATAACGAAAATAATAATCCGAAAGTAATCCTTTCTCGTAGCAATGGTAACTTCTTGAAACGTCTACTTGAGCAGAATGTTCCTGAGATTGCTGATGGCTTGATTACGATTAAGGCGGTTGCTCGTATCCCTGGAGAGCGTGCTAAGATTGCTGTTGAGAGTTATGACGACCGCATTGACCCTGTAGGAGCTTGTGTCGGTGTTAATGGTTCACGTGTTAAGGGAATTGTAAGAGAACTTAAGGGTGAAAACATAGATGTAACGACTTATACAAGCAATACGGCTCTATTTGTTCAGCGAGCTCTAAGCCCTGCCAAGGTCTCTGCTATTGCTTTTGGACCCGAACCTGAATCTGCAGATGAACAACGTTATGTAGAAGTTTTCTTGCGTCCAGAGGAAGTGCCATTGGCTATCGGTAAGAATGCTTCTAATCTTAAGCTAGCCGCTATGCTTACAGGCTATAAGATTGAAGTCTTCCGTGATGATGATAGCGAGGTTGAGGAAGATATTTATCTTGATGAGTTCTTAGATGAAATTGAGGATTGGGTGATTGATACCTTCAAGAAAAAAGGTTGTACTACAGCTCTATCTGTACTTAAGAAAGATAGAGAAGAACTGCTTGCACTGACAGACTTGGAAGAAGAAACGATAGACCACGTTTTATCTGTATTAGCTTCAGAGTTTAATGATGAGGAAGCAGAAGAAGAGGGCGAAGAGGAAGCATAATTACTAAACAGAATAATAGAGAAGGAATATGGGACAGAAGAAAGTTAAAGTAATGAACCTTATGCGAGCTACAGGAATGGGTTTAGACTCAATCAAACCTGTACTTGTAGAAAAGGGATTTGCTGAGGATTCAACAGACCAAAATAGTCGTATGGACAAAGATACGGCAATCTCGGTTTTGGATATAATGATGAATCGTTATAAGTCTGCAGGTATTGATGTAGAAAAGACGAAAGAATATAAGGAACAGCTATCAAAAGTAGAGGTCGCTCCAAAGGTTAAAGTCAAAGAAGAAAAGCCAAAGGAAGAAGAGCCTATTAAACTAACGATAGTCAAAGATGTAAAGGAAGTTAAAGAGGAGAAGAAAGACGAAGCTGAAGCTCTTCCGCAAGTAGCTAAAGAAGAAAAGGTAGAGGTTAAAGAGGAAGCTAAAGAAGAGCCAAAGAAATCTCCTCTTAAGGTTGTCGGTTCTGTTGATTTGGAAGAGAAAGCTAAGCCTAAAAAGTCTGCTTCTAAGAAGAAACAAACTAAGGACGCTCCAAAGAAAGAAGCTAAAGTTTCTAAGAAAGAGACAGTAAAAGAAACTCCAAAAGTTGAGAAGCCTAAGGCAGAAGTTAGTCCAAAACAGGAAGAGAAGAAAGAAGTTCTTGTAGCTGAAGCTCCTAAAAAGGAAGAAGCTAAAAAAGAAGAAGAAAAAGTTTCGTCTAATAAGATTGAGACAGAGGCTTTAGACCCTGGGATTAAGTTCAATGTCGTTGGAGAAAAGATTGACCTAAGCCAATTTAATAAACCTAAGACATCAAAGGATAAAAAGAAACGTACTCGTAAGAAACAAGCAAATAATCCTATTGATGTTGATAAAGAAGGGAAGAAGATTGCTGCTGAAAATGCTAATAACAAGTCTAATAATAGAGGTAAATCTAATCAGCAACAGAATAATAACTCGGGGCAAGGCAATCAACGAAGAAAAGATCAACGCAAGAAAGATAAGGCTCGTAAACCTGCTCCTAAGCAAGAAATCTCTGACGAAGACGTTCAGCGTCAAGTAAAAGAAAACTTAGCTCGTCTTACAAACAAAGGAAATAAGGGTGGAACAGCTCAGCATAAGAGAGAGAAGCGTCAAGCTCGTCTGCGTGAAGATGAAAAGGAACGAGAAAATGCTCTAAAAGAAGCTACAGTGCTACAGCTTACTGAGTATGTAACGGTTAGTGATTTGGCAAGCCTTATGGACGTTCCTGTAAATAAGGTAATTGCGACTTGTATGAGCCTTGGCTTAATGGTTTCAATCAATATGCGTCTTGATGCTGAAACGATTGACATTGTGGCAGACGAATTTGGCTTTACAACAAACTTTGTTAGTGCTGAAGATGTAGAGACTGTCGTTGAAGAGGTTGAAGAAGAGAATGAAGCAGACTTATTGCCACGCTCTCCAATCGTAACTGTAATGGGACACGTTGACCACGGTAAAACTTCTCTCCTTGACTACTTGAGAAAATCAAATGTAATCGAAGGCGAAGCAGGAGGGATTACTCAACACATCGGAGCCTACAGCATTAAGGTTGGAGATGAGAAGCGTATTACTTTCTTAGATACTCCAGGGCACGAAGCCTTTACTGCTATGCGTGCTCGTGGAGCTAAGGTTACGGATATTGCTATTATTATTGTGGCTGCCGATGATGATGTGATGCCTCAGACTAAGGAAGCTATCAATCACGCTAGTGCAGCTGGTGTGCCAATTGTTTTTGCGATTAACAAGATTGATAAGCCTGCCGCTAATCCTGATCGTATTCGTGAGCAATTGGCTGCGATGAATTACCTCGTAGAAGAATGGGGCGGAAAGTATCAATGTCAAGAAATATCTGCAAAGCAAGGTATTAACATTGATGAATTACTTGAGAAAGTTCTGCTTGAAGCCGAACTCCTAGAGCTAAAAGCTAATCCAAGTCGTAAGGCTTCGGGTACAATCATTGAGTCTTCTCTCGATAAGGGGCGTGGTTATGTCGCTACTCTTTTGGTTCAGAACGGAACATTGAGAACAGGAGATGTTCTTCTTTCAGGAACTCATTTCGGTAAGGTAAAAGCGATGTTCAACGAACGTAACCAACGAGTAGAAGAGGTTGGTCCTAGTTTGCCTGTACTTATCCTAGGACTAGATGGAGCTCCTACTGCAGGAGAAGTCTTTAACACGATTGATACAGAGCAAGAAGCTCGTAGTATTGCCAATAAGCGTGAACAGCTTAAGCGTGAAATGGAGAATCGTACGAAGAAGGGACTTACACTTGAAGAACTTGCTCGTCGTCGTGCAATGGGTAACTTCCAAGAACTAAACCTTATTGTTAAGGGAGACGTGGATGGTTCTATTGAAGCCTTAGCCGATTCTTTGATTCGTCTCTCTACGGAAGAAATCCAAGTAAATGTTATTCACAAGGGCGTTGGTGCTATCACAGAGAGCGATATTGTTCTTGCAGCGGCTTCTTCGGCTATTGTGATTGGTTTCCAAGTGCGTCCTATTCAGACGGCTCGTCGCTTAGCTGAGGCAGAGGGCGTAGAGATTCGTACTTATTCAATTATTTATGACACGATTGATGACATCAAGAGTGCAATGGAAGGAATGCTTTCTCCTGAGATTAAGGAGAATGTCGTGGCTAACCTTGAAGTTCAGCAAACCTTTAAGATTGGTAAGCTTGGTACGATTGCAGGCTGTATGGTCGTTGAGGGTAAGATTAAGCGTACGAATAAGATACGTCTTATCCGTGAAGGTATTGTTAAGTATGCAGGTGAACTTGGTTCTCTTAAGCGTTTCAAAGACGACGTTAAAGAGGTTGTACTCGGACAAGATTGTGGTTTGAACATTGAGGGATACAACGATATTCTAGTCGGTGATATTATTGAAGCTTACGAAGAGATTGAAGTAAAGAAAACGCTCTAAGTAGAGGCTTCTTATAAAAGAGATAAAGAGAGAGGGCGAGTCCAAACGGCACGCCCTCTCTCTTTTTTTTGCATAAAGTCCCGACTTGCTTAAGCTAAGCTAGGAAAAGAGCCTCGTTGCAAGGCTTAATAAATTATTTTCCTTATCTTTGGACGAAGGTATAATCATTAAATAAGAATAAGTAATATGAGTATTGCATCAAATAAGTTCGTAGCCTGTACTTACGAGCTGTATGTAGGAGGCGAAGAGAAGCCAGAGCTAATGGAGAAAGCAACGACAGAACGCCCATTAGAATATATCCACGGATTGAATATGATGTTGCCTGATTTTGAGAAAAACCTCTTTGGGCTTTCGGCAGGCGATAAGTTTGATTTTGTCTTGACGCCCGAACAGGCTTACGGCGAGTATTCCGAGGAGCATATTCTTGACTTGCCTAAGACGATTTTCACAAACGAAGAGGGCGTTTTTGACGCTGAACAAGTCGTTGTGGGTAACGTGCTACCTATGCAGACGCAAGACGGACACACCGTTCAAGGGCTAGTTAAGGAAATCAGCGAGGAAGTTGTTAAGATGGACTTCAATCACCCATTGGCAGGCGAGACGCTTCACTTCAAGGGCGAAATCCTTAGCGAGCGTGATGCGACAGAGGAAGATATGTCTAAGTTCTTTGGCGGAGGCTGTAGCGGAGATTGCTGTTGCGGTTCGCACGGCGAGGACGAATGCTGTGGCTCGCACGAAGGCAAGGGTAAGCACAAGCACGGCGAGGACGAATGCTGTGGCAAGCACGAGGGCAAGCATAAGCACAGCAAGGGCGAGTGCTGTGGGCATAAGTAAGCATTCGTATCTACATTAGGCTAGTGTAGAACCTATAATAATGTAAGAAAAGCTGTCTATAAAGGGAAACTTGATTAGACAGCTTTTCGTTTTTTTTCTTTGGACTCCTTTTAGAGTTTCTTTGGGAAGAGATTCTAGTTTCTTCGCTTGTAGACTTCAGTTTCTTCCCAAAGAAACTCATCAGCTTAAGGGATAAACACAGGGCATAAATGAATAGCATTGGTCAATTATTACGTTTAACTAGTTTCGGCGAGTCGCACGGCAGAGCAATCGGAGGCGTTCTTGATGGAATGCCTGCAGGCATTGAGCTTGATATAGATTTAATCCAAGCGGAACTGAATCGTCGTCGTCCTGCACAATCTTCTGTTACCACTTCTCGTCGTGAGGCTGATGAAGTGATAATTCTCTCAGGTATCTATCAAGGTAAAACCCTTGGTACGCCTATCGGTTTTATGATTGAGAATAAGGGACAGCGTTCAGAGGATTATGATGCTCTGAAAGACGCTTTTCGTCCTTCACACGCAGACTATACTTATCAGGCGAAGTATGGACACCGAGACCCACGAGGAGGAGGGCGAGCCTCGGCAAGGGAGACGGCAGTGCGTGTCGTAGCAGGGGCTATAGCTAAGCAGTTCCTCCATAAGCTTGGTGTCGAACTTAGAGCTTATACAGAGTCAGTCGGAACAATTACTCTTGAGAAGGAACTGAAAACAATGCCGAAGCTTTCGGAGGTTGAAGCCTCTAGCTTGCGTTGTCCCTGTCCCAAAACGAGCGAAGCGATGCTTCAGGCAGTGCATAAAGCGAGCAAAGAAGGGGATAGCCTTGGCGGAACGATTATCTGCCGAGTGCAGAACGTTCCTGCAGGTTGGGGCGAACCAATTTACGATAAGCTTTCGGCTCGCTTGTCCTATGCGATGCTTTCTATCAATGCTGTTCGTGCATTTGAGCTAGGGAACGCTTTTGGTATGGTCAAACGTAGAGGTTCAGAGGTTAATGACGCAATGTATATCAAGGACGGTGTGCCTCGGCACAAGACTAATCATTCGGCAGGCATACTCGGAGGCATTTCGAACGGAGAAGAAATCATCTTTCGCTTGGCGATTAAGCCAACGCCTAGTATTGCCCGAGAGCAGGCGAGCGTCAATGCCTTCGGAGCAGAAACGAACTTATCTATCAGAGGATGGCACGATCCAATTATTCTGCCTCGCGTCATTCCTGTTGTTGAGGCGATGACGGCTCTAACGCTTGCTGATTGCTACTTGCTTCAGCGAAGTCGCTCTTAAACAAGGCTAAGCTCTGTGCGTGTTATCTTCACTCCTAGTAGAACGATTAAAGAAGGATTGCAATTTGCAGGGCTTCAACAGCTAAACAAAGAAGTTAAGCCTAAAAATGTAGGAGACTCTTCTAGTTCAGAAAATGAAGAAGAGTACAACCCTTCAGGACACACACTGGCTTATAGTTATGAGCTAAGAGTTATGAATTAAGAGTTGCCCTCAAGGCAATTAAGAGTTGTGAGTTTCCTCTTTTAAGTAGAAAAAAAAAACTGAGATATGTCACAAAAGGCACATCCCAGTTTTTTTATATTTACTCAAATAAAGATGAGTTTTCTTAGGTTTTACAAACGATAAAAATGATTAAGTTCATCTAAACTTGGGTCAATCAAACAAATAGCCCCTCTATCGTCCACAAGATAAGCGTGCAAGCCCTCGGTCAAAGCATAACGCCCAAGAAATTCTTCTCTACGAGTACTATCAACATATAGTTGAGTCTCTTCTCTAAGCCCGTCAATAGCCAAAGTTCGTTGAAATACAGCTTTATCAGGGTCTAACGAAATAGCTTTATAGCCTATTTTATCACTCACCGTCTGACCAAAGAACTGATTCCATTCAATGTTTCTAGCTCTACTAGTAGCGTCATAAGAAGCCCAAAAATGAACTAAAGTAAAACGCTTTGACGATTGCTCTGGTAAAACACGACAAGATTGCTCTGTCATTACTCCCAATTCTGTTAATTGCTCCCCTACTCTTAATTCTTGCTTGAAATAGTCTTCCAAACGAATTGCTGAAGTTGTGAGCAACAGCACAGAGCAGGTAGTAAATAAGGCTATCCCTATTTGCCTAAACTTCATAAATTATAATTAAAATTCAACATCCCCTAAACTCCAAAGATGCCTTATGCAAGCAAAATCTTCATTTAGAGTCCCCGACTTTCGGGTGCGTAAAGCTAGTCCGATTATAGCATCAAGACTACACATTTACCCGACAAAAGTACAAAATTATATTTATATCACAAATAAATTTTCTTAATAAACCTGATAATCAGAAAGAAAGAGATATAAATACTAATCAAAAGAATAGAAAAATCAAGGTTTTAGCTTTTGGCTTGTGGATTTAATTCTAGTGAAAGTCCGAGTATCCCGTTAAGATTTTTATGATGTAGGAGCTTTAGTCTAAACTTATAAATCCCACTATAAGGTAATTGATAATTTACTTGTTTATTTGCCTTTGCTTCGTGTACCATAACGTTTTTATCGCACCAAAGCCCCTTATCTTTGGCAAGCTGAAAGCTCAAAGTATCTACTTTTATATTTCGTCCTTCTTGGTTTTGGAGTGCAACTTCCAGTTCAAGGCTCTCAAAAGTCATTCTGCCGTCAAAGAGACACGCCCAAGAGCTTACGTATTTATTGGAATGTAAGAGCATTTCCTTCTTTATTCCTCTTTTCGTAAGTTCTCCTAAGCCTTCAGAGATGATAATATGTGTCTTCCTCTCTTGCTTACAACTTGTGCTGATAAGCAGAAAAGGAAGACACAACAGAATGATAAAAGTTTGAACTAATCGCATTGAGCCTTTCTAATTAGGTTTCTTCGCTCTATGGGGAGTTTTATTTTCTCCTTTAGGGTGCTTTGTCTGACTAGGAGCAGTATTATTATTTCCTCTTGCTTTACGAGGCGGTCTCTTAGCTCCTTTATTTTTGTTATTACGCTTATTATTTTTATCAAAACGTGTCAAACTATTGTCAGAGAGAATATCAAGAGACTTCTTTTGCGGTTTATCTTGCTCAACGTCATACTCCAGAGAGAAAGGCTTCTGACCATTCTTATTCTGATTGATGATGTCAAAAGCTCGTCTAGTACTAATCGTTACAAGCTCTCTATCCTTATGATTATTTGAGCTATAAGTAACTAAACCTGCTAGATTGTCTGTCTTAAAGAGACTATACGAATTAAACTCTGTCTCCAAAACCACATCACGACGAGGTAAGCGTTTCTGTGCTTCGGCATAAGTCTGAACCTCAAAGTTCATACAGCACTTAAGCTTACCACATAAGCCTGTCAATTTCTGAGGATTGAGCGACAAGTCTTGAAGTCGGGCTGCATTTGTATTGACCGAAACAAAATTATCAATCCAAGACGAGCAACACAATTCACGACCACAAGGACCAATCCCTCCGATGCGTCCTGCTTCTTGTCTTGCTCCAATTTGTTTCATTTCTACACGAATGCGAAAATTCTCCGCCAAGACGCGAATCAATTGGCGAAAGTCCACACGTCCGTCTGCGATATAATAGAAAATAGCCTTACTTCCGTCAGCTTGATATTCCACATCGCCAATCTTCATATCCAAGCCAAGGTCTGCTGCAATCTGACGAGCTTTAATCATCGTTGGATGATCTCGTTCAAGGACTAATTTACGCCTCTCAAGGTCTTCTTCCGTTGCTAAGCGAAGAATCTCTTGTTGTTCTTCTCGCTCTATATTGTAGCGTTGTTGCTTCATCGCAAGATAAATCAATTCGCCCTGCAGGCTAACCTCTCCAATATCAAAGCCATTGCCTGCCCTTACAACAACCTTATCCCCCTTGAAGAGCTCCAAGCCATTACTATTAAGATAATATCCTTTTCTATCGTTCTTGAATTGCACCTGAACAATCGCTTCATTGTCAATCGCTTCAGGAATATCGCTTAACCAATTATATGACGCCTTTTTTCTCTGACTACAATTTGTACAAGCATTTTTATTCATTGAACAGCAACCCTGTATCGCTGTATTTATTTTATATTTCATTTTAATTATAAGCTTCTTTGCTAAACAAAGATAAGCTATTTGATGAATTTAATTAGAGTTAAACGCAAGAAAAATTGTAGTGTACTGAAAAAAGTATGAGATAGCTTTTTTATTTTAAGCCTTATCTGATAGAATATTTTATAAGTCTAAATCCAAGTTAAACAGATGTAGGAAATATAGTATATTTGTCTTTGCTTAATCATTAGAATAAGAAGAAAGCAAATACAATGATACAGAAATATAAAGTTCAGATATTCTCCAAAAACCTACTATTCAAGCGACCTGCAGGCACTTCACGTGGCGTTTATACTTCACGACAGGTTTATTATGCTCAGTTTACCAATGTGGAGAACCCTCTGCATTATGGCGTGGGCGAGTTTGCTCCGCTCCCAAAACTTAGTCAAGACGATGTGCCAAATTATGCTGAACTAGTCAAAAAGTTCTGCCTCTCCTTTGCCGAGAGTGGTACGCTTGACCTAGAAAGTCTTCGTCCTTATCCTTCTATACTTTTTGGTTTGGAAATGGCACAGAAGCAGTTGGAAGCGAATAGTTCGCTCAAACTTTTTGGAAATACAGCTTTCGCTTTAGGAGAAGAAGGACTGCGTATCAACGGACTAATATGGATGGGAACGAAAGAGCAGATGTTTCAAGGCATTAAAGATAAGTTAGTCCAAGGCTTTCATTGTATTAAGCTCAAAGTTGGAGCGATAGATTTTAACGAAGAGCTTGCTTTAGTTAAGCATATCCGACAGCATTTTGGCAAAGACGAGATTGAGCTTCGCCTTGACGCCAACGGAGCTTTCACCCCTCAGAACGTTCATCAACGATTAGAGGAACTTGCACAATACGACATTCATTCTATTGAACAGCCCATTGCCGTTAATCAATGGGAACTTTTAAGTAAACTTTGCCAAGGCGAAAGTCCTATTCCTATTGCTCTTGATGAAGAATTGATTGGACGTAACAGCCTCGGTGAGCGACAACTTTTACTTGATACGATTAAACCTCAGTATATTATATTGAAACCAAGTTTGCACGGAGGTTTTTCTGGTTCTGATGAATGGATTAGTGAAGCCAAAAAAAGAGCGATTGGCTATTGGGCAACCTCGGCTCTTGAATCAAATATCGGACTGAATGCCATAGCTCAATGGTGTGCCACTCATCAAGCAATATTGCCACAGGGTTTGGGTACAGGAATGCTATACACAAATAACATAGACCTACCCCTTTCTATAGAGGGCGAAAGACTTTGGTTTAATAAGGCATAAGCAAATGATGAAAGTACAAGACTTAAGGCTTGAACTAGAAGGCAAGTTGTATAGTAAGGAAAACATTGATATTCATCTAAAAGCTCTTGAAAGCAATAGTATAGACGAGGACAAGGATAAAACTTTACAAAAAGAAGTTTTGTCCTTTCTCAAGGAATGGTTCTCTCCAGCGCCTTATATAAATGTACAAACTTCAGGTTCAACGGGTTCGACTAAACGTCTTCAAGTAAGCAAAAAGGCAATGCTCTGTAGTGCAAGACAGACTTGCCAAGCTCTTAACTTAAAGAAAGGGGATACAGCGATACTCTGCATTAGTCCAAAATATATTGGAGGAATAATGATGATTGTCCGAGCAATGCTACAGAAGATGAAGCTTATCCTTGCCCCAGTTCAAACAAATCCTCTATTAAACTTTAACACAAGAGCTAACTTTATTGCCCTCGTACCAATGCAAGTTCGGAGCATACTTTCCGACAAAAAGACTAACATCTTTTTTAAGCAAATAGATAAAGTCATCATTGGAGGAGCAAGCCTTAGTGCAGAACTTTTAGATAGATTAAAAGATTTTCCGAATGCTATTTATTCAACTTACGGAATGACAGAAACGCTTTCGCACATTGCCCTCAAACGTATCAGCGGAGCAACGGCAGAGAAAGCTTATTATCCATTAGAAGGCATTAAACTTCAACTTTCGGAAGAAGGCAGTCTTAATATACTCGCCCCTTACATCTCTAGCGATTGGCTCGAAACAAACGACCTTGCTCAGCTCAATGATGACGGCAGTTTTGAGCTTTTGGGTCGCAAAGATAATGTCGTAAATAGCGGAGGAATAAAGCTACAGATAGAGCAACTTGAAGAAAAGATTAAAGCTATACTCCCCTACTCCATTGCACTTACTTCTGTCGCAGATGAGGAGTTAGGCGAAGCTCTAGTAATGCTTATCGCAAAGAAGCAAGAAGCAATAGAAGCAAGCGAAGAGCTCCTTAGCAAGCTAAAAAGTGAACTTCCACGCTACTCTGCCCCTAAACACATTATTTACTGCGAAGCTATTCCCCTAACTGCTAACGGCAAAATCAACCGAAAAGCCTGCAAAGACTTAGCTAAAGCGAAATACTTATCCTAGAGATTACTGATTAGTAAGTTAAAGCCTCTTCTAAACCTTAAGGCTAAGAAGATTATTTCACTCCGTGGTGTAAAACTTTTCACAGCGGAGTGTAATTTATTTCACAAGGGAATGAAATGAAAAAAGTACTAATTATGAAGAGAGATTTTGAAGCACTAACTTTGATTACTTCACTTAAAATTCGCTTAAGTAAAAATAAAGAAGTAAATTTGTAGCCGATTATTGCTTTGAGATTATGAGCGAATTTTAATCTTGAAGATATAGCTTTTTATGTATGATAACACAACGAAAATAGTATAGATAAGAAATGGCGACAGTAGAAACAACAAAGTACATATTTGTAACAGGAGGTGTAGTCTCTTCTCTTGGTAAGGGTATCGTAGCTGCTTCATTAGCAAAGCTTCTTCAGGCAAGAGGATACAGCGTTACGATACAGAAGTTTGACCCTTATATCAACATTGACCCAGGGACATTAAACCCCTATGAACACGGAGAGTGTTACGTTACCGATGACGGACACGAAGCAGACCTAGACCTCGGACACTATGAACGTTTCTTAAATATCGCTACTTCACGAGCTAATAATATCACGACAGGACGTATCTATCAGAACGTTATCAGAAAAGAGCGTCGTGGAGATTATCTTGGTAAAACCGTTCAAATTATCCCACATATCACAGACGAAATTAAGCGTAATGTTAAGCTACTTGGACAGAAGAAGCAGTTTGACTTCGTGATTACTGAGATTGGCGGAACGGTTGGCGACATTGAGTCTCTGCCATTCTTGGAAAGCGTTCGTCAGCTTAAGTGGGAAATGGGTTCAGATTGCCTTTGCGTGCATTTGACCTATCTGCCTTATATCTCGGCAGCAGGCGAAGTAAAAACTAAACCAACTCAGCATTCGGTTAAGCAACTGCAAGAAGTTGGCATTCAACCTGATGTACTCGTGCTACGTACAGAGCATAAACAAAAACAGAACTTACTGCGTAAGGTTGCCTTATTCTGTAATGTTAGTGAAGAGTCTGTCGTACAATGCGTTGATATGCCTTCTATCTATCAAGTGCCACTCGCTCTGAAAGAGGAACAGTTAGACCAAGTTGTCCTCCGTAAGCTAAAGATTGACACGGATAAAGAGGTTGAGCTGACAGAATGGGAGAACTTCCTAAAACTTAGAGATGAAGCTAAAGACACAATTAACATTGCTCTAGTCGGTAAATATGTAGAACTTCAAGACGCTTATAAGTCTATTGACGAAGCTCTGCACCAAGCATCTATTTATAATAAACGAAAGTTAAATCTCGTATCTATACATAGTGAGAAGGTTACACGAGACAATGTGGCAGAACTGCTCAAGGGTATGGACGCTGTGGTCGTAGCACCAGGTTTTGGTTCAAGAGGTATTGACGGCAAGTTTGAGACACTTCGCTACACACGTGAACATAATATCCCAACGCTTGGTATTTGTCTAGGTATGCAATGTATGGTTATTGAGTTTGCTCGCAACGTTCTTGGCTTGGAGAATGCTCATTCGGCAGAAATTGCTCCTGAATCTCCTCATCGTGTTGTGGATATTATGGAGGAACAGAAGTCTATCTCAGACCTTGGAGGTTCTATGCGTCTAGGGGGGTATGATTGTGTACTTCGTGAAGGCTCTAAGATTGCCTCTGCTTATGGCAAAACTTTCATTCGTGAGCGTCATCGTCATCGCTTTGAGTTCAATAGCCAATATCGTGAAGATTACGAAAATGCAGGAATGCAATGCGTCGGCGAAAACCCTGAAACAGGACTTGTAGAGGTTGTGGAGTTAGCTCATCACCCTTGGTATATCGGCGTACAATATCACCCCGAATATAGCAGTACTGTACTTAGTCCTAATCCGCTCTTCCTTAGCTTTGTCAAGGCTATTATAGAGCATAAGGCTTAATATACTTAAACTTAATTACTCAAAAACAACAAAATGGATAAAAACACCCTTACAGGCTTGATACTTATTGGAGCAATCATTTTTGGTTTTTCCTACTTCAATCAGCCAAGCCCTGAAGAGCTTAATACAGAAAAAGCAAAAACAGAGCAAGTTCAAGCGACTACACTTCCTCAGCAAGAAGAAACTGAGAAAGTAGCAGTAATAGAAGAAACGACTGATAGTCTTAAACAAGAAATTGCTCCTTACTTAGCACCTCGCCCTGTTCAGCAAATAGAACTAAAGAACGATAAGCTAAGCGTAATGCTTACTTCGGCAGGGGCGAAACCAACGAGTGCGACGCTTATTGCTAAAAAGGAAGACGGTACATATAAGTATCTAAATCAAGAAAAGCAAGCTGTTCAGCTCTTTAATCAAGAGCATAGTCATCTAAACCTACCTCTTCGTTCTGTAGCAAATACTTTTATTGAAACGGAGAAATTAGTTTTTGATTTGGTTGAAAAAAGTGATAGCACTGCAACGTTCCGCCTTCCGCTAGAGACTAATGCTTATCTTGATTTTACTTATAAGCTGAAGAAAGACGATTATTTGCTTGCTCTAAACATCTCGGGAAAGAATCTTGAGAAAGTTTTGCCAATCAACACTTCAATCCAAGATATTGAGTGGTCAATGAAGACGATTCAGCAGGAGCAAAGCTATAAGTTTGAAGGGCAATACAGCGGTATTTATTATTATACTAAGTCAGGCGACGATGACGATTTAAGTTCAAGTTCAGAAGATGAAGAGCGTATTAGCGAAAGCCTTCATTGGGTTGCTTTCAAGGATAAATACTTTAGCTCGGCTTTAATCAATAATAATGGAAGCTTTGATGACACTAAGCTAGCAATCAAGGCAATGCCTGAAGAGAGCGGTTATGTCAGAGATTGCAAGATGAATGCAACCTTCCCTTTTGTCATTCGTAAGGGTGCTTCGGCGGACTTCACTTTCTTCTTTGGCCCTAATGATTACGAGCTTCTAACATCTTATGACGAGGGCGTGAGCGAAGATAAGCAATTGCACTTAGACCACTTGGTTTATCTCGGAGCGAATATTTTCCGTGCAGTGAATAAGTGGATTATTATTCCGATTATTACTTTCTTGCAAGGCTTTGTTGGCAACTGGGGTATCATTATTCTATTGCTAACTTTGATTATCAAAACAGCTCTTTCGCCATTTACCTTTAAGAGCTATCTCTCACAGGCTAAGATGCGTGTCTTGAAACCTCAGATTGATGAAATCAACGCTAAGTATGAGGGTAAGACTGACCAAGAAACAATGATGAAGAAGCAAAAAGAAACAATGAGTTTGTATAGCTCTGCAGGAGTAAGCCCACTTGGAGGTTGCTTGCCAATGCTTCTGCAAATGCCTTTCTTGATTGCTCTTTATATGTACTTCCCGACGTCTATCTTCTTGCGTGGGGAGAGCTTCCTTTGGGCGAAAGACCTTTCTACTTACGACGCTGTAATTACTTGGGATTTTAATATTCCGCTTATTAGTGGTCTTTTGGACAATCACATTAGTCTCTTCTGTTTGCTAATGACAGTTGTAAACGTAGTCTATACGAAGTACACAATGTCGCAAAACTCATCTTCAGCGGGAAGCGATGCAATGGCAGCGATGAAGTATATGCCCTATATGATGTCGGTGATGTTCTTCTTTATGTTCAACTCTAACGCGTCAGGGCTTAGCTACTACTACTTCATCTCAATCTTAATAACAGTACTCCAATACTTTGCTTCTCGCTACTTCATTGATGAAGAAAAGCTTCTTGCTCAGCTTGAGGAAAACAAGAAGAAACCCAAGAAAAAGAGCAAATGGATACAGCGAATGGAAGAAGCTCAACGTCAGCAACAAGCAATGCAGAAGAACAAAAGATAAGCTAAAATTCAAGTTTTCTAAACGAGCAACAAAAAGCTCTAATCTTTAATTTAGGAGGGCGTGTCCGAAATGGCACGTCCTCTTTCTTTCTCCCCTACTATCCCATTTAGTAGAGAATTTTATTGAAAGTGTTTTTAGCATATTCTAAGTTTGCAATGTTTTTTGTATTTTTGTCTGATGTTTGGCGAAAGGCTTAGCAATGAGCTAGAAGAAACTCAACAAACATATTTTGAAAAAGATAAAGAAAATGAAGAAAGAAGATTTAGATACATTATTTGCACATAATCAGATTGACGTTAATATGTCTATATTTCCTGTGATTGAAGAAACCAATCCATTGGACGATTTTACCCTACAAAATGATGTAGAAATCAATACTCTACCTCTTTTACCTCTTAGAAATATGGTACTTCTACCTGGTTTGATTATGCCTGTTCTTGTTGGTAGAGAGAAGTCAAAAAGGCTTATTCGTCATCTTGAAAAAACGAATGGCTTCTTTGGTGCTGTTACACAAAAAGAAATAGATGTAGAAGAACCAAATAAGGACGATTTGTATTCTATCGGCGTTGTTGGGGAGGTGTTTAAGATTATGGAGATGCCCAACAATACTCTTACAGTGATTATTAGAGGACGTCAGCGTTTCCAATTAAACGAAATTACCAATAGAGAACCTTTTCTTGAAGGACATATTAGCCTATTAAATGAGCTTGCACCTAAACGTAGCAATCCCGAGTTTAAGGTTCTGCTAACTTCAATCAAAGACAATTTAGCTGAGATTCTTCGCTATTCAGCAGGGAATATCCCTGAGGCATTACAAAAGATTTTGCTAAACAGCAATAATCCTCGATATATCATTCATACTGCAATTACACATCTAAATATCAGCACAGAGCAAAAGCAAATGCTACTAGAGCTTGATGATGTCAAAGAGCGAGGTATGAGGGTGCTAAATGCACAGCAAGAGGAATTAGAAATGCTTCAGCTCAAAGAAACTCTGCTCAATAGAACTCGCAGCGAAATGGATAAACAGCAGAAAGACTATTTTCTGCAACAGCAAATTCGCACGCTACAAGAAGAACTTAATGGAACAAGCGAGAATGATGAAATCAGTGAGATACGTAAGTTAGCCAAAAAGACAAAATGGTCTAAAGAGACTGCTGAAAGCTTTGATAAGGAAATTAGTAAGGCTGAACGCCTTAATCCACATAGTCCAGACTATGCTATTCAAATGCAATATCTACGCTTTACGCTCAGTCTTCCTTGGGGTACTTATTCTAAGGATAATAATGATTTGAAGCGAGCAAAACGCATACTTGACAAAGAACATTATGGGCTTGATAAGGTAAAAGAACGTATTCTTGAACATCTTGCTGTCCTAAAGCTTAAGGGCGATATGAAAGCTCCAATTGTTTGTCTCTATGGTCCTCCTGGGGTCGGAAAGACTTCTTTAGGAAAAAGTATCGCAGAAAGCTTAGGAAGAAAGTATGAACGTATTTCTCTCGGAGGTCTGCACGATGAAGCAGAAATACGAGGTCATCGTCGTACTTATATTGGAGCAATGAGCGGTCGTATTATCAAGGCTCTACAGAGTGCCAAGACTTCAAACCCTGTCTTTGTCTTAGATGAAATAGACAAAATCTCTAATGACTTTAAGGGCGACCCTTCGGACGCATTGCTTGAAGTCTTAGACCCAGAGCAAAACTCACACTTTCACGATAACTATCTTGACTTAGACTTTGACCTAAGCAATGTCTTATTCATTGCTACAGCAAACAATGTAGGGGCAATCTCTCAACCACTGCGAGATAGAATGGAATTGATTGAAGTTAGTGGCTACATTCAAGAGGAGAAAGTACAAATTGCAAAGAAGCACCTAATCCCAAAGGCAGTAAAAGACCACGGATTAGATAAGCTAGATATTAAATTCTCTCAGAAAACAATCCAAAGTTTGATTGACAGTTATACAAGAGAGAGTGGCGTACGAGGACTAAATAAGAAAATATCATCTGTTCTTCGCAAACTAGCTTGGCAAGAAGCTTCAGAGAGTGTCGTGCGAACAGATGTACAAGTTAAGGATTTGGAGGAATACCTTGGTAAGCCTATTTATTCACGAGATAAGTATCAGGGCAATGAAATCCCTGGGGTTATCGTTGGTTTAGCTTGGACAAGTGTTGGAGGAGAAATCTTGTTTATCGAAAGTAGTCTGCACAAAGGAGCTGACCTAAAGCTAAGCCTTACAGGTAATCTCGGTAACGTAATGAAAGAGAGTGCGACTTTAGCTCTTGCTTATATCAAAGCTCATCAAGAGGAATTAGGCATTACCGAAGAGCTGGTCAAGAATAATTCCGTTCACATACACGTGCCTGAAGGAGCTGTTCCTAAAGATGGACCAAGTGCAGGTATCACAATGGTTACTTCTCTAGTCTCAGCTATGACAGGACGAAAAGTTAAAGCACACTTAGCAATGACAGGAGAAATCTCTCTAAGAGGAAAAGTGCTTCCTGTAGGAGGTATCAAAGAGAAGATTTTAGCAGCAAAACGTTCTGGCATTAAAGAGATTATCCTCTGCAAGGAGAATGAAAAGGATATACAAGAAATCAACGACATCTACATTAAGGGACTTAAGTTCCACTATGTAGATACTATTGACCAAGTGCTTGCAATTGCTTTATTATAGTGATATAAAAGATAGACCGCAATGGATAATAAGCCTAATTTAGATAAAGGTAATACAGAGCAAGAAGTAGAAGCAATCTTTAATTATTGTCGCAGGCTCTTCAAAGCTAAGCTTGGAGATTATGGTGCTTCGTGGCGTATAATGCGAGCATCATCTCTGACGGATCAGATATTTATCAAGGCAGGTCGCATACGCACATTACAAGAAACAGGACTTAGCAAAGTTAATGAAGGCATTGAGCCTGAATTTATTGCAATTGTGAATTATGGTCTCGTTGCGATGATTCAGCTAGAGCAAGGTGTCGTTGATACACCAGACCTCTCAGCAGAAGAAGCTCTTAAGCTATATGACGAAAAAGCTAAGGAGACTTTAGACTTGCTGAAAGCTAAAAATCACGATTATGGTGAGGCTTGGCGACAAATGCGTATCAGTTCTATTGTTGATCTTATTCTAACGAAAATCTATCGGACTAAGCAGATTGAGGATAATAATGGTAAAACAAGCGTTTCAGAAGGGCTTGAGGCAAACTATATGGATATGGTAAACTATGCCCTTTTTTCGCTAATTAAAATTTACGAATGCTAATCAAAAGGATTACAATAGAACTTGCTCGTATTCTTTTATCTTTTACCCTATTGATTTCTAGCTTTCTCAAAGCTATTGACCCAATTGGTTTTGGTATTAAGTTAGAAGAATATTTAGAGGCTATTGTACATATCCATATAGACAATAGTAACTTAATTCTATTTCTGTCAATAGCCTTAATTAGCTTTGAGTTCGTTCTTGGTTCTTGCCTTGCAATGGGGATTTATCGTCGGCTTAGTGCAAGGCTAAGTTTTGTCTTAATGCTTTTGATGACTATGCTCACTGCTTACAATTTCTTTTTTGAAGCAGTAAGTGATTGTGGTTGCTTTGGAGAAGCGATTAAGTTAAGTAATGGAGCGACCCTACTTAAGAATTTATTACTTTTACCTTTAAATTACTTCGTCGTTAAAGTTGCTCGTAAAATAAAACCTCTTTACACTCTTAGAGAGCGTCTGCTCTTGCTTATTGCATCATTGGTTTGTATGCTTATCTTCATTAGTGTAAATGTCCGAAAGCTTCCTATGATTGATTTCCGTCCTTATAAGATAGGCTATAACCTAAAGGAACAAATTAAAGAAGAGCAAGACTTCTTGCAAATGCAACTATTAGAGCATACTAAATACATCTATACTAAAGAAGGCGTAGAAGAAGCTTTTGCTCCAAATGCTCTCCCTGATAGTTCGTGGACTTTCGTCTCAATAAAACAAGGAACAGAGCTAGAAAAGATGCAAGCAAGCTACAACTTTCATCTTTTAGATAGTCTAGGAATAGAGCGAGAAGAAGAGCTACTGAATAGTTCAAAGCTAAATATCTTACTCCTAGCTCCTTCTTGGAGAGAAGCTCCACAAGATAAGGTTGATGAAATCAATTATCTCTATTATTTAGCCAAGCAACGAGGAGCAAACTTTTACGCTATCTCTTCTTCAGAAACAGCAGAAGGTCAAGATTGGCTCTATGAAACAGGAGCTGATTACCCTTTATTTTCTATGGATAAAACGGTTATTAAGACGATTATTCGTAGTTCTTTAGGTTTAGTTATCATTAAGAATGGAATTATTCTGGATAAACTTTCTTATCACGAACTTCCTGAGAGAAAAGAGCTAGCTAGATTTATAGATGAATACACTCAAATAGAAGAAATTTCACCCAAATCTAAAACTTTTCGCCTTATTCCTCTAATGATATGGCTTATATTTCTTATATTTGGGTTCGGAAGACGCTTATTGAGGCATAGTCTTGCGTTTTCTTATCTAAGGAAAAAGTAATAGTTACAACTTTATAATAAACAAAGAAATAAAATGAGAAAAAACATCGTAGCAGGAAACTGGAAGATGAACAAGACTGTTCAAGAAGGTCTTGAATTTGCAAAGGAACTAAGTACTGCTCTTGCAGGAAAGAAGCTTAATTGCGACGTAATTATCGGAGCTCCTTTTACACACCTTGTAAGCCTATCTACTGAAGCTAAGGGATTTGCT
>PDWI01020417.1_pt1 | contig 19587 bp, 18 predicted proteins | sample 1430891 | NCBI WGS metagenome assembly PDWI01 (sample SAMN01162508, study PRJNA174530) | Oral metagenome, whole genome shotgun sequencing project. | biome: Marine environment; feature: Marine mammal; material: Swab sample of the gingival sulcus; isolation source: swab sample of gingival sulcus...
AACGGCCACGGGCCGCCCTTGGGTCTTATCGACACCAAGGCTCAGCCCACAACAAAAATTGAAAGATCTGAGTGAGTTACACAGACTTTCATATAAAAAACAATCCCTGGAAATCCGCAATTGCCCGTCTCACTTTTAAGGGGATAATTCAATACCGGGGCCCCTCAGGGGTCGGATTCTTTATTGATCTGTTTCCGGATCAAGTTCCTGGTGGGGAATCCCCTTTTTTTCTATGTAATCCAAATATTTTTGCCCCACCAGCGCCTCAATGTTTTTAGGTACGATTTGCTTGTTCTCCTTAAGAAATTTCCAAGCTTTGACCTTGAAAGGCCAAAGAGGTGAGTCTGGTGGCGTGGTATCGGGGGTTGAGAAGATGTCCTGCCATGTAAAGGCTTCATGGGGATAGTCATACTTCGCACCAAATTGAAGCAGCGTCCAGACAACGTCCCAGTTTTCCCGTAGACCATGGCTGATAATCAAAGGACGCTTTGCCCGAGTCCGAGCGTCAATATTGGCGCCAGAGTCTATAAGATACCTCGCTCCTTCATATTCTCGGCCATTCAAAAAGTATTCAATGACAGGGGTATTGTCTGGAAATAAAATGTCCGGATTGCCGCCTGAGTCCATTACCATTTTCAGTAGCTTTGGTTTTTTTTTATATGCCCTGACTGCAAGTGTGACGGCATTATCCCCTTCATCATCAGTGGTATTGGGGTTTGCGCCCAAGCGCAGCAATTCGGAGGCAGCCTGCGCTTTTAATTGACCAACCGCCATGATAATAGGAGTTACACCGTACAACCCTTTCGTATTTGGATTCACCCCCTGAAAGATGGCTTGAGCGACCCCTTTCGCATCATCGTTTTCTATGGCGTTCTCTAGTTGTACTGCCTTTGGCGCCTGGCCGAAATATTTCATTTTTTTACCTTCTGATTCCCGATTACCCAATAAAAGCAGTGAACAAAAGATGAGGAGGACTTGGCCCCAAGACCTTTGCATCAACCGCATTCCTTTACAAATTTTTTCATGGCTTTTTTGTCTTCGTCAATTGTCTTGTCGAGACCGCTGGTTACATTACTGATAAGATGCTGGATGAGTTTTGCCAGATTGGGATTATCATTTTCCACTTTATTTTCCCAATTATACCAAGGGATGGAATTGGGTACTGTTTCCACCTGGTAGGACCGAACAGGTGGAAATAAACGAAAGGCTTCTCTTTTTTTTTGTTTTTTCTCCGCATCAGCGATCATTTGATCAAGACCGCCTATATACTTCCTCTTCGCATCTGAAAAACTGGGATCTGGATTTTTATAGTACAACTGGGGATAAAACTCTCCATAATAGCAATAATTGGCGTTTATAAAAGTTTCCTGATAGGCCTTAACCCAAGCCTCTTCTTTGGCTTTTTTCATTTCCGGATTTCGGTATTTTATTTTCAGAGGCTTAACCATAAAACCATCTCCGGCCAATTCATTTCTTAAAAAGCGAGCATTAGCGATCTGCTGTTTCGGATCTTCAGTATTATTCATAAAGGTTAAAAAATCCCCCTTTGCATTGAATGATTGGGTCCTGGAAGCCAGATCGTCAAAAGAGCTTTGTCCAGTGCGGGATAGGGATGCATTGTGGAGGCCTGCACTGTTAAACACCATAACCTTTGAATCCGTAGATACCAAACCGCCCTCCTGGGCCAGCCCCCCTCCCTTGGAATAGCCGGAGATATCGAAAGAAACGCCTTTTTTGCTCAGTATACTTGTAATCTCTCGCATGGATTCATATTGGGCGGTATCACGCCCTAGACCATTGTCCGTATTGGTTTTCCAATCTACCAATGATTGGGGTTGGGTATCTCTGGCCACCAGGATTAATTGTCCGTTGGTCTCAGATCGGTAGACGGCAGCCCGAAATCCTGTAGTGTCATTGCGCAGATCCTCATCCTTAATGGTTCCCTCGGGTAGATTTAGGGCCAAGCTAAGTTCCCTTCCGGTATCGGGTAATTTGGTCAAACACTTTTTTAGCCGCTCTATTTGTTTTTTTTCACTGTCCGGTTCATCACCAAGGCCATTTAAATCTTCTGCTGCCCGAGCATAGGGGAGGGCCTGGCGGTATCTATTAAATCGATTTAGAACCCCTTCGTTTTCAAGGCGGTATGCCATGGTTTTGCATTTGGAGGCATCGGCTGAATACATATATGCCTGTCCTTCGTTAGAGGATTTTTCAGTAGCTGAGGCATTCACCGATTTGCCGAGGACTTTTTTAATGGTGTCGGCGTAGGATTGCGATAATGCGTCATCCGCTTCTTTTTTTTCAACACATGAGGATTTACAACTTGAACAGGCGGATGGCTTATCTGTACGAGAGAATAACGGCATTACATGGATCCATTCTTTTGTGCGTCTTCATATGCGAACCGGGTTAAAAGTCAAAGGCCGAGAATTTTATATAATCATTATCCGAAAGGAATTGTTTCATTTTAAATTCCTCATCGGACAATTGTTCGTTAGTAGCCAGAATGGTATACATATCTAAATCTTCACATTCACAAGCAAGGATAAAGGTTAATCGTATGGCTGAATGGTATTCGCTTTTATTTTTTAGACCATCCCAAAATTCATTCCACTTCGAACGCCATATCTGGGGGCTCTGGATAGCTGTTTGCATCTTAGGGTGGGGTGACTGTTCAATTATAAACTGTCGTAACCGAAAATAAAAATGTTCCCGTGTCAGTTCCGAAAAAGCTTCTTGCCTTATTTCCAGCATCGTTTATCTACGCTCGTTAAATAATTACAGCAGAAACATAACATATGCCCAATCAATTTATCAACTGAATTCGAATATGTGTGATGAGATTCAAATAGTGTAACGGTATTGAGGTAAAAAAAGTTAGACGGTAAATAAGGTGAGCTGGTTGCGGCGGGCGTCGGCGTGCTGGATGGTTACGGAAATCAGGTCCCCGATTTTGAGTTTGAGACCGGCAGTGGGCAGGCGGGCTTCCATCATGAACTCTTTGAGCAGCACATTGTAATGGTCTCGGTAAGAATCGTATTGGCCATTGGGATGGAGACTGCCTGGAGAATGTCGTCCAGGGCTTTTTGGGAGTAGGGCGATCCAATTCCCAAAACCGCTTTGATCTGACGTTGGGTAAGCAGGTCGTGATATCTGCGAATGGGAGAGGTGGCCGTTACATAGGCCTTTACCCCTAAACCGGCGTGGGGGTCTGGGTGGGTGTTGATGATGGCTCGGCTCAATTGCTTGCGCTGCAAAAAATTGGGCATGAGAGCGGTTTCAATACCTTTGATGATACGCTGTTTGGGTGGGGCCTGGGAGCGGAATACGGCGGGCATATCATTATTACTTAAAAATTCAGCCATCAGGGAGTTGGCCAGAATCATCATTTCAGATACCAGCATCCGGGAGGGGTTTTCGCGGTCAACCTTTGCGTAACGGATCTCTTTGTTATCTTCCAGCCAGACATTGACCTCCGGCAGGGTGATCTGAATCGCGCCAGCCTTAAGGCGTTTATCCCTGAGGAGGGTGGCGATTTTGTACAGGCTGGTGATGGGATCATTTTTACCGTTGAGCAGGTTGGCCTCGGTGTAGCTCATCTGCTGGTGCACCTTGATGACCGATGGTACGATCTGGTAATCCAGTACCTCAAAGAACCGGTTCATATGAACCAGAGTGGAGATGGCTGGGCGGTGCTGCCCCTCTTTAAGGCTGCACAGATCCTCGGACAGTCGCTGGGGAAGCATGGGCAGTTTGTCGTCGGGCATGTAAATGGAAGAGGCCCGATCGCGTGCGGCCAAGTCAAGGGGATCCCCATCTTGGATATAGGCCCCGACGTCGATGATATGGATCCCCAGACAATACCCGTTTTCCGTGGTTTCAAGACTGATGGCATCGTCATAGTCCTGGGTGGATTGGCCATCAATGGTGATTAACGGCAGGTGGGTCAGGTCTTTTCGATTGGGGTCGTCAAGGAAATGGGTGATGGTGTGGCACAGACGCTCCGTTTGATCCAGCTCCCTGTCAGAGAAGGTCACAGGGATTTGCAACGTGAGCAGATCAATGTTTTCATCAACCTCCCAGATACCGGCTTTTACAAAGAGATTGAAAAGCTGATCCACCACACTCAGCCCAGATTTTTTGATCATTTGTTTGGCTGTGGCGGCTTGGGGCGCATCATTGCCGAATAAATAGTAATCTTTAAGGATCTCAATGATCTGATCGTCTGGTGCCACTGGCAGTTGATCCTGGTTCTGCAGCCGGGTCAGCCAGGCTGCCCCCTTGGTGATCATCGCCTCTCGGCGTTCTGCGTCTCTGATCTGGCGCTTTCGCTGCTCCACTTGATTCTGGCTATAGGGCAGGAAAATCAGTTTATTGAATTTGAAATAGAGGCGGTCATTGAAGAATGCCCGAATCACCGCAGCTTCGTGGTCTGGTGTTAAGGGCGGATCAAAACAGAAAAGGGTCATGGCGGAAATATCAATCTCCTCGGGTTCTTCATGGAGGATTTCCCACAGATCCTTGATATTGATAGATTCAGACAATTTTTTGCGGCTGGCGGTCACTTCCTTTAAGTGGGTCACCATGGCCACTTTGGACAGCCCGGTATCCATCACGGCATCCGACACATGGGACAGCCGCTTCTCTGAAAAATTCACTTCGCGGCTGTTTTCATTCAGCAGTCGAAGCTTGCCTTTTTTCTCGCTGAGAATGACCGCTGAAATAATTTTTTGCTGGTCTATATATTCTACAATGGTGCCAATATTCATGGCGAGGACAATACCAGGATGGTTATCCAAAGTCAATCCATTCACCCCCTGCTCATCTTGAAAAAGTGTGTCGGCTGGGATAAGGTATTGGGATGAATAACACTAAGAAATTTTATCGAAAAAATAAGCATGGCATACCCTTGATAGACGATTGTGAAGCCCTGTTCCTGGCTGAAGATGATGCCCTTGATGAGGGGGGCTGCGGGACGGGTGCATCATCGGTGATAGCAAAAGAGGAACCCCTACTGGAAGATATCAGTCCCGAAGCCTTTGAGCAACTGCTGGAAGACGCCTTTAAAGCCCGCAAACCATCCCGTCATGAACCTAAGCCCATGCCTTTAAAACGGCGGTTGAAAAGATACCCCGGCCCGGAAAAGAATCTGGACCTCCACGGCTTTACTGCCATCGGTGCTGAGATTAAGGCGCGTGCGTTTATCACCACCGCTAAAAAACAAGGATATTTTACCCTGCGTATCATTGTGGGAAAAGGGCGTCATTCTGAAGATGGGCCCGTGTTACCCAATGTGATTGAAGATCTGCTCAAGACCCTTAAAACCGAGAATATCGTGCTCAACTACCAGTGGGAGGGCCCAAAAAAATCGAAAAGCGGTGCGATTATTGTTCACCTGAAGCAATTCAGGGATTAAGCCTGTCCAGCACCCAGAAAGCACCCCGCATATCGGAGCAGGGTCATTTATTGAGTTGATATTTTTTTACGGCCCGGTTGTGGTCTTTGAGGGTGGTGGAAAACTTGTGGGTTGAATCGTTCTTTGAAACAAAAAACAGGTAATTGCTTTTGACAGGATACAACGCCGCCTCAATGGCCTTTGCACCAGGGTTGGCAATGGGGCCTGCGGGTAGTCCTTTGATTTGATATGTGTTGTATGGGGTCTGCCGACGCAGGTGTTTGTACCGGATACGTCCGTGGTAATCATCCACACCGTAGATCACTGTGGGGTCGCTTTGCAAGCGCATGTTTTTCTTTAATCGGTTGTGGAATACCGATGCGATCAAAGGCCGCTCTGATGCAGTGCCGGTCTCTTTTTCAATGATGGAGGCCAAAATGACAATCTCATGGGGGGTAAATCCAAGTTCCGACGCCCTTGCCTGCCATTTCGGGGTAAATACCGTTTTAAAGGTGGACACCATTTTTTCAATAAGCTGTTTGCAGGCGGTTTGCTTTGGGAACAAATAGGTATCTGGGTAGAGGTACCCTTCTAAGGTGGTACCGGGCAGGTCCAGTTCCCGGATAAATGCGGTATCCTTGCATAAGGCCAGAAATTGACTGGCCGAACAATAGCCTTTTTCCTGTGCAAGACGGGCGGTTTGGTCCATGTTCAGCCCTTCAGGTACAGTGAAGCGGTGGAGTTTGACCTTGCCTAAAATCAGGGTTGAAAGAATTTTTCCAGGAGACTGGGACGAAGAGAGTTCATATTCACCGGTTTTGACCCGGGTGGTTGATTTTTTATATCGGGCATAGAGTTTAAATCTTAGATCATCGGTGATGAGGCCAGCCCTTTTAAGGTTTCTGGCAATGGTCCCCATGCCCTGACCCCTGGAAACTATGAAGACCCTGGGCTTGCCGTTGATATTGGCCGGTGTGGTGATAAATGCGTTCATCCACAGGTACGCCCCCCCACAGGCAACCGCAGCCAGGATGCAGAGTATGCCACCAGGCATCAGGATCAGCAGTTTAATCCATTGAGGGCCCTTTGGCGTTTCACAGGTGTTGCTTTTTTCGCGTGTCACGGGGGTCTTTTCTTGCCAAATAAAAAAGATCTGTCCGGCAAGATGCCGGACAGATCTTCAATGCGTTCTTATTTTGCAATGGGGAAGTCTGTATCTGGATTGTAACAGATCCGGCAGCAGTTCAGACACCGATCTGCTTCTTTGTGTGCGGCTTCTTCTGAGAGGACAAGATCGACCTCAATCATGGAATCCAGACGATCTTCTACAGGAATTTCAGGCATTTTTGCCCGCGGGATGGGACGAATCCCATCTACCTTTGTAAAAATAGACTCATGAATCCGTTTGTTTTGCAGAGAATCCTTCGGCGGTTCAACGGGTTTGCCTTTCAGGAAGAGGTCAATGGAGCGGGCTGCGCGCCGTCCACCACCAATGGCATCGATCACCAGGGCAGGGCCGGTGGCCACATCACCCCCTGTAAAGATATAGGGAATCGAAGACTGCAAGGTCGCCGGATCACTGTCAATGGTATTCCAGCGGGTCATTTTCAGATCATTCATCCGCACATGGGGATCATTATCTTTAAACGAGGGGTCTGGGGCCTGACTGATGGCTGAAATGACCATATCCACCTCAAGTACCGTTTCAGAGTCTTCAATGGGGACTGGCCGTCTTCTACCTGAGGCATCGGGCTCGCCCAATTCCATTTTAAGATATTCAAGGCCCTTTACTTTACCGTCTTCGTCGCCAATGACCCGGGTGGGTGCGGCAAGGAATACAAATTCAATGCCTTCCTCTTCGGCTGCAACAATTTCCACTTCATTGGCCGGCATTTCATTCCGGGTCCTTCGGTAAACAATGTAGACCTTTTCAAGACCAAGGCGTACCAAGGTTCTAACGCAGTCGATGGCTGAGTTACCGCCCCCCACGATGGCCGCAGTTTTGCCCAATTTCATGTCCTGGCCGCTGGAAAATCTCTGGAGCCAGTCAATGCCTTTATAGCACCCGTCCAGATCTTCACCTTCAATGCCAAGGGCGTAATCTTTCCAGGCACCAATGCCCATGAATATGGCATTATATCCGGCGGCCATCAAGGAGCCCAGTCCAAAATCCTCACCAAATTTGACATGGGTAAAGGCCTGGATACCCAGGTCGAGAATGCCTTGGATTTCCCAGTCCAGCACCTTTTTGGGCAGCCGGTATTCGGGAATACCATATCGGATAATACCGCCGAGTTTGGGCATGGCTTCAAAAATATCCACCTGATGGCCGATTCGCCGGAGGAAAAATGCGCAAGACAGGCCGGCCGGGCCGCCGCCGATAACCGCCACCTTTTTACCGGTATCCGGCGCGCACGTGATGGGGATTCTTGAGCCGCTGTTCATCTCATAATCGGACACAAAACGCTTGAGCTGGTTGATGGAAACCGGTTCGTCCTCAATACCGCGTCGGCATTCATTCTCGCAAGGGTGGGGGCAGACACGGCCGCAGGACAAGGGCAGGGGATTGCGCATGCGGATGGTCTGTACCGCTTCCTTATATTGGCCGTTTTTAAGCTGGTTGATATATCTGGGAATATTGATTTCTGCAGGGCAGGTCTGTGCGCATGGGGCCAAGGGATCGTGTTTCTGGTTGAACTTCATCAGTTTTTCGGTCAGGGTTTTGACTTCAATGATGTCCTTGGGGCATGCCTTTTGGCAGGCACCGCAACCCACGCATTTGTCTTCGATGACAACGGGGTGGCCGTCCGGCCCCATGTAAACTGCGCCAAACTGGCAGGCTTTTACGCAGTCCCCTAAGCCGATGCAGCCTACGCCGCAAACGCGTTTGCCGCCAAACACCACGGCCATGGCCTTGCATGAGGAAACCCCCATATAATGGTATTTATCTGCGGCACGATTGCCGCCTTCACACATATTGTAGGACAGTGGCGGTTCCGCAGAACCGGCATCCACGCCCATGATTTGAGACACGGCTTCAATGCCTTCTTTTGAGTTGATAATACAAAGGGACGGGGGTTCTTTGCCCGAAACAATGGCTTCGGCAGCTGCCGAGCATCCGGCAAATCCGCAGCCCCCGCAGTTGGCGCCGGCCAGATTGGCTTCGACTTGGGCAATTCTGGGATCTTCGTATACATAGAAGACCTTAGATGCAAGGCTGAGTACGATGCCGCACACCGCCCCCCGTCCTGGGTATCGATAAGACCCAGGACGGCCCGTGGCCGTTATATCATAATTTAATTATTCTAAGCTGCAAATCGGTGTTTCGTCAATGGGAGTGTCTTTTCACCCAACTCCCTGCGCTTAAACCATACCTTTAAACGCGGTAAACGTTAATGCAATCATTCCCGCAGTGACAAGCCCAATGGAGGTGTCCTGGAGCGGGCCAGGTTAATTCGTTCCCTGACACCGGCAAACAGGACCAGTGCCAAGGCAAACCCTAACGCATAGAAAAATGAGGCGGCCGCCGCCTTAACAAAAGAGTACTCTGCTGAAATGTTCAACAGACAGGTTCCCATGACCGCACAATTGGTGGTGATCAGCGGCAGGAAGATGCCCAGCCCCGCATAGAGTCCTGGAATGCTTTTTTTCAAGAACATCTCCACAAATTGAACCAGAGACGCGATGACCAGAATAAAGGCCACCGTTCTAAGATAGACCACATCTAAGGTTTGGAGCAGGTAGGTATCCACCATCCAGGTAATGATGCCAGCCATGACCATAACGAATACAACGGCCATTCCCATACCCACGGCGGTTTCCATTTTTTTTGAGGTGCCCATGAAAGGACATTGGCCAAGGAATTGGGCCAAAAGGATGTTGTTGATGAAGATACATCCGATGGCGAGTTCAAAAAATTCCATTGAAGATCTCCTTTACTTGCCCGGTGCTTCCAGCATGAAGGCAAAGGGCTCGAAACCTGCCGCAATGGTTGTGATGTCAAATACCGGGTTACCGCCCCAAATGGTGATGGTGCCGGCGCCCAACAATTCTCTGACCGCACCCAGGGTTGCCAAAGAGAGGGTGAAACCCAGGCCAATGCCAAGGCCGTCGGCAATGGACATGATGGGGGTGTTCTTGGAGGCAAAGGCTTCGGCCCGGCCCAGAACAATACAATTCACAACAATGAGCGGGATAAATATACCCAGTTTGAGAAACAGTTCATAGGTGAATGCCTGCATCATCAACTCAACAATGATAACAAAGGTGGCGATGATAACAATGTAACAGGCAATTCTGACCTTGGATGGAATCACATTCCGCAACATGGAGATCAACAGGTTGGAGAACACCAGAACAAAGGTGGTTGCCATGCCCATGCCAATACCGTTTTCAACGCTTTTGGTAACGGCCAGTGACGGGCATAACCCCAACACAAGCCTGAAGGGAGGGATTTCAGCCCAGAGTCCTTTTGGAGCGTCTGGGCCTCTATGGCGGCCAGGGTAACGGCCCTGGATGTAAAGGTGGCCCCAGACATGGCGTCGATAATACCGTCGTCGGCTTTGAGTCCCAGATTTTCCGAAAGGGAGACCCCGTCGTACTGGGAGACAAAGGCCGGGTCATCTTTGGCTTTGGAGCCAAGTCCCGGAGTCTCCGCATGGGTGGTCACTCGAACTGCAACGATTTGATCTGTGTCCATGTTGATGCCGACCATCAGTCCGACATCTCCACCATAACCGCCTTTGCCTTTGGTTTCAAAGGCGACGGCCTTTTCTCCGCTGGATAGTTTACCGGGAAAAATTTGAAGGGTGGTATCCCCGTTGGTGACGTTGAACCGTTCCGCTAGAGGATCATTGCTTACATCCGTAAAAATCTGGGCAATGGCCGGGGCCTTCTGGAATTTAAGCACCTGTTCTTCAATTCGCAGTTCGGTGCTGTTTTTCACTGCGGCAAGCAGGCCGCCCGAAATTGCGGTCAGGCAGGCCATGACCACAACCATACTAATCATTTCACGCATAGTCCCCCTCCTTTCCTAAGGCTTTGGGTCTGATTTTGTCCACAAGGGGATGTACAAGGTTTATCAGCAGGATCGCCAGAACCGTGCCGTCGTCATAGACCCCGATGTTTCTCATCAGGATGATCATGAATCCGCCAAGGAATCCGTAGATGAGCATGGGGATGGTGTTTACCGGTGACGTGGAATTCTGGGTGGCCAGGAAAAATGCACCCAGCAGGGTGTAGCCTGAAAACAGGTGGAACAAGGGAGAAGCGTAGGTGTCTGAATTACTGATATAAAACAGACCGCCGGTGACAAGGATGCCGACAATGAAAGACACCACAACTTCCCAGCGGGTATAGCCTTTGAGTATCAGAAAAATCCCGCCCACAATGAGCCAGAACCCTGCGGATGAGCCAATGCCGCCCAACTCGTTTCCCATGAGCAGCCCGGTCAGATCAAATTCCGAGGTGATGCCGACCCCCTTGAATTTTAAGGCGGCAAGGGGCGCCAATGCGGTGTAGTCAAAGTCATAGTTGACGTAGGCCGCGTCAAAGTCAAAATAAACTGGCCAGGACATCATCAGGATGGCCATGGCGATGAGTGTGGGGTGAAAGGGGTTGGCTCCCACACCGCCAAAGATGAATTTACCAATGATCACCATGACAAAGGTGCCCACCACGACAATCCACCATGGGGTGGTGGCTGGCAGCATCATACCCAGCATCATACCAAATGCGGCCGTTTCCAGATTGCCAATGGATGGTTTTTGTTTGGCGATAAGGGTCATGATAGATTCCCAGAGCATGGCCGTGGAAACGGACAGGGCCAGGATCCCCAATGCCGGTACACCAAATTTGAAGACCCCGAATAATGCTGCGGGCAACAGGGCCAGCATATAATTCAGGTTTAGCTGATATAAACTGTCTCCATCATGCCAGAACGGGGCATGGGAAACGATGAATTTTCTATTCTTCATGGCCGTCTCCTTTAAGCCTCTGCGCGAAGGGTCGCAAGTTCATGTTTCCCCAGCCGGATAAATTGGTACAGCGGGATTCTTGCCTTGCATACCACGGCACACAGCCCGCATTCAATACAGGATTCCAGATCAAACCGGTCTGCGGCCTCCTCATATTCATCCGCTTCAAGATAGCGGACTAGAAGGTTGACCGGGATATTGGCCGGACAGATCCGGATACACTCGCCACAGTTGACACAAGGGTTGTCCGATAATTCGGGGATAATTTCTCTGTCCTGAATGATCACCGTATCCATATCCGGGGTGATGGGATGATGGATCGTATAGGTGGCAAAGCCTCTCATGGGGCCGCCGATGATCAGCCGGTCCCTGTTATTCATCTGGATATCCATTCTGTCGAAAATTTTACTCAACGGGGTGCCGATACTGGCGATGAAGCGGTGGCGGTTGCCGCCCTTGTCAATGAGGGTCACAATTTTTTCAAAGACGGGCGCCTTGTCTGCAAAGGTACGGGCAAGGGAGACCAATGCCTCTGCCCGGATGAAACAGGTGCCTTTATCTTCAGGCGCCTTACCCGGCGGCAGGATGGTGGACAGATGGTTTTTCATCACCATAACCGGCAGGGTTGACGGATATTCCAATGATGTCCGCAGGACCTGGAGTGATCCAAAATCCGCCTGGATATCCAGCCCTTCCGGCAGGGTCAGGTACATGGCGGGAACCTGGGTGATCTGTCTTAAGATCTGGGCCCCCTGCATCACCTCTTGGGCATATGCGGCACAGACAAACTGACAGGTATCACACAACAGATCCGTGTCAGCCCCGGTGACGACAATGGTCTTGATGGGGGTGTCTTGATCGGCCAGGGTGGCGGCCGGAAGTGCGCCGGGCAGCTGCCCTAGATAGTCTTTGACGAACACGGTATCTTCCTGGGGGGTCCATTCCACAGCCGCCTGGGAATCGGTGTCTGTTTTGATTAGAATATAGGTGTGCGTGTTCCCGAAATCATCGGAGTAGGAGTCAAAGCGCTTGATTTTTCCTGCAGCAGGAGACAGGACATAGGCATCGCTGGTGTTATACAATTTGAGTTTTTCTCCCTTTTTAACGGCATCCCCCGTTTTAATTAAGGCCTGCTTGGTACTGTCGATTTCCTCGGGCAGTAAAAGGGTGAGGGTGGATGGGACAGGGATGGTTTCAGGTGCTTTAATACCCGCATCAAGCAGGTCATAATGCAGCCTGGTTTTGGATAATGCAAAAAAAGATCGTTTAATCATAGTTAAGTCCTTGTTGAGTAAAAAGCGTTAAGTCAGGCCAAAATTAAGGATGATCTTACACCCACCCTTTAAATTACAACGCATGACACGAATTACATTCGACTGGACCCGCACCATAATCTTCATGGCATCCCTTACACTGGGCATGAAACGCATCTGCCCTTGACGGCATGTCTTCATCCCCTTCGGTCTCATGGCACGCGCTGCAGTTGTAGGTGTCATCATCTTCAATGTTGTGATGGCAGTCCAGACACTCAATGGAATAAGCAATACCCGTGATCAAAAGAACGATCATGATCCATAGAGCTACTTTAAGGTCTCGTTGTGATGTCATAATTCTTCTCTCACTAATTTTAGGGTTAGAGTTTAACGACGAACCCACAACTGGCAGCGGTTATAGTATACTGATCTTAAATTTACAAGGGTAAAAAAGCAAAGATTGGATTATGAAATGCGGCAGCCGCCTGGGCTGGATTTGGGCCTTTTTCGAACGAGAAAGGGTTTGTACTCGGCTTTATCTGATAACGCAGATTGTTTCATGCGGATGATGATGAAGGCAAGGGCAAAAAAGGTGAATCCAATGCCCATGGAAAGAAGGGATTGATTCATGCCCAGGGTCGGGGCAATACTGTCACCGATCAGGGCACCGATGATCAGCAAGATGATGGGAAAGACATAGAGCAGAAAGCTTAGCAAGATCATGGATTTGCTTTCCATGCCAATGACCACGGCATCTCCGGGCTTTACGCCGATGGTGTTTTTTACCCTGACCGTCATCTCTTTGGTGCCATGGTGACTGGTGCCGCAGCTGTCCTTCTGGGAGCAGCTTTCACAGGCTGCGGTTCGGGTGGTTTTGATGGTGGCCATATCCTGGGTTGTGTGTGTGACAATGCCGTTTTCAGTAATCATAATATTCAGGGTCCTGTTCTGTTAAGGTCTCAATCTTATTGGAGAATAGTTCTATACGAAAATAAAGTCAAATTTTTTCATATTTTTTGTTGACAGTAAAAAACGCTTGATATATAACCTTCCAGTCTTCTTTAGAAGGCGCTGCTCCCCAGTAGCTCAGTTGGCAGAGCGAGTGGCTGTTAACCACTAAGTCCGCGGTTCAAGTCCGTGCTGGGGAGCCAACATAATTGAAAACGCCTCGATAGTTTATCTATCGGGGCTTTTTTTATTTCTATGCCCTGATTTTTTTAAATGATCGCTTAAAAAAAAGCTTGACATTTTTTCGTTGGGTTTATACGAAGGGATAAATAATATATTTATTCGGTGCCTTACGGCTTAATAGGGAATTCCGTGTGATTCGGAAACGGGTCCGCCGCTGTAATCGGGGACACCGGCTGCAGGATGCCACTGCTTTAAAACGCGGGAAGGCGCAGTCGCTGGATGATCCGTGAGTCAGAAGACCTGCCGAGTAATGATGTGGCTTACCGTGCTCGGCACGACGGGGGCTGAAAAGATCTTTTGGATAAAAAAGGGATATCCCCGGATCGTAATGTATTGCGGTTCGGGGATTTTGTTTTTTTTCATGACCCAAGTTGTTCGGTCGCTTAGGGTCTTTCAACGAAAGGCTGAGTTGGCCCATGGTCACCCTTCAGGATTCAGGCCCCTGAATGAAGAGCGTGCCGGAACAATCCGCGGGCGATTTTTTAAGGTGTTGATGCCACCTTTATCTCCGGATCGCCCGTATTTGCCGCAAGTTGTCCAGCGGCAGCAGCTGAACCTTGGTTTTCCCGGGGCTGGTTCGCCATCCAGCCCCGGGACTGCCGGGTCTTTTTCCCCAAAGAAACTTTCGAGACACATTTACAAGTATTAAAAAGGCGTGTAGAAAAATAGCCATAGTGGATGATAGCGTCTGAACCCGTGATGCTTGATTTAATGGTAATAGAAATGGCAAAAAAGATCACGGCATCCCTTTAATCGATTAATCTATGCAATGAAAGATCTGTTATGCATGGCCGTGCATCAGGGCCGAAGGCCTGCTTGAGCGCGAGTCTAACGGATCTGGGAAAAACAACTAAATGCAGATTCTCAATCCGTCAAGATGGTATCTCCATCCCGTGTTTATTTTTGCCTGTTCCATTGTCTCGCTGGCGACCTTTCTTGTGCTTACGGTGGGGCTGTATATGGAAATACGGTCGGCCCTGGAAGTGGTTGTCCTGAAATTTAACATTGATCCCCATTCTATTTTTCCTTCGAAAACCGGAATGACGATTCTGGTGCTAAGCCTGCTCATCACTGTGGTGATGGCTGGCATTCTTCTGGCCCTTATTTACTATCAAAAGACCGTCAATCTGTTCCGGCTTCAGCATAATTTTATTTATAATTTTACCCACGAGCTGAAAACACCGGTGACATCCCTGCGGCTTTACCTTGAGACATTCATCCGCCATCCCATGTCATCCGAAGATGTTAAAAGATACAGTACGGGTATGCTTGAGGATATTGATCGACTCACTGAAAATATTGATCGAATTTTAAATCTAGCCCGCATTGAGAGTCAGAATTTTGGGTCGGAAGTTACGCGGGACAGTTTGGTATCGCTGGTGGCAGCATTTTGTGAGAAAAATACCTCCATATTCAGAAAGCTGGATATCCGTATTCAAAATCCTTCCCGCGGCAAGTTTGAATATCCGGTCAATCTTTTTTTGTTTGAAATTCTGCTCATGAATCTCATTTCCAATGCCATGAAATACAATGAGAGTGACCATCCACAGTTGACCATTGTTTTTAAAAGCTATCTTCAAAAGATCACCATTGATTTTATTGATAACGGCATAGGGGTAGATACCCAGGAAGCCAAGAAAATTTTTAAAAAATTCTATCAGGCCGATCGCAAAAATATCAATGGTGCCACAGGCTCCGGCCTGGGACTTTATCTGGTTGAGAGTATTGCCATGATTCATGGCTGGCGGGCATCGGTCTCCAGTGCAGGCAAGGGCGAGGGGGCTAAATTCACCATCACTATTCCACGGGCGAGCATCGCCAATGTCAGAGAAAAAAAATTATGGAAACGACTGAAAAAAAGCGTATTCTGGTCATAGAAGACGACGCACATATTGCCGACGGTATCCAGCTGAATCTCACCCTTCAAGGGTATGACGCGGCCGTGGCCTCAGACGGTATTAAGGGCCTGGAAAAGTGGCGGTCCTGGCACCCTGACCTCATCGTTTTGGATGTGATGCTTCCCATGATAGATGGATTTTCCATTCTAAAAACCATCCGCAGGGAAGATGAAAAAATACCGGTGTTGATTCTGTCGGCCAGAGGAGACACCAAAGACAAGGTCAAGGGCCTGCAATACGGGGTCGATGATTATCTGTCCAAACCCTTTGACCTGGATGAATTCCTTTTAAGGGTCGCCCGGCTGTTGCAAAAAAAACAATGGTATGCTCCCCCAAACCAGAGCACCAAAAGGGGAAAACACACCCTGTTTGAGGGCGATACCTATACCTTTGGCCAAAATCATATCGATTTTGTGACCTTTAAAGCGGCTTGTGCCGCCGGAGAAATTATCCTGACAGACCAGGAGGCCACCCTGCTTAAGATTTTCATTGCCCATAAGGGAAAACCCCTTTCCCGGGAGATGCTTCTCAACGCCGGATGGGGATACGCCAGGGACACCTCAACCCGCACTGTGGACAATTTCATTGTTCGGTTCAGGAAATATTTTGAAGATAAACCCAAAAAGCCCGTCTACTTCAAGAGCCGCAGGTCGGTGGGCTATATTTTCGATCATGATTAGCTCAAGGCGCATTCGCATTTTCAAATATTTGATGTTCTGATTGAACAAACCGGATAAATAATGTATTATTTCAAGGTGGTTGTGATTGAAGGACATTCAAAGATGGCCTGAAAATGGGGTGCCTAAAAAGTGACGTTATTTTTAAGCGAGTCTTTACGATTATTGTATACTGATATCCGATGATTTTTTGTTACAGGAGGAACGGCAAGATGTATAGTCCATCAAGATTATTATGGGTTTTGATTGTTCATTTCATGAGTGTCTTCTGTTGGTCTAATGCCTTGGCCGCAACACAAACATTGGTATATTCCTATGATGAAAACGATCAAATAAATCAGGTAGAATACTCAGACGGCACAACCGTTGATTATCTCTATGACCTCTTAGGTAACCGCTATTCAAAGACAGTCACCCTCGCCAATTCATTTCCGAACCAACCGCCGAACACTATAACAGATTATTTCCCGGTTCATAATTCAGAACATACTGATACACATGGCGTTCTTGAATGGAATAATTCAGACCCTGATTCCGATGATATTGTTATTTACCATATCTATTTCGGCGAATCTGCTGAGCCCCCCCTGATAGCGATATCAGATGAAACATCCTATAATTTAGGCTCGTTAAAATCGCTTACAACGTATTATTGGAAAATCGTGGCCATTGACAACCATAATAATTGTACAGAAGGTCCTGTCCAGAGGTTTACAACTGAAAATAACCCACCGGACATGCCTCAAGTACTTTTCCCAAAAAATGGATCTGTATCAATAACTGGGATGACCCAACTGGGCTGGTCAGGAGGGGATCCCGATATCGGAGATACTGTGTCTTATGATGTATATTTTGGTTCATCCAATCCTCCGCCTCTTATCAAGACGCAATCTGATGATAACACATATAACACTCAGGAATTGAGTTCTCATACCACCTATTATTGGCAAATCGTGTCAAGAGATAACCATGGTGCCGAAACCGCTGGGCCGGTTTGGTCCTTTGACACCTTGAATGAAGAAGCTACGCTTTTGAACAATGTAACCTACGCTTCCAATGCCGTTTTGACTAAGGAGGGCGGCCCTTATGTAGTAACTGGAAATCTACGCATTGATTCGGGTGTCACATTGACCATCGAGCCTGGCACAATCATTAAAATGGGACTTAATTCTTCCATTAAAGTTTACGGTACTCTGAACGCACAGGGAAGTGAAGAGAACAAGATTATCTTTACATCCATTTTAAATGATAAATATGGTGGAGATTGCAATGGGGATGGCAATGCGTCTTTGCCCAATTCAGGGGACTGGTACGGTATCACTTTCTATAACACAGCGGATGCGGCATTAACTGAAATGGCACATTGCATTATTGAATATGCCGGTTATGGCAATAGTGCCGCAATATATGTTGACGAAGCGGATATTTCAGTTCAGCACTCAATCATCAAAACCAACCAAAGTTACGGGATATTCGTTAAAAATGCATCGCCACGTATAACAGGCAATACGTTCAGTGATAATGGTAACTATGATTTTTATGCTACAAATTCTGATGCAGTTGTGACCGGCAATACGTTTGATCATGGCATTTATGTGATAAGTGGCCTTTTAAATATAGAGAACAACATCATTCATTATAATGATACGTATCCCATTATAACCAATGGAGATAATACCAATTCGATCCTGAATTTGAATATGATTGACAATCTCAGCTCAGAAAGCATCTTGAATGTGAGCGGGGGAACGATCACTCAAGATACCACCTGGCCGGATACTTTGGATTATAGGATCACCGGCAGTTTGACGGTTAAAGGCACAGATGGAGAAGATGGTATCACTGTCCTGACCATTGAGCCGGGAGCAAGGATATTGTTTGACCCGTATACCGGCCTAATTATAGGAAGCTCAGGCGCGTATAATGATCCAGGCGCATTGTTAGCCCAGGGCACACCATCGCAGCCTATTACATTTACCTCCTCCCGGGAGATACCATCGCCAGGGGACTGGCGTGGTATAACATTTTATGGAACCACAAATGCCGACTTGAGTCCGATGGCGCATTGCGTCGTTGAATATGCTGGTTATGCCAATCAGGCGGCAATATCTATCGAAAGAGCCGGTATTGCAGTTACAGATTCAATCATCAGAAATAATCAACATTATGGAATCGCCACTTCCAATGCAGTGCCAAGCCTGTTGAACAATATGTTCAGTGATAATGGTAACTATGATCTTTATGCAACTATGTCTGATGCGGTCGTGACGGGTAATACATTTAATAATGGTATGTATATCGCAAGCGGCCTTTTGAACATAGAAAACAATATCATTCATTATAATGATGAGTATCCCATTAAAACAGATGTTACTAATACGCATGAATTTCTGAATTTAAATATCATTGATAATCTGAGCCCAGAAAGCACCGTGTATGTAACCGGTGGAACGATTACTCAGGATACCACCTGGCCGAATACTTTGAATTATAGAATAACCAATACGTTGACGGTTAACGGCACAGATGGAGAAGACGGGGTCACCACATTGACCATTGCGCCTGGCGCAACCCTATTGTTTGACCCGTATACTAGCCTGATCATAGGAAGCTCAAGCGCGTATAATGACCCAGGCGCGTTGTCAGCCCAAGGCACAGCATCGCAACCCATCACATTTACCTCCGCCCAGGATACACCATCATCAGGCGACTGGAGAGGTAATAAAGTTTTATGAAACTACAAATGCCGACTTGAGTCCAATGGCGCATTGCGTTATTGAGTATGCCGGTTCTGGTAACCAGGCCGCAATATCTATCGAACCAGGCATATTGGGCAATACGTTCAGAGATAATGGTAACTATGATCTTTATGCAACTATGTCTGATGCGGTCGTAACAGGTAATACGTTTAATAATGGTATGTATATCGCAGGTGGACTTTTAAACATAGAAAACAATATCATTCATTATAATGATGAGTATCCCATTAAAACAGATGTTACTAATACGCATGAATTTCTGAATTTAAATATCTTTGATAATCTGAGACCAGAAAGCATAGTGCATGTAACCGGTGGAACGATCACTCAGGATACCACGTGGCCGAATACTTTGAATTACAGAATAACCAATACGTTGACGGTTAACGGCACAGATGGAGAAGACGGGGTCACCACCTTGACCATTGCGCCTGGCGCA
>PDWI01004184.1_pt1 | contig 19582 bp, 15 predicted proteins | sample 1430891 | NCBI WGS metagenome assembly PDWI01 (sample SAMN01162508, study PRJNA174530) | Oral metagenome, whole genome shotgun sequencing project. | biome: Marine environment; feature: Marine mammal; material: Swab sample of the gingival sulcus; isolation source: swab sample of gingival sulcus...
CTGTTTCTCGTATATTTTAACATTTCCGGGTCGGTAATATTATCCAAAATAGGTTTGTCGTATTCATCAATCAGAACAACCGCTTTTTGTTGATATTTCTCATAAGATTTTTCGATAAGAGAAGCAAGACAATCAGGAATATTTAAATTGTCGTCGCATTCAATACCCAAATAATTCATATTCTCTCGCAAGATGTATTTCATCGTGCCGTCTAAACCGTCTTTTGTCTGCAAAGAACCCGCAAAGCTTTATGGATAACCGGATAAGTCCGGCTGAAATCGTATCTGTCTTCTATGTACAAACCTTTGAAATATTCTTTTTTGCCTTCAAAAATACACTTCAAAGTATCAAGAAAAAGACTTTTTCCGAATCTTTGCGGACGGGAAAGAAGAATATATTTATAATTATTGATCAGTTCGAAAGCTTCTTGGGTTTTATCGATATAAATATAATCGTCTTCCTTTATTTCACTGAACGTCTGTATGCCGACCGGTAATTTCATTTTATTTTCTCCTTTTTTCTGTCAGGCAAAGTCTTATCAAACAACAAAAGATATTGTCAAGTTTGTTTTTATTTTATATCTAATACATAAAAAAACAGTTTTTTTTATTTAAACATTCATATATACGGTTTAGAAGATTTCAGTTCCCGATTAAAAATACGGTATTTTTCTTATCAGCAATCGAAACTGAGCAATTTAATAATTTTTCATTGACACCAGACATATTTATTAAGTTATGAAGCAAAATCAGGAGGTAAAAGATGAAATTAAAATGGTTTTCATTAGGTTGTTTAACCAGTATAGCATTGTTAATCGCAATTATTGTATTGGGAGTTCGCTCTGCGACAAAAATGATGCAAACAGAAAAAGCTGTTGCGGAAACGAATATAAAATTCGACAGTTGGATGACAATACAATTAAACGGTCCGATAAAAGAGTTTTCTGAAATAAAACCCGATAATATATTTAATGATGTTCCGACATCGGTTCATTCTGTCTGCCTGAAAATAGACGAAGCCTCAAAAGATCCCAGAATTTCAGGTATTTATTTACGCCCTCAAGGCGTAATATGCGGTTTGGCGTCTCTTAACAGAATAGGCGAAAGTTTGGAAAATTTCAAAAAATCAGGGAAATCAATAATTACTTATCTGGATATGGCAACAGACAGAGATTATTATCTCGCAACATTTTCGACTAAAATATTTCTTGAACCGTCAGCATCAGCAGGAATTGCCCTTACCGGAACAGGCGCAGACATGAATTTTTACGGTAATCTTTTAAAAAGAATAGGCATAAAAGTAAATGTCGTACATGCCGGAAAATACAAAGGAGCCGGAGAGACTTACAGCAGAGACAGATTATCTTCTCCGCATAAAAAAAATCTTACGTCTCTTATTGACAATATTTATCGGGAAAAACTTGGGAAAACAGCCTATAACAGAGATATAGAATACAATACGTTAGCAAATATTTACGAAAGCAGAGAAGAGTTATTTATCTCTCAAAAGGAAGCTTTAAAATATCAATTGGTTGACGCTTTGCAGACAGAAGAAGAAGTGAAAACAAAGTATTCTGTTTCTGAAAAAAAATCAATAAATTATAAAGATTATAATCACAAAAGCGAATCTAAGTTTGAGAAAAAAATTGCCGTTCTCTATGCTCAGGGAACCATAATGCAAGCCTCAAAATACAATCGAAATGCTTTATCCTCAAACAAAATAAAATCTCAAGTAGATAAGATTTTAAAAGACGGATCAATCAAAGCCGTTGTTTTACGAATAGAAAGTCCCGGCGGAAGCGCTTTGGAATCAGAAAAAATTTACAATACTTTAAGACGTTTAAAAGTGCCTGTTTACGTATCCATGGCTAATATTGCTGCCTCCGGCGGTTATTATATCTCTTGTGCCGGAAAATACGTTTTTGCCGATCCGATGACCATTACCGGATCAATCGGAGTTGTTTCTATGATTCCGCAAGCCGACGTTTTGGCGGATAATATAGGAATTACCTCAGACGGCGTAAAAAGAGGAAAATTTTCGGGAGCTTTTAATATTTTTAAACCGGTTCCGGAATACATGCTTCAATCTTTCCAAAAAAATTCGGAAGACATCTATTTTGAATTTAAATCACGAGTAGCCGAAGGACGCAACCTTGAACTTTCTTATGTCGAAAAAGTCGCTCAAGGTCAAGTTTGGTCAGGCACGCAAGCTTTAGAAAATAAATTGGTTAACCAAACGGGAACCTTAAAAGATGCAATTTCTTTTGCAGCAAACGAAAACGGTCTGAAAGCATTCGAAGTAGTATATTATCCGGAACAAAAAACGTTGTTGGAAATATTCTTTGAAGAAAATCTCAATATAGAGAATTTTACGACCGCATTCAGAGATTTTCCGTTTGATGAGTTGAAAAAGATAAGAGAATTCGGGAACTTGATAAAAAACGAAAAAAATCTGATTCTTATGCCGTATAAAGTGCAGTAAGGCGAACAATGAATAATATTCCCGTAATTGACTTGCATGCCGATACATTTATGAAAAAATTGTATTTGAAAGAAATTCCTTTCTTGAAAAATACCTTTTATAAAGACGGCGACAATGAATTTGATTATGTATATAACGATTTCCATATAACGCCGGAAAAGCTGAAAAAAGGCAATGTTATATTGCAGACCCAATCGTTATTTATCGATTCCCTTTTTATGCATTATCCTCTTCATGCTGCAATAAAAATGTTTGCCCTCATTCTGAGAGAAATAAAAGAATACGACAATCTTTTTTTAGCCGGAAGAGCAGACATTGACGCAAAAAATAAAACAGGAATTGTTGTGTCTGTTGAAGGTCTGGAGGTTATTGAAAATGATCTTGATTTGTTAGATGTTTTTTACGAATTGGGCGTAAGAATAACCGCTCCGACTTGGAATAGGGCAACTCAATATACGGGAAGTCATTATGAAGATTACGGAATATTGAGAAAAGGAAAAGATTTAATAAAAAAAATTGATGAATTAGGCATGATTACGGATGTTTCGCACATGTCTGACAAAAGTTTTTTTGACTTTGCCGAACTTTCGAGTTCTCCTCTTATTGCTTCGCACTCCAATGCCCGTTCTGTTTGCCGACATTCCCGAAACCTTTCTGACGATATGTTGGAAGTAATTAAACAAAAAGACGGCGTTATCGGTCTGAATCTATGTGAAAGTTTTCTTAAACCTGACAACATGAATACCGGTAACGCTTATGAGATGCTTTATCGACAAATCGATTATATTGCCGAAAAATTCGGTATTCATATCTTGGCTTGGGGCAGTGATTTTGACGGTATATCTCAACTGCCCGAGCCGATTTCCGGTCCCGATTTTTATCCTGAATTTACAAAATTTATGCTTAAAAAAGGTTATAAACTGACTGATTTGGAAAATATTTTTTATAAAAACGCTTATCGCATTTTGAATAAAGTTTACCGGTATTTGCCGGTTACGGAGAACTGATGAAAATCGAAAAATCGGTTTTATATCTCGTTCCGACTCCCGTAGGCAACCTGGGAGACATAACATATCGAGCAATTGAAGTATTAAAAAATGTTGATCTCATAGCTGCCGAAGATACCAGAACATCTCAAATTTTGCTGCAACATTTTGAGATTAAAACATCTTTGCGAAGTTACCATAAATTTAACGAAAAAAAACGTTGCGCCGCATTTATGGAAATGCTTAAAGCCGGTAAATCTATTGCGGTAATAAGCGATGCCGGTTCACCCGGAATTTCAGATCCTTCCAACATATTGGTAAAATCGGCAGTGGAAAACGGAATTAAAGTTTCCGCTCTTCCGGGAGCAACAGCATTTGTGCCTGCCTTAACTGCAAGCGGATTTTCTACAGACAGTTTTTACTTCTGCGGATTTCTTTCCGATAAGCCAAATGATATGCAACGTCAATTGGAAGAACTTGAAAAAATAAAAGCTCCTTCGGTTTATTACGTTTCTCCCCATAAAATGCTTAAAACCGCAAATGCAATGTATAAAGTATTCGGAAACAGAAAATTTGTTGCAGCTCGAGAAATATCAAAAATTTACGAAACTTATTTTCGAGGCGAATTAAAATCTTACCTGGATAATCCTGATTCCATAAGACTTAAAGGTGAATTTGTCGTTATTGTCGAAGGCAAAAAACATGAAGAAATATCGGACAAAGAAATAATCGGAAGAATTAAAATATTGATGTTGAGAGGATATTCCAAGTCAAAAGCGGTTAAATTAACGGCAAAAGAATTAACTATTTCAAAAAACAGAGTTTACGACTTATCGTTGGAGTTATAAATTAAGATGAATCTTTTTTCAAAAAATCATGACCTGATAAAAAAAAATCCTCAAAGATTTATAATAAAACCGGGAAATTGTCCTTACGTAAAAGAATATAAAATTTCTCCGAGCAAATCGGGAGATTACGGTCTGCAATTACCGACCAAACAAAAAACAATAACTGTCAACAGCTTGTATAATCCTAAGCAAGACGCAAAAAATAAAGTTGCGAAATTTGAATCAAAAAATGAATTTATCCTTGTTTTCGGATCTTGTCTGGGATATGAAGCAGAATTTCTGCATAAAAAGTTCAGAAAGGAAATCATCGTAATCGAACCTGATAAAAATCTCTTCAATTCAATGTGTAAGATAATTGATCTTGAAAAATACGAGCGGCTGAAATTTGCAGTAGGATATCATCCTTTTGAATTGAAAGATAAAATCCCCCAAAATCTCTCATGCGATCTTTTTTACAACAAACCTCGTTTTGAAATTGATCATGATTATTTTAACTCCGCATTGCGCATTTTAGAAGGAAAAGCATCTTTTAATCTTTCGGATAAATGGAAATACAAAAAATTTACTTCCGAAAAACCGAGAGCTTTATTTATCGACAGCGCCTACGTTTTGACGAAAGAATGCCTGACAGGATTGCAGGAAGCAGGTTGCGAAACCAAATATATTCATATTGATTCAGAACAGCAGTCTTACGAAATTTTCATCAAAAATCTCTTAACAATAATAGCAGAATTTCGTCCGGATTTCGTTTTGACCATAAATCATCTGGGATTTGACAAAGAAGGACGTTTAACGGAGCTGTTATCATCTATAGAAATGCCTTTTGCATCTTGGTTTGTGGACAGTCCGACCGTTATTTTAACAAGTTTTGAACAAAATATTTCCGATTTTTGCAATCTTTTTATCTGGGACAAAGACTATATTGAAGATCTTAAAAATATCGGTTATAAGTCTGTTAATTATTTGCCGTTGGCTGCTTTGCCGTCTATTTTTAAACCTATGGATGTTCCTTACAGATATGATGTCGCATTTGTCGGATCAAGCATGATTTTTGCAACTCATAAGAATTTAAAAAGTCTGATAATTCGTCCTGAACTTCTCAGCTTATTTGAAATTACGGCAGACAAATTCTTAAGTATGGATTCTCGTAATCCCGAAGATGCAATCAGTGAATTGGAAAAAGAAGGATATTCTTTCAAATTCGATTCTTTTGAGCAAAGAGCAGATTTTACGGCAGCCGTAACTTGGAGAGCAACTCAAAAATATCGTCTTTCCGGCATTCTCAAACTGGCAGAATTTAATCCGGTCATCCACGGTGATCCTAATTGGGATTTTATCCTTGACGACAGATTCAGAATTGAAAGAGAAGTGCTTTATTATCAGGAAATGCCGACTTTTTACAATAGCGCAAAAATTCAATTTAACATGACAAGTCGTCAAATGCGTTATGCCGTAAATCAGCGAGTTTTCGACGTTCCGGCATCCAAACAATTTATTTTAACCGATTATAAAGAACAATTGGAAGAAATTTTCGAGACAGGCAAAGAGATTATCTGTTTCAGAGAGGTTGAAGAAATACCGGAACTGGTAAGATATTATCTGAAAAACAGTCAGGAAAGAGAAAAAACGGCAGAAGCAGGTTATAAAAAAATAATCGGCAACCATACTTATAAACACAGGTTAAGCGAATTAATCAATAGATTGCGAAATACTTATAAATCATCACTTTGAGGAAATTAATGAAAAAAACAGATTTTTTGGGCAACGAACTGATTTTTGAATGCCTGAGTTGCTCAATCGCAAATAAAAAAACGGAAATTCCGGGCGGTCTTATATTTGAATCAAAAAATTTTGCGGTTTATCAGGATCCCTTTGTACCTCTTCCCGGATTTCTGGTATTTTCCTCAAAACGCCATATAAAAGCAATAAACGAAATGAGCGTAAAAGAATACAATGAATTTTTTGCGCTTGTCGAAAAAGGACGAAAAATTATAAAAAAATATATTCCGATGGAAAAAATTACTGTTGTGCAAGAAGATAAAGCCGAACATTTTAATATTTGGTTTTTTCCGTGGACAAAAGAAATTGTAACTAATTACGGAGAACCGGACAAAAGAAAGTTAGCATACATTTTAAATGATTTGCGTTCTGAAAAAATAACTCCTGCCAAATGGAAAGAACTTTCCGAAACTGTCGAAATAATCAAAAAAGAAATAAATTCCAAACTTTAAAATTCTGTATCTAACCCTATGTGAATATATCCGTTTACGGGATTTTGCCATGTTTTGTCTGCATGTCCGAATGCATAATCAAGTTTTAAAATTCCCAATGCCGTATCGATGCGAAAACCAAATCCGATTCCGATAAGATCATCATTTTTATATAAAACTCCGTTTTCTTCATATTCAGCATATCCGTAATCGCAAAAAATAAAAATACGCGATTTAAAATTGAGCAAATATCTTAATTCAAAGCTTGCCCAACCGATTCCTGTTCCGTGAAAACGATCTTCGTAAAATCCTCGTAAATTTTTATTTCCCCCCAAATTATATTGATAAATATCGACAATGTCTCTCTTTTTGCTGAATTTTCCGTTAAAAATTGTTGCCGTTACCCAATATCGAGAAAGAGAAAAGAAATTATCTATTCCGAAAAATATTTCTTCATTTTGATAGTTGCCGTTATCCGAAACAGCCCAAATTTCATTAAATCTGAAATATAATCTGTTTCCTGATCGAGGATTCAAAAAATAATCAGTATTATCAAATTTTCCTTTGAAGCCTAATTTTTTTTGCGAAGTCTCGGAATAAACCGAAACGCCCGAATTTATCGGATAAAAAGAATCATAACCGCCGATAAGACTGATATTATAATAAAATTGATCGTAAATCAACGCTAATTCAGCTTCGTTTCCCACATATAAAGAATCAGAACTTTCTCTTCCGAGATCAACTGAAAAACCGACCGGAACAATATCAAATCCGGGATCGCGATAATTTATTTCAAGTTTTGTTTTATATTTATTGGGACGACTCCAATAAAGTCCGAAAGTTCTGTCAGTTCCGAAAAGATTTAATAATTTTAAATCAACCGTTCCCATCAGCCTTGCTTTCGAGTCGTTGTCTGAATAGCCCAGCAAGGTTGAAATTTTTGTCATCTTCCCTTCTCTGATTTTCATCAGCAAAACGGAATAATTAAGCGGAATAAGTTCGCAACTTTCGATATACTGTTTTTCCAAAACTCGATTTTCTATTTGCAATAAAGCGGAACGAGTTAATTTTCCGACTTTGTTCAAACCGGAAATTTTGAGGAGAGTTTCTTCCTTAGAAGTAATATTTCCCTGAAATTCATAATCAGTAAAATTTGTTTTTTCCCCTTCAAAAATTTTAATTACGGCTCTGTAACCGTCTTTATCCGAAATCAGACTGTCCAGCTCGGCTTTGGCAAATAAAAACTCTCTGTCGGCATAAATGCGAACAATATCTCGAACATTCTCGGAAAGTTGATTAATATTAATATTTATCTCAGAATCCCCGAAAAGAAACCGCTTTAATTTTGCATCAGAAAAATATTTATTGCCGAGAAAAGTTATTTCTTTTATCTTAAGTTTTTCTCCGAAATCAATTTTATAGATAACGTCAACCCGGTTTCCTGATAAAAAATGCAATTCAGGCCAACGTACTTTAACATTGTAAAAGTGATCTTTAGCCAAAAGATTTTTGATTTTTTCCGACGATTCGTTAGCTTTTTTTTGATTAAATTTATCTCCTGATTTAAGAGACAGAGAAGCAATATATTTTTCAACAGGAAGAGGACGATTCGAATCTATAATGACAGAACGAATCTTCGGATAATCGTCATTTTCGGAAAATAGAAAGACAAAAGAAAACAACAAAACCGAAATAAAAAGGTATTTTTTTCGATTCAGCATTAATACGACATAAAATCTTTTTTTATAAGCTCAATTAAATCTGATATAAGATGTTCTTCCGGTATTTTTCTGATAATCTTGCCTTTTTTAAAGATAAGACCTTCCCCTTCTCCTCCGGCAATTCCGTAATCTGCTTCAGCGGCTTCGCCGGGACCGTTTACCGGGCATCCCATCACAGCAACAGTAATAGGCAAGTCTTCAAATATCATTAATTTTTTTTCAACATTTTTAGCTAAATTTATCAAATCTATTTTTGTCCTTCCGCAAGTCGGACATGAAATCAATTCTAATCCCGGACGTAAATTCAAAGACTTCAATATTTCTTTAGCCGTTCTTATTTCACTGACGGGATTTTCCGTCAAAGATACTCTGACAGTATCTCCGATTCCTTCGGCAAGTAAAGTTCCTATTCCTACCGCTGATTTTATATTTCCCTTAAACTCGGTTCCGGATTCAGTAACTCCGAGATGCAAAGGATAATCTACCTTTGAGGAAAGCAGACGATAAGCTTCCAAAGTAAACGGAACAGAAGAAGCTTTCACAGAAATTTTCATTTCATGATAATTTAATTTTTCAAGAATTGAAACATGTTCAAGCGCGCTTTCAACCAATGCTTTAGGAGTAACACCGTATTTCTTTTTTATTTCTCTGCTTAAAGAACCGCTGTTTACTCCTATTCTTATCGGAATTTTATTTTCTTTGGCAATATCTGCCACAGCTTTAACGTAATTGATGTTTCCTATATTGCCGGGGTTAATTCTCAAAGCATCTATGCCGTTTTGCACCGCTTTAATCGCCAGTCTGTAATCAAAATGAATATCGGCAATCAAAGGAATATTAATTCTTGATTTTATTGCAGGAACAGCATCGGCTGCCTCTTCATTGGGTACGGCAACCCGCACGATCTCGCAACCGGCTTTTTCCAATTGTTTGATTTGTTTTACCGTTGCATCAACATCTTCCGTAAAAGTATTGGTCATTGATTGAATAGAAACAGGAGCATCTCCTCCGATTTCCACATTTCCTATTTTTATTTTTTTTGTTTTTTTTCTAGAGAAATCAAATAACATTTATACTCCTTTTCTGTCAGGATCCCAAATATATTTATGAAGTTGCAATTGCATTCTGATATTTTTCCCGGTCTCCAAAATCCATTCGGCAAGAGTTTTCGGATGCAATTCCGTGAAAACTGACGAAAAAATAATTGTTTGATTATCAAGTTTATGTTTTTTTATAAAATCCAGAGCAAAATCGAAATCAAGACGATCTTTTATAACGAATTTAATCTCGTCGCGACCGGGAATTAAATATTCTAAATTTTTTAAATAAAAACTCTTGCCGTATCCGCTTCCCGGGCATTTTACGTCAGTTATTTTATGTACGCTAGACGAGATATTTTTGAATGACAAAGTTCCGTTTGTCTCAAGCAAAACAGTATATTCCGATTTTTCCAATTGAGATATTAAATCATAAACTTCTTTTTGCAGAAGCGGTTCTCCCCCCGTTATCTCAACTAATTTTCCCGGTAAGTTCTTAATTTTTTTTATAATTTGCTCAACCGTAAGAAAGGTATATTCCGATTCATCGTAAATTGTGTCGCAATAAGAACATTCTATATTACATCCGAAAAGTCTGATAAAAATACACGGTAATCCGGCAAAGGTTGATTCCCCCTGGATACTGTAAAATATTTCAATTATTTTGAGCATTTTTATGTAAAAGGAATAAAAGGAAGTACTTTATGAAATCCCAAAATTTCGTCTATCTTTTGAGTTAATTTTTCAGGATGTCCGACAACAAATTTCTCTGTTTTACCGAGTCTGAAGAAATAATAATCCGATTCATCAAGATTGAATTTTTCAAAATAATCAATATCCCCGTAAACCGGTTTTCCCTGATGCATCAAAAATTGAACATCATGAGTTTCCGATTCGATAACATTTTCAAAAGGATTTTCATTGTTGTTTTTCAAGATTAAAAGATTTTTTATTTTATCTGAAACAAGATTGCCGTAAGAGGAATCCAAATATAACGCCTTAGAAGCATTCGTACTGATCATTTTATAAATCTCTTTTGCATCCAGTTTAGGATAAAGCTTCCTGGCGCATTTCAATTCATCAAAAATATTGGCGCTTCCGGATAATGTTGAATCAGTCCCCAAAACAATATTAACATTCTCAGCCAAAGCCTTTTCCACATCCAAAGTTTTACCGATAAGAAACATATTTGAGTCAGGACACCAGCAAATTGATGCTCCGGCTTCACTGATTTTTCTGAATTCAGGAGTCGATAAAATTATTCCGTGAATAATAAGAGTATTTGATTTTAATAAACCGGATTTAAGCAACATCGGGAAACCTGAGTCGGCATTTTCGTCAATTCCTTCTCCCAGATGAAGAATAAACGGCATCTTATTTTCGGCAGACATCCATTCTTCTTTGGCGCTTTTTCCGCCCCACCAATTTCCCATAGTCATAGTATGAACCTGACGATAATCTTTTATCACATTTATCGGAAAACTTTCGTAATAATCGTCATTTTGGTTTTTAATGTGATCCTGAATTGCATTGCAACCTGAAAAAATACTTTTATAAACACCCAAAGTCGTTAAAATATAAGCATTGCCTTCGGTAAGGTTAAATTTACCGTCAGGCGGCCAAATGTTGCTTCTTTCAAGAAAGGAATCGGACTTTTTCATTTCCTCAACCCAAATATCGCTGTTGGTGTAATGCTTTCCGTTTCCGGCTTTGGGATACCAGTTGCCTATGAGATGATCATGAGAATTAATAAGCGGAGCATAAGCGTAAGAATTTCCGAAATCAAGTTCCGCTCCGCTTTTAAGAAATTCGGATATAACGGAAACTTCACGATTTTTTATTAACTTTTCAGGTGTAACAATACAATTCGCGAGTTTCATACACAATAATCCTATTTAAGTTGTTTAATTATTAAAGGCACTATTTCAAATAAATCTCCGACAATTCCGAAATCCGCAACATCAAATATGGGGGCATCCTTATCTTTATTAATGGCAATTATATAATCAGATGATTGAATACCGGCAAGATGTTGAACCGCTCCCGAAATACCGATGGCAATATAAATAGTCGGTTTTACGGTTTTTCCTGTTTGACCTACCTGATGAGGATAAGCAACCCACTCGTTATCGACAGCTGCTCTGGAAGCGCCTACAGAACCGTCCAAGAGATCAGCCAACTCTTCAATCATTTTAAAGTTTTTTGCTTCTTTTAATCCGCGTCCGCCGGCAACAACCACATTTGCATCGGCAAGATTAATTCCTTTGCCTTTCTCAGCCAATGTTTCGATAAATTTATTTTTGGACATAAAACTTCCGAATTCTATTTTTTCTTCGACAATTTCGCCTGAACGAGAATCGTCATAAGGAAGCGCATCCATAACTTTATGGCGAACCGTTGACATTTGCGGTCTGTGATTCGGAGTAAGGATAGTTGCCATGATATTGCCTCCGAACGCCGGTCTTGTCTGCATCAAATCGGATGTTTCCGTATCAATTTCAAGATAAGTGCAATCAGCAGTTAATCCTGTATTCAATTGAACGGCAACTCTCGGAATAAAAGAACGTCCTGTATTGGTAGCTCCGGAAAGAATTATTTCTGGCTTATATTTTTCCGCCAAAGTTTTCATGGCATGGGCATAAGCCAAATCGGTAAAATCCTTCAATTCGGGAGAATCAACCATAAGCACTTTATCGGCTCCGCAGGCAATAAGCTTATGAGCTTCATCTTTTATATTATGCCCCAGTAAAACGGCGGTAAGCTCCGTTTCTCTTGTATCGGCTAATTCCCTTCCTTTTCCCAGAAGTTCAAAAACAACAGGAACAATTTCATTCATTCTCTGTTCGGCAAAAACCCAAACACCTTTATAATCATCTTTATTTATAGAAATCTTATTGGCTCTTCTGACAATAATCGCATCAAAAGGACATGTACTGACACATGCTCCGCAAAGAGTACACTTATCGGTATTAATTTCAGCTGTTTTATCTTCCATAGCGATAGCTTGGTAAGCGCATGCTTTTAGACATGCTCCGCAACCTACACATTTTTCGCTGATTACTTCAATCATTAAATTTACTCCCGTATTTGCTTATAAATTTTATTTGAAGGCATTACGCCTTTAAAAAAATAACCAGTTTTAAGACTGCTTTCTAAGTCAAGTCCAAATTATTTTTTTCTTATTATTTTATGCAAACAGGCTTATTTTAAAAGCATAACCTTTTTTATTTTGCGATGATTGTTTACTGAAAGTCCGGCAAAATAAATACCGCTTGCAACTTTTTTCATATTTTTGTTTGTCCCGTTCCACATAATCTTTTTTTTGCCTGGCTCCATAAATCCGTCCGCCAATTCAGCAACACATTGTCCTTTAATATTATAAATTTTCAATTTTACGTCTGATTGTTTAGACAAATAAAAACTGAATACCGTTTCAGGATTAAAAGGATTCGGAAAGTTTTTGAAATATTTTAATGCCGTCAAGACATTATCTTCGTTATCCGATAAAATATTTCTGATGTAAATATTTCCTTCCTGTTCCGGTTCATAAGAATCAACAATAACCTCATCGTTTGAAGTAAGATCGATTATCCTATCCCCAAGTTCCAGCAAAACAGAATAATTATCAGGGAATTCATCTCTGTCCGCATAGAATATAAGAGGATTTTCTGATACGGCATTAAGTTTAAAAGGAATTACTTTTTCCTCTGTTTCATCTTCCGGATCTGCCATGAGCGAAATACCCTCACAGAAAAGATTATCTTCAGGGTAAGGACTGAAATCATCTTCTTTGATAATCGTAAATCTTACATTCTCCTCAAAAGGTTTTTCAGGAGCTGCCGGGATATCATAAAAAATATCAAAATCATCGCTGCAATTTTCGTAAGCCTTGATTTTTATTTCATCGGTATCAAAAACATTCTGCCAATCGGAATTTTCAGTTTTTACTCCGAGTGTCAAACTCCACTCAGATTCTTCCGGGATTTGAATTTTTGGGTTATCCGGATAATGAGATAAGTTTACAGACACCGTCGGAACCCGACAAAAAATAAAATAAGATTGTCCCGGTTCAATTACATCTGCAGTTTTATAACAGCTTTCGTCATAAACAAAAATATGAGGAGAGATTATTTCATTTTGAACAGCTTCGGCAAAAGAAAAAGAAACATCGTTGTAAACAATATCTAAATCGCTTTTATCGGAAGCGTGCCAATAAGGGTAGAAAACCTGTTGCCAACCTTCTCCTATTTCAGCAGAATAATCAAATCTTCTTACATTTCCGTTAAAATCATAAGAGCAATCGTCATTCAAAAAAATCCAATACGGGTTTTCGGAATCAAAATTATAGTGATACTGGTAATTGCCGTCAATATTGACAATTCCTTCGGCAAATAAAGGAGATTCAAAACTTGAAAAATAAAAGTTGGAGCCTATAAAAGGATTCGATACGGTTGACCAGCCTTTGCAGAAACTAAAACTGTTTACGGCGGGAATAACATCAATTTTAGATGTACCGAACCAATTTTTTGAGCTTCCGTCCGTATGAATTATTTTCAGCATAAGGTTAGCCCCGATAATTTCATCGTTTTCTCCGGGAGAGTAAGAATAAGACGTTACATCATTCGCCATTCCTTCGGCAATCAACAATGTATCTGTTTCATTCACAAGATAAAGAGAAAGAGATTCAATCAAAGATTTGTTATCTGTTGACCAACTGAAAGATTGAACAATGCCGGGTTGAATCGTTTGATTAGGGAAAGAGTTTATTTCAGCCCAAGGAATCAATTTCCCGTAATAAATTTTCACGTTAAATGTACTGCTGACTCCGTCAACAATAAGGTCTTCTTCCCCCAGATCAACCGGTTCAGAACCGTAAGCGACAAGTTTTGCCATTATACGTTTATTGTCTCTTTCCGTAAAAGGCATATCTTTTAAATGAACCGTAACCGGCTGATTGGAAACCGGAGTTGAAATTTTCAAAATCCACTCTTTGAAATCTTCTTCTAAATCAAAATCGCCTTTTATATTCTGAAATAATTCTCTGTTATTGTAATAATAATCTTCTTCATAAAAACGGGCATTTATACCGGTGGGGCTTCCCGTATCTTTTATATCAAAACCTGTCTCATAATTATCTGTAGCAAAATAATTTATTCCGAAACGAACAGAATCTTTCCCGCCGTTTGCCTCGGTAACGGAAATAACCATAATTGAATCGGTATATACGGAAACAATATCTCCGGAAGGAACAAAGTTTCCTCCTTGAATTTGACCGGAAACACGATAATCGTAAATTTTTCCGAATTCAAAATTTTCATCTCTAAATTCGTAATCAACATCTTCCTCTTCCGAACCGAGTAAATCTGAATCGCTTTGCCAATCGGCTATAATTTGATATTCATTTTCATCGGATTCTTTTCTTTCTACAACAAAACCGGCATTATTGAATTGTTCGTCGGCATTCCAGGTAAGTTTAACAAAATCATAAAAAGATTTTCCATAAAGCGTAATTTCAGCGGCTCCTGTTTCGGTTTCGCAGGTTGTCGTACCGATTGCGCTGTTTCCGTTCATGTCAAAAGCATCTATCTGAATATAATAGTTTTTATTGGGTTCCAAACCGTCCAAAGTAAGTTCCGAACAGGCAGCGCAAGCAAGACATTCATCGGTTTCCGGAGTATATGAAATAAAATCGACATTAGGCAAAGGTTGTTCCGAAACTCGTATGCGGTAATTTTTGAAATCAAAACAATCAACAGGATCCCATTTTACTTTAATATAATCTCCGGCTGCTCCGCAATGTTCCAAACCTGTAACCTCCGCAACCGTTTCTTCATCATCAAGATCTATTATGTCAGGTTTTAAAGAAGAAACAGCATCTATCCAAGGAGAATAATATTCAAGAGTATGCGTAAAAATATTGTCGAAGTCAAAATGTTCTGCTTCCGCATCATACCCGTAAAACCAATGATAATTAGATTCGGTTTGTTCATAGCAATTAGGCAATTCATCCATTTCTATATGGAAAAACGGTTCAAAAGTTTCATAATCATTATATCCGTCTGTAGTATAAATCATCTGTTTGTTGTTGCCGTAACCGGGTAAATCAATATCAGTTACCGCAGGGACAACAAAATCTCCGTCAACGTAATTAAAAGGATATTCGGGACAGTAAAAAGAATAGAAATCCTCTACAGTTACGGAAGGATGTATCCCGACTTCATTCGCCGGATGAATCACATAAGGACTGACATTCAATATATCATTATGTCTATCGGACAAATCCCTAATCGGAAATCCGGCAAATTTTTTGCTGTAAGCTCCGGGAGAAATCTGAAGATTGTTGTGATTTTTATGCCTGTTCCAATCATAACTGTGAATTTGAACGGAAAATTCTCGTTTGGGAAAATTTTCTCTTATATGATCTGCAAACGCCTGATAACATTTATTGTAAACATGTCCGGTAACGCGAGTGGGATCCGATAACGACTTACTGTTGTAATAAGTTCCGACTTGAGTCCATTTTACTTCTCGACCTGCTCCGGCAATCAGCCAAAATTTTGCATTCCATTCCTGAAAAGCTTTACAACTTACGGGAACAGTAACAAAATCATCATTAGGATGAGGCGTAGTGACCACAAAAGGATTTTCGGCTTCCGGATTATAAATATATAAACCCCAGCCGTAATCAAAACTTCCGTTTTCGTCATCATCCTGATAGACAGGCGTGTTGTTATCGTCGGAGTAACTCATATTTAAGTTTTCTCTCAACATATAATAAGTTCTGTCTGTATCTGTATCATGAAATTCAACAACAGAATAAGGATAATTATTTTCTTCAAATATAGTTTCAATCTCATCAAATTCCAGATTCAAAAAATGTTCCGCAATTTCGTTCCATCTGCTTAAATCGCTTGAACTTGCAACAATAAAATCACCGAAACCGTTTGTCTGCTCGTCATAAGGAGCGTATAAGTTATAATTAGGCGATACAATTCCCTCTGAAACATGCGATAAATAATTGTCATATTCGCAAGCAGGTTCGTTTCCGTAAATAAATCCTCTCAATGATCCGGTTTCTTCGGTTATCGAAAATAAAAAGGATAACGACATCAATGCAATGCTTATACAAATTTTTTTCATGATACAGACCTCCTCGTTTTTTTTCAATCATATAAAAATTAACTTTGTTTATTAATCAGGTCAGGAAACCCGAAAAAAGGTTTCAAAATTTTTTTTAAAAGGTAAAAAAAGGCTTAATTTGTCAAATAAAATATTACTTGTTGTCTGAGTCAGTTTTAGACAGAGATCATTCTGAGGTTATTTTATTCCGTTTGATATAAAATTTTCGGTTACATTTGATTTGACACAGACCGTCTAAGCTCAGATTTGACATTAATTTTTCATATTCTCGGAGATTGAAATGATAACATTAGGCATGATAATTGCTATCATAATTTTGTGCGGATGGTTATTTGCAAATTTTTTCCAAAAAATGAAATTGCCGTCAGTTCTCGGAATGGTGATTTTCGGTATTATTTGTCGTATTTTATTAAAAGATTATACTCCTGACTCACTTTGGGAAACGGCTCCTTTTGCCAAATCAGCGGCTTTGATAGTAATTTTATTGAGAGCCGGATTAGGTATAAAACGGGAAACTTTGGAAAAATCCGGTAAAACCGTTATTTTTATGTCATTCCTCCCCTGCATTTTCGAAGGTCTGGCATTATTGTTTTCTTTCAGATATATATTCGGATTCGATTGGGCAACTTCAGGTCTGACCGCTTCCTTAATTTCGGCAGTATCCCCTGCCGTAATAGTGCCTTCCATGCTAAAACTTATAGAAAAAGGTTACGGCAAACAGAGAGAAGTTCCCACAATAATTCTTGCAGGAGCATCAATTGATGATGTTTTGGCAATAACCTTATTTTCGGCTTTTTTGGGCATTATTGCTAAAAATCAGATTAATTTGTTCAAAACAATTATGTCTGTTCCTCTTTCCGTTGCGGGAGGAATATTGGCGGGAGCAGCGGCAGGATTTGTTATTATTAAATTTTATAAAGCTAAACCTGAATTAAGAACCACAGAAAAATTACTGGTATTGCTGACTTTTGCTTTATTGTTAAACGAAACAGGAAACTTTTTGCGCATAGCTGCTTTACCGGGAATAATGACGATAGGTTTTATTATCTTGGAGTACCGGGAAAAAACGGCTCACAAATTGGCATCAAAACTCGGCAAAATATGGATATTTGCCGAAATAATTTTGTTTGTTTTAATAGGATTTTCCGTTGATCCTTATGTAGCTTTGAAAGCAGGATTCAAGGGAATATCGGTTATCTCAATCGGTCTTCTTTTTCGTTCTGCGGGAGTTTGGATTTCTTTGTCAAGATCTGAATTAACTTTTGAAGAAAGAGTTTTTTGCGTAATTTCATATCTCCCGAAAGCTACAGTGCAGGCAGCATTGGGAAGCGTCGCATTAAGCGTCGGAGCAAAACACGGAGAAGAAATTTTGGCAATTGCCGTGTTGTCCATTTTATTTACTGCTCCTTTAGGATTGATATTGATAAATCACTTCGGCAAAAAATTATTAAAACTTGATTTTTCAAAAGCAGTTGAAGATCCGTTTTATTAAACAATAAAAAATACGGGGAGGCAATCAAATTTAAGATGACTTGTTCAACGAGAAATAAACTTGCAATATTTTTTATGCGATAATTAAATTTACCGTTTGACTAATTATTCTTTCCATTTAATTATTTGCATAATTATTCTAATTAAAAATAGAAAAAGGAAACCATGAAAAAAGAAAATTATGAAAAAAAAGAAGCCGATAAATATAAGTTTTATTCTTACAAAATAGACGGATACTGGGAAGTTCTTGCCGGTAAAACAGATTACGACAACGACTATTTGAGTATAAAATCAGCCAAAGCAAACGATTATTGGTTTCACGTAAAAGGCATGCCCGGAAGTCACGTAATTCTCAGGACGGCAAAAGGAGAAAAACCTGATAAATCGGTCTTAAAAAAGGCGGCTGCTCTTGCAGCTTATCACAGCAAAGCTCGCAACGGCGGTCTTACTTCAGTATCATGTACTTTGGCTCAAAATGTTTCAAAACCTCGAAAAGCAAAACCGGGTTCCGTTACGATAAAAAAAGAAATAATTTTAAAAGTCAAACCGAGTTTGCCGGAATAAAGAAGAATCAAAAGAGAAACTCTTTCAAATTATATGAGATGCGAGGAAAAGGAGATGATTTTCTTATCGTAAAAGATAATTTGCACAGACACTTCATTCCGAACATTGTTCTTATTGACGGTAATAAATCGGTTACTCCTGATTCTCCCCCGTTGTCCGCAATAATGAGATCCGAATTGCTGAAAAATAAAATTACATAGATAGAAAGTAAGAATAAGTTCAATTTGCTTTTACCGGTTATAAATTGACGAAAAAAATAATTGAAATTTTGTTGTTAAAATAAATAAAAGGGATTAAAAATTATGAATAAAAATACAATGCCTAAAAAATATATCTGCAACGATAAAGAAATAAATTTTGAGACAACCAGAATAATGGGAATACTCAATGTTACTCCTGATTCTTTTTCTGACGGAGGGAAATATTCAGATTCCCGGGCAATTGCCGATCAAATAGATATTTTCCTTAAAAATAATGTTGCCGTCATTGATGTAGGAGGCGAATCAACTCGCCCAGGCTCGCAATATGTCGATACTAAAACGGAGTTGGAAAGAGTTATTCCGGCAATCAAATTAATTCGTCAAAAAAGTTCTGATATTATCATTTCAATAGACACAAACAAAGCGGAAACAGCAGATAAAGCAATCTTGGCAGGAGCCGATATTATAAATGATATTTCTGCGCTGGAAAATGATCCTCAGATGATAAATATCTTGAAAAAATATCCCAAATCAGGCATTATTCTTATGCACAAACAGGGAAATCCCGAAGATATGCAAAATAACCCTCATTACGAAAATCCCGTAGAAGAAATAATAGATTATTTGAGACGAAGAATCGAATTTTGCAGGAAAAACGGAGTGGATAAAGCAAGAATAATTATCGATCCCGGAATAGGTTTCGGTAAAAAACTTGAACATAATTTGAAATTAATAAAATACTTAGACAAATTGAAATCATTGGGAACTCCGGTCTTGCTCGGAGCATCCAGAAAAAGTTTTATAAATGCGGTTCAACATTCTGAACCTGCCGAAAGACTGGGAGGAACTCTCGCATCCACGGCTTTTGCCTTACAAACAAAAACTGAAATAGTCAGAGTACATG
>PDWI01004185.1_pt1 | contig 19581 bp, 22 predicted proteins | sample 1430891 | NCBI WGS metagenome assembly PDWI01 (sample SAMN01162508, study PRJNA174530) | Oral metagenome, whole genome shotgun sequencing project. | biome: Marine environment; feature: Marine mammal; material: Swab sample of the gingival sulcus; isolation source: swab sample of gingival sulcus...
TTTTTGTTGTTTAAATTCCATAAAATCTTTTAAATCTCCTGTCTTTTGGAAATTATAAATCTTTTTCATTATAAATTCTGGTGGATGCTTACCATCTGATAAAATAAATAAATTTTTAAGTACTTTACCAATAGGATATAATAAGGTAGCAATCTGTATAGTTTTTTCAAATACTTCCCCTACTGTACTATCTACACCCATAATTTGAGCAATAAACTCTAACATCATATATGAAACCAAAACTATAAAAGTCATTTTAATAGTTTTATGTAATAATGTTTCTAATGAAAAACTACCTTTGTTCCAATGCATCCATCCACCAAATCCCATATTTATCAGAATTGAAACAATAGTGAATGTAAAAAACATTACATTATTTTCAAACCATAAACCAAGACCACTCATAATAAGTGATACTGGTGTTAATGTTCCTAATGATTTTAATCCTGACACTATTCTGTCCCATATATTTACATCATCATTTGATGCAATAATTATATCACATATTCTACTCAAAAATATTTTTTTTACCATTTCCATTGTTTTAATAATTAAGGTAAGACACTAATATCCCAATACCCCCATAAATTTACTATAACTCTTTTTCCTCTTTTCAAAATAGACACATTATTTTGCATTACATCACCAAGATTATACCAACTTTCTTGTTTATAAGAAGTCCATATTTCACTATCTATTTTATAATGTTGTACTTCAATTAATTCTTTTGCTCTTGGTATGTTTGGTGGTAATGTCATTAATACACCTTTACCACTCTTACTAATAAAATCCATATGGAGATTACCAAAACCAGTTATTCTATTAATTTTAAGATAAAACCTGTTTTTGTTTTCATCTTTCTTTTTTAACTGTTGTTCATTAATATAATCTTTCAAATAGAATATTATAACATCTCTTTCATAATCAAAAGCAGTATCATTACTTTGTGGTTGTATATGATGTATTATATGTTCTGTTCTTATATTTGTGTCCATAACCTTAATATATTACTGTTACTAAAACTGCACCATTTGTAGCATCAATAGTAGTTCTATGTTTTATGTTACCTGTATATTTTGCACCTGAAATTACTAAACCATTATCTCCAATTATAGGATAAGTATTTCTTGATGTATAACCACCACCAGTATGATTTACTTTAACTGTACCAGAAATAGCAGTGAATGTTAGTGATTTATAATTTTCAAACCAATCAGACCTACCTCTGTACCATATTTCTCTTACATTATTCTCTCCATCTTCTGTTTGTAATTCTCTCAATATAGCATCATTAGTAGATTTAACACCATCAATTTTACTATTTGTTGTAGTTAAATCTGTTGCTTGTGTAGGATTTTTTACAGTAACTTCTAATGGTGAACCATATAAAGTATCAAATGCTGTTTTGAAATTATCTATTGATATTTTAATTGTATCAAGAATACTGTTAGTATTACCAATTAATGTTTGTGTTTCATTAAATTCTGATTGTACTAATCCTGATAAATCATTAACTTTATTATAGATATTGGTTAATTTGGTTTCAATACCAGATGTATCAACATTATTATTATTACCTTGTGTTTTTAATTCAACTTTAATTTCCTTCAATAATGTTTTAATATCATCAAATTTACTACCATTGTTTTCATTAGATTGTTGAACAGCACTCATTAAATTAATTAATCTATCTAATTTATCAGATAAATCAATATTTAATTTTTGCATTTCTGTTTTAACTTCAACGACCTTATTTTTAATGTCTTCTAATCTGTTAGACATTTCTTGGTGAAATACCTTAAAATTCTTGATAAACAATTTAAGATTTTGAAGAATACACTCTTGATACTCTAATTGTTTTTTAAGTATTTTGTTTATGTCCATCTTCTTCTATTTTAGATTTACCTGATATACAATCCATCTTCAATGTTTCCAAATCTAAATCTTCATAATTGTCTGGAATTATACACTCAAAGGTAAAATGTTCTTTATCATCTAATGTTCTCCAAAAAGAGTTCTTTACTCTTTTACCAAACAAATCTGGTATTATTTCTTGATGTACAAGATAGATTTGTTTTCCTTCATACTCTTTAATTATTTTTTTATCTTTTTCCATAATATTTAAAATTTAAGAAAGTAAATAATAATTTCTCAATAATACCCCAAATAACCTTACTTCTCTTTTTGATATAATTTCTTCACCATTTTTATTATAAAAACTTTTAACATGATATGGTATTTTTTTAACATAAGATGTTGCAAAACCTACACCTGTATTTGTACTAAATCTTTCTTTAAGAAAACTATGATAAGTATCATTGTTGTAATTTAATTCATTAAAAATAGTAATTATCATTTTAACATTATCACCATCTCTTTTTAAAAGAAATTGTGCATCAAGTCCACTTTTATGTAATATTTTTTCAACTTCTTCTTGTATATTTTCTTCACTACTTCTTTTATTATCTTCATTCAAATCAAAATATCTAACAGTTGCTGTTTCATTAGTAACATTATCTGTTATTGTTAATCCATTTTGTTTTAAATAATTAATTGTTGTTGTAAAACTTAAATTGTAAGAATGAATTTTAATATTATTCCATAAAACAAGTGCTGGTATATTATGACCATATATCATTTCAACAAAATCTTCATATGTATAATATATAGAATGAAAATGACTTGATGAATAATCTTTTTTAGAAACAATATACTTAAACCAATATTCTCTTTCAATATCAGTAACACTAACTACATTTTGTTTATCAGTATTTTTGATTATCTGTTGTTGATTAAGAATTATTTTTTGTAATTCAGCAATTATATCATTATTATTTGTGTTAGTTGTTCCCCCCCCATTATCTTGGTTTCTTAATAGTTCTTTAATATCTTTTAATAATTGTAACTTCTCTAAATTCTTTGCATATACTCTATTATGTAAATTTTGTAAATTATCATGCTGTGTAATTTGAGTATTTGCTCTATCTATTAAAGTATTTAACTTTTCAGAAGTATGATTATCAATATTTGTTAATAAGGTTTTTATATCAGATAAATTATCTAACACTCCTTCTAATTGATTATTAGCAGTATTTGTACTAATTTCTGATAATTTTTTTAGTGTTTCTCTATGGTAGAACTTCTCACAATCTAATGAAAATTCATAATTAGTTGTAAGTTCTTCACCATCAATATAACATTTTCTATGTTCTCTTATTTCATTATCATCTCTGTCAAAGAATTTAACAAGAGTTGCTGGTTCTATTTTTTCATTTTGAATAGACATAGAACTATAATTAAAACTATTATTTAACCCTATTCTAAAGCCAATAGTATTTAATCTTTTAAATGTAATAATACTGTATTTTCTATTTTCAATATCAACTTTTATTTCTTTAATATCTTTCAAAGTAATACCTGTATTCAGACTTATTACAAAATTTTTAACCTTTTCTTTAAAAGTATTTATATCAATATCACTATCAGCAATATTTTTAGGTTTAAGAATAATAGAATTATCTCCAGTAAAAAAATATGCATTTTTTTTAGAATCACCTTTAGGAAAGTTTAATGAAATACCAAATAACCCTAATTTTTTTGCTTCGGCATATTGTATTTTTTTCCAAGGAGTATCATATTCATCATATAAATTTAACCTATTTGTAGATTTAACACAACCTTTTAACTCAACTGCTTTTACTTGACCATTTTTAATATCACCTAATAAATCTTCAATAGATTTTAACTTTGTATCAACAAGGTCTTTAAGTGCATTTAATGATGTAAGAATATTATTATTTGATTCAACTAATTTTAATAGTTCTTCATGGTTTTCACCTAATGCTTCAACTATACTAACAGTATTGTCATTAATACCTTTAATAGCAAGTTTTAATAATCTAATAATTTCAGTTGGGTCAGTATTTTCTTCAATTTTTTCAAGATGTCTAATGATAATTTTATTATCTTCAACTAATTGAGTAGTATCTTCTTTAATACTTTCTAATTTAGTATTAACATCAGTTAATTGTTGTATAATTTCAGCAAGTTTTTCTTTTAACAATTTTTTTATTTCATTACTGTTTTTCAATAACTTACCTAATTTACAATCTATTTCTTTTTGGATGTTATATGAATCTCTTAATATCTTTTCCATCTTCTTCTTTATTTGCTACAAAGTTAATAAATTATTCTATAATATCAGGTTTACAAATCTCTAAATCCAAAAAATTTCCATCTGGATTGAAATAAGGTTTGTTTGTCTGTGGATTTTTGATAACTTTTCCATCTTTTAAAACAACCATTGTACCAATAGGTTTATGACAATAATTATCTTCTTCTGCACAAACAAAAGATAAATGTAATGTGTTATCACCTGTTAATTTAGACTGTTGGTTGATTTGTTCTGCTAAATCTGGTGTTAAAATAACTTCACTTATTCTACTATCTTCACCAATAGCAACACCATTATTTGTAATACCTACTGATGAAAAGGTATTATGTTTATCAGCAGCACCACTATTATCTAAATATACTTTACCTACTTCTATATTATTTGCTAAAATTTTAAATTCAGCATTATCACAATTATGACCACCAATACCTCTTACTTGTAAACCATTCAAATCTGTATATGTACTTGTAGTCTGTAATGTATAATCACCACTATTAAGATACATTGCATAAAACTTTAATCCAGCAAAACAACCACCTTTTCTAATTCTCTTAATTCTAAAAGTAAATGTTTTCTGTCTTTTTACACCACAAATATTGGTTACTTCACATCTATATTTGTATTCACCATAATAACTACTTGGATTATTATTTGTTTTTAATTCAGCAGTTAATTTGCCTGTTTGTTTTAATTTTAATGATTTACCAGGATTGGTAACTTCAATCCAATCAACTGATTTAACTTGATTTTCTGGTAAATCTGTTGTTGCTTGTAATTGTACTGTATAAGGTGTTGTTTGTTCTGCTTTAATTTGTACCTCTGGAATATCAGCAACATTAACAGACCATATTTCCATACAATTAATTTTTGTATATAGACAAATATCTTCACATTGATATGCAAGTTCATTCATCAATTTTTCAAGAATTTCTGCTTTTTCTTTAAACTCTTTTTTACCTTTTTTATGCTCTGCTTTTGCAAACTTATAGTTTGTTAATAGTAAGTTATATAAACTTATAGGTTTAGTTTTTACTTCTTTACCTAATACTCTTTTTTTTTGAAGCATATTAACAAAACTACCTAATAATGTTTTCTCTTTGATTTCCATGGTATAATTCTTTATTCAGGACAATTATGACAAGGTTTACACATCTTCTCTATTTCTGATGCTATTTTTGTTGCAGACTGCTCATCTTCATTTTCTATTGCAACTTCTAAACCATTGATAAGACTATTTAACAAACACAAATTTTCTTGACATTCTGTACATTCATCTTTTTTTTCATCACAACCTTTAATGGTTATTTTAAGAGTTTTTTCAAGTAAACATTTTTTATACTTATAAACTCTTTGTTTGATATTTTCTAATACTTGTGTCATGGTTTTATATTTAAAAAGAAAGGGAATAGAATAGTTAAACTCTATTCCCTTGTCTGGGTTCATTGATTTATTGAAATTGATTATCCAATACCATCTTTATCAGAATTATCTATTACAGCAGATGCTGTATCATCAGCAAGTGCATCTAAACCAACAGGTTTAACAACTTTATCTAATACTGCTAACAAACTATCTCGTGTAGTAGTATCTGCTTCTGGAATAGCAACTTCTGTTGTTAAATCATTTACATAATCTAACCAACCACCTGTTGCTTTATGGTCATATTCCAATGCAAGTAAATCATATTTTCCATCTCGTTCTGCAAAGAACTCAAATCCTTCCATTGGTAATCCAGTAACAGCAGATGTTCTATAAGGACCAGGTCTTCCGTTCCAACCACCAGCCTTAAATTCTCGTTGTGCTACATCATAACCAGAACCTTCTTCTGATACTGCTTCTTGTGTAGTTTTAATTGTAGAACCACAACTAAATCCTTCAACAAATGCAACATTCATTGTTGTAACACGAGCATTGTAGTATTTCAAATCAATACCACATACTTTGCTTACAGCAACAGGTACAGTTGTTAATCTAATAGATGCTTTAACATCATTAGTTTTATCATCATCTGTATTTGTTGCTTTGTTGTCAGCAATAAATTGGTCTAAATCATTAATAACATTACCATCAGCATCAACTGCTTCTGCAATTACGATACCATCTTTATCATCATTGATTGTTTTAACAAAAAGTTTTACCAATTCATTAACATCATATGTACCACAAGAATCAGTACATTTATCACAACATCCTGTTACAGCATTAAATACCTTTGAATAAGGTACATAACCTTGTAATCTATATTTTCTTTGATTAAAAAACTCTAATCTCAAAATATATTCTGTTTCACAATCAGCCTTTAAATCACTAATCTCAACGATTTGTGGTTTTGGTGCTGTGTGAGGTCTAAATGTATAACCATTGATTAATCTTGTTTGGATTGACCCACCAAGACTACCTGCTGATACATTAATACTATCTACTTTACCATCACCTGTTCTATCAACACCAACAGCCAAGAAAATTTCCTTTGCTGGTTTAGTACCATCAATAGCCAACTGTGTACTTGAATCAAATACACCAATCTGTCCAGGTTTTAAGTCTTCAATAGCCTTTCCTTTTCCCAAAACTGCTTTATTACCTTTGGTAACAAGCACTTGAAATACACTATTATTTCTACTCATAACTTATCTATTTTAGATTGTTAAAATTTAATTTATTTAATTTTGTTTGATAATCTGGTGTATTAATTTCACCAGAAACTAATAAAACTGCAATATCTACTATCTCTCTATGTGTGTGTCCAGGAAGTTCACAATTTACTGAACCAGTCAATGTTTCAAATTGACCATTCACATCCTTTGATAGTTTTTGATAACTTCCATTTCTAAAATCTTCTGCATTATGAATATACCTTGGTCTTCTAATGTAACTCAATAAACAGTTGTCAATAGAAAAAGAGCCATCTGTGTAAAACTTAACCCCATTTTCAAAAAAAACTCCATTGACTTCTCTCCATTCAAAAGAAGAGTTATCAAAAGGACTGTTTTCAAACTCATCATCGTGTTCTCTAATGTGTACAGTACCTAACACATTACTACAACTACCTTTTGACATATTAACTCTTGCTCTCACATAGTGCCAATAATCATCAGGTAATGGTAGTATATTATTATTAACATTGATTAATCTATCATTAACTACAATAGTTCTTATATCATCAATGTTTCTTTGACTTTTCTCAAAACCTAAATATGACCTCAATCTTGGTTCAGCCACCATTTTCACAAATAATTCTTGTGCTTCATTTAGTGTCCAATCAATTTCAGGAACAAGTAGATTCCTCCATTTTTGGGAATCTACTTTGTTCAACTTCTTTTTGAAGTCATAATGCATTTCTTTGATAGTCAGTCCTCTCATTTTACTCTTGTATCTGTTGCATTATTCTTAATTTCAAATCTTGGTTTTCACTTTGTTTAAGATATTCAATTACATCATAAACATCAGTACCAATAACTGAATCATAGAATAAAATCTTATGTCCATCTTTTCTTAAAATGTTCTTTTGCAATGCTTCTAATATTGTAGCATGTAAAGCAACATCTTCTTTGTCTTGTTCTATATATCTAATAACTTCATCTGGTTTTGATTGGATAATTTTATCTAATTCAACCTCAACAAAGTTGTCTGATTTTCCTCTTAAATTTTTACCACCAAGAATTAATACTAATTGAATTTTCTTATCTTTTGAAAGTTCAGCAGCCTTAATAATTGCTTTATTTTTAATTGCTAATTTACTTGCTTTAACTTCCACTTCTTCTTTTTCATCAGTAATAACATGAGTTGCTTCTGGGTATAACCCTTCTTCGTATTCTTTCATACTATTTGCAACAAATCTTGATGCTTTCATAATTTTGATTTTAATATAATCCAAAGGATTAGTTTCATCAAAAATCATTGTTTTGTTTTCCAATTTAATGATTGCTGTACTACTATCCCAAAATGGATGAGGTTCTCCTTCAATAAATTGTGGTGATAAATCTGCTTTCAACAATTTAGAGTAATATTGCTCTTCTGTCATCCATTGAGATTTATCTAAATCTTGTTTTGTAATAGGGTCTTGTTTATATACCCTTTTTTCATTGTCAAGCCCAGTAGCATATTGTCTTGTTCTTGCATCTACTAATGCTTGTAATTTTTTTGGTCTTGAAAAACTTTCTTTACCAGTTTTACCATGCCATGTCTTCTTGTCAATAGGTCTTACTTCAATTTTCATCTTTACCTTAATTTACTTGTTATTATTTATGTTTTTAAAAATGCAGATAGGTAGTATTTACCTACCTGCAAATTTAATTATTTAACTTGATTTTACCAAACTATGCAACTTTTTGTGGGGAATTTTATCCTTAATTTCTGGCAAAGATAAGTTCACCACATTTAGTTACATCTTCAATATGGATTCCTTCATGACATCCAATGTGCATTTCATAGTAATCACCAGCATGTGCTGACATACCATATTTAGCAGCAGGACTTGAAGGACCATAAGGACCATAGTTACCACATACATAGTTGAAGAAATCTCCACCTTCTTTTTTAGTAACTTTAATGTTAGATTTACCTTGTTCACCAGAGAAATCTAAGAATGTAAATCTCATAGATTCAACAGGTTTACCAGTAATCTCATCAATCTCATTGTGGATGTTAATATCATCATACAATGGATTGTGTACTAATTGTAATGAAGCACCATTTGCCATGTTATACTTCACATATTGCATACCATACTCTAATGCATTGGTATGTAATTCACTTGAAACTTTGTTAGTATAAACTTCAACATTTCTGATGAAACCTGTTTTACCAATCTTTGTTTCAATAGCACGATGGAACTCTAACATACCATACTCACCTGTAAATCCAATCACACTTCTTCCTTTTCTTCCTGGTTTAGTTCTACCATAGAAGATGTCCATTAAATACTCTTCAATTAACTTTGTAGTTAATGTTGAATACTTGTGGATGTGTGAATCCTCTAACTGCTCTTGAATACCAGGTCCTAATTGGAATGGTCTTCCGTTATCTTGCATAATGCTATCAGCACTACGAGAATACCAACGAGCAATTTCTTTTTCACGATGCCATTGTTGTAAAAATTCAACATCAGCATAACGAATCCAAGACTTGTGATAGTTACCTTTACTATCAGGAATTGCTACTCTCAATGTTTCAGTTGATGCATAATCAGTTACTCTATATTCCTTACGGTATTTAGATAACTTGTTTTTCAATGCAATAGGTAAACTGAATTGAGTAGAACCACCTTTTTCTGCTGCTTCACCAGAAGGAGAGAAATATTTACTCCATGCTTGGTTAGTTTTCAAATACTTAACAGGCAAGAAATCTTGTGAGTTCTTTGTGATTAATTGTACTGTGTACACCCAACCATCACCATGTTTTTGTGGTCCTGATTGAATTAAACACAAGTATTTTTTTCCTGATGTTCCTGGTGTAATAACATCTGTTGGTTTATACCAGTTCTCATCCAATTTGATTTTGAATGGTCTGTTAAATCTACCAGGTGTAGTATTACTTACAGGTTCAACATTTTCAATTACAACTAATGGTCTTACATTAGCCCCTTTCAATTCCCATTCCCATTCTGTTCCAGAAATGGTGATTTCTCCTCCTTTAACTCCTTTCAAGATACTTGATAAAGGGTTATCAGAGTAGATGTTTTGTGCAGAGAACAACTGACCTACTTTGTCCATCATTTTGTAAGGGGCAATCAACATTGCTCTCCCTAAATGGTCTCTTTCAGTTAAGTTAGCACTCCACTCTTGTTCTTTAGTAATTAATTTACTTCCTACTGTTGCCATAACTTATATATTTATTTTAAAGATTAAAAGTAGTCATGTAATTCTCTTTTTTGTGAACTTCCAGAATGTACTGACATACTTGGGGTTTGTTTATTATTTCTTCTTATATTTTCTTTAACTTGTTTTGTTACTTTGGTATTTACTGCCTTTTCAATACCTTTAAAATTAAATGTACCATCTTCATTTCTATTTCTCAACAAATATGCTAATTGTAATGATGCTTTTTCATTATCTAATACATCATATAAATCAACATCTCTTTGTGAAATACTTGCACCATTCTGTAATTTTACAGTTTTATCTGCAATATATGATGGTATTTCTTTTGCATCTTTTCTTGAAAATTTAACTTCACCTAAATCTAATGATGTTACTTTTTGAGATAGGTTCTGTTTATATTCTTTCAATTTTTGCTTGTTAATAATTCTTTGTTGAGCCTGTTGCTGAACCATTTGTTCTTCTGCATCTTCTCTCTGTTTATTCCATTTCTCAAACTTCTTTTCAGCAATAGTACCTAACTTACCACTATCTTTATAGAACTCAATTTGTGCTTCAATTACTTCATCATCCTCACCTTCTTCTTTCATTAATTGTCTTACAACCTTTTCTTGGTTCTTTTCATCTTTTAAGTCCATATCAGGTGTAATACCTACTTTTTGAACTTTATTCATATGATTAAAGAACTCTACTGGGTTTCCACCATTAATTACAAACTGATTAAATTGTTTTGCTACTGGTGGTAAATCTTCAAATAATTCTTTAATTCTATTTTCAACACCTGCATCATAACTTTCTTCAAGTAATTCCTCTGCAAGTTCTTCTGTCATTTCTTGACCTTCTTCTAATTCAAAATCAGCAAGACCTCTTTCTTTTAAAGTTTCAAGTATTGTAATACTATCTACTTTTGTCTTTTTTGGTTTTGGTTCTTGATTAGTTCCATCACCTTTTGGTTTAGGGTCATCATCTACATCATTTGCTACTTCACCAGGAAATAACTCTTCTGCTAATTCTTCATCTGTCTTTGGTGGGTTATCATCTCCACCGTTTGGGTCATCATCAGCATTTACCTGCTCAATAACCTCTTTTGGGTCTGTTTCTGGGTCTTTTGGTTCATCATCCCAAAATGAATCATCTACTTGACTAACCTCATTATCAAACCCTGTAAAACCATCTAAAGAACCTGTTTCTTTAAATGTGATTGCTTCTGTACCTTTTTGTTCACTCATTGCTATGCAAATTTAAGATTAATATTAATAATATTTCAGTTTATTATGACAAATTTTTAAAGTTATGTGTAATAGCCATTATTTACTTTTACTCTTATTTAATGCTATTTTCTTTAACTTTAATTCTTCATCTTTTTGTTCTAACTTCTTTTTTTCTGTTATTTTTTGATTTTCAAACTTCTCTCTTTCTAATTGTACTTTTGATTGTTGTACTTCTGCATTAAGACCATGCTTTGCAATTTCAAGGAAATCATTTATTCCATCTCCATCTTTATCTTGGTCTGGATTAAATGACATACCAACAATAGAACCTTTAACAATTTCTGTCTTTCTTCTTTCTTCCTCTTTAAGAACAATCAATTCTTTTTCTCTCTCATGCTCTTTTTGTGCATGTTGTTCTTTCATTTGTTCTATTTGTTTCTGTTGTTCACCTTGTTGTTGTTGTAATTGCATTTCATGTTGTCTTCTATTTTCTTCTGCAACTTTCAATACTTCTTCTGCTTCAACTACACTTGTTTGTCTTACAACACTAATTACATCAGAGAACTCAACTTTTTGAGATTGTAATGCAGCATGTGTAAGTTGTCTTATCATATCTTTTGTTTCTTCTGCTTTTGCTGAATTAGAAATAAAGATACCAATAGTAGAATTATCTAATAAATCCATATCCAATTTTAACATCTGTACTGACATATCATCAAGTACATAACTTAATGTATCTTTTGGATTTTGAGAATATGCAATTTTTGCAGTTTCAATTAATGCTTGTAATACATTTCTTTTTAGATAATTGTGTAAATTAAAATATGGTTCAAGTATATGTGAAGATTGTATCAATGCTGTTTTGGTATTACTTGCACCCTCATAAGGACCTATTTGACCTTCTACTTGGTCTGTAATACCTACTGATTTACCACATTGCTGTCTTAAATATTCAGCAAGTTCCATATACTTATTAATATCAGAAATCAAAGATAAATCCATCACTTTTGCTACTGTGTTAGCATCAGCATATCCTTTACCTTCTTCATTAGGGTCATACCACATATAAGGGGTACTTTCCATAAAATATTGCCATTTCTTAATATCAATACCAGCACTATCAGGTATCATATTGATATTCATCAATATCTTTTTACCTTTATCTGATGCCATCAATAATTCTAACTTATACCATATAATATTATAATAATATTGATATGGTTTCATTCTATCCATCAATGATGTTTCATCAGAGTTCATATTATCATAAACTACACCATAATAAGGTAACTTACATTGATATATATTGTCTATATCTTTAAATTGACCAGGAATTGGTCTTTTATACACATAAATATCACTTAATATTTTCCAAGTTTCATATACTTCTGGAATCCACTCCCATTCAATTCTCAAATCACCATGGTCTTTGTTTATCTTGTAATTTTCATCAACCATCATCATTTGTTCCTCTTGTTCTTCATCAAGATAATACAAAAAACCAATCTTTCTTAAAGATTTCCAAACACAATGTATTACTCTTACACCATTATTAGCAGATGCATCAAAGAAATTACTACTCCTATCATCACTCAACCAAGAACCAATTTTATCTTCTGCTGTTTGATGATAATTATTATACACCTTATCTTTTTCTTTATCTGTAAGTTCTGAACCAAAATATCTCATTACTTGTGATGGTGTCATTATATATTCACACACAGCACTTTCAGCATCTTCTATAAATTGTAAGTCTGGTGATTTAGCATATCTAAAATGTTTTGAGTTTACATTCCACACCTCTGGTTCACCATTAAGAATACCTACATACATTATTTCTTTTGCTGTAAGTAATCCGTATTTGAATGCTGTATTAAATTTTCTTTGTAAATCACACTTCTGTGTTAGATATTCAAGTAGTTGTTGGCTCATCACCTCTGCTGGGTCTTGGTGTTCCCTTTGCATATATTTCTTTACTTCCTCTGGTGTTTGAACCTTTATTTCTTCTTCAATTTGTTGTTGTATCTGTTGTTGTTCTTCTTGTGATAACTCTCTACCTTGAAGTTCTTGTTGTTTTTGTACCTCTATCTGTTTTCTAATAGGGTTCATTATAGTATTAGAAACATAATCTCTAATCCTTTTAGTTTTTTCTTGTTCTTTTCTTGTAGTTGCTTCTGGGTTAGTTGCTACTGCATTCCAAGAAAAAGACCTTTTCATTTCCATACCAAGAATAGATTTAATCTTTCCTGATACAATATCTCTGTTAATCATTTTGGCTGGAAGTTCTCCTGCTTCTGAACCAAAAGGTTTACAAACATATTCAAAGTCTTTGAGGTTTAATTTATTATTAAACAAATCAAAGTTTACTTGCATTCTTTTTGCTTCTGATACTCCACCATAACCAAAATCAAAACCCAAGTATTCATTGTCAAGCATATCTGCTTTTTCTTCATACCATTTTTTGTCAGATTTATTTTTCTCTGACATTGATATTCTATCTATTATATGTTTTTTTCTTGTTTCCATAATTGGTACAAATATACAATTATTTTTTATACATTTGGTCTATCATAGATAATAAGTCTTTTACTTTCTTATTTTCTTTTTTATTACCATACTCTTTACCTATTTCTTCTTCTTGTACTTGAAAGATTGCCATTATTAATGCTGATATAAGGTCAAAGTTACCTTTCCTATTATATGCTATTAATTCTTCAAGTAATCTTTTTGAATATATTTTATCAATTACTGTTACAGGGTCTCCATTTTCATCATAGTCAATAGTTTTTAATAACCATGATTTGATATATCTTTCCCCTGCATCTTTAAGTTGAGGTGTCATATGACAACCATAAACCCTTGCTACTTTACTACTTTTTACATTCTTTGAAATTACAAGGTCTGGTTGAGCAGCCAACAAGTTCAACTTTTTCATTCTTCTGAAATAGTTTTTAACACCTGGTACTTCATTTTCATGCATTACTTCTGTATTATACAATAATGCAAACATTAATGCAATTCTATCTATATCATCTGGGTCTTCAAATCTACCTATATATTCTGCTACTATACAATCATAGTTTGTTGTACCTATATGATATGATTTATAAACAATAATGGCTGCTAACGATGTACCATCTTCTTGTCTAATAGGGTCATATCCAATTTTATATAAACCTCTTGGTGCATTTGCAACAGGATGTTCATATATCACAGGACAACCTCTAATGTCTGTTGGTAAGTTGTAGATACTTGTAATAGGTTCTACACTACCATCAAGTATAGGTGTAGCAGTAACTTTATCACCAACCATTGTAAGTTTCACAGGAGTACCTTTTAATTCTTGTAATCCTTTACTTTTTACTTTTAATAATTGTTGCTTTAATTCTGCTACTGGAAAATTATTTGTTGATACAGATGCAAAGGCTTCTCCTGGTCCTAATGGTTTTTCTTGTAACCTCTTTTGCATTTCTGTTGAGGTTGAACCATTATTAATAAGAACTTGCCTTGCATTTAATTCAATATTCTTTGCTGTTTCAAAATCACTATTACCTTGGTCATCATAAAATCCTGGTAAGTTCCAGTTAATTGGGTGGAAGAAACCACAAGTAGTACCTTCCATACCTTTATCCCATATGTTTTCAAATGGTAATAAATCAAATGCTTCTGGTCTTGAATGCATATCAGCATAATCTGCTGTACCTCCTTCCATATCCCCAGATGTACCAAAAATAGTAATCATACCAGTCTTGATAACACCATCCATAACACAATCCTGTGTTGCTACATATGATTGTTTTAATAATCCTGGTGTACCAAATGCACCTGATTCTTCAAAGAAAATATCCTCTGCATCTTTACCACGAAGAGCATCTGGATTATCTTTAAATGTAACACCTTGTACTTCTGACTTAAAACCTTTTTCTAATTCTACACCATTAACTATTTCTTTATATGATGCTTTAATATGGTCTGACCTATTAATAAAATCATTAGGCATAGACCAAGCAGTATGTTCATTAATAAAGTTGATGTTATTCTTTGTCATATTAAAGATAGCATCTGCACCAAATAAGAACTTCTTTTCATAAGCACCAAAAAAAGTTTTACTATCTGGTTTAGTAAAATAGTTATTTGTTGCTATTGCTGCTGATTTATAAGAATAACCCTTTCTTCGTGATTTACCTACAATAATATTAAAACCACCTTTAAGATAATGTTTTACTACTTTACCACCATCAATACCTTTTACCATTGTATGTGTAGGTATCTTTACTTGTAACATCAAACTATCATAGAGTTTTTTTAATTCTGGTATTTGCTCTATATCTGATAGTTGCATTATTCTATCTCTTTCTTCTGGTTTAGCAAGACTATATAATACACCTTCTTTTGCTATTTCTCTAATCCAAAAGTAATTGAAATCACCATCCCAAAAATCAGGGAATGTTACAATCTTTCTTGACTTTGGGTTTGATGGGTCTTCTGTTTTCTTTATCTGTAAGAAATTGAGATAGAAATAATGTTCACCTGTAATTTTTGCACCACCTACTTCATATCCCTCTGTACATCTTCTTCTTTGTTCTGTCCAATATTCAAACCAAGCAGGACTTCCCCAAGGGTCTAAACAGTATGCACCTTTTTTTAAGAACATTGCTGCTTCTTCTTTGAATACAGATGTATTTATCCATATACCATCAGGATTTCTAATAGCATTTAATTTACCATCATCATATATAGTTGGGTCTATCATTATCTTTTATCTAAACTACTTTTCATTGCAAATGGTGATATTTCTTTACCACCTTTTGTTTTGGTTGATTCTATTAATTCATCTGACATTTTCTTTTCCAAGTTTTTAAATGTAGCAGTTACTTTCTCTACATCATTTAATGCTCTGGTAATTTCTGCTGGTTTATATACAGGCATACCTTTGTCATTTCTTTCTCCCAAATCTACATTATCAAAAAAATCTTTTAATGCTTCAATAGTCTTTTTAGCAGAAAGATAAAATGAATATGTTGATGATGCTTCTTTTTGAAAATCATCAATCTTTTTAATACCTTCTAATACAAGTTTATCTGGTTTCCAGTTTTTTTGTGTAATAACTTGTTTGATTATTTCATCAGATTTTCTATAATCAGGATATTGCCTAAATGGATTGGTCTTTTTTTGAGAAGACATAAATTCAATGTAAGTCAATTCTTCAAGTGCATTTGACTTTTGTTTGTCTTTATCTCTTTTCCATATAGACTTAAATGGTTCTACCAGTAATGTTTCTGTATTAGGAACTGCTGATTTACCTTGTACTTCAAATAAATATGCCATATTATAACTTTTTTTTCATCTCTCTCAACTTATGGTTGATATACTGTTCTACCTTTTCTTCATTAACTTTATCACCCAAATCTTTCTTTATTTGTTTGACTAACTTTGTTACACTTTTGTCTTCCATTATTCTATCTTAAATCCTGTTGGCATCTCTTTTAATCTGTATGCCTTTATTTTCTTCTTACCTAAAAACTTTGCTTTTGCTACTCTGTGTTTACCATCAAGAATAAAATTATCTGGTCCTAACACAATAGGATAACTTAAATCTGCTTTAAGTGTTCTTTCCATATGTTCTATAAATGATGATAAATTATTATCACAAGGTGCTTGATAATCTAAAAAAATATCTGTTACTTTTAGTTTAATAACTTTACAATTCTGTAATTTACTTGCAGCAATTATATCATCAACATAATATTTATAACCATCTTTTTCTTGAAATTCTTTTAAATATGATGCTTTCTTTGACATTTTAAAATTCTTTTATTAAACAGTAAGTAACTGTTTTTTGATTACCTATAATATTTAATGCTCTATAATATTCAGATACATTATTTGCTACTTGACAACCTGTACTCCAACCACCAATAATTCTTCTAATAAAACCAGAATATTTACCATAGATTACAGTATGAAAATTAATACCAATATTACCTACATACATTTTACCCATTTCTTCTGCTTTCTGGTTTTTGTTCCAATCTCTATAATAATGTACATCACCATTTTGTACCAAGGCTTTCATTTTACCACGATGCAATCCTGGTTTCCACATATCATAATACCATAATCCAGTTTGTATAATAGCACAACCATTTGAATTATAATTTTCATAACCTTTCAAACCAGTAAGACCAGCATTAGTTGTACCAGTTAAAACCATGATAAAATCTGTACCTTTAAATAAGTAAAACTTATCATCAAATACATTAAATTCATCTTCATTAGATTGTACTCCTAATATCCAATAATCTTCTGGGAAACCAAAAAAGTTAGGTAATGATGATACTTTATTTAAAAGTTCATTATCAGTATAATTTCTAACATTTGTTTTATAACTACTCATTATGTTGTTGTTTTAACTGTTATCTTTAATGTTTTTAAAGAACCATCAATAAATATAACATCTACATCTTTGGTAGTTTCATACCAACCTTGAAACAAAAGATGTATAGGTATATCACCACTATTATAATATACATCAATTCTATCATCATGTTTTGTTACACCTGTGCAACCACATGAAGGTTCTAATCTATCAATAGTCTTTACATCACCAACAAAAGGAAAAGATATAACTAAATTCTTATTTTGTTTTGTTGTCTTCTTTATATGTGTTTTTTCAAATACTACCATTATTATAATGTTTTTTCAAATTTACCATTTCTTAAAGCAAATTCATAATCACGAGTAAATGTTCTTTTTTTTGTTTCTTCCCAGTCTTTTTTATTCATCATACCAGGATAACAATTACCTTCACAAGCCTTATTACACATTTGAAGATGTGTTGTTTTACAACCACACTTAATACAAGAACCAGAATTATAACATTCTCTATTCATTGATTTAATTCTCATATCTATCTGTTCTCTAATGTGTTTTCTTATCAACCATGAATATTTAGAATACCATAACTTATATCTGATATTACCTTGTATATAATACCAAGCATCTTTTGGGTTATTCCATATGTGTATTATTGTTTGTTTGAATGTCATTATGTTTCTTTAAAAAGTTTTCTATCATTTTCTTTAACTGAAAGTATTGTTTTGGTCCTATCTTATGAAACTTAAATCTTTCTTTTAAATTCTTTAACTGATATTCTGCTCTACCAGGATATACTTTAAATGTACCAAAATACTTAAATCTTACTTCTGGTAATTCACCAGATTCCATTTCTTGCTTTAAAAACCTCCAAGGTGCATGACAAATTTCTTTCATTTCTTCCAAAGTTAATTCTGGATATTTTGAAAGATGTTTATCATAAAATTCTTCAATTAAATCTTGGTTACTTATTTTATTGCTGTTCACCATTATCTTTTATAAGTTTAATTTGATAACCTTGTATTTCTTCTTCTGGTAACAAAAAGTCTTTAATGTAAATTCTTTTTGTTATATCATTCCTTGACAAGAAACCTTTGTTTATCATATTCTTTATATGATTAGATAACCCACCATGTTTTAATCCACATTTATCCATTACTCTTTTTCTTGCTACTGGATTAAAATAATCATCAATAACAACATCATTTGGTAATGCCATAAATGAACTTAATACTTCTATCTCTTTCTCTGATAGTTTTACTGGAAGAATAGTATTAATTATTGACAAATGTAATTTACAATAATCATCACTATTTACTTTGAAACTTTGTTGTATTATTTTCATTGCTTATAACTTTACTGTTTATACCTTTTAACTTCTACATTGCAAAGTTAAGAAAAATCTGAAATAAAACAATAAAATAAAAAAAATAATTTTTTTCTTGTAAATACTTGCATATGTCAAAAATTTTCTGTAACTTTGTCCAACGAAAGTTTCTTTCGTATCTGACTTGTCAGTCAGAACAAACTTACTCCTGAAAAAAACCCTCTTTATAAAGTTTTCTTTTTTGGTACTTTTTTCTTTTGAGATATTTTGTATATTCAAACTATTATTATATATTTGTGGTGTTGAAATTTTTTGTGTCATAATAAAAAATTTTTTTAATTAATAAATAAATTACTCTTTGAAAACAGGACTATTGATTTAGTCCTGTTTTTTTTATGCTTTTATTTGACTACACTTTTTCCATTTTAAGGTCTGTAAGGAAAAAGTGTAGTTTCATTGTAGATGTGATGTAGAAAAAATTTACCAGAAAATTTTTTTAGTAGAAAATTATAAGAGTGTGAACATCCTATATAAAACACCCCCACTCATTTTGAGATTTGAAACACCCCCCACTCATTTTTAGTAATGAATAAATTTTAAACCTCAAAATATAAATACAATGAAAAGAGTAAACAAAGAGACAAAAGCAATGAAACAAGCAATCAAAGATATGATTGC
>PDWI01005284.1_pt1 | contig 19579 bp, 9 predicted proteins | sample 1430891 | NCBI WGS metagenome assembly PDWI01 (sample SAMN01162508, study PRJNA174530) | Oral metagenome, whole genome shotgun sequencing project. | biome: Marine environment; feature: Marine mammal; material: Swab sample of the gingival sulcus; isolation source: swab sample of gingival sulcus...
TTTGAAAAACAAAGCTAAATTATACATTAAAATATTTTTCAAATAAATTTTCATAATGTATATTTTGGATTAAGCAAATAGTCAAAAAATAATATAATGAATATCTCAATATCAGAATTAACAAAAGAATACTCAAATGGTTACAAAGCATTAGATGATATAAATTTAGAGATTAATTCGGGTATGTTTGGTTTGCTTGGTCCTAATGGGGCGGGTAAATCTACACTTATGAAGATATTGGTGTCGCTTATGGAACCTACCAAAGGCAATATAAAAGTAAACGGCAAAAATATTGAGAAAAATAGAGCCGACATACGTGCTATGATAGGTTATTTACCTCAGGATTTTAGGTATTTTGCCAAGTTACGAACTTATGAGTTTTTAGATTATGCAGCAAGTTTGGCAGGTATTGGTTCAGGGCGTAAACGTAGGCAAGAGGTTGAGCGATTATTAGAAGAAGTAGGGCTTTTTGATGTTAGAAACAGATATGCAAATAAACTTTCGGGAGGAATGAAACGTCGATTAGGAATAGCACAAGCAATTATTGGCGACCCCAAAATAGTTATTGTAGATGAGCCTACCACAGGTTTAGACCCCGAGGAGCGTATTAGGTTTAGAAATATATTATCGGATTTAAGTCGTAAGGATGTTATAATAATTCTATCTACACATATTGTCGGGGATATTTCAAGTTCCTGTAATCACATGGCTTTATTGAATAAAGGTAAATTAGATTTTAAGGGCACTCCTGCAGAATTTGTTAGGTTAAGCAATGGTAAGGTATGGCGTACTAATGTGTCTTTTGATGAAATAGAGCAATTTAAACAAAAATATCAGGTAATAACAACAGTGCCCGGAGTTGTTGGTTATCAAGTAGAATTGATTAGTGAGGATAGTTCGGGATTTGAGGGTGAAAATATAGAACCTAACTTGGAACATGCTTATGTTTATTTTATGGGGTACTTAGCTAATGAGAAATCTTCAATAATTAAAACAACTGCCTTATGATTAATAATCCTTTATTTGTGGTTGCTCGTTTTGAGGTTAAAACACTGTTGCGAAGTTGGTTTTTTAGAATATTTGCAATATTGTTGTTATTATTTTTGGTTTTGCATGGAATATTTAATGTTTCTACAGTTGGTAGTCATTATATGAGTGAACGAGTGATTACAGGAGGTATACTATATTTGAATTTATATTATTTGAATATAGCACAATCTATAGTAGTTATATTTTTGTCATCAGACTTTATTAGTCGCGATAAAAAATTAGATACAACAGTGGTTACTTATGTGCGAAGCATGTCTAATTTTCAGTATGTTTTTGGAAAAACATTAGGAATCATAACTGTTTTCGGATTATTTGATTTATTAATTGTAATTTTATCTATAATACTACATTTTGTTACTTATGGTGCGGCTGCAAGTATTGTTTTGTATTTTATTTATCCTTTAATAATCCTTTTACCTACCATAACATTTATTTTAGGATTATCGTTTTTTATAATGTTGGTTGTTAAAAATCAGGCAATTACATTTGCTTTGGTATTGGGTTATGTAATTGCAATGATGGTGTATGGCGATGGTAAATTATACAATATATTTGATTCTTTAGCCATGTTTACTCCTTTTATTTATTCGAAGTTTGTAGGATTTACTAATTTGTTACAGATAGTATTTCTGAGAGGAGGATATTTTATTATAGGATTAGGATTTGTTATGCTTGCTGTGTATAAATTGCCTCGTTTAACCCAGGCTAAATATGGTTCTAAATTTACTTTATTTAATTCAATTATATTTTTATTGTTGGGATTTAGTTCTTTAGGTTATTATTATTGGGCTATGGATAATAGAGAGAGCCAAATTTTATTAATGAAAAAAGAGTTTAATACTTTACCTATTAATGCAGGATATAAAATAAATAATTATAAAATAGATTTAAATAAGAAAAAGTCCATTATTGAGGGTGTTGTAGAAGCTAATGTAGTAGCAACAAAAGAAAAAAATCTTCCTGACACATTAAAATTTCTTTTTAATGAAAGTTTATCGGTTAAAATAAAAATTAACGGAAAACAAGTTAAGTATAACCGGTATTTTCAGATTGTGTCTGTTGTAAATCCTTTTACACAAAAAGATTCGTTAAAAGTGATGTTTGATTTTGTCGGCACTCCAACCGATAAATATTCATTTTTCGATTTGCATAAAAAAGTACGTAATCAAGTGGTAAAATTTAATTTATTAAGATTTTCGCCTCAATATAATTTTATTACCGATAATTTTATGATGTTAACTTCCGAGTGTTTTTGGTATCCTGTTGTAGCAGAACGTAATGTGTTTAGAACTCAAGCTTTTTTTAAGTCGGAATTAAGGGTGAAGTGCGATAATAATTTGTCTGTTATTTCTCAAGGAAAAAAAACAAAAACACAGGATGGTGCTTATGTTTTTGTTTCGGATGTTCCTTATAATAAAATAAGTGTAGTTGCCGGAAAATATAAGCAATTAACTATGGATGTTGATTCTGTAAGTTACTCGGTGAACACTTCAAATTTGGATTATATCAAGCATTTTACACTTTTAAAAGATACCTTACCTAAGCTTATAAGCACATTTAAACAAGACTATGAGCGTAAGTTAGGTTTAAAATATCCGTATAAACGATTCTCAATAATTGAAGTGCCTATTCATTTTGCTCCTAAATTCAGAATATGGAATTTATCGTCGATTGCAGCTCAGCCCGAAATGATTTTTATTACTGAAAACGGATATAGGTTATTTGATTTTTATTTGGAGTTTAATATTTTCTTTAAACGTTGGAATAAGCAAGAATATGAGAAAAAAACACCTAAAGAACGACAGGTATATTTATTTAATCAAGCTATTTCGGGTACCATAGCGGGTAATAGAAATTATCTTTTTAACGATAAAAAACAAACCGGAATGGATAAATGGAGTCCGTTTATTATTTTTCCGCTTTATTATACCTATGTGTATTCTATGAAAAATGATGATTTACCTATTTTAAATATTGCAATGGAGCGTTTTGTTTTATCAAAACTACGTAATTCTTATAATTGGTCTCAAGAAGATTCGCCTATAAATCATGTTATAATGCATTTGAAAAAGGGAAATGTTAAATTAAGCGATATAATTAACGATGATAAGAAAGAAAATAGTTCTATTGGTTATTTATTAGGTGTTTCGGAAATTGATTTAGCTAAAATTCAATTAAATATAGGTTACGATAATTTTAATAATTTTGTTGATAGCTTATTGAATATAGGTAAAAATAATGCCTTAGATACATTATTTACATTTGTAGAAGAAGTGAAAATAGAAAATAGTTTGCCTGCATTTGATATTGGAGAACCATATATTTATAAATTTAAAAAAGATAAAAAAAGACACTTTTTTGTTAAGTTAAATGTTTCGAATAAATCAAAAACCGATGGTTTAATTAGTTTATCATTGCAAGGTGTGCGTTTTAGAAGTAGAAGAAGGAGAAAACAAGCAAAAGAGTCTTCCGGCTCTTCATATAAAAAAATACTTTTACTTAAAGCTGATTCATCATATCAAGTAGGTTTTACATTGGAGGGTAAACCTAAGAATATTTTAATAAATACATTTTTGTCTGAGAATCTACCCGGAATTACAAATAAAAATTTGCAAGGAAATATAGAGAAACTTCCATCATATATAAAACCTTTCGACGGAATTAAATCTATAAATGATTACACCAAAGATAATAAAAATGTAATTGTAGTGGATAACGAAGATAAAGGTTTTCGGGTTGTTGATAAAAATAGAGGAGAAACCCTAAAAACATGGCTTAGAAACAGAGAAAAAGAAGATGAAAGAACAGATAGTGAATATAAAAGGTTTAGGCGTTGGCGTCAGCCTTCTTCTTGGACTCCGGTGCTTAATGCTAATGCTTACGGGAAGTATATAAAATCTAAAATCTATAGAGCTAGTGGTAATGGAAATTCAAAGGTTGTATTTAATGCAAATATATCTGTTGCCGGAAATTATAAAGTGTATGCTTATATGCCATCTAATCACGAGGTGCGTAAAAGAAATTATTACGATAAATATCCTGAGTTTTTGTTTACCGTTAATTATGATAATAATAAAAATGAAGTTAAGGTTCCTATAAAAAATAATAATCCCGAGTGGGTTGAAATAGGTGAATATTATTTTCCTAAAGGGGATGCCTCGGTTGAATTATCCGATAAAAATAATGCTTTTTGTGTTATTGCCGATGCTGTTAAATGGGTTAAACTTGATGATTAATATAAAAAATTAAATATTTATGAATAAGAATTTGTTTTTGATTGTAGCATTTAGTCTTTTAAGTATTATTGTGTTACAAGCTCAAAATGTATTTACTCTTGATAAGTCAATAGAACAGGCTCTTCAAACAAGTCCTAGAATATTAAAATCTAAATTATCGCTTCAGCGTAACGATGAAAATCTAAAAGCTCAACGAGCTCGATTAAAATCGAATTTTAGTTTAGATTTGAAACCGTTTAATTATTCTAACAATAGTCAGTTTAATAATCAACTGTCAAAATGGTATAATGTAGAACAGTATTCGGGATTAGCTAATTTTAGAATATCGCAACCTATTTTGTTTACCGATGGGGTTATATCTTTAAATAATACTTTTGATTATAGAAAAAATAAAAGTTCATCGGGAGGAAATATATCAAGAAACGAAGGGTTTAGTAATAGGTTAGACCTTTCATTGAATCAGCCTTTATTTACTTATAATAAAACCAAATTGCAATTAAAAGAGTTGGAATTGGCTTACGAAAATGCAGCTTTGAGTTATGCTTTGCAGGAATTAAATATTGAAAATATAGTAACTCAGGCATTTTATAGAGTTTATAAAACTCAAATGGCTTTGCAAGTGTCAAAAGAAGAACTTAATAATAGTAAGTTGAGTTTAGAGCTTATTCGTAACAAAGTAGATGGTGGGTTAGTTGCTAAAGATGAGCTTTATCAGGCAGAATTAAATATGCTTTCGTCGGAGAGTTCTTATAAGGATAAAGAAGTGAATTTTCAAAATAATCTAGATCAATTTAAACAGATGTTGGGTATTGATTTAGATGAAAATGTTATGATTATGGCAGATATATCGGTTCCTGATGTACAAGTAGATTTAAATAAAGCTATTGAATATGGGTTAAAAAATAGAATGGAACTTCGCCAACGCGAGATAGCTATTGAACAAGGTCAATTTAATCTTATTAGAACTAATGCTCAAAATGAGTTTAAAGGCGACTTAATGGTTAGGGTAGGTTTATTTGGTAAAGATGAAAAAATAAATAACTTATTTGATGAACCGTCTAATAGTCAGGATGTAAGCGTAGGATTAAAAATTCCGTTGTGGGATTGGGGCGAAAAACGTGCTCGTATTAGAGCTGCCGAAGTAGCATTGGAATCATCTAAAATTGACCTTAGCCAAGAGCAGATTAATATTAAGCTTACTATTCGCAGTATTTATAGAAACCTGCAAAATTTATTGTGTCAGATACAAATAGCTCGTAAAAATATTGATAATGCTAAATTAACTTATGAGATTAATCTTGAGAAATATAAAAATGGTGATTTAACTTCTATGGAACTTAATTTAGTTCAAAATCAGTTGACCCAAAAGAAAAATCAGTTAACTAATTCAATTATTAATTATAAATTGGAATTACTTAATTTGAAAATTCAAACTATGTACGATTTTGATAAACAAGAGGAAGTTAGTAAAATGATAGATGTTAGAAAATTTAATTCAAATAAAAAAAATAAATAAGATGAAATACATTATTAGTTTTTTTGCAATTATTACATTGGTTTCATGTAATCGGCATTCAGGTTCTTTTTCCGGTGAAATAGCTTCGCCTGTTAATGTTCAGAAAATAACAAAAGGTAATATTCAAGATTTATATACTGCAACGGGAACGGTGAAAAGTGAATTTTCCGTTTCGTTAAATACCGAAACATCAGGTATTTATTTTGTTCAAAAAAATCCTGATACAGGGAAAAATTATAAAATGGGCGACTATGTGAAAAAAGGACAAACCATTATTAAAATTGAAAACAAAGAATTTCTTAATAATATAAATATTAAAGGTATAGAGATAGATTTGAAAATATCTAAAATGGAATATGAAAAGAAAAAAGCTTTGTATAAAAAAGGTGGTGTTACTTTACGTGAATTGGTTAATGGGGAAAAACAACTTGTTAGTGCTCAAAAAAATTACGATAATGCCATGTTAAATTTATCAAAACTATCTATTATTGCTCCTTTTGATGGTGTTATTACCAAGTTACCTTATTTTTCGCAAGGTGTTAGGATAGGAAATAATGTTAATGTAGCTCAGGTTATGAATTATTCTAAAATGATGCTTGATTTGATGCTGCCCGAAACTAAAATTAATAAAATTATTGTAGGTAAAAAGGTTAATATTACTAATTATTCGTTGCAGGGCGACACATTAAAAGGAATAGTAAGTCAAATATCGCCTGCAGTTGATGAGGTGTCGCGTACAATTCAAGGGCGAATAGTTGTTGATAATAAAAAAATGAAATTACGTCCGGGAATGTTTGTTAAAGCCGATATTATTATTCAAAATAAAGATAGTGTTTTGCTTATCCCTAAAAAAGCGGTTGTGTCTCGTTATAATAGAAATTTTGTTTTTATTGCCGATAAACAAACAGCTTACGAAAAGCGTATTAAAATAGGTCTTGAACAAGATGGTATGATTGAAGTTATTAGAGGTCTTGCTCCTACCGATGAGGTTATAACTAAAGGTAATGAAACTCTTAAAGATAGAGCTAAAATTAAGATTATTAAATAATCATTGTAATTGTTAAATAAAAGCCTGAAATTAAAGGCTAATGGCAAACATCTAATGGCTAATAAAATATAAACTAATGAGAAAAATAGCGGAATTTTCGATTAAATATCCTGTTACGGTAGCAATGATTATTTTAGGGATAGTATTTTTAGGTTTTATTTCATTTTCGAAGATAGGGTATGATTTATTTCCTAATTTAAATAATCCTCGTATAATCATAGAACTTTCGGCAGATGAAAAACCGCCGGAGGAAATTGAAAAACAATATATTGAAACTATCGAATCTTCTATTATAAGGCAGTCGGGAGTTGTGGATGTAAAATCGGTATGTAAAGTTGGTTCGGCACAAATAACAGTCTTGTATAATTGGGATACCGATATGGACGCTGCATTTTTAGATTTACAGAAAGCTATGAATTTATTTACTCAAAATAAGGATATAAAGCTTAGTTTATTTCGTAACGACCCCAATGCAGCACCTATAATGTTGGCATCTATTTCTAATCCTGATATTACAAATATGCATGAATTACGTAAGGTGGTTCAAAGTTATATTCGTAACAGGCTTATTCGTATAGATGGTATAGCCGATGTTCGTCTTTCGGGTGGTGAGTATCGTGAAATTATTATCGAGACTAACCCTTATATATTAAAGGCATATAACCTTACCGCATCTGTTATTTCATCTAAAATACAGAATTATAATAAAAATATATCAGGTGGTTCTATTGAAGAGTTAGGACAAAAATATGTTATCAAAGGGATTAGTCAATATAATGAAATTAAAGATTTTGAGAATCTTGTTGTCGGACAAATTATTAAACAAAATAATTCTAATGAAAAAATTCAAGTGCCTGTTTTTTTGAAAGATGTGGCGAAAATACAATATAAAAATAAAGAACCTGATAATATTGTTACTCTAAACGGTGAGCGATGCATAGGTATATCAATTTATAAGGAAACAAAATATAATACTGTTGTAGCGGTAGAGGCTTTAAATAAAGATTTTGAGCAAATACGAAAAGCACTTCCGGGATACGAAATAAAGGTTATACAAAATCAAGGTAAGTTTATAGAGAATGCAATCGGTGAAGTTCAGAAAAGTGCTTTGATAGGTATCTTTTTTGCCGTTATTGTGTTATTTGTATTTCTTCGTCGTATAGGTACCACATTAATTGTTAGTGCGGCAATACCTATTTCAATAGTTGCAACATTTAATTTAATGTATTTTAATGGGCTAACATTTAACATTATGACACTGGGTGGTTTAGCTTTGGGTGCAGGAATGTTGGTTGATAATGCCATTATTGTAGTTGAAAATATTTTTCGACTTTTAGAACAAGGTGTACCGTTAAAAAAAGCTGCGGTAGAGGGAACGGCTAAGGTGGGAGGTGCTTTATTGGCTTCTACGTTAACTACCGTAGTAGTGTTTTTGCCAATTGTTTACTTACAAGATGCTTCTGGAGAATTATTTAAGGAACAGGCTCTTACGGTTACTTTTTCGTTGATTTCATCTCTTTTTGTAGCTGTATTGATTATCCCTGTTCTTAGTGTCTTGTTTTTGGGAGGAAAAGCCAAATCAATAAAAATAAAACAATATACTTATAAAAAATATACTTCATTTCTAAATAAGGCTATTGATAATCGTTATTTGGTGGTAATCGTTGCCGTGATTCTGATAGCTTTATCTTATTGGTCACTGTCGTTTGTGGGAAGTGAATTTATGCCTCGTTCTCGTGGTAATGAATTTTCTGTTAATATAACTTTGCCTGCCGGTACTTCATTGCAAAAAACACAGAAAACTATTTTAGAAGTGGAATCTAAAATGAAATTGGTTTTAGATAAAAACTTAAAATATATTTATACTCATGCCGGTCCCGAAAAAAACGGTTCTTCTAATAATGTTTTTGCAGGTGAAAATACCGGTTTTATGAAGATAATTTTAAATAATGATTCTAAAATCTCTGTATCCGAATGTATAAAGGCTTTAAATGATATTTTTAAAGATGTAGAGGGTTTGGAAATAGAATATGTAGAAGATAGAGGTGCATTATTTTCTATTTTGGGAAATGAATCGGCGCCTGTAGTTGTTGAAATAATCGGTGAAGACTTAGATGTGTTGAATAGTATATCAACCGATTTATTTTCTGAGTTATCTAAAAATGAATCTTTGATTAATGTTCGTAATTCATTAGAAAAAGGTGTTCCCGAGGTAAATATAAAAATAGATAGATTACGAACAGGAATATTAAATATTACTCCGGCTTCTATTGTTGCTCAAATAAAAGATTTTTTGCAAGGTAAAAAGGCGGGAGCTGTTGAAAATAATGGAGAGTTGACAAATATCTTTATTAAAATGCCTGATTATAAATTCTCCGATTTGGAAAATTTTGAAATCATTAGTGGTAACCAAAAATTTAGATTAGGAGAGTTGGCAAAAATTAAAATAACTAATGCTCCTAAAGAAATTATCAGAAACAACCAGAATAGAGTAGCAAGAATAACAGCTTATGTAAATAATAATTACTCATATTCAGATGTTATACATCAAGTTAAATCAACTATTGAAGAATATAAAATGCCTAAAGGTTATTGTTATGCATTGTTGGGTGATGAAATGATGCGTAAAAAATCTTTTGATAGTCTTATGTTTGCATTGCTTTTGTCTATTTTGTTGGTATATATGGTTATGGCATCGCAGTTCGAATCGCTTATTCATCCTTTTACAGTTTTACTTACAATTCCTTTAGCCGGAGTAGGGGCTATTCTTATGTTTCTTATTTTGGGTCGACCTTTGAATATTATGGCTTTTATTGGTTTGGTTATGCTTGCCGGAATTGCTGTTAACGATTCTATTATTCTGGTAGATGCAATAAATCAGTTTAAACGCCAAGGACAAAAATTACGCCTTGCTATTATTAATGCAGCAAATAATAGGTTGCGTCCTATTCTTATGACAAGCTTAACCACTATATTAGGATTACTTCCTTTAACTTTGGGTATGGACGATAGTGCAGAATTGCGTTCATCTATGGCTATTGCCGTTATTGGAGGTTTAATTACATCTACGTTATTAACTTTAGTGGTAATACCTTGTTTGTATTATATTTTCGATAGAGATAAATAGAACAGTTTAAATCTTAATTAATAGAAAATTAAAATGAAAAATATAGTAATTAATAAAGAATACATTAATTGGTTAAAAGATGTGAAAGAAAGCATTCGTAAAGCTCGTATAAAAACAGCTTTAGTTGCAAATGCTTCTTTGGTTGAGTTTTATTGGAATTTAGGAGGTAATATTTTTGAAAAGCAAAAACAAGCAAAATGGGGAGCTAAAATATTAGAGCAATTATCTATTGATTTAAAATCTGAATTCCCCGATATTCAAGGCTTATCTAAGACAAATTTGAAGTATTGTAGTCGTTTTTATCAATTTTATACAATTGGTCAACAGTCTGTTGACCAATTACAATATGACGAAATTAAACAAATTAATAGTCTTATTGAACCATTAGTTCTACAAATTCCTTGGGGGCATAATATTCAAATATTTACTAAAGTAAAAAATACAGAACAAGCATTATTTTATATTCAACAAACAATAGAAAATGGTTGGAGTAGAGATGTTTTGGCATTACAAATAAAATCCGATTTATATAACAGACAAGGAAAAGCAATTACTAATTTTGAACAAACTTTACCTAGTCCTCAGTCCGATTTGGCAAAGCAAACAATCAAAGACCCTTATGTTTTTGATTTTTTAACAATGACTAAGTCTTATAATGAACAAGATATAGAATTACAATTGATAGAGCATATTTCTAAATTTTTATTGGAGTTGGGTAAAGGTTTTGCTTTTATCGGGCGACAATATCATATAGAAGTTGATGAAAACGATTATTATATTGATTTGTTATTTTATCATACTCGTTTGAAGTGTTATGTGGTTATTGAATTGAAAAATACTAAGTTTAAGCCGGAATATGCCGGAAAGTTAAATTTTTATCTTTCGGCAGTTGATAGTTTGATAAAAGCAGACGATGATAAACCTACAATTGGTATTTTACTTTGTAGAAATAAAAATAAAATAGAAACAGAATTTGCATTGCGAGGAATGTCAAAACCAATAGGAGTTAGTGAATTTTCTTTATCTGAAGTTTTACCCGAAGATTTAAAATCTGATTTACCTACAATAGAGGAATTAGAAAAATTGATGATGGATTGAGATTTTTTTTAATTAGGAGTATCATAAAAAAATGAAAATTATTATACATAGAAAGGTTTTAATAAGCATGTTGTTTATAGCAATTACTCTTTTGGGTATTGTGTCGTATAATCATTTGTCGGTAGAGTTATATCCATCGGCAGAATTACCTGTTCTTTATGTTCAGATTAATTCAACAACAGGTCAAGAACCTAAATATGTAGAACAAGAGGTTGTAATCCCTATAGAAGGAGTAATTGGGACACTTGAGGGTGTTGAAAAAATGGAATCTGTTGTTAATATGGGTAGGGCAAATATAATTGTTTACTTATCGAAACAAGTAAATTATAAATATGCTTATCTTAAATTATCCGAAAAAATTAATGCAGCAAGTTCAAGTCTTCCCGAAGGTTTTTTTGCTTCGGTAGTAAAGGTGGATACAGAACAAATAAGTGGTGATTTTATGCAACTTCAGGTTTTAGGTAGTGGAGGAGTTGATAGAATCAGAAAGGTAGTAGAAGACGATATAAAAGTAAAATTAGAAGGAGTAGAAGGTGTTGCAGGTGTTAATGTATATGGAGGTCGTCCTAAAAGTGTGGAAATTATTTTTAATAAGAGTAAATTAGATGCATTGGGGATTACTGTAGCTGAAATACGTAACAAAATAAACCGAAATACCATAAAAAAAGAATTTGCAGGACGTGTAAAAAGCAACAATAGTCAATACATGTTTGTAAATATTTCAGCAGAATATACTTCAACCGAAGAAATAGAAAATATTGTTATTCGTAAGCAAGGACCTGTACTTTTGAGTGATGTAGCCGATGTGGTTTTTGGAGTTAAGGAGCAAACATCTTACAGTAGAATAAACGGGAAAGAGTCGGTTACAATAAATATTACTTCGGAGGCATCAATAAATAGAATAGAAGTTGCACATAGTGTTCTTGATGAAATAAATAATCTCAACAAAGAATTAAAACATAAAGATATTGAAATTAAAGTAAATTCCAATACATCAAAAATAATGGAAGATAACATATCAAAGATTATAGATTTGGCTTTGATAGGTAGTCTTTTAGCAGTTTTTATTCTTTGGATATTTTTGCGTAATATTCCTTTGGCATCAGTGGTTATGTTGAGTATTCCTATATCTGTTTTTGCAGCATTTAATATATTTTATGCTTTTGATATAAGTATAAATATGCTTACTCTTATCGGAATTGCTTTGGCAATAGGTATGCTTATTGATAATAGTATTGTTGTTATGGAAAACATTTATCATAAGGTTTCCTATACCAATAAAAACGATGAGGCTGTAACTAAAGGAACTAAAGAAGTTTGGCGTGCTATTTTAGCATCCACATTAACCACAATAACCGTTTTTGTACCTTTCATATTTTCCGATAATGCTTTGTTTAAACTTGTTTCTCGTAATATAAGTGTTTCTATTGTTGGAACTTTATTGGTGTCATTAGCTGTAGCATTGTTGTTGATTCCTATGATGGTACATACTATTTTAATTAGTAGTAAAGTAAAAGTAAAAAATCAGTTTCATAAATTTCCGTTACATAATCTTTTTGTTCAATATTATATTGTATTATTGAAGTTTGCACTTCGTAAACCTGCACGAACTATAAATATAGCAGTAATAACATTTTTTATGTCAATATTTATTAGTTTAGCCATTAGTTATAATGTAAAAAGAGAAATAGAAACACCTGAATTTGTAATTGAGTTGGAACGTCCCGAGGGTTCTACCCTTGAAGCTACCGATGAGGTTATACGAAAAATAGAAGATAAGTTAGCAGAGATAAAAGAAGGAGAAAAAATAATTAGTCAGGTATATGATAATAGAGGGTCGGTTACATTTCAGTTAAAAGAAGATTATAAAGATATAAAAAATAGAGATTTACCTAAAATAAAAAGTGAGATATATGAATTTTTATGGACATTGAATACAGGTTTTTTATTAAGTCAGGGTGGGGTAGCCAGAGGAAATAATGGCTCTATCGGTTCTAATCCCGGAATGGCAATGTTGGGTATGTTTGGCATAGGCAAGCAAGAGGAAAGTATAGTTATTAAAGGTGATGATTTTGAAAAAATGGTTGTTCTTGCCGATGAAATAAAGTCTTTTTTAAAAGAAAATATAGAAGAAATTCAAAACATATGGTTTGGGTCGGGTAGTGGACGCCCCGAAGTTCATTTATTATTTAATCACGGACTTATGGGTTTGTATGGAATAAATAGTAATGATGTAGCTTCCGAATTAAGAGTTTTTCGTCCTGTAGTAAAGTCAGGAGGAGTTTTGAAAATAGAAAATGATAATTACGATATTATTCTGAGAGAGTTAGGAGAAAAAAAGGATGATAAACCGGCTATGAAAACATATTCCGATTTGGCTAATCTTAATATTCCTTTAGATAGTGGTAGAGTAGTTCCTTTGCATTCTATATCGGAGATTACTTATGAATATGGAAAAGCAAAGATAAGAAGAGTTAATCGACAAAAAGAAATAACTATTCGTTTTTGGTTTAAAAGGGATGTCAGCGAATCAAAAGAGCAGTTACAAATAACTCGCAACAAGATAGATAAACTAATGGAAGAGGTTTATGTGCCTGTAGGTACAGCCATTGAGATAATTCACGAAAAAGATGAGTTTAACGAATTTTATTTTTTTATAGGAGTAGCCTTTCTTCTGATATTAATGATTTTATCATCTATATTTGAATCATTTATAACTCCGTTTGTAATGCTTTTTTCTATTCCGTTAGCAGCAATAGGTTCATTATTCGGTTTAATAATAACGGGTAATTCATTGTTAAGTCTTAATACTTTAATAGGATTTATAATTTTATTGGGTATTGTGGTTAATAACGGAATAATATTGATAGATTATTCCAATATGTTACGAAAAAAAGGAATGAGTCATTCTCGTGCCCTTATTCAGGCGGGTATTTCACGTGTGCGACCTATTCTTATTACTGCATCTACTACGGTTGTGGCTATGCTTCCTTTGGCATTAGGAAAATCGGAGTATGTGGGTAGTTTGGGAGCTCCTTTTGCAATTACGGTAATTGGTGGATTATCGGTTAGCACTTTACTTACACTTGTGTTTATTCCGGCATTTAGTTTTGGAACCGAAAAATCTCTTATTTGGATAAAATCTCTTAAATTACCATATAAATTAATAATCTTTGCTTTATGGATTATTGGTTTTGTTTTAATTCAATTTGTTTGGAAACATGATTTTGCATGGAAGTTATTAGAGTATTTTATTACCATAGTGGGAGTTCCTGCCGTTATGTTTTTTGTTTTAACAAGTTTACGAAGAGCCAACACTTCTCTTATTTCAGATGATGAACCTATAAATATTGCATTACAACATATAGTTAAGGTTTATCAAAGCGAAAGTAAATTTGTTCGTGAATGGAAAACAGGCACTAAATTTGGCGAAAAAGAGCGTCTTAAACATGGAGTTAAGAGTTTTAAAGAAAATTTAATTTGGCAAATTCCTATATTTGTTTTTTTGCAGTGGATGACATGGATATATTTAGAATCCTCGTTTTGGAGTTTTATTTTTATATTGATTAGTTATTTTGTTATTTTATCTTTCTTAAAGAATATAGGTAAATATATTATAAAATCTTTTGCTACGGATAAAATAATATATAAATCGGTAATGTGGCTTTTTCCTATTATAAGTGTAGTGTTTTATGTATATAAATTTGAATTTTCGTCGGGGATTGTATTAGTAACATTACTTTGGTATTTAGCTATTAAAATTCGTGTTACCGGCATTAAATTATTAAAAGGAAATATAAATACAGAACGCTTAACAGGACGTTTTAAAGGAATAAGACGAATATGGTATTTATTTGTAAAATCAATTCCCGTTATAGGAAAAACTAAAGTTCCTTTTAAAGCATTAAAAGGTGTTTCGTTGAATATGGAAACCGGAATGGTAGGGCTTCTTGGTCCTAACGGAGCAGGTAAATCTACCATAATGAGAATTATTTGCGGCATATTGGAACAAAGTTACGGAAAGGTATTTATTAATGGTTTCGATACTCAAAAATATCGTGAGGAATTGCAAGGATTGATAGGTTTTCTGCCTCAAGAATTTGGTTCGTATGAAAATATGACAACCTATGAGTTTTTGGATTATATGGCAATTATTAAAGGCTTAAAAGATGAGGATTTGCGTAATAAACGAATAAAATATGTGCTTGATGCAGTTCATATGTGGGAAAGAAAAGACTCTGTTATAGGTTCTTTTTCGGGAGGAATGAAACAGCGTGTGGGGATAGCGCAAATAATGTTGCATCTGCCTCGTATTCTTGTTGTTGACGAGCCTACGGCAGGTCTCGACCCCGGTGAACGTATTCGTTTTCGTAATCTTTTGGTTGAACTTAGCCGAGTGAGAATTGTTATTTTTTCAACACATATTATCGAAGATATTTCAAGTTCGTGTAATCAGGTGGCGGTAATGAGTAAGGGAGAACTAAAATATTGGGGGAACCCGTCTAATTTATCTAAGTTGGCTGTCGGTATGGTTTGGACTTGTGAAATATTATCTTCACAATTTCATGATTTTAATAAAAAATATAAGGTTGTTCATCATGTAGGAATAGGTGATATTGTTAAAGTGAGAGTTATTTCGGAAACTAAACCTCATGAAAGTGCGATACAAGTAGAGCCTAATCTCGAAGATTCTTATTTATGGTTACTTAATTAATTGTATTATGAATTTATTTAAAATAGTAAAATATAATATTAAAATAATTTTCGGAAATAAGTTTATATATTTCTTAGGAGCTTCTTTTTTCTTTTATTTATTAACTACCACTATTGATTTATTTTCCGACAGCGTTACCGAAGTAGATGATATTTATTATCAATTAGTACTGCCGGGTATATTATTAATATTTTATCCTACTGTGTATGCCATTGAGAATGATAAAGATTCAAATATTCTTGAAGTGCTTTTTACCATTCCTAATTATAGGTATAAAATATGGCTTATTAGATTATTAATTACTTATGTAATAGTGTTTGTAATAGTTTTGTTTTTAGTTTTTTTAGATAATTATATATTGGTAAATATACCTGTTTTTGTAATGAGCATTCAGCTAATGGTGTTGTTATTTTTTTTAGGTGGTGTAGGATTTTTTTTAGCTACTCTTGTGCGTAATGGAAACGGAGCTGCCGTAGTTATGGTTTTAGTTAGTTTGTTGGCTTGGATAGGGGCAGGAGTTATAGGTGAATCCAAGTGGAATATTCTTCTAAACCCTTTTTCTACTCCTAAAAAAGTAAGCGAAGTTATTTATCAGTCTATTGTATTTCAAAACCGATTGATGATTATAACTGTTACTATTGTGCTTATTGTTGCTTCGTTATTTAATATGCAAAAACGAGAAAAATATATTTAGTGTTATGTTTTATATTGAAGTGATTTAAGCTTTTTATTCATTCTTATAATTTTCAGTATTTTATAGCTATTAACCTTATTTTTTTGATTTTAATAAAAAGACTTAGCCTTTTTATTAAAGCATAGCTGCCAAAATTATTATCACCTATCGTTTATTACCCATCGCTTATCACCCATCGCTTATCACCCATCGCTTATCACCCATCGCTTATCACCCATCGCTTATCACCCATCGCTTATCACCCATCGCTTATCATATTAAGTGTATATGGGTGTTAAACTACAAAAGAGAGAAAATTTACTAAAAAAGTTTAAAATGGGGTCATTTAGTTTTTTTTAAATCTAATTATAACGAGTTAATATCTAATTTTCAACAGGTTAAATGAATTTATCCCTTTAAATAAGAAAATATTAATTTGTTTTGTTTTAAATATTTTTATTAAATTTACAGCCGAATTTAGCATAATATTCATATGTTATTTATTTATTGTAAAAAACATATTGTTGTGATGCAAAATTTATAATTTAAATTCTGTTAACTTTACTTAATAATAATAGCGTTAATCTTAATTAGATTTAAATTTTTATAAAGTTCCATATAACTAATAAATTACAGAAGTGTTATTATGTGATGTATTTATTAAAATTATATTAAATTTAGATTAATATTTATATAATACTATCAATTATCTAAGGAAAACCGGTAATTAAATTAAAAAAAAATTGATTTAAGAATGCTCTCATTGCTATAAAAAAGAATAGGGAATAATAGTAAAAATGGTAATGGCTAACCATAAATTTTAAATATATTATGTCTTAAACTAAAAGCCTATAGTAAAAGACAATAATTATAAACTAAATATGAAAACTAAATTAAGTGAAAAGAATCATCTAAAAATAAAAAAATCATCTTCGGTAAAGTATAAAATAATGCTTGTATTTGGGATATTATTTGCAATACTTATTTCTGTAATGAATTTTGTGTCTATACGAAGTGCCAGAAGATCAATTTATAAACAAACGGAAATACAGCTTAAAGAAAAAGTATTGAGTGTTGTACATATTATTGAAGATAAATTACAACAGGATTTTAATTATCTGGAAATTATAAGTCGTACTCTTATTAATGACGATAAGTTAAGTTATTTAGATAAAGCTAAAATTTTAGAACAAGAAGCTAAATTAAAAGAATTTTATAGTTTATATATCTGTGATACAAAAGGGAAATTATATTTATCTGATGGTGAAAAAATAAATGTTGGCGATAGAGAATATTACAAAAAAAGTATGAATGGATATAATTTTGTAACCGAACCTTTTAAAAGTCGAAAAACAGGTAAATTTGTTTTAAATGTTTCAAGCCCTATTTATGATGAAAATAAAAATATAGTTGGTGTTATTGTTGCTTCATTTGATGGATTAATATTAAACAAATATATTAAAGATGTTGTGGTTGGAAAAACAGGTAGTGCTTGTATTATAGGACAAAGTGGGACAACAATTGCAGATTCGGATTCTAAAGTTGTATTAAATCAAGAAAATAATATAGAAATAGCAAAAACAGATCCTACTTATAAAGCAATAGCAGAGTTTGAACAAAAAGCCTTATCAGAGAAAGAACCTGCTGTAGATTATTTTTATTGGAAAGGTATTCGTAATATAGGAGCTTTTGCTGAAATACCAAGTACAAAATGGGCGGTTATTATTTATTCTGACGAAGTAGAATTTATGGACTTTATAAAAGAATTACGATTGTCAATAATTGTAATTGGGTTCATATTAGGTATTATTACTTTGATTATTATATATTTTCTATCAGATAAAATGGCAAAACCAATAGTTGATATGTCAAATATTATAAAGGAGTTATCTAAAGGTAATTTGAATGTGAAAATTAATAAAAATATAACGAAAAATAATGAAGTAGGGGAATTAGAACGTTCTTTAGTTAATATGGTAGAAAAATTAAGATATATAGTAATTGATATAAATCAAAAGGCAAATATTCTTAATGATGCCAGTAATCAAATAAGTAATGTTTCGCAACAAATATCAAAAACTGCAAATGAACAAGCTGCTTCTACCGAAGAGGTGTCGTCAACAATGGAACAAATGCAAGCTAATATAAGTCAAAATAAAGAAAATTCACGATTGACAGAAAAAATATCGGTTAAATCACAAAAAGGAGCATTAGGTGTAAAAGAAAATTCTAAACAATCTACCGAAGCCAGTGATTTAATTAATGAGAAAATACAAATAATTAATGATATTGCGTTTCAAACAAATATATTAGCACTAAATGCAGCGGTAGAGGCTGCACGTGCAGGAGAATATGGAAAGGGCTTTACTGTAGTAGCTGCAGAAGTACGTAAGTTAGCCGAAAAAAGTAAATTGGCAGCCGAAGAAATAATTTCATTATCTGCAAATGCAAAAGAAATGGCAGAAAAAGCCGGAAATAGTTTAGAAGCTATTGTTCCTGAAATAGAAAAAACGGCAAGTTTAGTTCATGAAATAACTACAGCAAGTATTGAGCAAAATACAGGTGCTGAGCAAATTAATAATGCTATACAGCAACTTAATCAGGTAGCTCAGCAGAATGCAGCTACTTCGGAAGAGTTAGCTAACACAGCTGAGGAAATGACAGCTCAAGCTTATCAGTTAAAAGAATCTGTTTCGTATTTTAAAGTTAATTAGAGTTTGCTGATTTTATTAATTTTTCTGAGTTATATTTATTAGTTTATTTTTATAAAATAACTTTGGGGAAGTCTATCTTTCTCTTTTTGTGGATTTAAATTAATTTTAAATGATAATCAAAAAATATAATGACAAGTTATTTAATGATTTATTTTTAATATTATCTGTTTATCAGTTATTTAAGTGATTTTAATAGAAAATTAGCAGATACTGATTAATGCGTTTTTTTCTTGTGTTATACCTCTTGAGCTTTTGAAACTCTTGAGGTATTTTTATATGTTTTCGAAATAGTTCATTAATTTGTAGACACCTTTGGATTAACTAAAGTATTTATTATTTCTTATAATCTTGAATTATTCCTCCGGTAATTCTCAATAGCGAAGTTTGTGTATCAATTAAGTTA
>PDWI01004344.1_pt1 | contig 19576 bp, 14 predicted proteins | sample 1430891 | NCBI WGS metagenome assembly PDWI01 (sample SAMN01162508, study PRJNA174530) | Oral metagenome, whole genome shotgun sequencing project. | biome: Marine environment; feature: Marine mammal; material: Swab sample of the gingival sulcus; isolation source: swab sample of gingival sulcus...
TGAAGGAAGCCGGCGCCAAACTTGCTGCTCAAACTCGGTGTGAACCTCTGGCAGGCCTGACAGAACGGGCGAGATACCCTCGACTATCAAAGCCCAATACCCTTTCCGTAATTCTGCTGGGTAGAGGAGGTGAGCGAACAAGGAAAGTGCATGATCTTACCCGGTGACAGGCCGTCTGATCCGGGCCGTTGTAACTGCGACAGCCAAGCCCTGTTCATGGTCAGCTGATAAAAAACCCCAAAAGAGCCAGCCGTTTTTTCACTTTGGAAAAATCGGATGTTTTAACGACGATATGGTGGTTTTCTGCACGGATCACATATTTTTTCAGTATATCGTCCCTTGTCAGAAGCGTCAGAAGTTTCCTGTCGGGTTTTACTCTGAAAACAGACATGGCCGGGACCTGTTCAAGGGGATTGATCCGTGCCAGCACCTCAGTGAAAAAAGATTCCCAGATGGGGGGTGGTTTTGCAATAATGGTATCCTTGAATAATTGTATCTTTTTTTCAACATCCTTATGGGAACTGCACTCTTTTAAGAACGACTGATAACTGACCATATAGCTTGAATTGGTGATGCGTTGCCCCACAGCCTCAAGCACCATCTGTTTGACGGGGTCATGCCCGTATATTGAGAGCATGGTCTTGTGTTCATCAATCTCAATCTGCGCAGATTGGAGTGTGATCTCCTGGGTAAAATCTTTTTTTCTACCAATGACATAGTTGCCAAACGCTGTTAATCTCACATATTTTAATCCATCATAAATGCTGAGCCAGGATTTATTGAATTGCTTGAAAATATTGTTTTCTGGCACCGAATACCCCAGTTCCACAACCCCTAAGGCCCCCATCAGAAACATCATCGCCTGGATATAGGGAAGGGTCAGAATGTCGCTGGTTGGAAGCGTTTGGACAGATACATTGTCACGACGGGTATCATGGGGCAGATTTCTGGAAATGTACAGACCGCTAAATTCATGGTCATCTGAAAAAGGATTGAAATCAATGCCGTCATAACATGCATTTATCCCAAGATTCTGGGTGGCAATCCACTGTTTTTCAGGTACACGGTTAAGGAGTTTCTTGAAATTTTTTCGTATTTTTTTTTCAGCCTTGTCTGACTCAAACCCTTCCATATGACGCTTGACATGGGCAAACATCCTGCGGCTGCTATGGCCTTTGAATGCTTTGAAGGAGAAGTAATGATTGAGTATTGTCTTTAAAAACTGTGCCGGATGTGCCAGTTCCTGGGCTTTCCATTGGGGCATATATCTGAAAAAATCCCCAAGGAGCCCTGTTTTTAAATATCTAAGTTCACTGTCGCCACCCGTATAAAATTCATCAATCCCGCAGGCAGTGGCCATTTTTTTCAAAGATCCCTTAAGCAGCTCTTTGCCGTTTTTACTGTACTTGAAATGGCCCTGGGCAATAAAGCCTAAAATCGCAGGCAATTGCTGAAAAATTTCCTGGTGATCTTCATGCACCTGTTCAACCTTGCCCTTGATATTGGCCACAGGGGCAAGGCGTGCAAACTTCGGCGGCGGCAGGCGTTTTTTAATGGAAACCCGAAAAGGGTCTCTTATATATATAATATAGATATGAAGGTAATAGATATATTTTTTTGAAACTTTGAACATAAAATAGGCTGGATCTTTCGCCACAGACTCATGTAAAGCGATCTGCTTATCTGCAGCCGTGTCCGGGGTCACCCCCTGTTTCATGCATTGAGCAAGCTTTTGTTCTACGATTTGGGTATCGCAGACTTCACACTCCCAGGCCAGGATATAAAGCAGATTTACAACGTTTTCAGGCAATTTTTCCAGAATGGTATTAAATAGAAAATCATTGGACAGAGCCACGGCGAGCAGCCTGACACATGAATCGAATGTATTTTCTTTAAGCGTGGCCAGTTCTTTGGAGGTATACTTTTTTTGTGTATATTTGCTTTTGGCCAGAAGGTCAGGGATCTGGCTCAAATAGCGCGTGTAAACTTGATCCTGCATTGGAAAGTTGCAATGAATTCTGATCGCTTGTTCCGTTTTATTATAAACGGGGAGTTTGTTTTCTGCATCAAGGATTCTGCTAATAATCCTGGCTGTTTCTTCCTGCCAGGGCAACAGAGATGCAGGTGTTCGGCTGGTCTGCCTCCTTGCGAAAGCTTCTCTGACAAGCGGGTTCGCATCAAAACGCAATGTGTTACACAGTGCTTTTGCCCAGGCCTCCTGATTATCCTGGATGATGGTTGCCACATGGTGTCTGACATTCGGGCTTTGATCCGAGGCCATTTGTTTTATGAACTGAATGACTTCCGGTTTTTTCGGATTTATCTCGTAGCAAACCTTAACCATATTGGCCTTTTGCTGCCATGAATCAAATTCTTCAGTGCCCAGAATGGTTTGGAGCATTTTTTCACTGTCCGCAAAAAAAACACATGCTTCATGGGCCTTTTGCCGGGCATACCATCCCAGGGGGAGGTGTGGATCAAATCCCAGATTTTCAATCAAAAGTTTGGCCACCCCTTCCAAGGTTTGAAAGTCTGCAAAATGGATCAATGCTAAAAGGCGGTCTTTCATGTCACCCGAAGCAGACAGAGAAAGGGAAAACTGTTCTCCGCTCCAGTGGCTGATATCCTCCCTGATCAGTTCAATTTCCAATGCTTTTAAAAAGCACTCCCTGCATGTATGGAATCCTGGGGCAAACCAGGTTGCAACGTTCAAGCAGACAGGACATTTTTTATCACCCAGGGACCAGGATTTCATTGTATTTATTTGATCAAGCAATGTCATCATTATTCTCCCAGCAACAGAGCAATATCGTCTTCTTCCATCTGTTTGATGGAAGCGTTGTCACTGGCAATCAGGGAATCAAACAATTTCTTTTTCTTTTCCTGGAGCAAAAGAATTTTCTCCTCAATGGTGTTCCGGGCAATGAGACGGTAACTGAACACGGTATTTTTTTGACCCATCCTGTGGGCCCGGTCAATGGCCTGGTTCTCCGCGGCAAAATTCCACCAGGGATCAAATAAAAACACATATTCGGCTGCGGTCAGGTTCAGGCCCAGCCCCCCGGTTTTCAGGGTCATCAACAATGCCTGGCAGGTATCATCCTGCTGAAACTGTTCCACAAGCTGGCTTCGATCCCGGGTGGCACCGGTCATGACCAGATGATGGATCCCGGCATCTTCCATATCCTGGGCAATGCATTCCAGGGAGTGCAGATAGTTGGCAAACACCAGCACCTTGTGCTTGCCGGCCACGGCATCGGCCACATGATCCATGAGAATTCCCCGTTTAGGAGAGGTGATTCTATTGTCGCTCTTGATCTCAGGAATCGAGGCAATCTGGCGAAGCTCTCCCATGGCCTGGATAATAAAAAGCTTGGATTTTTTCAAGCCTCTGGCCTGAATTTCCTCTTGAATCGCCCGTTTGTACATCAGCCGTCTCTGGTGATAAAGCACTTCCTGCTTCCGGCTCATGTCCACATAAAGCACCTGCTCCATTTTGTCAGGCAGGTCTTTTAACACCTGTGTTTTAAGCCGGCGCAGGACAAAGGGATATATCTTTTTCTGCAACTCCTTTGCCACAGTTTTGTTATCATTTTTATGAATGGGATTCAGATAATTTTTTGAAAAATCGGCAAACGTGCCGAACATGGCTGGATTTAAAAACCGGAACAGGGCATAGAGTTCGCCCAGATTATTTTCTATAGGGGTGCCGCTCAAGGCAAACCGGTGGTCTGCCTGTAACAGCATCACCGCTCTGGATATTTTGGAGTTAGGATTCTTGATGTTCTGGGACTCATCCAGAACAACCATGTGAAAGTGCTCCTCTTTTAATTGTTCGATATCGTTTCTCACCATGGCGTAGGTGGTTAAAATGATATTTTGGGATCTGATGGTTTCCACATCCCGGGTCTGTCCATAGTAAAGGCCGGATGTCAGTTCCGGTGCAAACCGTTTCAGTTCGCTTTCCCAGTTAAACAACAGGGTCTTTGGCATGACGATCAGGGTTGGCCGCGTTTGCACCGGATAAATTGATGCCAGAAGCGCAATGGTCTGGATGGTTTTTCCAAGCCCCATGTCGTCGGCAAGGCACCCGCCTAGTTTGTGCTTGTAAAGATAGGACATCCACTTAAAACCTTGTTTCTGGTACTCCCGGAGCGTCGCATTCAGGGCAGGTGTCCGGGTTTCGGCATTTTTTAATTGGTTGAATCCAAGAAAAATTTTTCTGGATTTGTTAAAGGTTTGTTTGGCCACCTTTTCGCCAATGAGTTCCTCCACCAATGGCAGGTCAAAAAAAGAGACCTTTATCCCGGATTTCTGTTTTTTGAAAATCCGGTTCAGCTTTTCCATATAATCGGGATTGATAATGGCACTGGAGCCATCGTTGAGGCGCACATAGGAATTTTTTTGATACTGTTTCAAGACATCGTTGAGTGAAAATATTTCACCGTCCAAGGTGAGGTCAGCGTCACCTTCAAGGAAATCAATGCCGTGGGAAAGGTTCAGATTTATCTGGGGTTGCACATATTTCACCTTGTAGGATGCAAGTTTATCAGCCCCCAGAATGGTGTACCGTGACAACAGGGCAGACAGTTCCAGGGTAATAAATTGCCGTGCCAGGGCAGATTCGATGATCATAAAGTTGTCCTGGGCATAAATGGCCTTGTCCTGTTTCAAATGGCGGGCATGGCGTTTTAAGGTTTTTTGGATGTCATGGAAACAGGCGGCAATATCGGTGTGAACCAGAGGGCTGACGATGATATTTTTTTCCATCTCGTTGATGGATACAATTTGATCGATATCAAAACGGTCAAAAAAATTTGGTGAAAATCCAGGATAGGCCGCCGAAACCCTCAGATGCAGGGATTGATCCTGGGAGACACTTTCAAATATCAAGGCAGGTCGGGTTGTCTTGGGTTCCCCTTTGATGAGGGTATATCCGGAATAGGAGACCTCCACATTGGTGAGATTGGAAAAAAACAGGGTCAGGTATTGTTCCAGAAGATCAACACTTAACACGGTTTCAAACAAAGCCAGGGAATTATAATTTTTGCCAAGGGACTTGACCCTGTAAATGGTATTGCCGGCAAGCATGTGGGTCTGAGTCACCGGAACCATGCCGGGGATCTGTTCTGGGCCGTGCCACAGTTCCATTGAGGCTTCAAGTGTTTTTTCCTGGGCGGCGTTGTCTTCTCTTGGCACGATGGAAAGCCTGACCCGGGCATCCTCCGGGGCCAGGACGATCTTTTCACCCGTTGCATCCACAAAACAGTCTGATCCGAGAAGCAGGGAGAGCAGGTAATCGTTACCATTGAGATAGAGTTGATCATCCACCGGCTGCGCATCCCAGTCAATGTTAAAGGCCTCTTGTTCCCGGAGTCTGTCAATCTCTTTTAATACCGCCCGCTGGGGGCCTGAATAGAATTCATAGCCAGGATTCACCTCGTTACCGGCGTCATCAACAATGGAGAGACAAATCCCCTGGTCAGTGGGAATCGCCTTAAAAGCCAAGGTGGCCGGTACCTTGAGATCACCTGGGGTTGGGTTTGTTTTCCGTAAGACCTCAAACAGGGTATTGATGTCCTGAACCATTCTCTATTCCTTAGAGCGTGTTCGATAATTAGGGAATCGAAGCGAAATCCCATGAAGTTGTACCCATGGGGCTTGGTCATAAGACCCATGATCTGAAAAGCAACCAAGACCTACCCATCCATATGTGCAGCCCTGGCAATATTCACGGCAGTCTCATACTTTTCGGCCAGAACCGCAGCCCCTGTCAGTAATCGAATAGATTCAGGCGTATTGATAAGGGCTGCAGATCTTTTTGCATGGTAAAACATCTCTTCAAATGCCTGTTTGTCAAAGGCTGCCAAGGCCATATTTCTATGCCTTTGGGCCTGGATCTCCATGTTCAACAATGCAGACAGATCGGTTTTACACCTGCGGCAAATGGTCTGTTCCGGGCTCACCAGGGCCCTGCAGGCCGGGCATTTTTCCATGGGACGTCCTTAGAACCTGTTATTCAAGATAAAAAAGAATATCTTCCAGGGCCTGGGCTGATTTTTGGGCTTCATCCATCTTGTTATCAGCGGCCAGCATCTTGATATCTTCAATAAGATCAATCATCTCCTCACAGTCTTCTGCAGGAGCCTCTTCAAGGGCTTTTCTGGCCCTTGCAATAAGGGGCTCAAATGCGTCTGACATCTCAGGGAGATGATCTGCGTCATCCGAATCACTTATTTGCGTATCCAACGTATCCTGGGATTCCCAGACTTTATCAATCTTGCTTTTTGATGCGGAGACATTGTCCTGGGAAATCTCAGAAAACGCATTTTCGATCACACCGGTAATCTGTTTGCCCGTGTTTTTTTCAATGGCGGTTATTTTGAGTATCCCGTTAAAATCCAGCTCATATTTCAAAATGACCGGGCTGTGGACGGGCTGGTCCGGACTTAAATCGAGCCGGTAGTCGCCGATAAGGATGTTGTTCAATGCATCTGTATCTTCCCCCTGATACACCTGAACCTGCACCCTTTCCTGCCCGGGAATAACCGTCCAGAACACCTCACTTTTCACAGCAGGCAGTTTTGTATTTCTGCGGATCAACGGAACAAAAAGACTGTCAGAGACTTCACCGTCCACTTCTCCCAACGCAGAGGTGCCAAAGGTATAGGGGGTAATATCCAGTAATATGCCCGAGGCATCCAGCCCCATTTCCCGGCCCGCCTGGATGGCGGCACCCATGGCAACACACAGATCCGGGTCAATCTCCTGATTGGGAAAAATGCCGAAACTGTCTTCCAGCATGGTCGACAGTCTTGGAATCCTTGTGGATCCCCCGACCAGAATAATTTTATCCAGGGCCGACGGCAGCATGGCAGCATCCTTCAACGCTTTGTTCACGCAGTCCATTGTTTTCTGAAGATAGGGCTCAATCATGGATTCAAAATCTGTTCTGGACAACTCATAGGAAAGATGCAGCTCCATACCATCTTTTCTGGCAATGTGATCCTCTTCGATGATGGCATAAGGGGCATTGGAGAGTGCTATTTTTGCTTTTTCCGCAGCACGCTTAAGCCGTGCCCTGACGATGGTGTCATCTGACAGGTCAAGGTTATATTCCTCTTTAATATGGGCCAAAACTGTATTCTCAATCTCAAAATCAAAATCATCGCCGCCCAGATGGTTGTCCCCTGTGGAAGCCAGCACCTCCACCACACCATCCTCAATCCTTACGATGGAAACATCAAAGGTGCCGCCCCCAAGGTCATACACAAGGATAATGCGGGCGTTGGTATCAGACGCCTCATAGGCAAGGGCAGCGGCTGTGGGTTCATTGAGTATCCGCACCACGGTGAGCCCTGCGATCTCCCCTGCTTCCCGGGTGGCCTGGCGCTGGGCATCCGTAAAATAGGCCGGGGTGGTAATGACCGCTTTTGTAACATCCTGGCCTGTTATTCGCCGTGCTCTCTCCTTGAGTTCCTTGAGGATAAAAGCGGAAATCTCCTGGGGGGTGTAGGTATTTTGTCCCAGGGCAACTTTTTCCTGTGAGCCCATAAGGCGTTTGATGGAAAGAACCGTGTTGTCAGGGTACAAGGTTGCCTGATTTTTAGCCGGGGCCCCCACACAGATCGTCCCGGTTGTGCCAATCCCCACACAGGAGGGCAAAATACCGTTATCATTTTCCTTTAAAACGGTTGAGTTGCCATCCATAACAAACGCAACTTCAGAATTTGTCGTACCAAGATCTATGCCGATAATAGGTTCCATATAAAAAAATCCCTTTAAAATTTAGTCCGCCACAATCACCTGGGCATACCGTAACATCTGATCACCTCTTTTAAAGCCTGTGGATACGGTTTCCACCACCGTTCCCTTTTCCACGCCCTCTATTACCCTTGATTCCAGGGCGTTCATCTCCATGGGATCAAACACGGTGCCCGTGGGAACGACAGGATGAATGTCCAGCAGGGCAAGGGATGCGTCAAATTTCCGGATGGCCATATCATATCCATCACGGATATTGTCCATATTTTTCGATGCCCGCTGGAAAAACCCCATTTTCGCCCCGGATGCGGGACAAGCATCCCTGCCCCGCACCAGACTGTCCCGGACATCAAGAAAGTACGACACGGTTCTTTTCTCCGTCTCCATCCGAACATTTTGCTCTAACAGGGCGATCTGCTTTGTCTTCTCATTAAATTGTGCCACCACCTCACCATAGGCGTCTGTCATGGCGGTGATCTGATTCAACGCGTTTAAGGTGCGGTGCTGCTCCCTGTTTTGCATCTTGATCTCCTGTTTTAAGGCCGTAAATTCAGACAGCAGGGTGTAAAGATCACAGGTATCCGGTGTCACGGACAAGGTGGGTGGGGCTTGGTCCGGCACCTCAGAAAGCCAGGCTTGAAAATCTTCAAGAATCTTGGTTTTCCAGGGTTGTAATCCGTTGGCCCCGGACATGGTCCGGTCCTGGGATCTGTTGTTATCCCAACCGATCTTTGGCACCCTTTTTAAAACAGGTTTACAAGCGTGTATGATGGTTTCTTTTATTTTTATAACCTGATGAATGGCCTTTTTGTACCAGCGATCCGGCCCTTCTTCCCTCTCCTTTGACCCTGCATCCATTGAGTTGTCCATCTATGTTTCCTTCCCCATGCCGGCGGCGTTTAACAGCTCCTGTAATCCCGGTGTACGCCGGGTGATTTTAACCGATGAGGCAAGGGTTTCAATGGTCTGTCTGGACTCCACATTTTTCAGTGCAGAAAAGAACTCCGTTGCCACCCGGGTTCTTAGATCTTTGATGGACTCATAGGCTGCTGTTATCTGTTGAAACACGTCAGGATCTTTTTCCGGGCTGTGGGTCTTGACCAGGTGAAGATACTTTTTTCTGATCTCCCGGTCTGTTGCATTCAGGGGTAGTCCTAGAACAAGATAAGATTTTAGCATATACATCCTTACATTTGATGATCAAGTTACAATCATTTTTTAACGTTCAAATTTTATACCCTAGTCAAGAAATACGGTTTTGACTTCTCTGGACAATTTCTTTTTTACCTCATCCCCAAAAAAAAGATTGACCATCAACACCATCTCGGAAATTTCGTAATTATCTGCTATGATATCCTTTTTAAATTTTTTTAATACAGGCACCGGTGCACCACGCAATCCACTTTCGTCAATAATCTCCTCCAGGGTGTGCGTCAACTGATTAAACGTCTCTTGGTATACCCGGGGATTTTCCCGCTTCATCTTTTTTGCATGGTCCTTGAACATCTTTTTTAGAAAAGGGTCTTCAAGCAGGCCAAGATCCACAATATCTTCGGGCAAAAAACCAAAGGGATCAAATGCCTGGTCATCATCGTAGTCATCATCATAGTCATAAAACGGATCATCAAGCAAATCATCCAGGATTTCAAACTCAAGGGTCTGGAGCGCATGGCGGCAGGGTCCATGGGTATAACGGGAGAGGCGCTCTCCGGCAGCCTTGAATGCTTTCTTCATTTCAGAATCTGCATCCTCGACCAGATCCATCAGCCGGTCCACATCCCACAGATCATCCCCTATACCTTCCAGGGCTAAAGCATAAAACGTCAACAACTCACGATTGGCGTCTTTTTTTCCTGTTCGGAGCCGTCGATCCAATTCACTTTGAAAAAGGGTAAAATAATCCGGTGAAAGGCTCCGGTCCATAAACCGGATGAGGTCATCACTGTTCAAGAGCTTTACCACCTTATCGTCAGTCTCTAAAATCAGCAGGTGAACTTCAAGATATGCAAAGAGATGCTGCCACTCCCGTGGGAAAGGCGATAAAAGCGACAGCAACTCTTCCGAGGTCAGGCGCCTGATCTGTCCAAGTTCTTTTTTAAACACCGCATCAATTTTATTAAAGACCCTTGCATAATTTTTTCTGGGTTTTTTTTCAGCATCCATGCGAAGCATGGAAACAAGTTTAAGCCTTTGGAATAAGGGGAATTGATCCAGATATACCCCAATGGTCTTTTCAGACATTTTCGGTTGTTCACAAATTTGATAAAATAACTCTTTTTCCTGTAACAGCAGGGTATTGGTACCCATATCAAGCGCCACTGCTTTTTCCAGATCCTGCCGGGCCCGCTGATAATTACATTTCCCCACGCTCCTATCCGCAGAAATGACAAGGGAAATGCTGTGCATCTCCTGGACCCGGTTATCATAGGGCGCAAGCTCCATGGCTTTTTTAAGAATGGCCTCGGCTTTCCGGAAGGCGTTTTTATCATGATACACCGAGGCCAGTTCGATACAGGGATAGGGATCATCGGGGAATGCCTCGCACATGGCAAGCAACAGCTTTTCTTTGATCTTTTTGGCATCCCTGGACATGACATTCATCCGGATCACCAGTTCATAAAGTTCTCTGTTACCGGCATCACATTGGAGTCCCCGGGCCGCACACTGCATCCATAAGCTGTCCATCTTCACATTGCGCGCAAGGCCAAATCGTGTTGCGGTCTGGTCAGTCAGGTTTATCAGCTCGTCCTGGTTTCCTCCCCAGACAGTAACCCTGCACACGTATGACAATATTGCAGATTCCACCATGGTCAGGATCTGGGGATCCGGCTCTGTTTTTTTCAGAAGATCAAGATATTTCGCCGCATTATCCAGGAGCCGGTCCATGAATAAGATTTTCCGCTTGGCTTGCAACAATTTGGCTCTGCGGGGCAGCAGGGATTTTTCCAATGCAATGAACGCTTTTTCACCGGTCATGTTGCCCTGCCACAATGTCTCCAGAAGATATTGCGCAGCATACTCAGGATTCTGCGGCAAAAGTTGCTTTGAAAAGGTCAGAATCAGTTGCCCCATTGTCTTGTCAAAGGAATTCTTTGCTTCCTTTTCAATTATTTTCTCAGCCGTGTCCCAGGCGTCCAGGCCCCCTTTCCAGAAGCATGCCGCAATGGTTTTGTTTTCTTTGATGGGGGCCCGTTCCTGTACGGCTTGAACAGTCTGACCAAGCACGGCTGCAATTTCAGCAAATACCGAAACGTCGGGGATCATGGAGATCGCCTTGTACATGTTCTTGTCATCCCCCTGACCAAACAATGCCATGGCTTTGCAAAACATTCGGATATGTGAAAAAGCCGAACTTCTGGGCAACGTTTTCATTCCGTCCACAGCTTGCTGCCATTGACCTTTATCCATCAGACCAAGGCATTTTTGAACCACAGGGGCATCCCTGGAAATAAAAAAAGAGAGGTCTTTCTTAACCCAGAAATCCCAGCCCCCCTGGGTGACCAGTCGATCGGCAAGCAAAACACCGATTCGGGGATCGGTCCCTTTCCGGGCAATATATTGCTGGATGTAATCAAAGGCTTTGCCCATATCGCACAATTCAATAACAAAGGCGATGCTGTCCAGATCAACAAACTCGGGGGCCGGCAGACAAGCCATGGCCTGTTTGCGCAGGGATGCGGCCTCCACAGTCATATGTTTACCGGTAAGCTCCTTTGCTTTTAGCATATACGCCAGAAACAATTTGCCATGCCCCATCTGAACCAGTTTTCTGGACTTTGAATTTTTAATGGCCAGTTTATACATCTTTATGGCATCCCGGAATTTTTTGGCCAATATGTGCTGATCTGCTTTTTCCAAAAGCTCATCAAAGGTCAATTTTGCAATGCGCCGCTGCTTTTCTTTTGCTTTCTTTTTTGTTTTTTTATTTTTTTTTGCCATTCACATACCCTCTGTAGTTAATCGCAGACCCTGTCTGATCATTGATGAATCGGCTGCAATCCCCATAGTTACCAAACAATCTTTTACGGGGAACAAAGCGCCGGGAAGCCCTTTCCAACAACAAGGCTTCTGTCCGGAAGCACCCAAAGCGCGGAACAGCGGGGAGACGAATCCAGCAAAAGCTGTCCCTGTTCAGGGCCAAGGATAAACAAAGTGGTTGCCAGGGCATCGGCAAGTTCGGCACTGGGAGCGATGACCGTAACGGCAATACTTTTACCGGCCGAAGCCAGCAGCTCTGGATCTAAAATATGATGTTTCCGTTTTGTGGGGCCGTTGTCTCCGGTAATAACATACTGGTAATAATCCCCTGATCCGCACACACCAGCATTGGAGACCTTGATCACACCCAGCATACCCTCCCCCCGGGGATCCTGGATGCCCACTGTCCATTCCCGGTTTCCATAGCAATACAGATCTCCACCAGCCTCAACCAGGGCTGAGGGCACGCCCTGCCGGCGAAGGGTTTGGGCGGCTGCGTCCATTACGGTTCCCTTTGCAAGCCCCCCAAGGTCCAGGGCCATCCCGGCGTCAGGCAGAAAAACAGTATGCTGAACAGGATCAATCTTTACTTTTCGATAGTCCACGAGTGCGGCTTTCTCCTTTTCAGCCTTTTCCTGGTAGTAGTAAGGCAAAACCGTTACGGCCCCGATGGTGATATCAAACACCCCTTTTGAGGTCTTGCAAAACCCCAGGGCCCGGTCAATGAGATCAAACACCGGCTCTTCCACCTGCACAGGACGTTTTCCGGCCCAGAAATTTACCTGGCCCACAGCACCGCTGCCGTTGCGGTGATCGAACTGGGCTTCAAGGCGGGCAATGGTATCAAATGCGGCCCCGGAGGCCGTTGCCCCCTTAACCGGATCCACATCGCAAAGCCTCATATGAACCACGTTCCCCATGGCGACCCCGGCAAATTTCAAGGGCGGCTCCTGAAACGACGAGGCTTGACTGGCCTGCCGGACACCACCGGCGAAAAGGCAAAGCATGACCACGGTGACAACGCCTGCCCCAAGCACCGTAAATACCCCAGCCCGTCGACACCAGGCCCAGGATACGGCAGGCTGATGCAGCGCCAGGGGAAAAATCGAAAACAGGCCCACCAGACCCACCAATGCCATGGCCCGATCAAGCCCCCCAAAGGTTTCAACCAGCAGCCCGCACAGAACCGGTCCAAGCACAAAACCGGCATTGGCCGCACCATGGAACCACCCCATAATCCGTCCCTGGTGTACGCCCATACCCGAAGCAAGGGCCATTGAGGCAGGAAAAGAGACAGCCGCCCCCATCCCGAGAAACATGCCGCAGACAATAAAACCTGGTGCGGTTGTCATATATCCGGTCACACCGAAACAAAGCGCACTTAAGGAGAGCCCGGCCACGGTCAACCATCCACGATTCATCCGGTCCGCAAGCCATCCCCCCAGGGGCAGAGCCATGCAGGTAACCAGGCTGGGGAGCGCAAACAGAAGTCCCACCAGCCAAGTGGGGCCATGCAGGTTTTCCGCCAGCAACACCGGGTAAAAGGTGACCAGGGATGCGGTGCAAATTGTTCTGCCGCATATTGCCGTCAAAAGCGGCCAGGACTTTGGGTTTAACGTGGATTTTTTTATGTTTTCCCAAGAATCGTTTTGGAAAACGCAAATTGTGGTTGTCAACCGCGGGGGCGTGAACAGAACAATCACCCCAAGACAAACGGCCATGCAGGCAACAAGAAAAAGAAGAACCGGCGAAAGGTTGCGGTGAAAGTAAAGCAGGCCGCCCAGAATGGGACCCAGGAAAAACGCAACGTTGTAGCACGCATTGCACCATCCGAATATCCGCCCCCGGTGCTGTTCCGGAAATAGCGCGCCAATGGATGCCGTGGCCACGGGTTTCATTATGCCCGTTGAAAGGCCCAGGCAGATCTGAACGATATAGATCAGATCCTGATTCACACTGCCCAACACCGCCAGCGGGGCAACCACGCCCAAAAGGGATGAGATCACCAGAAGGGGTTTGGGACCAATTTTATCGGACCAGTGTCCGGCCAGGGGAGAAATGAAAAATTTTGCCAGGAAATACCCGGAAAAAGCAACCCCCAGCATCAGGCCGTCCTTTTGCCCGGTCAAAGCAAGCAAAGGGACGGCAAAGGCGAAGACACCAACGCCCAGCGTCGATACGAACACCGCTGCCACCAGGCTGTACAACGTTTGCAGCGATGGTGTTCCGCAGTTTACCATCCCCTGTGTTTGCATTTACAGGCGTGGGATCAACGCGCCTGCATTAATGCCCGTGCAACCGCCAGTTTGATCCCATCGGAAGACATGGATGCTTTGGCTACGCAGTCGACATTCGTGCTTTGTTTTTCAATGATTTTGCCGGGAATTTCATCTTTGGCCTTCTTGGTAATCTCCGCTTGTTTGCCTTTCTCGGTCTGCTCATAGGTTGTCAATTCAATATTGGCAATTTTACCTGCGGCAATGGTCACCTCAACCACAATTTTTCCAGGGTGTTTCTTTTTATTATACCCTTTGGCCTGGCCGGTATACTTGCCGTCCTTGTAGGCAACCGTGGCTTTTTCCAAAGCGTCTGCCACCGCCAGCTCAATGCCTTCGGATGACCTGGATGCTTTGGCCACACTATCCACGTCAAGGGACTGCTGGGCTATAATCTTTTCCGGAATCTCCTTTTTGGCCTGTAACGTCCGCTCTCCCTGCTTTTTCTCACGTGTCTGTTCATAGGTAACAATTTTGATATCTTTGATGGCATCCGCATCAACGGTAACTTCCACTTCAATTTTCCCGGGATGTTTCTTTTTGGAATAGCCAATGGCTGATCCCTTGTAAGTTCCAGGGTTATATTTTGCAGCCAATGCTGTGCCAAGGCACAAGGTCAGGCTGAAAAACGCTGTCACACTTAACACAATGAATTTTTTCATCTTTTCCTCCACTATAAATAATAAAAATTTGATTTTCATGGCTGAACCATGCCGTGCATTCGTACAACTTTGGCACTATAAATTAAAACAAAGACTGTTTTCAATATATATTTCCGGGGGCTCCCAATTTGCGCCAAAGAAGATTTCCCGGTATCTTCACCCCACACACCCCAAACTGGGATCCTGAACAACGATTGTACGCTTCCGGCGTTTCTTTTTCACCTGGCACAGCAAGGTTTTATACACGGGAAATCCGGAAACAGGATCAAACTGCTCAAGGTCGGTAAGGACATTGGCATTGGCCTTTCGCCAGGATTCAGGCCCCAAAGGACCGCCGCCGCCCACCGGTACATAAACAAACCCGTTCATCACATTATCCGTTACATCGGCGCGCATCTCCACAAATCCCCGGGCGGTTTTTACCACCACCGTATCCCCGGTTTCAATTTTTCGCTTTGCGGCATCTGCCGGGTTTATCTGAACCATGGGGTCAGGATATTTTTCAATAAAATCAGGAATGGCCCGCAAACAGGATTTCATGTCCGGTTTAAAAGGTCCTGTCCCCAGAACCAAAGGGAAGCGGCTGGCCAGCAAAGGCGCGCTGACAGGCGTTTCAAAGGATTCTTCATATTCAGGCAGTCCTTGGTACCCCATCTGCTCAAGCAGGGTGGATTTAATCTCAAACTTGCCGGACGGAGTGTCAAATCCGGGCTTTCCATCTTTGCGCAAAAGCCCTGTTTCCCATTTGCGGTAAACCATGGGTTCGGCCGCTTTGCGTACCGTAAGCCGCTCATCCTGTTCCATATCCGCCCGGGTAAAGCCGGTATCTTTCAGGACCAGATCCAGCAGTGCAGACTCATTGGCCGGAAACTTATCTGCATAACCAAGCTTTTGGGCCAGTTCCGTTAAAATGGTAAAGCAGGGTTTGCTTTGCCCCACCGGATCAATCATTTTTTCCCGCAGCCGGACCGCATTACCGTAAAAGCAATAGGAGGACTGCTCAAAAGCCGTGGTGGCGGGCAGCACAATATCGGCCCAAGCCGCATCCCGGGTAAGCTGCAGGTCAATGGACACGAGAAAATCCAGGGCATCAAAGGCCTTTTGCCACACAATGGGGTTGGGCCAGGAGGTCAGGATGGATGCGCCAAGGATGAACAGGGCGTGGATCTTGTAAGGGTCACCATCTAAAATGGATTTGGGCAGACGACTGGCATGGGGCTCTCCCCCGCAGAAATGGGCGTACACCGGAAAATGCGCGGCACCAATGGATTTATCAAACCCCGGGCTGGGGATCTGGTGATCCTTGCTTAGATGGATCTGGTTCTCATGCCGTACAAAGCAGCGGCCCCCTTCAACATCCATCTGCCCGGCCAGGGCCCAGAGCACCATGACGGCCCGGATGTTCTGAACACCGGATTTGGTATATTCCAAGCCTGTATACATCACATAGCTTGCACCTTCGGCATCGGCAATCTCTTCGGCCAGTTCCATGATCAGATCCTGGGGCACATGGGTAATACCGGAAACGACTTCAGGGGTAAAATCCCTGACATATTCAGCAAATTCTTCATACCCCAGGGTCCACTCCTGTACAAAGGCATGATCAATTAAATTTTCCCGGATCAGGATATGGCACAATCCCAGGGCAAGGGCCCCATCCGTGCCGGGCCGAATCGGCACCCACAGGCTGTCCGGCAGTTTGGCAGAGGCGGTCTGCCTGGGATCAATGACAATGATCCTTGCCCCTTCATGGGCGGCCCGCACCAGGCGGCCAAACATGGCTGGGGGCGTGGATGTGGAAGGATCTGTTCCCCAGACAAAAATAAGATCTGAATTATCCACATCGGAAAACATGTCCGTGTGCAGGCATCCACAGGTCAACTGGGGCGCCAGCACCCCCAGGGAGGTGTAACAGGGTGCGCCAACGCCAAAGGTATTGGGCGATCCATAGGGAAACAGGATGCTTGAGGCAAGGTAGATCTGGGAACCGCCGAGCTGGAATGCATCTTTAAACGCCCGTTCGTAGGAACCTGTACCTGCGTAGAATCCCAGGGCTTCGGGCCCATGCGCTGATTTAATAGCCGCCATCTTTTCAACGATGATGTCAAAAGCGTCCTCCCAGGAAATGGGTTTAAAGTCCAGCTTTCCTTTGGGACCTTTTCGTTTTAACGGCTGTTTAATCCGTGCATCGGAATAGACAATCTGTTTTACACTGGCAGCCATGGGGCAAAGCACTTCGCCCATGGGCGCCCCAGGGTCCGGGGTGAGCCGGTGAATTTTACCGTCATCATCAAAATGGACAATGGCGCCGCATCCGGGGCTGTGAAAACATAAGCCGCAGATGCCTGGTTTCTGTGTTGCCAAACCAAATACCTCCTTAGAGCCCCAAGGGCCTGAGCTTTGCACTGCTTTTTGTGGGCTTGCAGCCCATGTAGGTTATAATTTTTGCCTTTCAGCGACAACAAACTGGGAGGTGATATGCTCCCATAGATTCCGGGTTTTTCTGATTTTCCACAACACCTGCCCCTTATCCTGAATCGTAAATCCCGGCGAGAATACAGATTCCGGATCCTGGAGCAGCCTGCAGATATTATCGATGCCAAACCCCTTGAAAGGCCCTTCATTGGTTCCTCCAAGCCAGCAATCCGGGCCACTGACACTTTCATCCCAGGAAAAAGGATCAGAAAAAAGAAAGCGTGCCTCTTTTTCATCCATGACCCGGTTGGCTTCGGTCAGATGCAATAATGGGTTTGGCACCTTTTCAAGAATGTTGACGGAACTTACCGTGGCAAAACGCCGGGACCGGAAAGGCAATGCCATGGCATCGGCCACAATAAATTCAGCCTGGTCAAAACCAAAGACGGGATCCAGGTCACAGGATCGTTTTTCCGTTATCTGCCCCTCCATGATCAGATCAAATGCCAGCTGTTTTTCGGCGGCAAGTCTTCGGGCAGCCCGGATAAAAGAGATGGAGGTATCAAGGCCCACAGCCCGGTCATGGGTGCGGGTCATCTCAAAGGTCAGGCGTCCCACAGAACACCCGATATCAAGGGCCCAGCCAGACCGTTGGGCACCAAAGGCCCGGGCCCATTTCTGGTAGGCGTCCGTGGCATCCGGACCGTTAAAAAACTCAGAATAGTGGCTCCACAAATAAGATGAAAGCATGGAAAAAGAGTTATATCCCGTGGCATCCCGGATAATGGGCATCGTCTGTTCAGGAACAACCACGGCAATGCCCTCGTGGATCCCATACGTCTGTCTGCATTGGGGACATCCCAAATACCCTTCAATAATATCATCATCTGTCTCTGTGTGTATCTCAGGATTAAGTCCACTGTCATTGTCCTGGCATTGCGGGCAGATCAGCTCTTCAATCAGCCATTTTTTCATAGCAGCTCCTATTTCATACCAATACCGCTTTAATCATATGCGCACAACCAATTGCAATTCGTATTGATATAAAAAGGTGTAGGCAGGATTATCAGCGAGGATTATTTCGACAGGCGGTTACCGAATGCTAATTTTCCCCATTTCTTGCTTGGAAAACCAATTTGATCCTCGAAATACGACATGTATGCCTGTGATCAAATTGATTTTCCACCTTGGACTTGAAAAAATTATCTATTCCGTAAGAGCTTGTTTGGTAATCAGGGAACCGAAGCGAAATCTCATGAAAATGAGAACCAATTTTTCCAAATTTTGTGTTAATAGCCGGACTATCCGCATAAACTTTGGGAGAATTGGGGGCATTTTCATAAGATTGCAACCGATTCATCAATTACTAAACAAGCTCTAACAGTCTGTCGATCTATCAATATTTTCAAAAAACGTCAGCATCAACCATACAATATCTCAGTATATCACCCGCACCGATTAGAATCAACACATCTTCCGGGTCGCTCCAGGGCAATCGCATGAAATTTTGGCATGATTTTTGATCTAACATACATTCAGCACCCTTTTCGATCGTTCTTTGATATTTTTCAGTACCATTCATGGAGAGATAAAGCATTCTGGTTTTATTTTCAAAGCCTTAAGATACTGAAGTTGGATTTTGTTCAGTGGTTTTGCCAGTCTTCGTTTTTTATCAATCGTGATGACTAAAATGCTGAGGGGTTGATGTATGTAGTTTGGATGTAAGTCAAAGTTAAAAGCTGATTAAAATATGGGTATGAGGTTAAAATTACGCTGAAAGCCCAACAATTGCTTGAACAGCCGACCAGGCTACCGCGGCGTTTCTTTCGAATGCTCGTGATAGGTCGGACCGCTACGCGCTCCGACCTATCGTCCGCCGGATGAGCTGCGCTCATCCGGCGGACGTTCGCTTCCAACAACCGTTGACGTCATGGCATTCTAATGTTATGATGTTAAAAAATAACTTCTGGAGGTGAATCATGTCCACATTATCAAAAAGATCAACCATATACTTGGATCCTTTCCTTCATCAGTAATCAATGAAGTTTTAAAGGAAGCATTATCCGAGGATGCAGAGGATCTTGCTGCCTTTGATGAAAGAGCTAATGAACCTTTGATAAGCTATGAACAAATGGTCAAGAGATTGAAAAAAGATGGCCGTTTATAAAATTTTTTTCAAAGATTCGGTATGGAAAGATTTCAAGTCAATACCGGATAAAGATTTAACCAAAATTTTAGCCTGTATTGAATCTCTTGGCAAAGACCCTCGGCAACCTGGGTGTAAAAAGTTAAGCAATCAAGAGCGTTATCGACTCCGATATGGTAGATACAGGATTATTTATTCAATCCAAGACAATGAGCTTTCAATTTGGGTAGTTAAGGTAGGGCATCGTAAAAGCGTCTACAAATAAAGCGAACAAAACGCTACAGCCGACCGGGGGGAGCTAGCGGCTTTTTGAAAGTACTTGGTTTTTGAAAAAA
>PDWI01004186.1_pt1 | contig 19574 bp, 19 predicted proteins | sample 1430891 | NCBI WGS metagenome assembly PDWI01 (sample SAMN01162508, study PRJNA174530) | Oral metagenome, whole genome shotgun sequencing project. | biome: Marine environment; feature: Marine mammal; material: Swab sample of the gingival sulcus; isolation source: swab sample of gingival sulcus...
CACTGGGTCTAGACATTTACCATTAAAAAATTAAGAATCTCTTGAATGACTATATTATCATACTTAACAGTTTAAATCCCTTTCTATAAAAACAAAAGACCTCAAAGGCTTTGGAAACCTTTGAGGTCTAATCAATTACAGTAAAATAACTTTTATCTTATTATCGCATTATTTAATTAATCTCCCTAGCCCTCTTCTCTTGAAGGAATAGGCGCAAGCTACTTTCAACATTCACCTTTATCAACTTTATATTAGCTACAAATTTTATAGAAGCTCTTTATATTCCGCATTACAAATGCTTTTTTACATTAAAGCGTAGTTACAAACTACACTTAGGGCACTGGGTCTAGACATTTACCATTAAAAAATCAATAGCTTCTTAAATTACTATATTATCATACTTAACAATTCAAATCCCTTTCTACAAAAACAAAAGACCTCAAAGGTTTTGGAAACCTCTGAGGTCTAAATAATTATAATAAAATAACTTTTATCTTATTATCGCATCAGCAAATTATCGCATCAGCAAATTAACATATTATAACATTGCTTAATCAACAGGATGCTCGTCTGTCCAATTGTTAATTAAATCCTTATAGATATTAAAGTCTGTTTTCTTAACAAAAATTTCTCTAAAAGTACTTCTCCAATACTGACCAGAACGATTGATTTCTTTCCACTTTCTACCATCAGAAGAAATGTAAGCATCAGCTCCCTGATAAGGCTCATAACGTTTTACAGTATATTCTGTAATAAACAAGTATATTGGAGTAGCAATATCATTGCTTATATTGATTACTTGACATTGTGTCTTATTATTTTTATTTCTATTTGAAATAACCACTAAAGTTTCAACCTCTCTAGGATTTAATTCAGGATTAATCGATAATTTGTAAGCTACATATTTGTCCCCTTCAGTTACCTCTCCTTTTATCACAGCTTCTACAGAAGATGTATTTGATTTTGGTTTACGAGAACCAATAGTGGCTTCTGTAGGATATTCGTTAGTTTCAGCAGTTAAATAAGCTTTTAAACTACTACAATTAGCTAATCTATTGATTTTAACTCTTCTATTTATTTTGCTATCAGCACTAAATCTAACTGTTTTTCCTTTACCATAAGCAAAGTTATCCGACCAAAGACTAACACCTGAAGTTCCTGAATTGATTAACTCCAATTTACTCACATAAAGCCCCTCGTGTTTTTTGTACTCGTTATAAACTCTTACGTGAACTCTTTTAGTAGAGGTCTTACCTTCTAAGGAAGCAACATATTTAAATTCAAAAACACCTGCTGATTTGAAATCCATACCACCTTCTTTGGTATATACACCGCCTTCAGGTATCTTTACCTCAACAGTTACATCAGAAGCATTATCGCTATAAGCATCCTTTTTATAAGGAGGATAAAAATAATTTTCATTAATATAAATGGCAGTCCAGAAATCACCTTGGTCATCCATTGTATATTTCAACTGTGTTTTCACATCTATATAAGCCGCTACATCTCCCTCTTTTTGAATATTTTTAGCAATAGCTATATTGGTTAATTCTCCATTCTTTTTGAGAGATTCAAGTACACCACTCTCCAAATAATCCAACTCATACTTATCTTTTCCTAAATAAATAATATGAGGCTTAACATCAATGGTTAAGATAGGAGCGTAAGTTTCCTTTTTACAAGCGGATAAAGCTAATATAACAATTAAAAAATACCCTATTTTATTGGTTAGTGCTTTCATTTTGTTATGTGTTTCTTTTATTTTAAAATAATGAATAACTATGTGAACGACAAATATAGTAAATACTTACAAAACGAACAATAAAGTAACAAAAAAAATTACGTTACCCTTTTCAAACCACACAATAGTCTAAAAAACAAGTGTTTACAAAAACCTCCTAATGATTAATTCTACCATTATCTGACTGGCTTCTTTGTTTTTCTTCCAGTTACATTGCTCTACCAACTCCAAAGCCTTGTCTAAATCACCAGCCTTATTGACACTTTCTATAAAATGTTCGTAAGAAGAACTATCCCCTTCAAATAAATCTCTTATGAACCCCATTTTATCATTAATAGAAATGGCTGTTTTTAAGTCACTAATAGGACGTTTCTGAAGAAAACTAGCCAAATCTTTATTATCTTTCTTCATTTGTTTCAAGTGGTCGTTAATACTCTTTTTAGAAACAAATTGGTCAGCTACACTTTCTTTATTTTCCAGCGATATATCCTGTGGCTTATTTAGTATAGAAGAATTGTTGTCTTTTTTCTTATTGTCTTTTTTAGGCGTCTGCTCTTCTGCTTTTTCTTGAGCATCTTCAAAAGTGGACTCTTCTTTTTTAACGTCTTTCAAATCGCTCGTTTGAGAGGCCTTTTCTTCGCTATAAGCCGGTTCTTTTTTATCAACCATTGGCGCAGCTTGTTGTGAAGTACTTTCCGACTTGACTTCTTTCATTTTCTTTGATGCCTTAGAGGTGGTTTCTTGAACAAGCTTTGGTGTTTGAGCTGCTTTAGGCGTTTCTTTCTCCTGAAGCGTATTGTCTTTTGAAATGTTGGAAGCTTCTAAATTCAAAGCGGAATAGCCTTGCTTTAAATCAGATAACATTTGATAGGCAGAACGCATTTTCTCCATACAAATGTCTATTTCTATCAAACTTATACTTTTATTATCAATTAATTGTGATACTTCTTTGAGTTGTTTTTTCAGATTATTTAAGTCGTTCATATTTAAAATATCTTTATCTATTTTTTTTAAGTGAAATAATAAGACAAAGATACTTGTTTTTTTAAGCAAAATCAAAAACAACTTGTGTTTTTAAAAAAATAATATTTTTCCTACATTTGCAAGTTATGAAATAAACCTTTTAAAAAAGGTTGAAAAATAATTAGAATAATGCAAATAATTGATAATTGTATAGTAGAGCTCTCTTATCAGCTCCATTTTAAAGGCGATGACGAACCTGTTGAACGTTTCTCTGAAAGAAATCCCTTGGAAATTTTAATAGGCTTAGAGGAAATGTTACCCGAATTTGAAAATCTTATAAAAGGGAAAAAGGCCGGAGATAAATTCGAATTTGTTATTCCTAAAGAAAAAGCATTTGGAGAATATAACGAGGACTTACTTATTGAGTTACCCATTGAACGTTTTTACGATAACAGAGGCGCTTTAGACACTAACATTATTAAAGAGGGAGCTATTATCAGCCTTAATACAGAAGATGAATCTGAGCAAGATGCTTTGATTTTGGAAATAACAGACACAGATGTTTTGTTAGACTTAAATCATCCATTTGCCGGAGAAGACCTTTATTATTCGGGAATGATTTTATCTGTTCGTTTAGCGGATTAAATAGGTGTTAAGAAAGAGGACGGAAGACCGAAGACAGAAGACGGAAAGACTAACACCTAATACCCAACACCAAATACCTAAAACCAAATACCTAACATAAATTAAATATTACGATGGATTTTAAAACACTAATAAAAGAAAGATATTCTGTCAGAGAATATTTATCGAAAAAAGTAGAAAAGTCAGTTTTACTTGAACTTTTGGAATCGGTACGTTTTGCACCATCGGCAGTCAACGCTCAAGCTTGGCGCATTGTGATTGTTCAAGATGAAAAGAAGGATGCTCTTTCAAGTTTATACAATAAAGAAGGTTTTAAGGAAGCCCCTGTTCATTTGGTGATTTGTGCTGATTACGAACACAGTTGGGTGCGCCCTTTCGATAAAAAGAATCATGGCGATATCGACGCTTCTATATTAGTTGATCACATTACCCTACAAGCTGCTGAAATGGGCTTAGGAACTTGTTGGGTTTGTTATTTTGACGCTAAAAAATGTCGTGAAATCTTAAATATACCCGAAACCATAGAACCGGTTGCTATTCTTCCTTTGGGCTATCCAAAATCCCTTCCTCCAAAAGAGAAAAAAAGGAAACCTTTAGACGATATTCTTGTTTGGGAAAGTTTCTAATTCTGCAAATATAAGGCTTTGGCAATATCTATATTATTTTAGAACAATATCTATGTGCAAAAGCACAACGAAAAATTCAATATTAAACAACCAACACCATTATGAATATTATTTCGAAATTCATCGGTATTATCGCTCTTATTATTTTAATCTTATTTTTAATATTTCCTATAATTGGTGCTTGGGGAAGCTGGGTGGCTTTACTTTTAGGAATATTAGGATTAATTATAAGTGTCTTTAGCAGCAAAAAAACAGGACAAACCTTAAATATTATCGTCATTATTATCGCCTTGGTGCGCCTACTATTAGGCGGCGGTTTGATTTAAGATGGAAGTCGGACGTCGGAAGACCGAAGACGGAAGACCTAAAACCCAACACCTAATACCTAACACCTAAATAAAAAAATGGAATAACCTTTAAAAACTACTTGGACGCTCTTGGTTGGAGAAGCCTTCATTTTCAAAGCCACTAACCAATTCCTCTCCGGAAGGCAATTCTACATTAGCCCCTTCCGAGGTATCGGTTTCTTCATTCATTTTAGACTGGAATGTCTTCTGAATTTGAGGACTTGTAGTAATTAAATTATCGGCATCGCTCAATTCTTCAAAACGTACAAATTGATGTACAAACTTCAAGGCTATATCTGCTGTTTCACCATTTCTGTGTTTTGCTAAAATCAATTCCGCTAAACCTTTGGTTGAATTTCCCTGCTCGTCTTCTGTTATTCCCATTCTCTCCGGGCGGTTAATAAAACCAATAATATCAGCATCTTGCTCTATGGCTCCAGACTCACGCAAATCCGCTAACATAGGACGTTTGGCTTTTCCTGTTCGTAATTCCACTCCCCTGTTTAACTGTGCCAAAGCAATAATCGGAATCTCTAACTCCTTAGCCAACTGCTTCAACGAACGCGAAATAGAACTTACTTCCTGTTCCCTATTTCCCGAGGAACTATCTCCTTTCATCAGCTGTAAATAATCAATAATAACAACGTCTAAGTGATGTTTCGCTTTCAAACGCCTACATTTGGCTCGTAAATCGAAAATAGTTAATCCGGGAGTATCATCTATAAAAATAGGCGCATTAGACAAGGTCGTTACTTTTTCTTCAAGATAAGCGTACTCTTGTTCACTTAAATTACCGGACTTAATCAGGTTATGGTCTAATTCTGTTTCACTAACAATCAAACGATTAACCAACTGAACGGAAGGCATCTCTAAAGAAAAGAAAGCCACTGTTTGCTCTTGTTCCACCGCCATATTTCTTGCCATAGTCAAGGTAAAAGCCGTTTTTCCCATAGAAGGACGAGCCGCTATAATAATCAAATCGCCTTTTTGCCAACCCTGTGTTACCTTATCAATACTTGGAAAGCCGGAAGGAACACCATTAAAATCTTTACCTTTGGCTTGGTGAATCAATTCTACCGCCTCATCAACAATAGTAGAAATAGGCTGTATTTCCTTTTTAATTACCCCCGACAAAATATTATAAAATTGCTGTTCCGAAGCATCTAACAGCTGATATACATCTTGGGTGTTATCGTAAGCATCTCGCTGTATATTAGTCGTTACACTAATAAGTTCTCTTTGGATATGCTTCTGAGCCACAATACGCGAATGAAACTCAATATGTGCCGCTGAGGCTATTTTATTAGACAATTGAGCAATATATCCGGCTCCACCCACTTCTGCCATTTCGCTTCTATTGCGCAATTCTTCCGAAACAGTAAGAATATCAATAGGATTGCCTTGCTCGCTCAAGTCCTTAATTACTTGATAGATTTTTTGATGTGCCGGTTTGTAAAAGGCTTCCGGTTTTAGAATATCCAAAACCACTTCTATGGCGTCTTTTTCAAGCATCAAAGCCCCTAAAACAGCTTCTTCCATATCAATAGCAGAGGGCTGTATTTTCCCTATTGCTAAGTTATTGTCGTTATATGTTTTTATATTTTTATTCATTATACTATCAAGTAATTTTTGGTTAAAAGCTTATTCTACATACACAACAAGTCCCTTTAAATATTCCCCTTCAGGATGATAAATATTCACAGGGTGATCTATAGGCTGAGTCAATTGATGCATTATTCTTACTTTTCTTTTAGCATTGGCCGCCGCTGCAAAAACAGATTTTCTAAAATTATCTTTAGAAACCACCTGCGAACAAGAAAAAGTAAACAAAATACCTCCTGACTGAATTTGCTCCAAAGCCACTTGATTCAATCGTTTATAGCCTTGTAAAGCATTATGTAATACATTATTATGCTTAGCAAATGCCGGAGGATCTAATATAATCAAATCATACTTATCCTTAATATCAGACATAAATTTAAAAGCATCTTCAGCAAAAGCATCGTGGGTAGAAGTATCGCTAAAATTGGCTTCTATATTCTTAAAAGTTAAACCAATAGCCTTTTGAGATGCATCTACAGAATGTACCAAATCAGCGCCTGCTTGCATAGCATAAGCCGAGAAACCTCCTGAGTAACCAAACATATTAAGCACCTTTTTACCTTTAGCATAAGAGCCCAATAACTGTCTGTTTTCCCTTTGGTCTATAAAAAAACCTGTTTTTTGTCCCGAAAACCAATCAATATGAAACTTCAAACCATTTTCTAAAGCAAAGAAAGGCTCAGAAGTACCTATTAAGAAGCCATCAGCAACCTCTATAGAAGCTTGCTTAGGCATAGTGGCTTCACTTTTATTGTAAACCGTATCGACCTCCGGAATATGCTTAACCAACAATTCTGCTAATAGTTCTTTTATTCTATACAAACCTATAGAATGAAACTGAACAACAGCCACATTTTTATACACATCAATTACCAAACCCGGCATACCATCTCCCTCTGCGTGCAACAAGCGATAAATCTCAGTAAACCCTTCTTTGATAATTCCTAACTCTTGTCTATAATGATAAGCCGAAACTATTTTTTGTTCCCAATATGCCTCATCAATATTCAAGTTTTCAAAAGAAAATACCCTAACAGCAATAGAGCCTATTTGATAATGCCCCAAACCGAGAAACTCAAATTTGTTATTTACCACTTCAACAATGTCCCCTTCTTGAACATCGCCCTTTATTTTCTTAATAGCTCCCGAAAACACCCAAGGGTGGAAACGAAATAAGGAAGCATCTTTACCTGATTTTAATATGACTTGAGAATATTGATTCATTTTATTGTTTTACTATTATTTATATTAGACTGTCAGTTATTTTAGAAACATTCAAGCCTACTCTATTTCTGTTTTTACGATTTTTTCAATCTTATTTATCATTGGAATAAGCCACAGCTCCCTCTCCATCCATCTGCTTTTTGAAATATAATGAAGGAGATTCTACAAAAGCTCCCAAAACATTTTCATCCCATTTTTTATCTACAGCTTGAATAGTCGCATCGTCCATCACAACCGGATTAGGCCAATCTCTTTGGAAACCGTCTTTCTCTAAATTTTTTCGAGTACCATCAATAAATAAAGTTTGATTCTTTACCAAGGTATCTCTTATAGGTTCTATATGATTAGCAGCTGTCCAAACCGTATTAAACAAATGCATTATATCTATGGTTTCATCTACAATCAGCACTGTATGTACTTCTAAAGGAATGGCATCTTGTTGTTCTTTTATCCAATTTTCAAAATGGAAAGATGATTCCGAAACAGCAACAACCCATAAGCCTAAAGCCTCATAAGATTTATTAACAGCAACGATTTCTGACAATACCTTACTGCTATCAAACTGTTTTTTTGTTACTTCTAAAGCCTGTTCTTCCTCGTATTTTCTGGTAGCATCTATACCTATTTTACCACCAAAAGAAAAACGACTGGACGAATGGTCTAATACATCTAAAGGTCCTTTGCTAAACAAAATATCTGTTTCCGGGTTAAAATGTTCTTTAACCGCTTTCAAGACAGATTGATAATCGTGAATATCAACATCTTCATCAACTATCATTAGGCTTTTGTTGAACATCATCTGCCCTGCTCCCCACAAAGCACTCATTACTTTATGAGCCTGTCCTGCGTATGTTTTTTCTATTTTTACAATACAAATATTATGAGCCACACCGGCAAAAGGCAAATCCATATCCCTTACTTCCGGCAACATCGTCATTTTGATAGGCGCCAAGAAAATACGTTCCGTAGCCTTCCCTATATAAGCATCTTCCATAGGCGGAATACCTACTATAGTAGTCGGATAAACCGCATCTTTTTTATGCGTAATGCAAGTCACATGAAAACGAGGGTACCAATCCGCTAAAGAATAAAAACCGGTATGATCTCCAAAAGGACCTTCATAAATTAAGTCTTCTTGAGGGTCAACATAACCTTCTATAACAAAATCTACATCGTTAGGCACATAAATATCATTGGTAATACACTTTACCAATTCTACTTTTTTCTTTCTTAAAAAACCTGCCAACATATACTCATCAAATTGGTCAGGCAAAGGTGCTGTTGCAGAATAGGTATAAGCGGGATCGCCTCCAATGGTAACACTAATTGGCATTTTCTGCCCTTTGTCTTTATAAGCTTGATAATGACGTGCTCCCACTTTATGTTTATGCCAGTGCATCCCCGTTGTATTAGGGCTCAAAACCTGCATACGATACATTCCTAAATTACGAATACCTGTATCGGGGTCTATGGTATTGACCATAGGTAAAGTTATAAAAGCACCTCCATCGTTAGGCCATGTCTTTAAAATGGGTAATTCTTCCAAATTAGGATTTGTATTTATCACTTCTTGACAAATCCCCTTTTTACGACTTTTCTTAGGCATCCAACTTCCTATTTTAGAAAGCTGAGGTAATAGCTTCAATTGGTCGAAAAAACTATTTTTAGGTTCGCTAATGGTTTTAAGTAAATCTTCTATTTCGTTGCCTATCTCGTCCAAGTCTGACACCCCCAAAGCCAATTGCATTCTTTTTTCAGAACCAAAAGCATTTATCAAAACAGGGAAAGGTGTATCGGTATTCTCAAACAAAAGCGCTTTCCCTCCTCCTTTCATTTTTGAGAATCGGTCACATAAATCTGTAATTTCTAAATTAGGATTGAAATAATCCTTAATTCGAATCAGTTCATTATGTTCTTCTAAAACCGATATAAATTCTTGTAAACTACGATAAGCCATTCATTTTTTCTTTTATAGAATTATTTCATCAACCAGTTAGGGTCAATTGTTATTTTGTTGAAAGTGAAGTATTGCACGGTTGCAACTTCTTTATCACCATTAAAAAGACAATACATTCTGTCAGGGTCATATTTTAAAATCTCCCCTTCATCGTTAAAATAATTGTCATTTTTCACGTAAAATGTTTTAATATCTTGCGTTCCTTTTTTTGTAGTTACCCTTATTGTATGTAATGGTTTTGCCGCTCTAAGAGAGTCTAACTTTTCCTGCTTCATATCAACCACCATCGCTTCGTAAGACACTTTTTTAAAGGTATTGAAATACGTCTTAGCAAATACAGAATCAGGTTCCCCCATTAATTTACCGTCTTTATTGAACAATTGATAAGTACGATTATCATTTTTAACAATTTTGAACGTTCTTTTACTGTCTTCTGAATTAATCACTTCTACAGAAACTAAGCTTTCAAAAGGTGCTTTCACTACGAAGTTTTCACGCCATAAAGACTCCGACACGATAAAACGAGGAGTCAAAAAGCCTGTAAAACCGGGAATATGTGTTACAAAAGGAGCTGAAGCCCCCTCCATTAAAGTATAGGTTCCCATTTGGTCTTGTGTTGAACCTCCCACATAATAGGTTTTAAAAAGTTCCCCCTTTTTATAAATCTCTACTTTTTTTGATTTGGTTGCCAAAAGCGACACCTGTAAATTATGTTCTGCCTTAGAAATAGGATGCTTAACCCTTATTCTTTGAATTACTTGAAGCAAATTTTCTATGGCATCTTCACGTGCATTGTATTTAGAATTAACTGTCCAACCGCTATCTGTTTTACAAAGAATTATTTTTTGATTGGTTTTATCTGCAATCATTATTTTATCAACATCGTCAATATTTTCAACAGCAAAATGACTCATCTCATCATTTAGTGTGTTATGACTTTTGTTGAACTTCAAACTATATAAAATATGATTTTTAGAAACAAACTGAGCAGCTATTATCATTCCCAAAAGAACAGCTGTCAAGAGTATTAAAATTTTATTTTTCATTACTTTCCTTATAAATATTTATTTAATTGTATTTTTTACTTGTCAAAATTGATTTTCCTATTGTTATAAGCGATAAAAAACATAAATAAAGACAAAACAATAAGTAATATACCTATAATATTTAAAAATCCTGATATAACAATATATGGGTTAAATATTAAAAATAAAGCTATTATAAGTAATAACACACTATGAATCAGCATATATTTATTTAAACCATATTGCTTAAACAAGCGCCAAGTATAAACTAATTCATACCCACCTAAAAACAATAGCCACAGCCCAATAATTAGGAAAACAAAATCAATCATTACCTTGGGCATAGCCAACATCATTATACCTAAAGCTATGTTTAAAAAAGCCTGTGACAAATAAATAGGATGAAGCGCCTTGCCACGTTTCTTATTAATAAAGTGAATCAACAACAAAACCAGCCCCGAACCGCCTATAATTAAGCCCACAGCTTGTACAAAAACAGACACCACTAAAATCGGAACATTAAAAAGCAAAATGCCTACTAATAAGGTTATTGAAGCATTAAGAAAAATTGATTGACTTTGGAATTTATAAATATTCATTGTATATTTTTTAGAAAGAACAAAACTAAGTATTTTTTTGGAAACGTAAACATTTAATTTTACTTTTGTCGATTAGTTTTACTTAAATGTGGAGATAGTTCTTAACGTCAAAAAATTTAAACAAGAAAGAAAATGAAAAATATTCTAATTATTGGATTATTAGTAATCAGCAACTTTATATATGCTCAAAAAAACAACTCTATTTGGCTGTTTGATGGCAAAACAAAAGAAGCTATATCTTATGTTTTCAATGAAAAAGAAGGTTTTATCGATTACGTTAACGAGAAAGGAAAAAACAAAAGCATTGATGTAGAAGATGTTTTTAAAATTTTAAAATCTAACGGAGAAAGCCAGTATTTTTATTCAGAAGAAATAGACGGTGGCAATGAGAATTCTATCAAAGAAATGGAAGACTATATTTTAGGAGAGCAATTTGCTTTACAACATAAAAAATCTAACGGTGCACTATTGGAAGGGCTTCTTGTAGGAGGTGGCGCCGGAGCAGCCGCGTCTGTTATAGGAATGCCTTTAGCAGTACTACCTTTCCTTACTCCTTTTGTCAACGCCCCTATTGTTAAATCGTTTGGCGTTTCTAACAACAGCATTGAAAAACACATTCCGGAACAATGTAACAACGAAATATTTATAGAAGGATACCAAAAAGCCACAAAAAAAAGACGTTTTAATAAATCTTTAGTTGGAGGAACCATTGGTTTTGTTTCCGGTTTACTAACGCTTATTTTAATCAACGGAAAATAAGGCATCAACGAGAAAAATATTTATTCAAAAAACATCTATAGAAACTAAAGTACATCAATGTTTTTTAGACACTTAATCAGAGTTACTTGGATAGCTTTATGCTTGTCTGTTGTATATTCTTGCGACAACGAACATCCTCAAAAAAAGGTAAAAACAACCAATCAAAAACCTGTTTCACAAACTGTTGTAAAAGAAAAAGCTAGTCTAAAAATAAACTCTCCTCAAAGAGGACTAGTCATAAAAAGAAATCAAAATATTGATATTGAATACAGTATAAGCGAAAACAAAAATTTAGTGGACTCTTGTGTTGTATATCTTAATAATAAACAGCTCAACAACCCCCAACAAACAGACAGCACATTATACAAAGCCGGACAAAACACACTAAACATAAAAGTGTTTCAAAATAATGGTTTAACCCATTCGGAAACACTAAAATTTAACGTTGTAGCAAGCCAAAGCCCTAAAAAACTGAAATATGAAGTGGTTAAAACTTACCCACATAATACCCAATCATACACGCAAGGACTGTTATACACCAAAGGAATTCTTTACGAAGGAACCGGTCAATATTCAGAATCTACTTTACAAAAAATACAAATTCCGAATATGGAAGTCATTCAATCTTACAAATTGCCTGACGAGGTATTTGGAGAGGGAATTGTGCTTTTCAAAGACCATATTTACCAACTCACGTGGCGCTCAAGAAAAGCTTTCGTTTATCAAGTAAAAGATTTCAATTTGGTAAGAGAATTTTACTACAATACAGAAGGTTGGGGCATTACCAACTATAACGACCAACTAATAATGAGTGACGGTACACAAAATTTATACATTTTAGAACCGGAATCTTTTTCTGTTATTTCTAATTTACAGGTGTATAATCACTTAGGTCCTATTAATAGATTAAACGAGCTGGAATGGATTAATGGTAAAATATGGGCAAATGTCTATCTTACCAATACCATTGTAATTATCGACCCTAAAACAGGTTTTGTAGAAAGCGAATTGGACTTAAGCGCTATTGTTCCGGACACTTATGCCAATCAAGACGATAATGTCCTTAACGGCATCGCCTACAATGACGACAAACAAAGTATTTTAGTTACAGGTAAACGCTGGCCTACGCTTTTCGAACTAAAAATTAAAGACTAAAGTCATAACAACTCAATATGAAAACTATTTACGAAAAATATTTCAACAAAAAAGAGCATCATTTAGCTGTTTTAATAGACCCTGACAAAAACGAGATATCCAATTTAAAATCAATGGCTAAAGCTTTGAAGCAAGCACCTGTTGATTTGCTATTAATAGGCAGCTCTTTAAGTTCAAAAAACTATGACGAAAGCATTGAAATTTTGAAACAAGAAAGTCATTGTGATATTGTTTTATTTCCGGGCAACGCTATGCAATTAAGCGACAAAGCCGATGCTTTATTAAACTTAAGCTTACTGTCAGGAAGAAATGCCGAATTTTTAATAGGCGAACATGTTCGTTCTGCTTTCCGAATACAACAGCTGAATACAGAAATTATCCCTACTGCCTATTTATTAATTGACGGAGGTACTCCTACTTCTGTTCAATATATGAGTGGTACACACCCTATACCTCGCAACAAAACCGATATTGCTTTAGCAACCGCTTTAGCAGGGCAACAATTAGGTTTCAAAAGTGTATATTTAGAAACCGGTTCCGGTGCCGAACATAGTGTTCCCGAAACGATGATTAATTGCCTTAGTGAAGAATTGAATATTCCAATTATCTGTGGTGGCGGCATCAAAAGCATGAAGAGTGTAGAAAAAAAATGGGATTCCGGAGCTAATATAGTAGTTATTGGCACGGCTTTTGAGAATAATATTTCTTTTTTCAAGCAAAAATAAATGCCTAATATTCAAGATATATTATCCATACGACATCCTTTTTTGATGGCTCCTATGTTCTTGGTCTCTAATGTAGAAATGATTAAAGCAGGAATACGCGCAGGAGTAATGGCGACTTTCCCCAGCTTAAACTACCTGGATGACAAGCAACTGGAAGAGGATATTATTTCACTCCATCAATACAAGGGAAAATACCAAGGTAATTTCGGCGTAAACCTTATCATAAAAGGAAACCGTAAATTAGAATCCCATTTGGAGATTTTAGTTCGTCAGAAAGTGCCATTGGTTATCACTTCACTGGGCAATCCTAATGAAGTTATCGAAAAGGTACATCAGTATGGAGGTTTGGTCTTTTGCGACATTACCAATATGGAATACGCCCAAAAAGCAGAAAAAGCAGATGGTTTAATCGCTGTTGGAAATTTAGCAGGTGGACACTCCGGAAAAGAGTCTTTAGACATTTTAGTGCCACAACTTAAAACAGTTTTTCCTGACAAAATTATTGTAGCAGCAGGCGGCATCGGTAATCACGCAAGCTATCAACAAGCTTTAAAAAATGGCGCTTCTGCCGTATCGGTAGGAACCCCTTTTATAGCCTCTAAAGAATCTAAGGTTTCTAAAGCTTATAAAGAAGCTGTTATCAAGGCTAATAAGGAAGACATTATGTTAAGCCCTATTTTATCGGGCACCCCCTCAACCATTATCCGAACACCTTATGTTTTGGAATTGGAACAGCGCCTAAAAGACGAAAAACTAAGTCTTGAAAAAGGCGTTGCCCTACTACAAAAAGCAGGGCATTCTGCTGATTATAAAAGTATTTTTGTAGCGGGAACTTCTGTTCAATACATTAAGGAAGAACTGTTGGTTGAAGATATTATCAAAAATATTATACAAGATTAAACAAGGTAAAACATTAAAAATTATAAATATAAATTCAATTATTATGATCAACAAGAAAGTCGAAGCTATTATCAATAGACAGATAGAAAGAGAGGAATACTCTTCTAACTTATACTTATCGATGGCTGTATGGGCTGAGAACAATGGTTTAGCAGGTATTGCTGAATGGTTTTACGCTCAATCAGACGAAGAGCGAACACATATGTTGAAGTTCGTAAAATACGTTAATGACAGAGGTGGAAAAGCGGTTATTGGAGCTGTTAAACAACCACCTAGTGACTTTGCAGGCGTATTAGCCACTTTTGAGCAAGTGTTAGAACACGAGCGTTTTATTTCTCAGTCTATCAACGAAATAGTAGAGGTATGTGTGAACGAAAAAGACTTCACAACTCAGAACTTTATGCAGTTTTTTGTGACAGAGCAAATAGAAGAAGAAGCTTCTGTTCAGTTACTGATAGACAAATTAAAAATGATAGGAGACCATAACTTATATATGTTTGATAGAGACATTATGGGTTTAAGATCTTAAAAAAACAGACACGTTTAAACAAACAAGAAGCTAGACAAAAGGTTAATATTTTTATTTCCTCAAAATCAAGCTTCTAAACAATTAGAGCCTTCAGAGACAAAACACCTTTGAAGGCTTTTTTATTAATAATGGCATTCCTAAACGGTAAGGACTCTTAATAACATTACAAACCTTACAACTTTCAAACCTTACAACCCCAACCACAAAGCCTTAAAGAAAATCGTAAATCTCCCTAAAATAAACTTTCATATAAAGCAATTATTTGGAGTTTTTTAATTACTTTTACGCTTTCAAAAAAAAACATTTAATCTAAAATTAGAATTATATCATATTCAATGTAAAAGATAAGACAATGAAAGGATACCAGCCTCAAACACTCAATGAAGTCATTGTACAACAGCAGTCCGCTTTTCCTTATGCTAAAGGAGAGCTTTCCAGATTATTAAGTCATTTAGGTGTGGCTGCTAAAATTGTTCATAAAAAAGTAAACAAAGCAGGTCTTGTTGATATTTTAGGAAAATCAGGCGATGTAAATGTGCAAGGCGAAGAGCAAAAAAAACTAGATGTATTTGCTGACGAAACCTTTATCAATGCTTTTAGAACCAGTGGAATTGTAGCCGGTGTAGCTACTGAGGAGCAGGATAATATTGTCGTTTTTACAGATGACTTGTCTGCTAACGGCAATTACATCATTTGTATGGATCCTCTGGATGGTTCTTCCAATATTGACGTTAATGTTTCCATAGGAACCATTTTTTCTATCTACAGACGTATTTCAGAACCGGGCACTCCTGTTACCGAGGAAGATTTTCTTCAAGAAGGCAACAAACAAGTAGCTGCCGGTTATGTAGTTTACGGGTCTTCCACTATGCTTGTTTATACAACAGGATTAGGAACTACCGGTTTCACACTCGACCCTTCTATAGGGGAATTTTGTTTGTCTAATATTTCAATAGAGACACCTAAAAACGGTAAAATTTATTCTATCAACGAGGGTAACTATATTAAATTCCCTCAAGGTGTTAAGGATTATTTGAAATATTGCCAAGTAGAAGATAAGGCGACTAACCGCCCTCATTCTTCAAGATACATAGGTTCTTTGGTAGCGGATTTTCACAGAAACCTACTAAAAGGAGGTATCTTTATTTATCCAAGAACGTCCTCTAACCCTAATGGAAAATTACGATTATTATACGAATGTAACCCTATTGCTTTCTTAGCTGAACAAGCAGGCGGAAAAGCAACTGACGGATATGGTAACCGTATTTTAGATATTAAACCAACAGAACTACATCAAAGAATATCATTCTTTACCGGTTCATCCAATATGGTTGATAAGGCTGAAGAATTTATGAAGAATAGCAAAGAATAACTGTTTTTCATCATTACAATAATTACAAATAAATTTAAAAAGAAAAAAAGAATCAATAGATATGAAATTTGGAGTATTAGTTTTTCCGGGCTCAAACTGCGACCACGATATGGTTTACGTGTTAAAGGACAAAATGGGCTATGAAGTAGTAGAATTATGGCATAAAGAAGAGGATATACAATCTGTGGACGCCATTGCTATACCCGGAGGTTTTTCTTACGGAGACTATCTTCGTTCAGGAGCTTTAGCACGCTTCTCTCCTATTATGGAAAAAGTAATTGAGTTTGCTAAAAATGGTGGTTTAGTGTTTGGAGTATGTAATGGTTTTCAGATTCTTTGTGAGTCAGGATTATTACCAGGAACTTTATTACATAATGATAATCAGAAATTTATTTGCAAAAATATTTTCTTAAAAGCCGATAACAACAAAACCCCTATGACCGCTAATTTGGAATCAGACAAAGCTTTTAAGATTCCTATTGCACATGGAGAAGGTCGCTATTTTGCTGATGAAGAAACCCTAAAGGAAATGCGTTTAAACAACCAAATTCTTTTTAGATATTGCGATGAGCAAGGAACAATCAGCGAACACACCAACCCAAATGGCTCTGTAGAGAATATAGCAGGTGTTTGCAACAAAAACAAAAATGTATTTGGTATGATGCCTCACCCAGAAAGAGCAGCTGATGAGGAACTAAGCAACCAAGACGGTTTGTTAATATTAGAGTCGCTTATTAACTCCTTTTTTAACAAATAAAAAACAACATATATTGGATACTTTTTAAGTTAAAGTATCTAAAAAATAACCAACGAGTAAGGTATTTCTAAACAAAAAGACCTCAAAGGACAAACAATCCTCTGAGGTCTAAAATTTTAGACTAAACAATCCATTAAAAAGTGCCAAAGACACACTATTTGGAGCCTACAACTCGTTATCATTTAAAATAGAATTAAAATAAATTATTATTAAAATGTTTGATAAATCATCCAATCCGGTTTTTAAAGACAAAGTATTCTCTAGAAAACAAATCATCGACAGTTCCAAAGTAATGACTGTAAAAGGTGCGATAGAGAAAACCGGTTTACTATTACTTATTGTTATTGTTTCCGCATCATTCGTGTGGAATCGTTTTTTCAACTCAGGAGATATAGAAAATGCCTCAGCCGCTATTAGTGGATTAATGGTATTAGGAGGAATAGGCGGTTTTGTTGTAGCTATGGCAACCATATTTATGAAGCGCTATGCTGCTATTTTATCTCCTATCTATGCTATTTTGGAAGGACTGTTTTTAGGCGGTATTTCCGCTTTTTTTGAAACCAGCTTTCCGGGAATAGTTATGAATGCCGTTATGGGTACTTTCGGAACTTTCTTGGTTACTCTAATGGTTTACAGAACCGGACTAATCAAAGTAACCGAAAAATTCAGGTCAATGGTATTAATTTCAACTATGTCAATAGCTATGCTCTATTTCCTTTCTTTCATCTTAAGTTGGTTTAATATGCCTATGACTTTTCTACACGATAGCAGTATGTTAAGTATTGGTATTTCTTTATTTGTTATTGTAATAGCAGCTTTCAACTTATTATTAGATTTCGATATGATAGAACGTACTTCCGCTATGGGAGCTCCTAAATATATGGAATGGTTCAGTGCTTTTGGTATAATGGTAACATTAGTTTGGTTATACCTTGAAATTTTAAATTTATTAGCAAAACTAAGAGATTAAAACACAATGGAACAAAAAACAATTATCAACAATTACGATGAGTTTAACGCTCATTTAGGTAAAGAAATAGGCGTTTCTGATTATCATAAAATAACACAGGAACAAATCAACACATTCGCTGATGCTACTTTAGACCACCAATGGATTCATACTGATGAAGAGAGAGCTGCTAAAGAAAGCCCTTTCCAATCTACCATTGCGCATGGATACCTAACCGTATCTTTATTACCTTATCTATGGCAACAAATTGTAGAGGTTAATAATATCAAGATGTTGGTGAATTATGGTATTGAAAATTTAAGATTTGGGCAAGCCGTAAAAGTCAATGACGAAGTTCGATTAGTTGCCAAGTTAGACAACTTAGTCAATTTAAGAGGTATTGCTAAAGCTTCTGTTAATGTTAAGTTAGAAGTAAAAGGAGAAAAGAAGCCTGCCTATCAAGGTACCGTTGTCTTCCTTTATCATTTTGAATCATAAACAAGTGATTATATAAGCAGAAATCAAACTTAACTTAAACAATTAGCCCTCAAAAGTGAATAATAGACTTTTGAGGGCTATTTTTTTGCAGATAACAACAACATAGTTTCAATAAAAGGGAATAAACATTTTTCAGCTTAAAAAAGAGAGAAAGAACAATAAACCTCATCCCTTTTTCTAAAAAACAACAGCACTTCCTCCTAAAAATTGCATTTACTAATAAAAATCAGCTCTAATAATTCATCATTTTGGGGTTCTATAGACAGTAAAACCACTATAAAAAAGGCAGTTTACAAGAAGCTTTAAGCTGATTTTTGTCGTTCTTTTTATGACAAAAATATCTTTTTTTAAGTTTATCAAAAAAACAACAACTATTTTTACCACATAAAAACATCAATATCAACACTATAAAACAAAATAGAAAAATATTAAAAAAAATACTTATTTTATTTTTATTTTAAATATTTGTTTTACTTTTGCAGTGCAATCGCAAGCGAGAATAGCTCAGTTGGTAGAGCACGACCTTGCCAAGGTCGGGGTCGCGGGTTCGAATCCCGTTTCTCGCTCTTTTTAATCAAGGTTGCCCAGGTGGCGGAATTGGTAGACGCGCTGGACTTAAAATCCAGTGGACATTATGTCCGTGCCGGTTCGATCCCGGCCCCGGGTACAAATCAGAAAGTCTTGTTTCTTAGTTGAAGCAAGGCTTTTTTGATTGGTTGAAAGTTTCCCCAAATTAAGAATTAAAAATGAAAAATTAAGAATTCTGTTGTTGGATATTGGGTGTTAGGTGTTTTGCTTAGAGCTTTCAATCAACACATTGCCTCATTATCAAATTATCACATTAAAATATTAGTTATTTGTTAGTTAAAAGACCTGACAGGTTTTTAAAACCTGTTCAGGTCTAGGTATTTACTTTTAACATTGAATGACTCTCAATACATTAACGAATTATCGCATCAACACATTAAAATTCAATCCCCCTCTCCCCCTTCGCCAAGGGGGAATAAGCGAAAGCAACTTTCAACATTACAAACATTCAATTTTACAACCTTTTGTACAGACAAATCATGATTTGTCTCTACTGTTTAACCAATTTTCTAACAATTTACCCGCCTTAATAAAATAAACGCCTTGTTTTAAATTTTCTATATTGATGCTTTGTGTTTGGTTTAAGTTTATAGTTTTAACCATTTTGCCTGTA
>PDWI01010232.1_pt1 | contig 19554 bp, 16 predicted proteins | sample 1430891 | NCBI WGS metagenome assembly PDWI01 (sample SAMN01162508, study PRJNA174530) | Oral metagenome, whole genome shotgun sequencing project. | biome: Marine environment; feature: Marine mammal; material: Swab sample of the gingival sulcus; isolation source: swab sample of gingival sulcus...
GCCCAGGGCATCGGCCTGTGCCGGACCGAGCACATGTTCTTCGGCGAGGAACGCATCATGAAGATGCGGGAGATGATCGTGGCGGAGAACGAGGAGCAGCGCCGCGCCGCCCTGGCCAAGCTGCAGCCCATGCAGCAGGAGGACTTCGAGGGCATCTTCCGGGCCATGGAAGGCCTGCCGGTGACCATCCGCCTGCTGGATCCCCCTCTGCACGAGTTCCTGCCCCACGAGAAGGCCGACGTCCAGGCCCTGGCCACCGAGATGGGCGTGGCCGTGGAGGCTTTGCAGCGCAAGATCGAAAGCCTGCATGAAGAAAACCCCATGCTGGGCCACCGTGGCTGCCGCCTGAGCCTGACCTACCCCGAGATCTGCGAGATGCAGGTCAGCGCTATCATCGGCGCCGCTTGCGTCTGCCAGAAGGACGGTGTGGACGTGCGTCCGGAGATCATGATCCCGCTGACGGGCACCCAGCGTGAGCTGGCGGTGCTGCGTGAACTGAGCATCACGGTGGCCGAGAAGGTCATGACCGAGATGGGGGTCAAGGTGGATTACCTGGTGGGAACCATGATCGAGATCCCGCGCGCCGCCCTGATGGCCCACAAGATGGCCGAGGTGGCCGACTTCTTCAGCTTCGGGACCAACGACCTGACGCAGATGACCTTCGGTTACAGCCGGGACGATGCCGGCGTGTTCCTGGGCGAGTACGTCCAGAAAGGCATCCTGCCCAGCGACCCGTTCCAGCAGCTGGACCAGGAGGGCGTTGGCCAGTTGGTGGAGATGGCCGCCCGGAAGGGCCGCGCCACCAACCCGGATATCCATCTGGGGATCTGCGGCGAGCACGGTGGTGATCCCAGCAGCGTGGCCTTCTGCCACAAGGTGGGGCTGGATTACGTCAGCTGCTCTCCTTATCGGGTGCCCATCGCCCGTCTGGCCGCGGCCCAGGTCGTGGTCCAGGAGAAATTGGAAGCCGGCAAGTAGGCGGTGTCCGTTCTCTGGACATCCCCTGCCTGGAGTTGGCCCCTGCTGCTGGTGACAGCGGCAGGGGCCCTGATCCTGACGGTCCGTTTTTACGACCAGAGCCGTCCGCGTCCCACTTCGGGGCTGCGGAAGGCTCTGGTCGTTTTGCGTTGTGCGGCCTTGTTGCTGCTGCTGCTGGGCGTGGCGGGCCCCCTGCTGACCCGTCTGGCCGAGAGGCAGGTGCCGGCCCGTTTGGTGCTGGTTTTGGAAGATTCCGGCAGCATGGCCCTGGAGCATGAACCCATGGCCTTGGAGCATGAACCGGGGGGGCGGACCCGCTGGGAGACGGCTCTGGGCTTGGTGGATTCTCTGGCGGAGGGTTTGGCAGGGATGGATTTGGCGGGAACGGATCCGGCCGTGGCGCCGTGGCTGGCCCGGGGCAACGGCCTGCAGCCGCTACGCCTTTTCCAGAGGGGTGATGCGATCATCCCCGAGCCCGAAGCCCACGGCACCAGCTTGGACGGTCTGCTCAGACAGGTCAAGGCGGCCACCACCACCGAACCGGTGGCCGCCTGGGTACTGCTTGCCGACGGTAATGAGACCCAGCCCGACTCGGGGCCGGCGACCACCCCGGATGTCCCCTTCTTCGTGGTTGGGCTGGGAGATACCGAAGGGAGCGCTGATCGCATGATCAAGGATCTGCGCTACCCTGACACGGCCTTTGCGGAAGACCGCGTCACGGTGGAGGCCACGGTGGTTGATCGTTTCACGGAGAGCCCCGATACCGAACCGGTGGTGGTGCGCCTGCGGGAAGGCGATACGGTCCTGGCCGAGCAGAGCGTGCGCCTGCGGGATGGGGCGGCCCAGGTGTCTCTGGAATTTCTGCCCGGCCGCGCGGGCCTGCGCATCCTGGAGCTGGAGGTTTCCCCCGATGACAACGAGCGTTTCCTGACCAATAACCGGGTGTCTCTGGGTATTGACGTGCGGAAAGCCCGCTCCCGGGTTTTGGTGCTGGCGCCGCGTCCGGGCTGGGATGTGCGTTTCCTGTGCCAGGCGGCGTCCCGAGAGACGCGCTTGAGCCTGGAAGTCGTGCACCGGACGGCTACCGGGCTGGCCTTTGCCGACAGTTTGGTGCCTTTCAGCCCTCCGACGACCGCAACCGGTTGGGGGCGCTATGAAGCCGTGATTCTGGTGGGCTGGGAGGACCTGCCCCAGGATCTGGACCTCTCCTTGCTGGCGGATGCCGTGCGGGAGGGGTTGGGCTTGCTGGTCCTACCCCGGACTCCGGGCACATGGGCCCGCGCGGAACGCGTGCAGAGGCCTGCCGCGCCCCTGGCCGATATTTTGCCGGTGGAACTGGGACAAGGGCGCTGGCGGCAGCAGGCTTGTTTCGTGCGACCGGACAGCCTGGCGGCAGAGCATCCGGTTTTCTCCCGGGTGCTGGCTCCGGGATCCGGTGCTTTTGCCGACCAGTTGCCGCCATTGCCGGCGATCCTGGATGTTGCGCTCAAACCCGGAGCGCGGGCCCTGTTGACGGCCCAGCCGCGCGGAGGGCAGGCGACGGCGGGGTTCCCCTTGCTCGGCCTTTGGCAACCGGGGCGGGGGCGGGCCGTGTTCTGGAGCGGTACCCGTCTCTGGGAGCTGGCTTTCTGGCAGCCGTCCCAGACGGTCGCGTCCCAGGAGCATCCCCCGGCCGTGGAGCGTCTACTGCGGAATCTCATGGTCTGGTTGGCCGATGGCACCCGGGAGTCGGGTCTGCGGTTTGCCGGGCGGCGTTCCTTCTACCAGGAGGGCGAGGGCATGGCCCCGGCCGCTCGCTGGCGGGACATGCGGGGGCTGCCGGTGACGGATCGGTTGCCCATCCTGGAGGTCCGGCCCCTAGGGGCTGCTACCGGTGTTGATGACGAACCGGGGGCTGCCGACTCTCCCATGCGCTTCTCCAGCTCGGGGTATGATCCCCAGCGGGAGGAGTTCCCGTTCCGGGTCCCGGCCTTGCCGCCCGGCCGTTATGCCCTGCGCCTGGAGGGGCCGGGGGATCCGCCGGTGGAAGGCCAGGCCAAGGAAATCATCATCACCGCACACTCGGTGGAAAAAACCCAGGTGCGGCAGGACGCGCGGCGTTTGAAGCAACTGGCCGGTCGGTTGCAGGGGCGCTACCTGGACGCGCGGGACCCGGCCATGACATCCCGCCTGTTGCGGGAACTGGCCGCCCTGGACTGGAGCGGCCGCCGGCTCAGCAACCGTCAGCGGTGGAACCCTGCGGAGGGTTGGCCCTTCCTGGTGGTCGTGGTGCTGCTGCTGGGTTGCGAGTGGTTCCTGCGGCGGCGCCACGGTTTGCTCTGATTCGTACACTCCCTCCCGGAAACGAATGGTCCCATGGGCCACTTCTCTCTGTCGGGCACCCGCCAGGCGCGGGTCCTGCTCCTAAGTATTTTTTGTGTAGTGGCTTACCCGGCCGCCGCCGCCCTGGTCATCAATGAATTCCTGGCCGATCCCGAGGGCGCCGATGCCGGTGGCGAATTCGTCGAACTGCTGAACACGGGGCCTTCCACGGTGGACCTGCAGGGCGTGGCTCTGGAGTTCGCCAACGGGGCGGTGGGGCCGCAGTGGGAGACCCGCTGGCAGGAAACGGGAAGCCGTCTCCTGGCTGCCGGCGAGTTTTTCCTGATCGTGGACCGGAACTGGACCACCACCGCCGATTTTGACGCCCAGGTGGCTTTGGGGCTGCAGAACGGGCCGGACGCCATCCGCTTGGTCTGTGGAGGCATCGGGCTGGACATGGTGGGCTACGGGAACTTGACGGATCCTCTGATGCGCGAGGGGCAGGCGGTGCCCTTGCCCACGGGCCTGGGGCTGGGCCGCCACCCGGACGGCCACGATACCGACGACAACGCCGCGGATTTTCGGCCCGTGGCCATCACGCCGGGTTGGCGGAATTTTCCGGACCATGCCCTGGAGCTGGTCTCGGCGGCTTGGGACCCGCCTTGCGCTGCATACGCTGGACAAAACTTGTGTCTGGACCTGGCGGTGCGCAACGCCGGTCTGCTGGATTTACCCCCGACAACCTTGGAATTGGTCTGGGTGTCCGCGGAGGGAGAGCCGCTGTTGGCCCTGAACACGGCCTTTGCCGGTTGCCGGGCGGCGGAAACCTGGGCGGCGCGTCTGACCTGCCCGGCTCCCGGGGAGGGACGCCATGGGGTGCGCCTGGATCTTCTGCCCTCCCCGGGCGCGCCTGGGCTGTCTCTGGATCTGGGGAGCCTGCAGGTCGGGCCCGCGACGCTGATCTTGAACGAGGTCCTTCACCTGCCGTCCGCCGGCCAGGGGGAGTGGTTGGAATTGCTGGCCCGGCAGGATCTGAGCACCGCCGGGATGAACTGGCGGGATGAGGATGGGGAGTGGCGGCCTTTGCCCCTGGCTCAGCTGGCGGCCGGGGCCTACCTGGTGGTGGCCCAGGACAGCACCGCCTTGGGGGCCTGGGCGCGGCAGCTGGAGATTCTGGGTATTCCGGTGGAATGCGAGGGAGCGAGCTTGCTGCAAGGGCTGCGCTCGCCCGTGGGGGGATGGCCCAACCTGAACAACAGCCCACCGGCCGGCCGGCCGTTCGCTGAACGCCTTTTGCTGAGTGATGCCGACGGCGTGGTCGTCGACCAGATTGTCCTGCCTGCGGATGGGCAGGGCGGGCTGGATCGTGGGCGTTCCTGGGAGCGTTCCGGGCCGGAGGGAGACGCCCTTTGGCGGGCGTGCCTGGCGCCGGCGGGGGGAACCCCGGGGTGCGCCAACAGCGTGGCCGGCTTCGGTTCGAAGCCGATTCCGGCTCCAGGGCTGTTGGTGATCCGTCCTGCTGTGCTGGACAGGGCTTCGGCCTCCCCGCTGGTCCACTTGGTGTTCGCCCCGCCAATGCAGGCGGTAGCTTGGCATCTGGAGGTGTATGACCTTTGGGGAGAACGGGTGCGGGACCTGGGGGGCGGCGTGGTGAGCGGTTCTCTGGATGATCCGTCCTCGGGAAATCTGCACGCTGGTGATTGGCTTTGGGATGGTCGCGATGAGGCGGGGCAGGATGTCGCTTCCGGGGCCTACATCGTGGTGCTGCTGCTGGCCCGCGGCACCGGGGCGCTGCAGCCTGCCGACCGGGCCCTGGTGGTGGTCCGATGAGCTCCCGGCGCGATGGGTTGGTGATCATCTTGGCCTTCTTGGCATCAAGCCCCGCCCTGGGCGATGGACTGCGGGACGTGCAGGACAGCTGGTTGGTCGATGCCGTCGATATGGCTCGTCTGTTGCGCGGCCCGGGGGCGTCAGAGACCGGTGGCTGGTCGGTGGAGGCCATGCAGGGCCGTTTGTATGGTCTGGCGGAACTTCCCCAGCACGGGCTCAGAGGGCAGTGGCGCAGCCATGGGAAGGGCGGCTTGGCGGTGGGGCTGGCCCGGCAGCAGATGGGCACGGAACTGTTCCGCACCACGGGGCTGGAGGGCCGGGTGCGCTGGGGCACGAACCGGGGCGCGGGGCTGGTGTGCCGCGTGCGGCAGGCGGACAGCGTGGCGGGAGGCTGGCCCGCCTGGTGGCGGTTGTCCGCCAGTTTGCACGGGGTCTGGGCCTTGGGAGCAGGACGGGCGGAAGGGCAGGTCTTCTTGCCCTTGAGCGGTGTCCCGGCCGGTGCCATACCCGAGGGCCGGGAGGCCTTCTGTCGGGGGGCCTGGTGGTCGGGGCCGTGGGTCGTGGTCTGGCAGGTGGACCGTGACCCCCAGGGCCGTCCCTGTTGCGGATGGTCTCTGGATTTGGCCCTGGGGCAGGGAGCGGGTGTCGGGCTGCGGGCCGATGGCACCAGCGGGGTGTTCGGGATGGGGGTCATGCTGCTGCGCGGGGTGTTCCTGTTGCGCACCAGCCATCTGGCGCATCCGCGGCTGGGACTGACGCACCGCTTCAGCGTGGGGGTGGTCAGGCCGTGAGAGAGATTGGGAGGATGCTGGGGGGATTTCTTTTACTGCTGGGGATGGTCTGGGGAGTGGGGACTGCGGATGGCGGAGAGTTGCAGGATGGCGGAGAGTTGCAAGATACCGGAGGGTTACAAGAGAGCAGGGAAGATATTCAGGAGGTGTTGGCCGCCTTCGAGGAGGCGGGACAGGAGAGCTATCTAGTGAGTGGCGAAGCCGGGGACCAGATGGCGGACGTTGCCCGCTGGGCCGGAAAGATATCCTACTGGCATCGATATCAGGCGGGAAGAGATGTGTGGCAAGCCCGGGCCCGGTTGCGGGCTGGAGGGCTTTCCCTGCGGGTCAAGGCGCGTCTCAGGCCGCCGGAGACCGCTACCGGGGCTTCCGGGGCCGCAGGGGCTTCCTGGGCCGCAGGGGCTTGGACCTTGGGCTGGCAAAAGAACAGGGGGCAACTGCGGGCCGGTGGACTGGGGTTGGCGGTGGGATACGGTCTGATGCTTGCGGCCCCGGGGCGCGACGGCGGGTTGGGAGCGGGGACCGCATTCGCCACCCCGAGGGTGCGTTTGCGGGGATGGGGAGCCTGGCCGGCGGAACGGTCGGTGTTCGGTGGCGGGGCGCAGTTTGCGCGGGGCCGCTGGCGGCTGACGGCGGTGCAGGGGGCGCCCGAACGGAATCGGCCGGGAACCGGTTACGGGGCTTTGGTCCTCGAAAGCAGGCAAAAGACACGGAGCTGGGCCCTGGCCGGGGTGCGGGGGCAGGGTGGTCTGGGGGGCGTCAGTTTCAGTGGGTTGACCAGGGGGAGGGGCCATCGGCTGGGCTGGGAGGTCAGCGGACGCCAGGACTCTTATGGGTTGCCGTGGGCCTTGGCCTGGCTGATCTCCGGTCGCTGGGCTACGGCGGGTCGGCTGCGGCTGGAATTCCAGGTGGCCGGCAGCACCAGCGAAGAGGGGCCGTGGACAGGGCGGCGGCCGTCCGTCTTGAGGACCTGGAGCGGTCAGGGATGGGCCATCCGCGGGCAAGGCCCTCTGGGGCCGAACATGAGCGTGGCGCTGCTTTGGGCCCGCAGCGCGGGCAACCGTAGGGAAAGCCAGGGACGGCGTTACGCCCGGGACATGGGCGAGGCCCTCTTTCGGTTTCGGCCGGCCAGCGGTTGGAGCGTTGTGTTGCGGATGCGCGATCGGCGGGATCGGAAATGGGCCTGGTCCCGGGATCATCCCTGGCTACCGGCGGAACTGGTGACCGAGGCACCCCAGCGAGGTCTTTTGATCCAGGTCGAGCGCCACATCGGCAGAAACCGATGGCGCCTGGCCTGGCGCCGGTTGGAGCGGGGGCAGGGCGCGTCAAGGGTCGGCCGGTCCCTGCTGGAATGGAAGGGCCGCCGTCTTCTGGGCCGAGGGATAAAGTTCGGTTGGCATCAGATGTGGGCCTGGGGCCAGGATGTGGATCTGGTGACGGCCATCACTCCGGTGCCGGGCATGGTGCGGCCCAGGCACTGGGGGGGCTGGGCCGCCGAGACGGTGCTGAATCTGGTCTGGGAACGGGCAGGGGGCGGCCTGATCCTGGCCACGGGGCTTTCCCGACGCCTGGCCTGCGGTGACACCGGGGGGGGCGCGGAGTATGCCGCCTGGTGGCATGGCCGGATTTTTTGGTGATCCGGCGGGAAAAACCTTCAATTTGTCTGGCGGGGAGTCGATCCCCAGGATGGACCCCGGACTTGGAAAGGTGATTCTTGGTCACCCAGAAACATGCTCGTCTCATTCCCGGCCGTCTGATGCCGGATGCCCGTAGTCGCCCGGACCCACAAGTGGTCAAGGAGTGGTGCGTCCTGGCCGAGAGCAGCGCCGACACCCCGGACCTGAGCAGGAAGCTCTTCCTGCGTTTGCGGAAATGCGGGGATGGCGATTCGCTCACCGAGCATCTCTTGGCCATCCAGCACCTGGCTTTTGAAGGCGCGCCTGCGGGGGCGTCTCTGCTGGCCGCCTATCTGGATGTGACGACGGCGGGGGCGCGCCTGTTGCCCTACGTGCAGGCCTTCAGCAGTTCTCGCCGCTTGCGGCTTCTTCTTCTGTCCCACGCGGATAATCTGGATCAGACGGCCCAGAGCTGGTTGCAACGGGCTCGTTCCGTGCAAACGCGGTGCTCCAGTTTTCTGGTGGAGCAGGGGCATGGGCCCACGCAAGACTCCGCGGGGCTGGTGGCAGAGTTGCAGATTTCCCTGGAGTATCTGCTGGCCGGGGTGATGAACGGGGGCAAGATCTCGGTGGAGAACCGGCAGCTGCTGGTGGATTTGTTGAACCTGGAGACGGATGCGTGGCAGGAGCGGGTCAGCCGCCTGGCCGGGCTGGTGAATCCTTACCGGGCTTCGGCCGTGACCCGGGTTCTGCCCATTCTCAGCCTAGCCGATGCAGCCATCCGGGATCTGCAGCAACTCATCGGCTGGGTGCAGGCCGGACAGGACAGCCAGGCTTTCAGCCAAAACGGTTTCCGGGCTCTGGAAGTTCTGGAGAACAGCGAATTTCAGACCATCTACAAACGCCTGGGGGCCGACCCACGGCTCAAAGCCCTGCACGAGATGCACATGGGCGGCCGGGACAATCCCCTGAAGACCAGCTTGCTGGCCCATGCGGTGGCCCGTCTGCTGGCCTTGGACAGCCGGGTCCGCCGCCAGGGTTGGGAAGCTTCTCCGTTGAGCTTGGTCGCCGCCGTGGCGACCATCCAGCAGTTCACCCGCAACACCACCGTGACCATTCCTCTGGATAAGGAACAGGAAGCCGTGCTGGAAACGGTGCTGCGGGTGGAAGAGGATAGGGATGTGACTGAGGACGGTGAGCGGGCCGGTCCCGTCGCCTGGAGCCTGGAGGGCGTGGGGTTGGAGCAGGGGCAGCTGGTTATCCGGCTGGATCCGGAAAGGATCAGCCTGTCGGGTTGGCCGACGGGCCTGCCCACCATCGGTGACGTGGATCCCCTGGACGCTCGGGAGCAGATGGAGGCCCTGCGTACCACCGAGGATGAGGCCGCCGCAGAAGTGGATGTGGATAAGTCCAATGCCGCCATGAAGCAGCTGGTCATGTCCAACATCATGTCCACCAGCACCACCCTGGGCTTCCTGCGAAACCCCAAGATTGTGGCCATTCCCGGGCTGGTGGCGGATATCGCTCAGCGCACGCGCAACCCGCAGATCATCGAAACGATCGCCACGGATCGGACCCTGTACACGGGCTTCGCGAATCGGGACGTGCCCCTGGTCTGCCAAGATCCTGCGGAAGTTCGTCCATGTGAAGTATGTCTCCAAGGTGGATCTGAAGCGCATGGCCAAGGACAAGGCGGGAATGCGCAAGGAAGTGGTGCGCGAGATCCAGCTGTATCTGGATAGCTTGGCCTGATGTTCCAAAATCACGACGGCGATAACGAGGGTTTCGCTTCTGTACGGGGTTTACCAGGTTGATTTTGGCCATTTGCCGTAGCTTCTTTGGGCATGATTCGGAGTAGCAGCGTCTGCGGGGTGGCTTCGGCGGAGCGGCCCGCAACGGGTTCGCTGGATTCGCGGCTCTGGGCCGCCAGGAGTTTGCATGGAGAAACGCCGATTCGTCATTGCCCTGGGGGGCAATGCCATCCTTCCGGTGGGGCTGGAGGGGACCTTCCAGCAGCAGCTTGAGATCACTCGCCAGACCATGGACACGGTGGCCAAACTGGCCGCCGAGGGGCATGAGATCGTCATGACTCATGGCAACGGGCCCGTGGTGGGGAACATCGTCCTGCGCGGGGACGCGGGGCAGGCTCTGCACGGGATCCCGGCCATGCCCATGTTCGTCTGTGGTGCCGACAGCCAAGGGGGGCTGGGGTTCATGCTGCAGCAATCGCTGCAGAACGCGTTGCAGGCCGCGGGACTGGACCAGGCCGTGGCCGCGGTGGTCACGCAGGTCCGGGTGGATCCCCAGGACCCGGCTTTCGCGAAACCCACCAAACCCATCGGCCCCTTCTATGATGAGGATCAGGCCCGTGAGGTCAGCGCCGAGACGGGGTGGACCGTCGTCAAGGACGCGGGCCGGGGCTGGCGGCGTGTGGTGCCCAGCCCCATGCCCATCGAGGTGATGGAGTACAAGGCCATCCGGGCCATGGCGGATGCCGGGGTGCTGGTCATCGCGGTCGGCGGGGGCGGCGTCCCGGTGATTCGCAACGCGCAGGGTGAGTTGGAGGGCGTGGACGCGGTCATCGATAAGGACCGGGCCAGCGATCTGCTGGGACGGCTGATCGGGGCCGACGTGTTGGTGATCATCACCCAGGTGGACAAGGTCTACGCCAACTTCGGGGAGCCGAATCAAGAAGCCCTGGATGTCCTGCCGGCCGCGCGGGCGGCGACCATGCTGGCGGAGGGGCAATTCCCCGCCGGGAGCATGGGACCGAAAATCGACGCGGCCCTGACCTTCCTCGAAGGCGGGGGGCGGGAAGTGATCATCACCTCGCCCGAGAAGTTCCTGGATGCGGTCGAGGGGCGCGCGGGAACTCGGGTGGTGCCTTCCTGAGGTCGGACCGACGAAATATGAGCCGGCAAAAACCGTTGTCCCCTTCCTGGGGATGATCTACATTCCCATTAAGACGAAATTTAATCCATCCGGGGGCGTGCGGACGCCCCCGGACGGTCCCCGGAACCCCTCCAGGAGGAGTCCCCATGTCCCGCAAAGTCCTTGTGGTCGGCGGTGGTGGTCGTGAACACGCCATCGTGCGCCAGTTGGCCGCGTCCGAGCGGCAACCCACTCTTTTCTGCGCGCCCGGCAACCCCGGCACCGCCCAGCAGGCCACCAATGTGGACCTGGATATCCACGACGATGCGAGCGTGACGGCTTTTTGCCGGCGGGAAGAGATTGAATTGGTGATCATCGGGCCGGAAGAGCCGCTCATCGCGGGGCTGGCCGACGCGTTGCACAAGGAGGGGATCGCCGTCTTCGGACCGGGAGCGCTGGGGGCGCGTCTGGAGGGGGATAAGGAATTCAGCAAGCAGGTGTTGGCCAGCGCGGGGGTGCCCACCGCCCATTACCAGGCTTTCAGCAGCAGTCGGGAAGCCCTCAAGCATCTTGATACGGTTGAGATGCCCGTGGTCATCAAGGCCTGCGGCGCGGCTGCGGGCAAGGGGGTGGCCGTGTGCGACAACCGGGAGGAGGCGGAGGTCTTTATCCGCTCCTGCCTGGATGACCAGCGCTTCGGACAGTCGGGTCTGCGCATCCTGATGGAGGAATGCCTGTTCGGGCGCGAATTGAGCGTGCTGATTGTCACCGACGGCCAGGATTACTGCCTGCTGGCACCAAGCCGGGACCACAAGCGGGTGGGTGAGGGGGCCACCGGCCCCAACACCGGGGGCATGGGGGCCTTTGCGCCGGTGAAGCTGCCCGCCAAGCTGTACAGCGAGATCGATACCCGTATCGTGTTGCCCACCTTGGCGGAGTTGCGGCGGCGGGATATTCCCTATCGGGGGGTGCTTTACGCGGGGCTGATGCTGACCGAAAGCGGCCCCCAGGTTCTGGAATTCAACTGCCGTTTCGGCGATCCGGAGACCCAGGTGGTGCTGCCCCTGCTGCGGGTGGATTTCCTGGAGCTTTGTTACAGCACGGCCACGGGTGCTCTGGGAGACTTCCTGCAAGGCGTGCACGAGGTGGAGGACGTGGTGCCGAGCGATTGGCCCGGAGCAGGTGCCAGCAGCTGGTTGCGCCAGTGCGTGGTGGTGGTGGGGGCCAGTGACGGGTACCCGGGCAGTTATATCAAGGGCCGACCCATGGAATTGCCCACCGACATGCCGGATGATCGCTGGATCATCCACGCGGGAACCCGCCGGGATGAGGCCGGGCAGTTGGTCACCGACGGGGGCCGTGTGCTGGGTGCGGTGGGCACGGGGCTGACCCTGGATCTGGCCCGGGACGCGGCCTATGGTCTGCTGGCGGAAACCCACTTCGAGGGGCTCGTGTATCGCCGGGATATCGGTGTGAATGGAGACAAATGATATGGCAGAGCAAAAAACGACGGTGAAGAAGGCGCCTCGGGTGATCATCCTGCTGGGCAGCAAGAGCGATCTGCCCGTCATCGAGGGGATGTACCCCTTGCTGGACCGCTTCGGCCTGAGCTACGGGGTGGAGGTGGCCTCGGCCCACCGCCAGCCGGAGAAGCTGAAGCGCATCATCAAGGCGGGTGAGAAGGGCGGGACGGAAGTCTTCATCGCCTGTGCCGGCATGGCTGCCCATCTGCCGGGTGTGGTGGCCAGCATGACCGGCAAACCGGTTATCGGCGTGCCCGTGGCCGCCGGCCCCATGCAGGGCTTCGATGCCCTGTTGAGCATCGTGCAGATGCCCCCCGGCGTGCCCGTGGCCACGGTGGCCGTGGGCAGCGCCGGAGCCCGGAACGCGGCCTGTTTGGCGGCCCGCATGCTGGCCCTGAAGGACAGCAAGGTGGCCGAGGCGGTGGAGAAATACCGTAAGGAACTGGCCCGGGGCGGGAAATAACGTGGCGTCGGGGTACCTGGGTTTCGAGGAGGCCGTCTCTATTCTGGATAGGGGCGGCGTTCTTCTGCTGCCCACGGACACCCTGCCGGGATTGCACTGTCGGGCGGATCGGCAGGCCGGGGTGGAGCGTGTGGCCGGACTCAAGGGGCGCGATGACGGCAAGCCGCTGCTGGTGCTGGCGGGTTCCTGGGAGCAGACGCAGGGGGGGGTGTGCGCCCCGCTGACGGCCCTGCAGGAGCGGATCTGCCGGGCTTGCTGGCCCGGACCTTTCAGCTTGATCCTGCCGGCGGGGACCTTGTTGGCCCGGCGGGTTACGGCGGGTGGGGCCACCGTGGCGGTGCGTGTGCCGCGCCATCCTCAGCTCCAGCGACTGATCTTGGCCGCGGGATTCCCTCTGGTATCGACCAGCGCCAATCTTCAGGGGCAGCCCCCCTGCACGGGGCTGGAGGAGGCCATGGCCCTCTTCGGACCCGGGGTGGATGGTTGTTGGCAGCCGGCGCGCGGCCCGGCCGCCGGGACCCGGCCCAGCGCCTTGGTGGACCTGGGCGGCCCTGTGCCGCGGGTGCTGCGCCCCGGGCCTTTGCCCTTACCGGATCAGAGCTGATCCGGGCCCACATGCCGACACACCTTCCCTTGACCCTCAACCACCGGTCGTCTAGTTTTGCCCATGAATTGGAAAGTCCTTGTTTGGCGGGAGAAAGCCTTGCCGCCGGCCCTAGGCCGGGCCCTCTCTGACGGCCTACTTGGGCAGGGCTTGAAAACGAAACGGAGTGAGGGCATGGCCCGGATCATCGCCATCGGATCGGATCACCGCGGGGTGCAGCACAAGGCCCGCATCAAGGCCTACCTGGAAGCCGAGGGCTACGAGGTCCGGGACTTCGGCTGCCACGGCACCGACAGCGCCGACTACCCGGACGCGGCCTTGCCCGCCGCGCAGATGGTGGGGCAAGGGGCGGCGGAGGCCGGGGTGCTGATCTGCGGCTCGGGTATCGGCATGAGCATCGCCGCCAACAAAGTGCTGGGCGTGCGCGCCAGCCTGGTCTTTACGGAGCACCAGGCCACCACCACCCGCCAGCATAACGACAGCAACGTGCTGTGCCTCAGCGGCGACGGCGTGAGCGCCGACACGGCCGTGTCTCTGACCCGCGCCTGGCTGAGCAGTTCGTTCGAAGGCGGGCGGCATGCCCGTCGCGTGGACAAGATTATTGCCTGGGAACAGGCTCACCGGAAACAGGAGTAGCCCATGTACGACTTTGTGCGCAAGACGGATCCCGAAATCGCGGCGGTTCTGGAAAATGAGTTGGCCAGGCAGCGCGGCCAGCTGGAAATGATCGCCAGCGAGAATTTCACCAGCCGGGCGGTCATGGAGACCATGGGCTCCAGCCTGACCAACAAGTACGCCGAGGGATATCCCAAGAAGCGCTACTACGGCGGCTGCGTGCACGTGGATCAGGCCGAGACCCTGGCCAAGAAACGGGCCATGGCCCTTTTCGGGGCCGAGCGGGCCAACGTGCAGCCCCACAGCGGCAGCACGGCCAACATGACGGCCTATCTGGCTTTCCTGAAGCCGGGGGACAAGATCCTGGGCCTGAGCCTCAGCCACGGCGGACACCTGACCCACGGGCATCCCGTGAACTTCAGCGGCCTGCTCTTCGAGGCCTTGCACTACGAGGTCAGCCCCGAAGACGAGATGATCGACTACGACAAGCTGCGCGACCAGGCCAAGGCCGAGCGCCCGAAGATGATCGTGGGCGGCGCCAGCGCCTACCCCCGCTTCTGGGATTTCGAGAAGCTGCGCAGCATTGCCGATGAGATCGACGCCATCCTGCTCTTCGACATGGCCCACATCGCCGGTCTGGTGGCCGGGGGCGTGCACCCCAGCCCGGTGCCCCATTGCGATGTGGTGACCAGCACCACCCACAAGACCCTGCGCGGTCCCCGGGGCGGCCTGATCCTGAGCACCAAGGACCGCTTCAGCCCCATCAACAAGATGAACTTCCCCGGTGTCCAGGGTGGCCCTTTGATGCATGTGATCGCCGCCAAAGCTGTTTGTTTCCATGAGTGTATGCAGGATGGCTTCAAGGAATACGCGAAGAATATGGTGACCAACGCGGCCGCCTTGGGGGAAGCCCTCAAGGAGCGCGGTTTCCACCTTGTCAGCGGCGGCACGGACAACCACCTGCTGCTGGTGAACGTGTCGGGCAAGGGGCTGACGGGTAAGGACGCGGAGGCTCTGCTGGAGCACGTGGGCATCACCTGCAACAAGAACACGGTGCCCTTCGACAAGGAAAGTCCCTTCGTGACCAGCGGCATCCGCCTGGGCACGCCCGCTTTGACGACGCGGGGCATGGGCCGCGAGGAAATGGTCAAGATCGCCCACATCATCGACAGTGCCGTGCAGAACAAGGACAATCAGGACGCCCTGGACGGGTTGCGCGCCGAGGCCGAGGATCTGTGCCGCGCGTTCCCCCTGTATCCGGGTCTGGAGTAGGAGACGGTCCGGTGAAGTGCCCACGCTGTGGCAGGGAAGATGACAAGGTTGTCGATTCGCGCGCCGTCCGGGATGGCCGGGCGGTGCGCCGTCGGCGCGAATGTCTGGGCTGCGGGGAGCGTTACACCACCTACGAGGCGGTGGAGACGAAACCCTTCATCGTCGTCAAGCGCAGCGGTGACCGGGTGCAGTATCATCGTTCCAAGGTGATCGTGGGGGTGACCAAGGCCTGCGAGAAACGGCCGGTCAGCTTCGAGGAGATCGAGATCATCGTCGACAAGGTGGAACAGCGCCTGACCGCCGAGGGCCGCCGTGAGGTGCCCAGCGAGCAGATCGGCCTGCTGGTCCTGGACGAGCTGAAAGAAGTGGACGAGGTGGCCTACATCCGCTTCGCCTCGGTTTATCGGCATTTCCAGAGCGTGGATGAGTTCTTCGCCCTGCTGGATGACCTGCAGAACCGGAAGGATACCGACGCGTGAGGGACCAACCCCGGGAAATGCTGGAGGCCGGGGACGCGCAGGAGCAGAGCTTCCTGGATCATCTGGAGGAACTGCGCGGCACGCTGATCCAGTCCCTGATCGCGGCTCTGGCGGCCACCATCCTCTGCTGGTTCGTTTCCTCGGACATGCTGGATCTGCTGGTGCGGCCCATCAAGGACCAGGGCGTGTACTTCACCGCTCCCAACGAGGCCTTCATGGTGCGTCTGAAGCTGTCCGCGGCCATGGGGCTGTTCGTGGTGGCACCTTTCATTTTTTTCCGTATCTACATGTTCATTCTGCCAGGGTTGTACGCCAAGGAAAAGAAGGTGGTCACGCCCCTGCTGATCATCACCACGCTGCTTTTCTACGCGGGGGTCAGTTTCGGCTTCCTGGTGGTCATCCCGCAGGTGATGGTCTTCTTGATGAGCTTCGGGACGGCGTATCTGTCCCCGCTGATCGGGATCGGGGCCTACTTCGCCTTTGTGAGCAAGCTGTGCCTGGCCTTCGGGCTGGTTTTTCAGCTGCCGCTGCTGGTGCTGTTCCTGTCGGTGATCGGCATTCTGGACCCGCGCACCCTGCTCAGGACGTGGCGCTACGCCATCGTCCTGATCTTCGCCATGAGCGCCCTGCTGACGCCGCCGGATGTCATCAGCCAAGTGATGATGGCCGGCCCGGTGCTTGTGCTATACTGGTCCAGTGTGGTGGTGGCGTTCATCGTGACACGCAGACGCCGTAAAGAGGATTGACACGGACCGGAAAATGAGAATATTTGTCCTCTGGCGGCAGTTATCATGGCCCAGAGGCCGCAGGTATCCCTATTCTTGAAATAGGCCCTGCGTTTTTCCCGGCATTCGACCCGAGAGATGGTATTCATGTCCCTGATGGACCACGAACGCATCAAGCTGATCACGCTGCAGAAGAAAATTGGTCCCGCCCTGCAGAAGGTGGACGCGGAATTCCGGCGTATCACCGACGGGGACAGCCCCATGACCCGGGCCATCTGTGAACACATTCTGCGAGGCACCAGCAAGAAGTTTCGCCCGACGCTGCTGTTGCTGGCGGCCCAGTATGAGCAGGACGGCCGGTTGCTGATCGCCGACGAGGCCCTGGGGGCGGCCGCCTGCGTGGAACTGGTGCACACCGCCACCCTGATCCATGATGACTTCATCGATGAGGCCCTGACCCGCCGTGGCCTGCCCTCGGTGAACGAAAAATTCGGTTCCAGCGCGGCCCTGATCATGGGGGACTACCTGTACAGCAAGGCCCTGCACACCCTGTGCGCCCAGGGGCAGGCCCACGCCGTGGAACTGCTGGCCCGCACCACCGTGCTGATGAGCGAGGCGGAGATGCTGCAGTTGGAGCATCGTTTCGATCTGGGCATCAGTGAAGAACGGTACATGCAGATCATCTACCAGAAGACCGCCAGCCTGATCGAGAACAGTTGCCGCATCGGGGCCGGCATGAACCCCGTGCTGGCTTCCGCGGAGAAGGATTTCGGCACCTTTGGCGCCCGCACGGGTATGGTCTTCCAGATCACCGACGACATCTTCGATTATCTGGGCGACGCGCGCCGCCTGGGCAAGCCCACCGGACAGGACTGGGAAGAAGGGCGCATCACCCTGCCGTTGATCGCGGCCTGGCGCAACGCGGACGAGCAGAGCCGCGCCCGCATAAGCCGACTGGCCGAGGAGCGGGACACCCGCCGCCGGGCCGAATCCTGGCCGGAGGTGAAGGCCTTCGTCACCGAATGCGGGGGCATCGACTACAGCTTCGCCAAGGCCCGCGAATTTGGCGAGGAAGCCAAGGCCGCCCTGGGGCCGGTGGTCAGCGGTCCCCAGAAGGATCTGCTGGCGGTGGCTGTGGAATACGTCATCAACCGCCTCAACTGAGCCTGCGAGGAAGCATGAGCGACATCCAGAATCCCTCCGAAAACGGACCCTCCATTCCCGACGATTCCGCCGCCTGGGCACTGGCGGAGCGTATCTGTTGGCATCTGATGGAGAAGAAGGCCGAGGACATCGTCGTGCTGGACCTGCGTGGTCGCAGCGACGTGTGCGATTTCTTCGTCGTGGCCAGCGGCCACACCACCACCCAGGTGCAGGCCCTGGCGCGCCACATCCACAACCAGTTGGCGGGCACCGGCCAGAAGCCCAAGGGGATCGAAGGCCAGGACGAGGGCCGCTGGGCCCTGCTGGACTATTTCGATGTGGTGGTGCACATCTTCGTGGAAAAAGCCCGCGAGTACTTCCAGTTGGAGCGCCTCTGGGCGGACAGCGCGCGCCTGGACGTGGAGCCGGAGTGGTTCCGGGACGCGGAGGTGCGTGCCCGCCATCCCCAACTCAATTTCACGACCGCTGCCGATCTGGGTCCCGATGGAAACGGGCCCGTAACGACTGGATGAAAAGCGATGATACTGGAGAATATCCTGAAATCGGCCCTGCTGGCCACCGTGGAGAAGTACGGGGTTTTCGAAGAAGACATCAGCGTGGAGTTGGAAAAGCCCCGGGATCGCAGTCACGGGGATCTGAGCACCAACCTGGCCCTGATGCTGGGCAGTCGCCTGAAGAAGAACCCGCGGGAATTGGCCGGGAGCATTGCCGCGGATATTGACCTGCCCAAGGAAATGGTTGAATCGGTGGAGATCGCCGGCCCCGGTTTCATCAACTTCCGGCTGGCCCCGGAGTACGGTATCCAGCTGTTGCTGGATATCTGGAATCCCGCGGGGGCCCTGGAAGAGATCAAGACCGGCGCGGACAAGCGCATCAATGTGGAATTCATCAGCGCCAACCCCACCGGCCCGTTGAATGTGGTCTCTGCCCGCGCGGGGGCCTTTGGGATGTGCCTGGTGCGGTTGCTGGAGGCCATCGGCTACGACAGCCATGCCGAATACTACGTGAACGACGCCGGCCGCCAGGTGGGGCTGCTGGGCCGCAGCCTGCGCGTGCGCTACCTGAGCCTCAAGGGCGAAGACGCGGAATTCCCTGAGGGGGGCTACCAGGGCGATTATCTGGAGATCATGGCCGCGGAGTTGCTGGAGCAGGATAACGATTCCATACAGCGGGCGGCCAAAGCCTTCGATGACGAGAGCTTCCAGCGTGTGACGGCCCCCGAGGGCAACGCCGAGGACTGGCTGGGGTTGCCGGAAGATGAGTCGGTGCGCCGCTTCAGCAAATACGCCCTGATGAAGATTCTCAGTTGGCAGCGTGAAACCTGCCGACGCTTCGGCTTGCGTTTCGACACCTGGTACTTCGAGAGCGAGTTGCACGAGACCAAGCGCATCGAACGGACCCTGGAAAGGCTCAAGAAGCTGGGGCACACCTATGAAGAGGATGGTGCCACCTGGTTCCGCAGCACCGAATTCGGAGACGAGAAGGACCGTGTCCTGGTGCGGGCGGACGGCATGCCCACCTACTTCCTGGCGGATATCGCCTACCACTACCACAAGTTCCAGCGCGGCTTCGAGCGGGCCATCGATTTCTGGGGGCCGGACCACCACGGGTATATCCCGCGCATGCAGGGGGCCATGCAGGCCATGGACATCAGCCAGGGCTGGCTGGAGGTGCAGATCCTGCAGCAGGTCACCTTCCTGGAGGATGGCCACCCCATCAACATGTCCAAGCGCAAGGGGCAGTTCGTGACCATGGACGCCCTGATGGAAGAGGTGGGCGCGGATGTGGCCAAATACATCTTTTTGACACGCAAGCCCAACAGCCACTTGGATTTCGATTTGGATCTGGCCAAGGAACAATCCAACGAGAACCCCGTGTACTACGTCAAGTATGCTCACGCCCGCATCTGCTCTCTGTTGAAGAAGGCCGAAGAAGCGGGGCTGGTGGCGCAGGAGCCTTCGGCGAAGGCGCTGAGCCTGCTGAAGGAAGAGGCCGAGTGGAATCTGGTTCGGGAGCTGATCCGGCTGCCTCTGGTCATCGTCTCGGCGGCCCGTGCGCGCGAACCCCACCGGCTGACGGCTTACCTGGCGGAGGTGGCCGAACTGTTCCATAAGTTCTACCACAACTGCCCCGTGGTGAAGATCTTGGCCGATGAGCCGGAGCTGGCCCAAAGCCGTGTGCAGCTCAGTCTGATCACCCGCCACGTGTTGCGGGTGGTCATGGATATCATCGGGGTCGAGGCTCCGGAAATCATGGAAGAGAAGGTCGGAAAATGAGCATCCTCGTGGTCGGATCCGTGGCCTACGACACCGTCGAGACCCC
>PDWI01004192.1_pt1 | contig 19548 bp, 22 predicted proteins | sample 1430891 | NCBI WGS metagenome assembly PDWI01 (sample SAMN01162508, study PRJNA174530) | Oral metagenome, whole genome shotgun sequencing project. | biome: Marine environment; feature: Marine mammal; material: Swab sample of the gingival sulcus; isolation source: swab sample of gingival sulcus...
CCTGCCGGCAGTATTGTTTGTGTCATGGCCACTGGATGTCATTGCTGGCGGGGTCATCGGGATGCTTAATTTTTATGCCCTGGCCAAGGTCATTCAAGGATTGATTTTTCTGCGTCAGGGTTCAGTGTCTCTCTTGCTGTTTGGGTTTTATTCCCGCCTGGGCCTTACTGGTGTGGCACTTTACATTCTGATTGTCTGGTGTAAATCATCGGTGGTTGCATTGCTCGCGGGATTGTCGTTGGTTTTGGTGAATATTTTGATATATGGCGCGAAATATTTCGCAGGGAACAAATTGAAGGAGGCTTTGGACGATGTCAGCTGATCTGCACCCCATTTTTCTCGTAGAAGAGGCGGTCAAACTGGTTGCACCTTTTTTGGCGGATGCTCACGGACACCTGTTGATCCCTAACAATGTCCTGTATGCGTGGACCATTATGGCCGGGCTTTTTTTGGTGGGCTGGCTGGCCAGCAAGAAGATTTCAATGGTTCCAGGCGGAGTTCAGAATTTTTTTGAATTCCTTATTGGATCACTGGAAGATTTTGTCGTGGCCAATATGGGCGAGAATGGGAGAAAGGTTTTTCCGGTTCTTTGTACGCTGTTCATTTTCATCCTTTGCTGTAACCTTGCCGGAATGCTTCCGGGAGGCGACGCGCCAACAGCCAATGTGAATACCAATGCGGCCATGGCCATCTTTGTTTTTCTGTACTACAATTTTTGGGGCTTCAAGCTGCACGGGATTAAGTACCTCAAGCACTTCATGGGACCCTTCTGGTGGCTGGCTCCTCTCATGTTCCCCATTGAGATTGTCAGTCATTTTGCCCGTCCCCTGTCCCTTACCCTGAGGCTCTTTGGAAACATCATGGGTGAAGATATTGTTCTGGCCCTGCTGTTCATCTTGGCCCCCATTGTTTCCACCCTGCCCATGTGTTTTCTGTTCCTTTTGGCCGATTGTATTCAGGCATTTGTCTTCTTCATGCTCAGTCTTGTCTATTTGCAGGGAGCTTTTTCCGAGGCTCACTAATCTGGGGAAATGGTCGTTCGACCACAATTATATAACATTAGTTTGGAGGAAAGTATTATGCGTAAAGGTTTTATGGTTGTTTTGAGTACCATTGCTATGGTTGCTGTTGCTGGTGTTGCTTTTGCCGGTACCGCTGATCCTTCCGTTGTTTCCATGACTTCTCTGGCCACCGCTCTGGGCATGGCTCTTGCCGCTGCTGGTTGTGGTATTGGTCAGGGCCTTGGTCTCAAGGGTGCTTGTGAAGGAACTGCTCGTAACCCTGAAGCTTCCGGTAAAATCACCGTTACCATGCTCGTTGGTCTGGCCATGATCGAATCTCTGGCCATTTACGCTCTGGTTGTTAACCTGATTCTGCTTTTCGCCAATCCGTTTATCGGCTAGGCCAGAACAGACGTTTTTTGCAAAGGAGGCTGCATTATGAGCCTCCTTTTTATGACTTGATGTTTGTTCAAAATTTCACGTAATAAAAAACAGGGAACGAAGTGAAGAGCGAGCGCATCCCACGGGCGACAATCCAGCGTTTGGCTTCTTACGTCCAGATACTGGAAACCCTGAGTCAGGAAGGGGAGAAGGTCATTTCCTCGGAAGGTCTGGCCCGGGCTTGCGGGGTTAATCCCTCGCAAATCCGCAAGGATCTCGCTTATTTTGGAGAGTTTGGCGTCCGGGGAGTGGGCTATTATGTGCAGGATTTGTTAACTGCCATTAAACAGTCGCTAGGTATTGACCGCCTCTGGAACGTGGCCTTGGTGGGGGTTGGCAACCTGGGCAGGGCTTTGCTCCGACATAAAATATTGCGTAAGCGCGGTTTTGTTGTTGTGGGGGCTTTTGACTGCGATCCCTTCAAGATTGGTGAAGAGGTTGCCGGTCTGGAGGTTTATAGCTCCAAACGTCTTCAGGAACTTGGCTCTGAACTGGACGTGGAAATTGGGGTTATTACCACACCGCCCAAGCGTACCCAGCGGGCTGCCAACTATCTGGTTGAGGCCGGGGTCAAGGGGATTGTAAATTTTGCTCCGGTACGCATTGATGTTCCTGACAATATTGCAGTGGAATATGTTGATTTTATCCACCACCTTTTTTCCGTAGCCTTTAATATTTCTCTCAACCTTTCCAAAGGTCTTTTTTAGCTTCTCTTTTTTCCCACATCTATCTATCCCTTTGCCGGGCATTTTTGGGGCTTGCCATTCCAGAGGCTATGGCATACTAACTCCGTTTCCTAGAATAATGGAGGTCGCTATGAAACAGGAAATTCATCCCAAGGCACATACTACAAAGGTTCACTGCCATTGCGGTTTTGAGTTTGAAACCCAGTCAACAGCGGGTGAAACCATTGAAGTTGAAATCTGTTCCCAGTGCCATCCCTTTTTTACGGGCGAACAAAAATTTATTGATACTGCCGGACGTATTGATCGGTTCCGTAAAAAATACGCCAAGTTCGTCAAAAAAGACGCCAACTAACACGGCTGGATGGAAAGGCATACCCTGCATGAGGCCAACAAACGACCTTTTGCGGGCGGTTATGCCTTTTTCAGGATGGTTTTAGCACAACGAGATCCAGGGCTCTGACAAGCAGCAGAACCCTGGATTCCTCATATGGTACCCTTGCAGGAATCTTATGTTCAGTAAGCTCGAAGACATAGAACGAACTTTCAGGGACATTGAGCGTGAACTCAGCTCGCCTGAAATTTTTAATGACCAGGAACGATATGCCATGTTGACCAAGCGGCATGCCGAGCTTGCTGGCATTGTTGATGTCTTTGGTGAATATAAGACTATTCTTGAGCAATTGGTAGAAAATAATGACATGCTCAAGGACACTGACCCTGAAATCAGGGAACTGGCCAATCTGGAACGTCGTGAACTGGAGGAAACAAAGGGTGAGCTGGAAGCCAGATTGCAGGTTCTGCTAACACCCAAGGATCCTCTTGATGCCAAGAATATCATCCTGGAAATCCGGGCCGGAACAGGCGGCGAAGAAGCGGCCCTGTTCGCGGCAGACCTTTTTCGGATGTACAACCGCTATGCCGAGATTTTGGGCTGGAAAGTGGAACTCATGGATTCCAATGAGACCGGAACGGGCGGGTTCAAGGAGGTTGTGGCATCCATCACGGGCAAACAGGTTTACAGCCGTCTCAAGTTTGAATCGGGAACCCATCGTGTCCAGCGGGTTCCTGCCACGGAATCTCAGGGACGTGTCCACACCTCAGCCGTTACCGTGGCAGTTCTTCCCGAAGCTCAGGAAGTGGAAGTGGACATCCGTCAGGAAGATTTGCGTATTGATGTGTATCGTGCATCAGGCCCGGGCGGCCAGTGCGTTAACACAACGGATTCTGCGGTTCGTATCACCCACATACCCACGGGGGTAGTGGTTACCTGTCAGGATCAGAAGTCCCAGATCAAGAACAAGGCCAAGGCCATGACCGTGCTTCGGGCAAGGCTGTTCCAAAAGGCTCAGGACGAACAGCAAAGCGAGTATAATGCCCAGCGTAAATCCCAGGTGGGCAGCGGTGACCGCTCCGAGCGCATCCGAACCTATAATTTCCCTCAAGGCAGGGTTACAGATCATCGTATCAACCTGACCCTCTATAATCTCGACCACGTCATGCAGGGCAATCTTGACCCTGTTATTGATCCCCTCATTCAGCATCATCAGACTCAGGCCATGCAACAGGACGTGCAGGCATAAGAATATGCCCAGCGTACTGGAAATCCTTTGTGAGGCTGAGGTCTTTCTTTCCCAACATTCTATTGATTCCCCCCGTCTTTCAGCTCAGATTCTCCTTGCCAGGGTTCTGGGTATTTCTCGTCTTGATGTACTGCTTGAACCGTCCCGGCATCTTACTCCAAAACAGGAAGAGAGATTTTCTGCCCTGCTTCATCGACGGGCAAAGGGTGAGCCTGTTGCCTATCTTGTGGGGAGCAAGGAATTTTACGGCCTTGATTTTCAGGTGGATAACCGGGTGCTTATTCCCCGGCCCGAAACTGAAGAGATGATGGAGATTATCTTGCGGGACGTTGAAACACAGCTTGGCCCGAACGGGGTGAGAGACGAACCCTTGCTCTTCGCTGATATAGGAACAGGCAGCGGGGTATTGGCTGTAACTCTGGCCTACCATTGCCCACACGCCCAAGGGTTTGCCGTGGATGTGGAATCAGATGCTTTGGAAGTGGCCAGGTCTAATGCCTGTGGTCATGGGGTAGACAAGCGGGTGTGTCTGGTACATGGCGATTTTTTGACGTCTTTCCCCAAGGCATGTCTGGACTTGATCGTGACCAATCCCCCTTACGTCTCTGAGGCAGAGTACAAAACATTGAGTCATGAAGTGGCCGGGTACGAGCCAAGAACAGCGCTTGTGGGTGGTCAGGATGGGCTGGATTGCTTCCGGGCCATTGAGGAACAGGCTTATAAGGTAGTCAAGCCCGGCGGCATCCTGTGGGCAGAGATGGGATGGTTGCAGGGAGAGGCTGTCCAGGAACTTTTTGGAAACTGGCAGCATTGCCAGATACGCAAGGATCTGGCGGGAAAGGATCGGTTTGTCCGTGCAGTGCGTTAGGCTATGAAGGAGACCAGAGAAGGCTGTTATTTTTCCGCTAAACCTTCTTGCTCGTCATCGCAGGCAACCCAGTATTTGCATCCCTTTTCTGGGCAGGCCAGATGCTGGCCTCGTGTCTTGGTGGTTTTTCTTACAAGAATTTTGGAATCGCAATGAGGGCAAGGCTTTGGTACAGGCCAGTCCCAAATGGCATAGTCGCACTTGGGATAGGTGTTGCATGCATAAAAGACCTTACCCCTTCGGGAACTTTTTTCTACCAGATCGCCGCTACAGCCTTCCCGCGGGCAGGAAACACCCGTGGAAAAGGACTTGGTATATCGGCAGTCAGGATAGTTATTACAGGCAATAAACCGACTTCCTGTACGGGCCTTTTTAAGAACCAGGTCGCCGCTGCACTCAGGGCATGTTCCCATTTTTTTGCCAGCGTCCTTGTCCGTATCAATGTGGATTTCTCCTTGTTCGTCTCTGGAATAATTGCTGGTGAATCCACAGTCAGGGTAGGCAGAGCAGGCCAGAAAGGGGCCGTTCTTGCCAAATTTAATCACAAGGGGACTTTGGCATTTGGGGCAGGGTAAACTGGTTTCAAGTCCTGCCTTGATAGCGGCCATCTCTGTGGTGGCCTTTTCCAGCGTAGGATAAAATGTTCCGGCAAAATCCTTGAGAAGGGCTACCCAATCCCTGCCGCCTTCAGCCACCTTGTCCAGGTCTTCTTCCATGTGCGCGGTGAAATCCACATCCATAAGCTGTGAAAAATGATTCACCAGCAAGCCGCTTACCACGGTTCCAAGGTCTGTTGGCACAAAATGATTTTCCTGGGTGGCGACATATTCCCGGTCTTTTAAGGTGGAGATGATGGTAGCATAGGTTGACGGTCGGCCAATGCCCAGTTTTTCCAGATTGCGAACCAGCGATGCCTCGGAAAAACGGGGCGGCGGCTGGGTAAATTTTTGCTCTTTGGTCAGTTTGGCAACCTCCAGCGTCATACCCTCTTTCAGACGAGGAAGCTGGATATTTTTTGCCGCGTCATCGCTAACGGATTTGGACATGATTTTGAGAAAGCCGGGAAAGATAAGGCGTTCGCCCTTGGTGCGCCAGAGGGTGGCATCGGCCTTGATGGTAACGGTGGTATCCCAGAATCTGGCATGGGCCATTTGCGAGGCCATGAAACGTTCCCAGATAAGGCGGTATAATCTGGCCTGTTCTCTGGAAACAAAAGGCTCTACCTCATCAGGCACAAGCAACGGGTCAACAGGCCGGATGGCCTCATGAGCGTCCTGCGCTCCGCCCTTTGTCTTGAATATTCTGGGCTTGTCAGGATAGTAGTCTGCCCCAAGGGTTTTGGTAATCCACGAGGCAGCGGTTTTTCGTGCCTCATCAGAAATACGCACGGAATCCGTACGCATATAGGTAATAAGGGCGGTTGTGCCCCGGTCGCCCAGGTCCACGCCTTCATAAAGCTTTTGGGCCACCATCATGGTTCGCTTGGCAGAAAAGCCCATCCGGTTACTGGCTTCCTGTTGCAGGGTGGAGGTGATAAATGGCGGCCTGGGCTGGCGTTTTCGTTCTTTTTCCACCACCTTTTCTACAACAAAGGTCGCTTTGGTAATGTCGTCTTCAAGATTTTGGGCCTGTTGGGCATTGCCGATACTTGGGCTTGCTCCGTCCACTTTCCAGAGCTGGCATTCAAAGGGCGGTGGAGTTTCTCCCTTGAGAAGCACGGAAAAGACCCAAAATTCTTCGGATACAAAGGCGTGGCGTTCTTTTTCCCGATCCACGATGAGCCTGAGAGCTACAGACTGGACGCGGCCGGCAGAAATGCCCCGCTTGACTTTTTTCCAAAGCAGGGGAGATATTTTGTAGCCCACAATGCGATCAAGAATACGCCTGGCCTGCTGGGAATGGAACAGATTTTCGTTAAGTTCCGTGGCGTTTTTCAGGGCTTGCTTGACGGCTCTGGCAGAAATTTCATTAAAGCTGATGCGCTTGATATTTTTGTTCTGTTTTTTGATGACCTCGGCAATATGCCAGGCAATGGCCTCTCCTTCCCGGTCGGGGTCTGGGGCGAGATATACGGTTTGGGCCTTTTTGGCCGAGGCCCGCAAGGTGCTGACCACCTTTTTTTTGTTGGGAATAATCTGATAGTCGGGAGCAAAGTCGTGGTCTTCATCCACGCCAAGAATCTTGGTGGGAAGGTCCCGGATATGCCCTACAGACGCCTCCACAGCGTAGCCCTTGCCCAAAAATTTTTTAATGGTCTTCACCTTGGCCGGTGATTCCACAATAATCAGTTCCTGTTCCATAATGGGGGGCGTATAGCCAGACCCCAGCTTGAGGGCAAGGAAAAATCACAACGAGGGTGGGTGCAATGATGGGGTCTGTTTTGAGGCAGGCAAAATCATTGTGCACACCTCTTTAAGGATAGTTCATGCAAGAGAGACAAAAGCCGTTCAAGGCGGGAGTGGTGGCCCTTATTGGCCCGCCCAATGCCGGGAAATCGACCCTGCTTAATACCATCATGGGGGAGAAGGTGGCTATTGTAAGCCCCAAGCCCCAGACCACCAGAAATCAGATAACGGGCATCCACACCCGTGATGACGCCCAGATTGTATTTCTGGATACGCCAGGTATCCATCAAAGTCGGATGCGGCTTAACCGCTGTATGGTGGATGCGGCCTGGAAAGCATTGTACGGGGCGGATATGGTGGTGCTGATGCTGGATGGCTGGCGGTATGCTAACCACCCTGAACGCTGGGCCAGGGATTTGAAAGCGGTGAGCAGCAATCTGGCTAAAACAGAACTGCCCTTATGTGTTGCCCTGAACAAAATAGATAAGGTGGGTTCCCGTGAACGGCTTTTCCCTTTGCTGGCCAGGTGTCAGGAAGCATGGCCGGACAAGGATGTTGTGCCTGTTTCAGCCGCCAAAGGTACCAATGTTGACCGGCTTGTGGATATTCTTGTGAGTGCACTCCCTCAAGGGCTGCCCCTTTACGACAAGGATCAGCTTTCCACCCTGCCCATGCGGTTTATGGTAACAGAAATCATCCGGGAAAAATTGTTTATGACCATGCAAAAGGAATTACCCTACAATCTGGCCGTGGGCATAGAAACCTGGGAAGAGGATACTGTTTCTGGCCTGCTTCATATTTCCGCAACTATCTATGTTTCCAAATCGGGCTACAAGGGCATGATTATCGGCAAGGGCGGCAGAACCCTTAAAAAGATTGGTTCCATGGCCCGGCCTGAAATTGTGGAACTCGTGGGATCAAAGATTTTTCTGGAATTATGGGTCAAGGTGAAATCCCGCTGGACTGAGGATCGACAATTCTTGACGGGCCTTGGATTAACCTAGATACTTGCTTTTTGGTTTAGGTTTTGCATAGCTGTTATCGTGGTCATGGATGCTGGTACAAAAGTGTCAAAAATCTAACACGCAGAGCGTTTCATGGATCTGGCGACTATTATTGGAATTTTATTGGCCTTTGGGCTTGTTCTTGGGGCCATTGGTAGCAGTATTCTGCTGTTTTTTAATGTCCCTTCCCTGCTTATTGTGGTGGGTGGAACCATTGGGGCTACCCTTATCAATTATCCCTTGGGGCATGTTTTGGGCGTTATGGGCGTCTTCAAGAATACGTTTTTCAGCAAACTGGACGCTCCAGATGATATTGTTGACAAGTTTATGGACTACGCCAAGCGTGCCCGGCGGGAGGGCATCCTTTCGCTGGAACCCCTTATCAAGGAAATTGATGACGACTATTTGAGAAAGGGGCTGCAGCTTACTGTGGACGGGCTGGAACCAGAAATTATCCGGGATATCCTGGAGACGGAAATCTCCTATCTTCAGGAACGGCATGCCAGTGGCGCCGAGGTGGTTGGCGTTATGGGAGCCTTTGCCCCGGCCCTGGGGATGATCGGGACGGTTATCGGGCTTATTCTTATGCTGCAAACAATGAGTGATCCCAGCAGTATCGGGCCGTCTATGGCAGTTGCCCTTATCACGACGTTTTACGGAGCGGTTTTGTCCAATCTGGTTTTTAATCCTCTGGCGGGCAAATTGAAAACCAGAAGCAAGGAAGAAGTCCTCGTCCGGGAAATGATCCTTGAAGGAGTCCTTTCTATTTCCAAGGGGGAGAATCCCAGGGTTATTGAAGAAAAATTAAATAGCTTCCTCCCACCCAAAATTCGTAAAATTAGCGAGTAGCTGTTTCGTGTGGCTACTATGGTTTAGCTCAACGCCTTCCGTCAGGTAAACGGATTTGGAACTATGGCCAAAAAAAAGAAAAATGATCAGGAAGAGGAAGGCTCTCCCGCATGGCTTGTCACCTTTTCTGATTTAATGACCCTGCTTTTGACGTTTTTTGTGCTTTTGCTCAGCCTTGCTTCCCTGACGGATGAACGAAAGGTCAAAAAAACCATAGGTTCCCTTATGGGTTCCTTTGGTCCTGTTACGGGAAGCGTACAGCCTTTAACAAGAAAGCCGACACAAACCGTGAGTGAGCCAGGCCCCATGGAAGATGTTCCTGCCGAGGACATGGAGCCTTTAAAGCCCCTTATCTGGGAAGAGGATAACGAGGATCTGGATTTTCGTTCCAATCGTTTTATCCAGGTTTTTTCTGTGGATACCAATGTGTTGTTTGGCCCGGGTGAAACCCGGCTGTCGTCTCGTGGCAGGGAACTTTTGAAAAGGCTTGTCCCGGTTCTTGCCAAGGTCAAATATCCTCTGCTTATCACAGGGCATACCGGAGCCTTGCGGGATGAGTTTTTTGCTGATTTTGTGGTGGGCAAGACCGATGATGGCATTGATCTTTCCTGGGAACTGGCCTTGCAAAGGCTTTTAAGCGTGTATCGCAACCTTATACAGGGCGGTGTCCCTCCTGAAAATCTTCGGATGGAAGGGTTTGGAAGATTCCGGCCTCTGGCCACAAACACGACGCCGGAAGGACGCAAGGCTAACCGGCGGGTGGAGTTTATTCTGGATCGTCGCGGGACAAGCTGGAGTCATCAAATGGCTCGTGCTGCAGGAAGTGGCGGTAAGGTATCCAGAGATGCCTATATATATGACGATTTTGTTTTTGATTTTAACGGTACCGACACGCAGTAAGAGTTCAAGAGACCAGGGATGAGAGGTTGGGGCATCCAGCAAGCTGATAGGCACATACATGGCTCGGAAGAAAAAAAAGAGCGGCTCCCAAGGCGGTGGAGGTGGCGATGGGTGGATGGTTACCTTTTCCGATTTGATGACCCTGCTTTTGACATTTTTTGTGCTGCTTTTATCCATGGCTTCCATGGACAAAAGCGTGGTTATGGAAGTGTCCTCGTTTTTTAAGCACAATGTAAGTCAACTTACCACGCCGGGGGCCACCAAAATAGAAACTCGCTACGAGTTGCTGCAAAAACTTCTGGAGAATCCTCTGGATGCCATCAACAAGCCTCAGCGCATCAAGGATTTGTTGTTCCCCAACGAGGTTCTGCCTCAGGAGATTTCCCGTTCCACCCTGGATAAAAATCTCATGGTGCTCAAACGGCCTGAGGGAGTGGCCCTGGTACTTACGGACAAACTGCTCTTCCCTCTTGGGCAGACGACCCTTACCAAGGCCGGAAAAGCCCTTGTTCACGAGATGGGACGGTTTTTGATGACCACGGATTCCTCGGTAAATATCGCAGGATATACCGATTCCATCCCTGGGGGACGGACAGATAACTATGAGATCTCAGCACGCCGGGCCATGTCGGTCTTGCGTTCTTTTCTGGGCATGGGTATGCGTTCCCAACGGTTTTCCGTGTCAGGATATGGGCCGCATTTTCCCATTGCTGACAACGCAACGCCTGAAGGCCGGGCTAAAAATCGAAGAATTGAGATTTTGGTCAAGACAGGTTCCTTCACCTATCTCTAGGCAGGTCAGGAGATTTTTGCTCAGGTCATAAACGCAGTACGTTACTACTAATCATCCCTTTGGGAAAACAAACAAGGACAATGCCGTGGCAGATTTAGACAGTAAAGGAACAGACGCTCCTGAAAAGAAAAAAGGCGGGGTTGTAAAGTGGCTGATCCTGCTCGTTCTCTTGGTTGTATTGTGCGCGGGCGGCTTTTTTGCCTATCAGGAGTTTGTTGTGAAAAAAGGCGGTTCCCAGAATGCTACCACCCAGGAAGAAACCGCTGAAGCCGAGGAAGAAGCTGGTGGCGAAGGCCAGCAACCCCAAATGTTTTCCATGCCGCCTTTTGTGGTCAATCTGGCTGATCCTTTAGGGCGGCGTTACCTGAAAATGTCTCTGGATATTGAAGTCAAAAATCAGGCAGCCCTGGAAAAGACGGAAAAAGCCCTGCCAAGAATCAAGGATTCCCTCCTGCTGCTTCTTTCAAGCAAAAGTTATGGGGATCTTTCTTCCATGGAGAACAAAATTGCTCTCAAGACAGAGATTCTCTCACGTTTGGGACAGATTCTGGGAAGCGGTAAGGTGGTGAATGTATATTTTACCGAGTTTATTGTGCAGTAACGAGAGTATTTGGAACGATACTTGCTAAATAATTCCTAAAAAGTATGTCCCAAAAGATATATGCACGTTTGTCCATACGACGTATGAGATTTCTATGAATAAAATTCTTAACCAGGATGAAGTCGATGCCCTGTTACGGGGGCTTTCAGGCGGCGATATAGACGTCGATGATGATGTTTCCGCAGAAGACGGGGATGTTATTGATTTTGATCTGGCCAATCAGGATCGTATCATCCGTGGGCGTATGCCTGTTTTAGAGATCATCAATGACCGCTTTTCCAGGCTTTCGTCCAATGCCTTGGCCAACTCTGTACGCAAACGGGTGGACGTGAACCCGATTTCTATTGACATGTCCAAGTTTGGGGACTTTATGCGTTCCCTGCCTGTGCCTACAAGTATCAGCATTTTTAAGATAGAACCCTTGCGGGGCAACGCTATCATGGTGGTGGATACCCGGCTGGTTTTTGCTCTGGTGGAAAATTTTTTTGGGGGCATTGGTTCCCAGCCCAAGGTTGAGGGACGGGATTTTACACCCATTGAACAGCGGATTATTGAAACTGTTGTCAAATTTTTGCTTACCAATCTGGAAGATGCCTGGCGGCCTGTTCATGAAGTCAACATTGAACTTGTTCGTTCGGAGATTAACCCTCAATTTGCCTCTATTGTTCCTCCAAGCGATGTCGTTGTGGTCATCTCCTTTGAGGTGGAGCTGGAAAACTCCATGGGTTCTTTGCTTCTTGCACTGCCCTATGCCACCATTGAGCCCATTCGTTCCAAACTGTATGCGGCCTTTCAGTCAGAACGGCTTGAAGTTGACCATGCATGGATTTCCAGATTCAGGGATCGGCTTATGGAGACGCCGGTAACCATGAATGTTACCCTGGGAAAATGTGAGTTAAGCGGCAGACAGCTTCTTAATCTGGATGTGGGAGATGTGATTTTACTGGATGCTGATGAAGACGATATGCTCAAGGCCGAGGTTCAGGGCGTCCTTAAATTTCTTGGACGGCCTGGCGTGGTCAAGGGAAATAAGGCTTTTCAGGTATATAAGGAAGAGGAAACACATTTTTAGACCAAAATACTGGCTTCAGGGCATGTGTCTCTTGGGAAACACCACAAGACCACTCACCCTGCAAGGATTTTGCCCGGTAGCAAGACGTGACAGACGAGAAGGGCGTATTCTTCCACAAGGACAATACGACTCGCCCAAGGAGAGAGTATGACGGATCAGGATAATCAGGATACATTGGCCGAAGAGTGGGCAGCCGCGCTGGAAAAGGATGGTGATGCCGCTGATACTGCTACCGAGGCAGGTGCTGATGCTGGCGGGGCGCAGGACGAACAGGCCCTGGCAGATCAGTGGGCTTCGGCCTTGAGCGAGGGAGAGGCCGCTGGCAGCGAAGAGGGACAGGGCGATGCCCTGGCCGACGAGTGGGCCGCTGCTCTTGCCAAGGACGAGCAGGAAAAAATCAAGGAGGAACGGCCCAAGGGTGTTGAGGCTCGTCAAGGCCGTGATTACGAGTATAAGACCCTTACAGCCGATGCCAGTATCAATGAGGGTGGTGAAAAAACCAAGCGGGATCTTGATTTTATTCTTGATATTCCTCTAAGTGTCAGTGCCCAGCTGGGAAGCACCCAGCTTTTGATTAACGAACTCTTGCAGCTTGGGCAGGGGTCTGTCATTGAATTGAACAAGCTGGCTGGTGAGCCTCTGGAGATTCTGGTCAACGGCAAGCTCGTGGCCCGTGGTGAAGCCGTGGTCATCAACGAAAAATTCGGGGTTCGTCTCACAGACATCATAAGCCCCATTGAACGGGTGAAACAACTTGCCTAACGCCACCTCTTTTTCCGGGTCATCCTCCTATATGGGTGATTTCTTGCAGATGATGGGCTGGCTCTGCGTCATCCTGGCCCTTCTTTTTTCGGTTTTATACCTGCTCAAGCGTTTTGGGCCCAAGGCCGGACTTGTTCTGGGCGGCGGCAAGGATTTGAAAATGCTTGGGCAGATAGCCCTTGGCCCCAAAAAAAATGTGGTGGTCATCAGTTTCTTAAACAAACTTCTTGTGCTGGGCGTTACTGACGCCCAAATAAGTCTTATCACGGAGATGGACGCTTCTGCCCATATTTCTGATGAGCATACCGCTAATGAGCCTATACCAGATGAGCATACTTCCTTTGAAGAGGTTCTGGACAAAACAGACGTCTCAAAAACGTCTTCTCGTCCTGACTAGCTTGTTCCTCTTGCTGCCTGCCTGGGCCTGGGCCGGTGAAGCCAATATGCCCACCCTTGCCCTGAGCCTTTCTGGCGGTCAGACCACACCGGAAAAGGTTTCTATCTTGTTGGAAATCCTGGCCTTGCTCACTGTTTTGAGCCTGGCACCGGGCATTGTTCTGACCATGACCTCTTTCACCCGCATTATTATTGTTTTTCATTTTTTGCGTCAGGCCATGGGAACCCAGCAGATGCCACCCAATCAGGTACTGGCCGGGCTGGCTATTTTTGTTACTGTGGCCATCATGGCCCCGGTGGGCACTGAAATTAACCAGCAGGCTTTGCAGCCGTATTTGAACGAGGAAATCGGGTATAAGGAAGCCCTGCTGAGGACAGAAAAGCCTTTACGCGCGTTTTTGTTCAAACATACGCGGGAAAAAGACCTCTCCATCTTTTATTCCATTGCCGGCGAAGAGCGTCCCAGAAACAGGGAAGAGGTAAAGACCCAACTGCTTATTCCTGCCTATATTATCAGCGAGCTTAAAACAGGGTTTCAGATTGGCTTTTTGATTTATGTGCCCTTTCTTATTCTGGACATGGTTGTAGCCAGCGTCCTCTTGTCTATGGGTATGATGATGCTGCCTCCGGTCATGGTTTCCCTGCCGTTTAAAATTTTACTCTTTGTGATGGTGGACGGCTGGAATCTGCTTTTAGGTTCCCTGGTCAACAGTTTTATGTAAGGAGAGGGTATGACACCAGAGTTTGTCATTGGTTTTGCCAGACAGGCCATTGAAGTAACCCTGTCTATTGCCATGCCCATGCTGGGTGTCGGTCTCGTTGTGGGGGTTTTTGTAAGCATTATTCAGGCAGCCACGCAGATTCAGGAGATGACCCTTACCTTTGTTCCCAAGATTTTAGCGGTGTTTATTGCGTTACTTATCGCCTTTCCGTGGATTATGGACAAAATGATGACCTATACACGGGATCTTTTTCTCAACTTCCCCCAATACATCAAATAACTTTTCCCACCTGCTCGTGTGTATCAGGATGCAGGCAGAACCCGCAGAAACTGGCCCATGATGATGGCTCCTGCCTGGGCTACATTCAGGGAATCAAACCTGCCTGCCTGCGGTATGGTTACAAGATGATCGCACCGCTTGAGTACGCCTGGACGGATGCCCTTTTCCTCATTGCCAAGCACCAGAACCGCTGGCCCGTAGAGCTTTGCCGTGAAGAGATTTTCTGCTTTTTCTCCAAACCCTGCTCCATAAACAATCATCCCCCTTTGCGAACATGTTTCCAACGCTCTTGCCAGATTGGTCACCTGAGCCAGAGGCGTTTTTTCCAAGGCTCCTGCCGAGGCTCTTGAGGCTGCCGGGCCTGGAAAGGCGGATCTATCTTTAGGCAAGATGATGCCCCCGCCTCCAAGAGCGTAGAGGGTTCTGCTGAGGGTGCCGAGATTACCGGGATCCTGAACCTGATCCAGAGCCAGAAGAAGGGGAAAGGGGCTGGTAAGGGTTTGGTTGATAAGTTCCTCCAGCGGACAGAAGCCACGGGTCAGGATACGGGCGATGACTCCCTGATGGTTGCCCTGAAAAATGTGGTGTAGCTTGTCGGCAGACAACCGCTTGTATTTGATACGGTTTTTCCGACAACTATCCATGATGGTGTGTAAATCCCGTCCTGGACGATGCAGCAGGTACACTGTTTCTATTTTTTCAGGAGCTGTCTGCAACAATTCCTGGACGGGTTTTCTTCCTATGACGAGATGGTTTGCTTCGTCCTTGTTCATAGAGTGTCCTTCAATATTTTTGAAAGGATTTGCTAGAGTGGGAGAACAACATGCCTGATTCTGCCGTTATGCCCCGTATCATGCGTGTTGCAATTACCACTACTTTAGGCTAGCGGTGCGCTTGTCCTTGGCCCTTATTTTTCGGGGTAAGACAGTGTTGTTTTAGAGACCGTTCAAAGAAGTTGAGCCGTTTTTTCTACGAGGTATTTGTGCGTAATTATTTTTTTCTATACGTTCTCTTCTTGTTCGTTTGTACAGCGTGCAGTCCTGCCCGGCAGGGGGTGAGCAGTGCTGCAGATACTGCTGTTGCACCAGAACAGACAGGTACGCTTCAGGGCCAGGAAGAAGAAGTGGACACCACAGCTCTTCCTGATGAAGAAGAAGCCGCTCTAGGAGAAGAGGTTGACGGCAGGGACACGCCTGCTGTGAATGCCACAGCTTCCTTGACACCAGAGGAAGCATCTGCCCTGAGCAGCGAAACAGACATCCATTTTGACCTTGACTTGAAGGATACCAAAGAGGTTCAGCGGTATTTTCAGTTCTTCACCCACGAGCGCAGAGACCTTTTTGCTCGTTGGCTCAAGCGGGCCGAGCCTTATTTGCCGTATCTTCGGGACGAATTCAAGAAGCAGGGACTTCCCCAGGATCTTATCTTTCTGCCTTTTGCCGAGAGCGGCTTTAACCCTTGGGCCTACTCATGGGCCGGAGCCGCCGGCATGTGGCAGTTTATGCCCTTTACTGGCCGCAAGTACGGCTTGCAGGTGGATTGGTGGCTGGATGAACGCCGTAATCCTTTTTTGGCCACCCAGGCAGCCATTGGGTATCTTAGCAAATTGCATGGTGATTTTAATGACTGGTATCTGGCCCTTGCGGCCTATAATGCCGGAGAAGGCAAAATCAGCCGTGCCCTGCGCAAGACCGGATATGATAATTTTTTTGATCTGGCCAAGACCCGCCGCTACCTCAAGCGTGAGACCCGCAACTATGTGCCCAAGTTTATTGCCATCTTAAAGATTGTTCGTAACCTTGAGGAATTGGGCTTTGAGCCTATTAACTGGGATGCGAAATTTCCTCATGAGCGTTTGACCGTCAAGGGTGGTACAGACCTTTTGGCCCTTGCCACGCATACAGGCCTTCCATGGAAAGAATTTCGTAAGCTCAATCCTGCCTTCCGCAGGCAGGTTTCCCCGCCTGGCAAGACCTGTGAAGTATATCTGCCCCTTACCAAAATTGTTTTGGCCAAAGAATATCTGGCATCACCTGACTCCAGACCCTATGCAGGATACAAGCACTACCGGGTACGAAAAGGTGATTCCTGGTGGCGAATATCAAGGCGTTCGGGCGTTCCCATCAAGGTTCTCAAACGAGTCAACGGTCGTCGCAAAAATCTGCTTCGCCCCGGCCAGCGGCTTATGATTCCCGGCAAGGGCGACAGGATTATCACCGCGTCGGCCCTTTCCAATGTCCAGGTGCTGGCTAAAAAACGGGCCAACTATACCGTGCGCAAGGGAGATACCATCTGGGAGCTTGCCAAACGTTTTGGCACGTCTTCCAGGACAATCCTTCGGGCCAATGGATTGCGAAGCGGCCGCCGCCTTCGTATTGGCCAGAAGTTATACATCCCTGATGCTTCTGGAGCTTCTACCCGTCTGGCACGAACCAATGCGGACAGAGAATTCCGGCAACTTGTCCGCTATCATGTCCGCAAGGGCGACAACCTCTGGGTTATTGCCCGTAAGTTTGGTGTAACAACCAGAGACCTCTACGCATGGAATAATCTCAACAAGCGTTCGGTCTTGCGGCCCGGAGACCGTATCAAGGTGTATATCAATCAGTGAGGAAATGAGGCGGTGCGGTCAGGATGAGAGAGATGGACAAAGGCCGGGAGCCAGCAGAAGCCGGGCAAAAGAGGCAGAAAGTCTTTGGCCTGTCCAGAGGTTGAATTGAGCGATGGCCTGGTGGATAAACATTTCAAGGCCGGAAATGCCAGCGATACCCTGCTCTCTGGCCTGAGCCAATAGCATCGTCCTTTGCGGGGTGTATATCAAATCATAGCAGCACGCATACCCTGCAAGGGAAAAGGGCCAGGGTGATGTTTGCTGCAACCGTCCCTTCATGCCAAGGGGTGTGGTGTTGACCAAGAGTTGGGCACTAACTTCAGACCTGTTTTCCCAAGGGATGAAGGTTGTGCCTTTTTTTTGCGCCAGTTTTTTGCCTGTTTCTTTATTCCGGCAGGAGACAAAGACTGTGGTTCCAAGCTCGCCAAGGCTGTGAAGAACAGCACGGGCTGCGCCGCCTGCCCCCAGAATCAAGGCGGTTTTGGGACGAAGACCGTGCTGGCGAAGAGGTGCCAGAAATCCAGCTACATCGGTATTGCCCCCCAAAAGGCTTCCGTCCTGCATCCTAATAACGGTGTTTACCGCACCCACGGCACGGGCCGTTTCTGTTAAAACATCCATAAAGGGCAGAATGGCTTGTTTGTGCGGGATGGTAACGCTTAGTCCATTCACGGGCTGGGAGCGGACGCGGACCATAAAATCGGTCAGTTCGTGCGGAGCAATGTCAAAGACGTTGTAGCTCTTGGCAAGACCCAGCGCGGTAAAGCCTCCATTATGAAGCATGGGGCTTAGGCTGTGGCTGGCAGGGTGGCCTAAAATACCGTAGGATTCCATACCTGTTTCCCTTGTATCCCTTGTACTTGTATCCTTGCTTGTCGTATCCCAATAAAAATGCCGATTCCTTGAGGGAATCGGCATTTTTTCTTGTATAAGGTTTTTTATAACGTCCCGTGTTCAAGGACGTGGGCTGCACCGGCTGCAATGGCCTCGCTGTTTTTGGGAATAAGGTGGGCGTAGTGAGGCGAGATAACATCTTCCAGACAGCCTTGCACCTGTTCCACAGTCAAAATGCCTGTTGCCCTGGCATAGGCTCCCGCAGCCACCATGTTTGCCATGCGGGTATTGCCCAGCTTATCGGCAATGTCGTTGCAGGGGACGCCATAGGCCTTCATCCTGCCCGTATCAGCCAGGGAAGCATCAACCAGAGAAGTGTTCATCACCATAATACCATCATCCTGCATCCGGGGCTGGAATTTATCCAGGGAAGGCCGGTTCATGATGATCAGGCTGATGGGACTTCGGATGATGGGAGAGCCAATGTCGTCGTCCGAGATGACCACGGCACAATTGGCGGTTCCGCCCCGCATTTCCGGGCCGTAAACAGGCATATAGGTAACATTAAGTCCTGCTTCCATGGCTGCATAGGCCAGAAGATTACCAATGAGCATAACGCCCTGTCCGCCAAATCCTGCAATGACTACGTCGTTATAGATGCTCATGAGTTTGCCCCTGTGTCTTTGAAGGTTCCCAGCGGAAAATGAGGTATCATTTCCTTGGCAATACGTTCGTTGGCCTGAATGGGATCCATCTTCCAGTTGGTGGGGCAGGATGCCAGAAACTCCACAAAGCCGAAGCCCCGTTTTTCTTCCTGACAGGCAAAGGCTTTGCGCAGGGCCTTTTTAGCGGCTTTAATATGCTTTACCGTATCCACGGCAACCCTTGCAGAATAGGCTGTTGCGCCCAGCCCGCCAATGATTTCTGCCATTTTGATAGGCAGACCTTCCTGCTCTTCGCAACGTCCTGAAGGGCAGGTGGTGGCCCGTTGTCCAAGCAGGGTGGTGGGAGCCATCTGGCCGCCGGTCATCCCGTAAACCGTATTGTTCACAAAGACCACAGAGACATTTTCCCCACGGTTGGCGCAATGCATGATTTCTGCCATGCCGATAGAGGCCAGGTCGCCGTCTCCCTGATAGGAGAAGACAAAATTGTCAGGTCTGGCCCGTTTGACACCTGTGGCAACGGCCGGAGCGCGGCCATGCGGGGCTTCTATGGTGTCCAGATTCAGGTAATTGTAGATAAACACCGAACAGCCAATGGAGCCAACACAGATGGTCTTGTCCACCACGCCCATATCAAGAAGGGTTTCCGCCACCAGTTTGTGTACAGAGCCGTGATGACATCCCGGACAATAATGTGTGTCCCTGTCGGCAACCACATCGGGACGTGTATATACGAGTCGTTCTTCCATAATTAACCCTCCACGGCCTTGAGAATAGGTTCTTCAAAATCATCAGGGGTCGGCAGATTGCCTGGCAGACAGCCGTAAAAATCTGAATCCGCTACAGTGCGGATAGCCAGACGGACGTCCTCCACCATCTGCCCCATGTTATGCTCAATGGTAAGAAATCTTTTTCCCTGAAGGGCTAAATCCTTGAGGGCCGCAGACGGGAAGGGAAAAACTGTAACGGGCCTAAAAAGGCCCACTTTTTTGCCCCTGGCCCTGAGCTTGCGGATGGAGGATTTAACAATCCTTCCGATTGACCCAAAGGCCACCACAACGAGCTTTGCATCTTCTATCATAAAGGACTCGTAGTCGATTTCCGCTTCCATGGCCTTGTATTTTTCCTGGAGCTTGATG
>PDWI01024797.1_pt1 | contig 19545 bp, 17 predicted proteins | sample 1430891 | NCBI WGS metagenome assembly PDWI01 (sample SAMN01162508, study PRJNA174530) | Oral metagenome, whole genome shotgun sequencing project. | biome: Marine environment; feature: Marine mammal; material: Swab sample of the gingival sulcus; isolation source: swab sample of gingival sulcus...
GCGGGGTCGGGGGTCACATCGCTCAGGTCCGGGGTGGGATCGAAACGGATGACCCAGTTGCGCAGGGTGTCCGCGTCGCTGACCACCATGTGGCCTTCCCTGTCGTTGGCCAAGCCCGCGGGCACGTGCACGAAGCGGGCGCTGGCCCCGCCGGAGCGGGTCAGAATGCCGAAGGGCACCGGGCCGCCGGTCGGATCGAAGGCGTAGCGGTGCACGACGGCGCTGTCCGGATCGGAGATGTACAAGAAGGTGTCCCCGCCGGGCGCCAGTTCGATGCCCCGGTCATTGGTGACCATGGCCGCGGCCGAAAGGACCTCCGGCAAGGGCGCGGATCCCAGGGGAGCCAGATCCGCCAGATTGTACCAGCTGAGGCCGGCGCCCGCCCGATCGAAGACGAAGACCACGCCCAGATCGGTGTCGCCGCACAGGGCCGTCGCGTCGCTGAAACCGGACACGGGAGGCACGTTTTCCAGGGCGTTGAGACCCTGATCCAGCTTGCTGAGGGTGGTGGTTTGCAGCAGGAAAACACCGCCCTGCAACACCTTCAGCCCCCGGGGCGCGTCCACCGCGAATCTGCCGGCGTCCACGTAGGCGGCCACCGAGAACAGGCCCCGGGCCTGAGGGAGGGCGATCTTTTCCCCGCAGCCGGCCAGGCCCAGCAACACCAGCAAGGGCGCCAGGGGAAGAATGCGGAACACGGTGTTCTTCATCGGGTCGACCTCCGGCGCCAGGCGTCATCGGGCTTGCGCTTGTGCAGCGGGGACAGGTTCACCGAAACATGGTGGATGGCCCCGAAGCTGCCGTTGTCGCTGTAGGCGTAATCCACCCGGATCAGGAACTGCTTGCGCTTCAGCTCCAGGCCGAAGCCGGCGGCGAAACCGCCTTCGTCCCGGCTGGTCTCGTAACCGGCGCGCAGAAAGAGCATGCGGCGCAGACCCAACTCCGTACCCACCCGGAAACTTTCGGAATAATCCGAGGGGTGGTTGAAGTCCGCGGTGGTCAGCAGCGTCAGCTTGCGGGCCAGACGCCAGGTGCGGGCCGCCCCGAAGGTGCCCACCGTGGGCGCGGGGAAGGCCTGGAATTCCTGGGCGGCCACGTAGCCGTCCGCACCGAAAACCCGATGCGCGTGTCGCCCAGACCAACGAAGTACAGGATCCCCAGATCCGCCAGCAGGGCCTTGGTCTGGAATTCGTCCAGGTTTTCCTGGTAGTACTTGACCGTCATCCCGATGGAGAACCGGTCGGTCATGGCCCGGGCCAGGGAAGCTCCCAGGTAGAACTGGTTGGCGTTGAAGTAGTCGCCGGTGCCTTCCTGGTGGAATTCGTCCGTGCGCAGGATGTCGCCCGACAGCAGCGTGCCCAGGGACAGGGCGTAACCGAAATTCTGGCGGCGATGGTGCCAGCCCAGGTACTCCAGGTCCATATCCGCGGTGTACTCGCTGTGGCTGGCGAAGTAGTTGGTCCGGCCGGGCGTGCGCATGATCCCCGCCGGATTCCAGAACGCGGCCGCGCCGTCCGTGGCGCAGGCCACATAGGCCTTGCCCAGGGCCACCGCCCGGGCGCCCACGGGGATACGCAGGAACTGGCCCGAAGCCGTGCCCACGTTGTCCCCGCCGTACAGCCGTAGCAGACTCGCCCGCGCCGGAGCCCCCACCAGCAGAAGCAGGCCGGTCACCAGCAAGACGTTTCGCAAGCTCCTTACCATGAGTAGCTCACCCCCCAGAGAATGCTGCGCGGGTTCTCGATGTAGCTGGGGTTGACGACACCCTTGACGTAGTCCTCGCTGTCGGTGGAGGCGAAGTAGGGCAGCTCCCAGGGATTGTCCGGCTCCGGATAGTCCCAGCGGTCCACCCAGGCGGGGTTCTCATCGCCCCGGGCGTAGCCGTTGCCGGTGTAGGCGTTGATCCGCCGGTAATTCTTGTGGTTGAACAGATTCCGCACTTCGAGAGAGAAGGTCAGCTTCTCTCCCTTGCGGAACTTCCAGTGCTTGCTGAAGCGGATGTTCACGGTGCTCTTGTAGGGGCCCAGGCCGCTGTTGACGGCACCCCGCTCGATCTCCTGATTGCCCAGGTAGGTGCGGGGGGTGTAGCGCTGCCCGGCCTCGAAACGGGCCAGCACGTTGACGCTCCAGTTGGCGGGCAGGCGCCGGCCGAAAAGATAGGGCCGGTCCTCGTCGAAGACGCTGAAGTCCAGATTGAAGCTGGCCGCCCAGGGCTTGTCCCAGATAAGCGGCGTGCGGGCCAAGCCGCCGATGCTGGCGGTCGGCGTGTAGGCGTCGTTGTAGACGGCCAGCAGGTAGGCCTCATCGGCGTCGCTGTTGGTGCCGGTGGTGCGCTGCAGCTCCAGGCTGCCCGAACCGCTCAGCCAGCGGGTGGTGCGCTTGGTCACCGTCAGTTCCACCCCCAGGCTGCGGGCCGAATCGCCGTTGAAGTAGCGCACCGGGCTGATGGTCACGTTGCCGGTGTCGTTGGGGTCAGGCGTGCTCTCGGCGCCGATGGTCACCGGCGCCAGGGCCACGCTCTTGGCATAGTCGTAGATGTCCCGGTTGAAGAAGGTCATCCCCAGGCTCCACAGGCCGCCGAACTCGTGCTGCAGGCCCGTCTCGTACTCGATGGTCACCTTCGGATCCAGGTTGGGGTTGCCCAGCAGCTGCACCTCGGTGGCGGTCTGGGCCTCCAGCTGGGGGTACACGTAGGCGAAGCGCGGCCACTGGTTGAAGTGCCCGTAGTTGAAGAAGAACTTGTCGCGCTCGGTCACCGGAAAGCTGAGGCCCAGGCGCGGCGACAGGCGGGCCTTCCAGTTGCGTCCCAGCAGACGGTAGGTGCCCTCATCGAACTCGGTTTTCATGTTCCCGGTGACGAAGAGGTAGTCGTCGGGATTCTCCATCACCGCTTCCACCTCGCGGCCGGGCGCCCACCAGTCGGCGCGGATGCCCGCGTTGATGATGAGCCCGGCGTACTCGATGGTGTCCTGGAAGAAGGCCGCCCCGGTGACAGGATGGGCCTGGAAGATGTCTTCCTTCACCCCCAGCTTGCCCGCCGGCGGGGCGCCCAGGTTGTTCTGCAGGTCGATGAGCTGCATCTCGGTGAAGCTCAACTCGAAGCCCGTCTTGAATTCGTTGCGGCCCAGCCCCATGAAGCTGTAGGCGCCCTTCAGGGTGTAGCTTTCGGTGTAGTGGTCGTGCCAGCGGTCGGCGCTGCCGGGCAGCTGGTTTTCGGGTGTGGAGGCGTAGGGGGCCGGCTGGCTGGGGTTCAAGGGATTCCAGCCGTAGGCCGGCTCGTAGGTGGTGAAGTCGTCGTTGCCGTTGACGTTGGCGTGCATGCGGTTAAAGTTGCGGCCCAGCGTCAGCTCGTACCAGGAGTTCTCGTTCAACACCTGCCGGTAATAAAGCTGGGACAGGATGTTCTCCGTGGTGAAGACCAGATACTTGTCCAGGTTGTCCATGTAGGGCCGGGCGTAGCCCTCGCCGGGCAGATTGAAGCCCTGGCTGATACCCACCTGCCGGCTGGTGTTGAAGTTCAGCTTGTGGTCCGGTGTGATGTGCCAGGTCCACTTGGCCAGCCCGTTCCAGTTGTTGTTCTGGCGGGGCGACCACACGTCGTCCTCGTACATGGGGCTGTGCAGACGATTCTGCCGGCTGTAGATGGGCAGGTAGCCGTCGCGGATATCCATGCTGCCGCTGGCCAGGAAGTACTGCTTGCCCGGCAGGTCCACGCCCAGCCGGCGCAGGGTGGTGCTCAGGGGATCGGGTCCGCTGAAGCTCAGCTTGAAGATGTCCACGTTCTGCGGCTCGGTGAAGGTGCTGAAGTCCTTGTAGCCCCGGTAGTCGTTCTTGGGGATGGGGCGCCAGCCGTAGTCGCGCTTGAGGGAGACGCGGCCCTCGAACCGGTCGCTGCCCTCCTTGGTGCTGACCTTCACCACCCCGCTGACGGCTTGGCCGTACTCGGCGTTGAAGCCGCCGGTCAGGACCTCGATCTCGTTGATGATGCTGGGATCGATCTGGTAGCCGTAGCCGCCGCCGGCCAGCGGGTCGCTGACGTTCATGCCGTCCACCACGAAGCTGGTGTCGTCGGTGCGGCCGCCGCGGATGTGGATGCTGTTGTCCTGGATGGTCACCCCCGGAGCCATGGCCACCATGTCCACCACCTGATCCAGGGGCATGGCCTCCATCTGCTTGCTGGTCAGGTAATGGGCGCTGCCCGTCTTTTCCACCTCGATGAGGGCGCGCTCGGCCGTGACCTCGAAAGGATCCAGCAGAATGGCGCGGGCGATGAGATGGAAGTCCAGATCCAGGATCTGGCCCGGAGCCAGGGTGACGGTCTGGCCGGCCAGATCGTAGCTGATGTAGGAGGCCTTGACGGTGTAGGTCCCGGCGGGCAGGCCGCGCAGGATGTAGAAACCGTCTGTCAGGGCCATGGTGCCGATGTTGGTGCCGCTGATGTAGACGTTGGTATAGGGCATGCTCTCGCCCGTTTCCTCGTCGAAGATACGGCCCTTGATGGTCACGGTGGTGTCCAGCGGATGGTCGGCGGCCGGCTCTCGATCGGCCGCAGCGGGACCGGACATTTGGCCGGCGGCATCGCCATACCAGCCCCCCAGAACCAGAAGAATCATGACGGCCAGGATACCGGAGAAACGCGTCATGGGAGCGTGACCCCCATTTCCTGCTCCAGAACCTGGGTCAGCACGTCCATCACCTGCGCGTGGTCGAAGTATTCCAACGAGACGCTGAAGGTCACCACGCCGGCCAGAGGATCGGTGTCCCGCGCGGGGCGGCGCACCCCCACCACCGGATCAAAGGGCGGGCGCACGCTGTAGCAGCGCATGCACTCTTCCATCCTGTAAAGCTCCTCGGTGCCCGTCAGCGGGATCATGCCCCGGCCGGCGCCGAAGTTGTTGTTGCCCGTCATGCCGGGCAGGTAGGAGCCGCCTCCCTGGGGCAAGGCCGCGTGACCGGAGAAGCCGTTGATCTGACCCTGGGGAGCGCTTTCCGCGGCGTTGATGCCCAGGATGTTGCCGATGAAAACGCTACCGAGACCATTGGCCCCGGCGGCGCAGACCCGAGGGCTGATCAGCAGCAACCGTCCCGGCGACTGCTCCCCTTGGGGCTGGACGTATTGCCAGAGGACTCCGTCGCGCACGGTCGCCGTCCGGGCCACATCACTGGCATCGCCGCTGCCGGAAACCCAGACCACCGCCTCGAACTTGCGCATGTTTTCCAGCAGAACGAAGGCGTGGTCGGGGAAGCCGTACACGAACCGGTACTCGTCCCAGTTCCGCTCACCGAAAAGACCATCCATGAAACCGTTGTAAAGTTCCAGCCCCAGGGTGCTGCCGTTTTCCTGCACCATGAGCACCGAGCTGCGCGGTTCGCGCACCTCCCAGCTGTATTGGAAGCGCGGGTCGCCGCCGGCCTCGTCCTGCACCGAGACGGTCAGGGTGCGCGCGCCCGGCTGGGCGTCGGCGATGAAGATCTCGAACTCGTGGCTGCCGTCGCCCTCGCCGAAGGGCATGGTCACCCAGCCCAGCTCCGGATCGGCGGCCGGATCGCCGATCTCGAACACGGTGTCCGGATCGCCACCGTCCACCAGGGTGTAACGGTAGTAGTCGTTCATGGTGTCCAGGCCGTCCAGATCGTAGGCCGTGAAGCGGAAGGTGTTGGGGCCCCAGTTCCAGTAGATGGTGTCCACCACCGCGACGCCGTCGTAGATGAGCTCCCGTTGCAGGTTGCGCAGGGGCTCGTAGTCGCTCTGGAAGGCGACCACGGGCGGGAAGTTGCGCATGGGCACATGCTGCACCACGGTGTCGCTCATGGCGCCCCGGTTGTCCCGGCAGGCGATCAGGAAGGTGGCGCTGGCCTCGCCGGTGGTGGGGTCCGGCACGAAGGTCATGGTCGTGTCCGTGACGGTGGTGGTGTCCCAGGGCGCGGGGTTGTCGCCGTCGGTGCGGATGGAGACGTGGAACTCGGTGACCCAGCCGTCGCGGTCGGTGCCGCTCCAGTGGAAGGTGCGCTGGAAGTAGCTGGTGTCGTTCACATGAAGCGGGCCACGGGCCGCGCGTTTTCCAGGCTCTGGGGGTCGAAGGGCTCGTTGGCCGAGCAACCGGCCAGCCACAGGGCGCCCCCCAGAAGCCCCGACCACACGCACAGCAGGACGGCCAGGATGGGTTTTCCGTACCGTTTTCTCATTTGATGATCACCAGCTTCCCGCGCTGCACCTCATCCGTGTCCAGATCGGTGACCGCGTAGATGTACAGGCCCGTGGCGGTGGCCCGCCCGTGATCGGTCAGGGTGTCCCAAGAGGCCATGCCCAGTTCCTGATCCTCGTGGTGGATGGTCCTGACCACCTCGCCCCCCAGGGTGAAGATCTGGATCTTGCAACGGGCCGGCAGCCGCGTGAACCAGATCTTGCGCCCTATCTCCAGTTCGCCCGCGCGCGCGTCGAACAGGCTGGCCGCGCGGTACGGGTTGGGGAAGACCCCCACGCCCTGACCGTGGCCGTCGCCGCTGGGGCTGGGGCCGGGATAGACCAGCCGGGAGTTCTCGTTGAAGCCGCTCTGGAATTCGGGCAGGCTCTCCAACTCGTTGGGGGCGCTGTAGCTGACCACGGAGTACCAGTAGGGGAAACCGTCCAGCAGGTCGGTATCCACGAACTGGCGCTTGCCCTCGGCATTCAACGGGGGCAGGCCGGTGTCGAAGCCGATGCCGTCGACGATGTCGAACTGCGCCACCATCTCCGCCAGCTGGTAAGGATCTTCCGAGATGTTCAGCCCCTGGTAGCGGAAAATGCGGTAGCCCTGGAAGTCTTCCTGGCCGGTGGCGTTGCTGATGTGGTGCTCCGGAGAGCGACGCGGGTCCTCCCCGCCCAGCACGTTGCCGTCGGCGTCCAGGCTGTCCCCGGGGGCCCAGCTGATGACCACCCCGTCCTCGGCGAAGCCGAATTCCAGGCGCGGGGAAGGGGGACCGGAGGGGATGCTGAAGCCGTCATCGAAGGCCACCTGGGCGATTTTGCTGTTGGCCAGCAGGCTCAGGGAATCGGCTCCGGCCACGACGGCGAAGGTGATGCCCAGGGTGTCGTTCGGCGCCAGGCGGGGGAAGGGCCCCGTGCTCAGCAGGCTGATCCAGTTGCTGGCGAAGCTGAAGTCGCCGTTCTCCGTCACCCCCACGTCGAACTGGCCGTTGCCCATGAGCTGGTACTTGCCGGGCAGCATCTCGTCGGGGTTCTCGTCGTCCTCGTATTCGTCGTCGTTGAGGGGCACGTGGCGAAAGCCCCACAGGTTGTAGGAGACGGGCCGCACCCCGGCCTCGGGCTGGGGTTCTTCCGAGGTGCCCAGCAGGCGGGTGCCGATCCAGCTGGTGGCCAGGCCGCCTTCGCCGTCGTCATCGTATTCGTAGGTCATCCAGATGTCGGGATCGTCGGGCACGGTGTGCTCCTCGGGCACCCAGCCCTGGGCACCGAAAGCGCCGTCGTAGTCGTCGTAGAAGTTCCAGCCGACGGGGGCCTGGGGATCGTAGGGATCGGTCTGCTCGGTGTTGCCCACGGTGTTGTCGAACCACATGCCCAGGTAGATGTCGCGCAGCTCTTCGTTGCTGATGTTGATGATGCGGTAGTCCAGAATGACGAAGTCGTCGGCGTAGGGGTTGGACCAGGCCAGAGCCCGCAGGTTGACCTTCAGGCCCAGGGGCACGTGGCCCCCGCCTTCGGGGTTGGCGTAGTCGTTGAAGTTGCACTCGATGTGCTGGGTGGCCAAGGCGTCCAGGCTGAAGTTGTCGAAGTTCTGGCTGTTGGAGATGATCCGCATGGCGTCTTCCTGGCACATGCCGATCAGGTCGAACTCGCGGGTCTCGTTGCCCTCGCCGATGCCGTTGGCGTCCTGGCTGCCGGTGCTGACGCGTTTCTGGCCGTCGGCCATGACCGCGCCCACCCACAGACCGCCGCTGTAGACGTGTTCCACGTTGCTGTGCAGGGGATACTCGCCCGAGGGGATACGGGTGTCGAAAGAGGTGCCCACGTAGCCCAGGTTGGTGACGTTCAGGCCGAGCAGCCCCACATTGGTGTACACGTCCAGGCGGGCGGGCGGCTGCTCGCAATCATCGTCGGCCGGTGCGGGCCCACCCGGGGCCAGGATCAGAACCAAAGCCCCAAGCAGACAGAGGAACGGATTTTTCAAGGGATCGGCTCCCATTCCGGTTCAAAGGTGCAAAACAGGCCGCGCAAGCGGCCTTGGCCCGGGTTGTTCATGCAAGGAGCGACGCGGTGGGCACGGCTCGACCACGTGACAATCCTTCATGAATAATCCGCACGCAACAAGAATATCCCATTGCAGACCATATTCAAGGCACTTGTTCAGGGCGACCGCGCTCCTGTCGGCTCCTGTGGGCGGCGCCGATCACCCCACCGGATGCTCCCGCCCGCAGCGCGGGCAGCGCAATTTCGGCAGCGGGAATCCGGGCGGCGTCTTGAGCGTCGCCCCGCAGGGGCATCCGATACGACCGTAGCCTTCCTGCTGATACATGTAGTCATCCACCGCGCGGGCCCGCTCCCGCGGCGGGACCCTGTCCCCCGTTTCGGCGCTGGCCGAACGGTGTCCCTGCCGCGCACCCGCCCCCGCCAGGGCCGATTTCGGCAACACGCCGCCGCCCCCGTGGACCCGGGCGTAGGCCCGCTCGTAATCCCCGAAACCGCTGCCGGCCATGCTGCGCAGGATGCGCACCCGCTCCTGGATGGGCGGGTGGGTGCTGGTGCCGTTGGCCGCCATCCTGCCGTCCCGCGCCAGGGGATTGATGATGTACATGGGGGCCGTCGCCTTGTTGGCCGAGGCCAGCTTGCCCGGCGCCCGGCTGATCTTCTCCAGGGCCGACGCCAGACCTTCGGGGTACCGGGTGAAGGAGGCGGCGGAGGCATCGGCCAGGTATTCCCGCTTGCGCGAAACGGCGAAGTAGATGAGCTGGGCGAAGATGGGCGCCAGGATCATCAGGGCGATGGCCACGATCATGATGATGGCGTTGCCGCCGCCCTCGCCGTCGCTGCGCCGCGAGCGCCGCCCGCCGCCGAACCACATGCTGCGCAACCCGATTTCAGAAAGCATGACGATGGCCCCGGCCAGCACCCCGGCGTACAGCATCAGCAGCACGTCGCGGTTGCGCACGTGGGCCAATTCGTGGGCGATGACCCCCTGCAGTTCGTCCCGGTTCAGCACCTTCAGCAGACCGCTGGTCACGGCCACGGCGGCGGTCTCGGTCTTGCGCCCGGTGGCGAAGGCGTTGGGCGCGGGGTCGTCGATGACGTACACGTCCGGCATCTTCGCCAGACCCGCGGCCAACGTCATCTCCTCCACCACGTTGTGCAGGACGGGCAGGTCCTCCTTGCCCACCTTGCGCGCGCCGGCCATCCCCAGGTAAATGCTGTCACCCTGGAAGTAGGCCACCAGGGTCATGATCAGCCAGATGACCAGGGCGAGGCCCAACCCCAGCCCCCCCTGCCCCCGGCCCAGAAAGGCTTCGCCACCGAAGTAGCCCACGGCCCCCAGCAGCAGAGCCATCAGGACAACCAGGAAAGCGCTCTTGCGCTTGTTCGCGGCGATCTGCTCCCACATGTCAGCTGAAATCCACCTTGGGGGCCTCGCGCTGGGCTTCGTCCGTGACCTCGAAGAACTTCTCTTCCTGGAAGTTGAACATGCCCGCGATGATGTTGCCGGGGAACATCTGCACCTTGTTGTTCAGGGCCATGACCTGCTCGTTGTAGAACTGGCGGGCGAAACTGATCTTGTTCTCGGTGCTGGTCAGCTCCTCCTGCAGGGCCAGGAAGTTGGTGCTGGCCTTCAGATCGGGATAGGCCTCGCTGACGGCGAACAGGCGGCCCAAGGCCCCGGTCAACCCGGCCTCGGCGGCCATACGCTCTTCCATGCCGCCGGCGCTTTGCACGGCGCTGCGGGCCCGGGTGACGGCCTCCAGCGTCTCCCGCTCGTGGTTCATGTAGCCCTTGACGGTCTCCATGAGGTTGGGAATCAGATCGAAGCGGCGCTTGAGCTGCACATCCACCTGGGCCCAGGCTTCCTTGACCCGGTTGCGCAGGCCCACCAGAGAGTTGTACACGCCCACGACCCAGCCCACGACCACGATGATCAGGCCCAGAATAACCAGCAATGGAATCAACATGTTTTCACCTTTCTAGTCCGGAACATTTCTAGTCCGGAAACATTTCGCAGAGGAAGTCGCGGATCTCGGGCTTCAGACGCCAGCCGCTCTCCTCCAGATCGCGCGTCAGTTCAGCCGTTTCCTGGTCATCGAACCAGAGGCCGCAACCGGCCGGGCAGGCATCGATCAGTACCCGCCGGCCCGGCCCGATATTCACCTTGTCCATGCGCTCGCGGCAGGTGGGGCACTTGCGGGAGGCCTCGTCGGTGGTGGCGGGCTCCAGGCCGATGGGCGCGGCATCCTCCAGCAGGAGGCGCAGCTCGTCGGCATCGAACCAGACACCCCGGCAGGCCGGGCACAGGTCCAGTTCGATGCGCTGATATTCCACCACGAACATCATCTCGCGGCAGGCCGGGCATTTCATGGCGGGCATCCCTTTCGCTTGTACGGTCGACGTGACAAATCCTCGCCCATCAACAGGAAAACCGCCGCCGCCCCCCGTCCCGGGGCAAGCCGCGTGGAAAGCGGCAATGCCCGCGAGGTACGCGGGACCGGGATCCATGCTGAAGAAGACCAGTCTGCTGCTGCGGGAGGCCGGCTTCACCGGGCCCGGCCTGCTGGTGGACGAGGCCCAGGCCCGACGCAACATCGCGACCATGGCCGCCAAGGCCCGGGCCGCCGGGGTCCGCTTCCGCCCCCACTTCAAAACCCATCAGAGCCCCGAGGTGGGCCGATGGTTCGCCGACGAAGGCGTCACCGCCATCACCGTCAGCAGCCTGGAGATGGCCCGGCACTTCGCCGACCACGGCTGGCGGGACATCACCCTGGCCCTGCTTGTCAACCCCCTGCAGTGGCCCGCGATCAAACGGTTGGCCCTTTCCCTGGACGCCCGGGGAGGACGCCTGGGCATCCTGCTGGACAGCCCGGCGGTGGCCCGCCAACTCCGCAAGGAATTCCCCTGCCCCCTGGATATCTGGCTGAAGGTGGACACCGGCTACGGCCGCACCGGCGTGGCCTGGGACGACCGGGACACCCTGCGCCGTCTCCTGGCCGCGTTGGAGCCTGCCGGTGATATCCGGGGGTTGTTGACCCACAGCGGCCACGCGTACGGAGCCGCAACAGCCGCCGGGCGGCGCCGGATCTGGCACCGGACACTGGAGCGCATGACAGCCGCGCGCGAGGTCTTGGTCCAGGGCGAAGATCGAGATCGGAAGCCGGTTCGGGATTTGGAGAGCTGTCGGGACTTGAAGATCTGTCAGAATTTGGAGATCTCCGTGGGCGACACCCCCTGCTGCGCCACCATGGAGCGCCTCGACGGGCCGGACGAGGTGCGGCCGGGCAATTTCGTCTTTTTCGACCTGATGCAGTGGCGCCAAGGGGTGTGCCGCGCCCGGGAACTGGCCTGCGGACTGGTTTGCCCGATCATCGGGATCTATCCCCGGTCGCACCGCTTGGTCATCCACGGAGGGGCCGTCCACCTGTCCCGTGAAAGCCTCGCTACCGGCAGCGGGGACCCGGTTTTCGGCTATGCGGGCCGGCTGGACGGCAACCGGCAGGTTCTGGAAGACGCCCCGGTGACGTCCCTCTCCCAGGAGCATGGCGTTCTCCAGATTGCCCCCCGGCTTTTCCCCGCGCTGACCGCCGATTTGGACGTGGGGGATCTGCTTCTCATCTGGCCGGTTCATTCCTGCCTATCCTGCAATTTGATGGCGGATTATAGAAGTCTGGCAGGTGCCCCCATCGCCAAATTCCCCTGACGAGACAAGAGGCCCGGCGGGCACAAAAAAAATGCTCCTTCATTGAACAGTCTCTCAAAATGTGGTATAATCTTTACTTCCTGAAAAAACGGACGCCGGACCCCTTTTTCCACATTTCATCGTCCGGACGATTCTCTCACCATCGCAAGGAGAACAAACGCAATGAAGCTCATGACCAGTATTCTCGTTATCGCCCTCTTCGCCACCGGCGCCATGGCGGAGACCGCCAACTTCGGTTGGGAAGACGGCTCCAGCACGGCCCTCGGCACCTACGGCAATGTGGGTGTCGTGGAGAACGTAAGCACCATGGCCAACTCCGGCACCTACAGCCTGCACATGACCGAAGACCCGCTCGACGGCACCCCCCAGGTCTTCGTGGCCTGGATCACCGACCTGATGGAAGGCGATGTCGTTAGCGCCAGCTTCTATTCCTACGACGACACCCCCGGCAGCGCTCCCAGCAGCCGTATCTGGGGCCACTACACCGAGAACGGTGACATCGCGGTCTACCAAGGTTCCGCCGGCGGCAACAACACCTACACCTCCGGCATCGGCTGGGAAGAGCAGACCCACAGCTGGACCGTGTCCGCCGGCAAGGAAGCCCTGTGCATCGAGTTCCGCATGTACAGCGCCGAGGGCCTGGTCGACTACTACGTGGATGACATCACCGTCACCGCCCCCGACCACGCCACCATCTACCTGCCCAACACGGAGCCCGTGAACACCTCCGCCAACAGCCTGGGCAGCGTCAAGGCCCTGTTCCGGTAATTCATCCGTTTCCCACAACGGTGGAAAGACCCGCGCCCTGCCGTTCTCGCGGCAGGGCGCATGGGCACCATTCACGAAAACCCTGGACTAATCGTCCACGTGGGCGGTGGCCCGACCGCTCCAGTAATAGATGGCCTCGGCGAATTGCTGCGCCGTGTAGGACGCGTACGTGCCGCCGGGTTTTTCCAGGAAGTTGCGGGCCATGGTCAACGGGTCCATGGGCTCGGTCTCATCCTGCCCCGCCAGCAGGCAGACCACCTCCCAGTCGTAATCGCCGCTGCACGCGCCCCCGTTCTCCTGTAACGTGGCTCGGGAGTACAGCACCACGGACGCAAAGCGGGGCGCCTCTCGCCGGCCTTCGGCCGTGACGCGGATGAAGGCGTCCTCCCCGGCCTGGCGGCAATCCAGATGGGCGTGCAGCACGGTGTTCTCGTCCACTTTGACGGTGTTGCCGACAAATCCCGCCGGCGGCACCGGGACCACAACGACCTGGCTCAGATCATGACGGCCGGCGCCGGGTTTGCGAGCGGCCCAGTTCTTGCGTACGAGGTCCAACAGCTGGGCGTGGCTGCCTTCGTACCAGGTGTGTTTGCCGTGCGGCCGGTGCCGCGCGGCGGCAAAATCGCTCCACCCCAGCTTGAGGGTGGCGGCATCATCATTTTTCAAGACGTTCCCCGTTTCCTGGTGTATTTTGCACCCGATGCGCACCGACGTCACACCGCGAACCAACTCGAGGAGATATAATGAACTACCCCGTCAACGACAAACAACTGATCCGTGACTGCGAGATCGGCGAAGGCACCAAGATCTGGAATTTCGTCAACATGTACGAATGCAAGATCGGCAAGGATTGCATGGTGGGCCACTTCGTGGAAATCCAGGAAGGCGTGACCATCGGCGACCGCACCCGGATCCAAAGCCACACCTTCATCTGCGACATGGTGTCCATCGGTGACGATGTCTTCGTGGGCCACGGCGTGATGTTCATCAACGACACCATGCCGCCCCAGCCCGAAAAGGAGAAGTGGCTGCCGACGATCATCTGTGACGGCGCCAGCCTGGGCAGCAACAGCACCATCCTGCCGGTGCGCGTGGGCAAGGACGCCGTGGTCGGCGCCGGCGCCACCGTGACCAAGGACGTGCCCGACGGGGCCATCGTGGCCGGCTGCCCGGCCCGGATCCTGCGTTACAAGGAAGGCTACGGACCGAAGAGCTGATGCCCCTCAGACCCATCCCGTCCCTGCTGGCGGCCGCCGTTGTTCTGGCGGCCGCTTTCCCTGGCGGCGCCGTGGATGGCGTCACCCATCGTAGGGCTATGGCCGCCAACACCCCCGCGGACTCTCTGCTGAACGGAGCCGAGGCCATGGTCGTCCGCAGCCAGGCCGCCCCTCCCCCCGCGGAAGCCGTCACCCGCGTGCCCGCGCCTCTGGTGGAGATGCGCGATGCCGGCACGCTGGCCGACCTGGGCGTGCTGCTGCCCTCGGTGCGGGTGACCGCCAACAGCCGCGGCGAAAGCGCCTTCAGCGTGCGCGGCGCCCCGGAGCGCCACAGCCAGGCCTTCCTGGACGGCATCCCCCTGAACCAGGCCTGGGATGAGCGCGTGGACCTGCAGTCCGTGCCCATCGTGGGCATCGGCCGACTGGTAGGAAGACGCGGCCTGCCCTCGCTGCTGGCCGGCCCGGGCACCCTGAGCGGCAGCGTGCGCATCCTGGCCCCGCGTCTGCCCATGGGGCGGGCGCGCACCCATCTGCGTCTGGCGGGTGGGCCCCGGGGCCTGTGGCGCGGCGGCCTGACGCATCAGCGCCGTAGCGGCCCCTGGAATCTGCTGGGTGCCTTCGGCGCCGCCCATCGTGACCATTGGCCTCTGCCCGCGGGAGAAGGAAGGCGCCGCAACAGCGACGCGGCCCACAGCAGCCTGCTGTTGCGCGGCAGCCGGGCGCTGGACGCCGGCGGCCGCCTGAATTTGCTGATCGTCGCCTGGCGGAGTTCCCGGGGCGTGCCCGCCGAAAGGCACCTGGGCCGGGATGCCCGTTTCTGGCGCTACCCCGTGCGCGGGCGCGCCTTGCTGGGCGGCTCGCTCTTCGTGCCGGGAGAGGCATGGGATGTGGCCGCCATGGTCGCCGGGGATCTGGCCGCGCAGGAAATCGATCCGCGCGGCCCCCACCGCTGGGGCACCCCCCGTCGGCCGGGCGACGATTACGCCAAAAACTGGGACCGCACCGGACACGCCATGGCCGGCCTGACCCGGCACCTGCCCGGAGACGCGCGCCTGACCCTGCAGGGCAACGCCCGCTACACCCGGCATCGGGAAATCCTGACCGAGGGCGGCCCCACCCTGGCCTACACCCAGTGGCTGACAGCCCTCGTCCTGGAAGGGGAAAAACACTGGGCCGCGGGTTGGGGCCTGCGCGCGGGGCTGGGTTACGACCAGGCCGCCACCCCCGAGGCGGGCGACAAGCCACGGGCCGCGAGCTTTGCCGCCGAAGCCTGGAATCTGCGTCTCAGCCGTCAGTTCCACCCCCAGGGCCGCGCCTACGCCACCATCAGCCGCCGCAGCCGCTTCCCCGGTCTGCGCGAACTGTACAGCGGCGCCCTCGGCCGCTTCGTGACCAACCCCGATCTGAAGCCGGAGCGACAAGACCTGTTGGAAGCGGGCCTGGAACTGGACCCCGGGCCCTGGCGTCTGACCGCCGCGGCGTTCCTGCAGAACCTGCACGACGGTATCGAGAAGGTGGCCCTGCCCGGCGCCGGGCGACCGTTCATGCGCGTGAACCGCACCCGCATCCGCGTGTCCGGGGTCGAGCTGAGCGGCACCTGGCGCGCCCGCCATGATCTGGCGTTCAGCGCCCAGCACACCATCCTGCAAGCCAAGCTGGAACAGGACGGCCGATTCACCCGCTGGGCCGAAGACCGCCCCCAATATCTGGGCCGCCTGGCCGTGGACTACCACCCCGACCTCGGGTTTGGCCTGCTGCTGGAGGCCGCCTTCACGGGCCCCCGCTGGAGCGCCGACGCCACCGATCCGCAAGACGGTCTGCGCCGCCTCCCCGCGGGTATCGTCTGGAATGGGCGTTTAAGATATTCGTGGATGGTTGGGCGACACGAGGTGGAGGCCCACCTGCGCGCGGACAACCTGCTGGATACCTGGGTGGATGATCAGGTGGGACTGCCCGGGCCCGGACGCCTCATTTCCGCCGGCGTGCGGGCCCGATTATAGATACGCCTGAATCATCCGCCGGCCATCAGACCCGCAGGAACTTGCTGGCGCTCACGTTGCAGATGGGGCAGTTCTTCGGCGGGGTGCCGAATTCGATATGTCCGCAGACGGGGCACAGGTAGAATTCGGTTTCCGTAAGGTCCTCGCCCCGCTCGGCCGCCTCCAGGGCCAAGGCGTACAGCTTGGCATGCACTTCCTCGGCCGCCACGGCGTACCCGAACATGCGCTTGGCCTTGTGGCCTTCCTTCCGCGCCTGCCCCAGCATGGGCGGCACCCACGCCGTCCAGGGATTTGAGGTGCCCGGCGGCGTGGATGCGCTCGGCCTGGGCGGTGGTGCGGAAGAGGCGGGCGATGTTGGGCTTGCCCTCTTTCTCCGCCGCCTCGGCAAAGCTGGTGTACTTCTGGAACGCCTGGCTTTCGCCGGCGAAGGCTTCCTTCAGATTCTCTTGCGTGCTGGCTAACCGACCAAACGGCTAACCGACCAAGCGGCACCCCATGGCGATACTCAGAAATTTGGATTCCTCATCATCGGCGCGGCTGGTCAGCACGCACGGCGCGCTGGTGCCCACCACGGCTGCGGCCAGGCGGGCGTTGGCCAACTGCGTGCCGCATTTGTAGAAGACGTTGCCGCTTTCGATGTTGGGGAACACCAGAATGTCGGCGGCGCCCTCGACCGGAGACTGCAATCCCTTGATCTTGCAGGCCTCCGGACTGATGGCCACGTCCAGAGCCAGCGGGCCGTCCACCACACAGCCCGTGATCTGCCCGGCCTCGTTACGGCGCTTCAGTTCCGCCGCGTCCTCGGTGGCCGGCATGCGCGGGCTGACCTTCTCCGTGGCCGCCAGAACGGCCACCTTGGGCGTCTCGATGCCGAAGCTGTGGGCTGCCTGCACGCAATAGTTCAGGATCTGCGCCTTGGTCTCCAGATCGGGCGCGGGGATGATGGCCACATCCGAGGCGAAGACCAGCTTGTCATGGCGCTTCATGTATTCGGGCAGTTCCATGACCGTGATGTGCGACAGCACGTTGCCCGGAGGCAGCAGCCCCTCTTCTTTGTTCAGGATCAGCTTCATGTAGCTGCTGGTGGGGATCAGACCTTTCATCAGCACATCGGCCTCGCCGGCGCGCACCATCCGCACCGCCTCGGCGCCCGCCTCCAGCACATCGGGAATATCCACCACCGTGAACAGGTCCGCGTCCAGACCGTACTCGCCGCAGAGGTCGCTGATCAGCTTGCCGTCGCCAACCAGGGTCACGTCGGCAATATCCTCGGCCGCGGCGCGGGCCGCCGCGGCGATGGTGTTGGGATCATGGCCGGCGGCCACGGCCACCCGGCGAGAAGGCTGATTCTTCAGTTCCTGAACCAGTTGATCAAGGTTCCTGATGGGGGCCATGAGACCTGTCCTTTCTAGCTGGGATCGTATGGGGGCCATGAGACCTGTCCTTTCTAGCTGGGATCGTAGTCACGGGGTTCTTCCTTGCCGTCCAGGACACGCAGAGCGCCCTTGACCAACGCGTACATCTCGTTCTCGCCCGGGTAGGCGGTCACGCCACAGCCCAGGCCCTTGACCGCCGCGGTGATGTCCGCCACGAAGCGCTCGCTGCGCGCCAGACCGCCCGTCAGCAGAACCTGGTCCACGGGCTCGCCGTCGAAGGCGGGCAACAAGCCGGTGATGCTCTTGGCGATCTGGTAGACCATCGCCTCGAAAACCCGCACGGCCTCGGGCTCTTCCGCGAGGACACGACGCTCCACCTCGCGGAAATCCCGCCGCGCCCCTTGTTCAGCTTCAGCATCTCGTCCTGGGTGTACTTGCCGCTGAAGCACAGGCGGATCAGATCGCCGGTGGGCTCGCTGCCGCTGCGTTGCGGGCTGAAGGGGCCTTCCCCATCCAGACCGTTGTTCACGTCGATGTACCGCCCCTTGGCGTGAGCGCCCACGGTGATGCCGCCACCCATATGGCAGACCACCAGGTTCAGGTACTCGTAGAAGGTCTCGTGCTCTTCCGCGTAGCGGTGGGCGGTGGCGATCTGGTTCAGGGCGTGGCTGATGACCCTGCGCCGGATGTCCTTCATGCCGGTGATCTTGACGCGTTCGGGAACCTCGTCCACCACAACGGGATCCACGATGAAAGCGGGTTTGGTGGTGCCCTCCACCATCTCCCGGGCGATGAGCGCGCCCAGGTTGGAGGCGTGGTCGCTGCCGGTGCCGCTCAGCAGGTCGTTCCTCATGCGATCGCTGACGCTGTAGGTGCCGTGCTCGATGGGCTGCAGCAGACCGCCGCGTCCGCTGACGGCATCCAGATCCTTGGGGCTGATGCCGTGATCGGCCAGCGCCTCCAGGATGATGTCCTTGCGCATCTCGTACTGTTCGACAATGCGGCGGCCCTCGTAGGGCGCCAGGCTTTCGGCGCTGTGCTGGATCTCCTTGCTGAACCGTTCCTGGTCACCCTCGTAGACGGCGATCTTGGTGGACGTGCTGCCCGGGTTGATGGCCAGCACCCGATGGCGCGGGAAGAAGGTGTCCTTGGGCGTGCGGCTCCACCGGCCGAAGCGGTGCATGCGCAGCACGCTGGCCTTGACCGCCAGCATGGCGTCATCCGCGGTGCAGTCCATGGGCAGGTCCACGCCCTGGAACCCCACGCCGAACATGACGCTGAATTTCTTGGCGTCGGGATACCGCGTGGCGTAGAGGTGGAACAGCAGGTTGCCCGTGTCCAGGTTCGGGGCGATGATCACGTTGGTGCCGCCCACGAAATCGCGGTCCTGGCCGCGGCGGTACAGGTAGGCGCTGCGACGGCTGAGGGCCACGCTGATCTTGACCTCGCCCTCGATCTGGATGCTCTCGTAGCGCCGACCGTGCTGGACGCGTTCGGCCAACACCTCGGGTATCAGTTCGCAGGCCTTGCGCACGCGCTCGGGGCTGGGCCCCTCGTCCGAGCCGCGGTTGGAGTAGCTGACCATGGTGCCGTTGATCACCGGCAGCACATCCTCCGGGATAAGATCCCGCGCCACCGCGCAGGTCCCCACCGCCACGTTGGCCAGGACTTCCGGGTTCATGGTGCCGTTGGCGCCCACGTCGCCCACAACCAGGATGTTGTGGGGGAAGATACCTTCCGGATGGCTGTCCGGCAGGATGAACACGCCCGCCTCGGAGAGGATTTCCTGCTTGGCCAGCAGCCGGATCATGGGCCGGAAATAATCGCGCGGCTCATGGGCGATGCCGCCGACCACCATATCCGCGTGCCCCTGCCTGACGGCCATGATGCCGAAACGGATGGGATCGCTGGCCAGCTGCCGCGCCTCATCCATGCTCTTGGCCCGGCTGATGTGCGTGGGCAATTCGGTGAAGGCCCGGGCGAACTCGTCCAGCAGGTCGGTGCGCTTGGCCGGATCGCAGAAATGGCCGGCGGCAAGGGTGAACTCGATGCGGGAGGGATCCACATGGCCCAGTTCCCGCTGAACCACATCCTTGACGGCTTCTTCGCCGGCCAGAAAAACCGGCCGCACGAAGCGGGGCAGGTGGCAGGCCGCCTCGATGATGCGCGCGTCCGTGGCCTCGGCGAAGATCACGGCCGGCTTGTTCTTCATCAACTCCAGGATCTGTCTGTCCAGTGACGCATCGATATCGTACATTGTTCCCTCCCGGACTGATCCGGATAAACAGGCCAT
>PDWI01004194.1_pt1 | contig 19544 bp, 33 predicted proteins | sample 1430891 | NCBI WGS metagenome assembly PDWI01 (sample SAMN01162508, study PRJNA174530) | Oral metagenome, whole genome shotgun sequencing project. | biome: Marine environment; feature: Marine mammal; material: Swab sample of the gingival sulcus; isolation source: swab sample of gingival sulcus...
TCGCGGTACAGGCGCTCAATATTCGTCGAATCGGGTATCTCGTGCAGCAGGCCCAGCAGGTCGACAGAGGCATCGAGCATGACCCGGTGTTGCCGTATGCGCGACTCGCCATCGGATATGCGCACCGGTACCGTGGCCTCGTCCGTAACGCTATCCCTATGCCAGGCCACGCTTTCTATCCCTCCGTTGGTATGCAGCTTGTAGCGCGCCAAATCCCCCGACAGGTTGACGAAGAAGCGCCCCTTGGCGAAGGAAATGAAGGCCCGCGCCATATCCTGCCGAACGCGCTGGTTGATGTAGTCGGTCTTATCCTCCGCGTGCCGAAAGGCGATGCCCATGTTGAGCGAGGGCAGAATGTTGTGCGTCAGCAGCACGTCGCCCAGCAGTACGCCCCGCGAGCTATGCCCCCCGCTGATGGCGCTGAAGCGTGCATAGGGCCCCAGGGTGCTATACATCTCCATTCCCGGGCCGAGCAGCGCGGGCGATGCGCCCCCCAGCGGGAGATCCTTGTCCATCTCGGGACGGGCGAAGAAGTCGTCCGATTCGTAAGGGCCGTACACCAGCCCCAGGGAGTTCTTCGTGGCCATGTGCGGCCTCGGGGTGCTGAAGAAATGCACGTTGGAGAATGAGCTATCCAGCGGCTGCGCCTGGTAGCGCCAGCTCTCGGTATTCAGCACCCACCTGTGCGTCCGCAGGATGGTATCCAGCTGGTGTACATGCCCAAACACGCCGGGGTCATACACCATGGTCGAATCCTTCTCCACCTTCCCGTGCGGGCGGCTGTTCGCGCTCATGCTGTCCCGCATCTGTACCGAATCAAGCTCAGGCTGTCCTTCACGCCTCCCGGCAGGCCCTTCGCGGAGTATGCGCGCGGTATCCGGGCGCAAGGAGGCTTCCGGGGCGAAGGTCGTGTCCACCAAGCCCAGCTCTTGCGGTGATTTCTGGGGGGCGGTGTCTACCTCGGGTTGCCTAGCTTCACCGGCGCTCCTCGCTTGCGCCCGGGCTGTCGGCCCTGCCACCGGCCAAAAGGTCAGCCAAGCCATGAGTAGCCCCACGGCCATCCCCCAACGGGAAGAACGAAATGTACGTTTCATCGCCGCAAAATTAGCAACTTATTCTGATTACTCGGTTTGCTGGTCCGCAAGCCTTGCCTTTTGATCCTTTAGTACCGGAGCTATTCCCTCCCTTCCCCGCTGTACTCATGGTGTTCCGTGGGGCAACCTCGTGCTGATTGTGCGCTTGATTTTGCGCCTAAAAAATGCTGTTAGCCCTTACTGTAGGCATGAACAGCGAGGGCTAGCCCGTAAAGCCCAGGAAGGGGAATATGCGCTCGGTGATGTAGTCCGAAAGGTAGTAGTTCCCGCCCCCGGTGATTTCGTTCTCCCTGAGCTTAAGTTCTTTTGCCACCCTTTGTATCAGCGAATCATCCTCTGTTTCCAGCGTGTCGTAGAGCAGTACGCATAGTGCGCTTAGTAGAATCATGCGCTTCTCCGGGAGTACGGTCTCATGGTCTAGGACTTCTACTATAGCCTCCAGGTAATCAGCATCGGCCAGGATGATTTCCTCATCCTGCTGGATAAAATAGTAGTCCTCCCGCAGCCCCCACTCGAGTAGTAGGGGCAGGTCGATTCGTACCATTTCCATTGAGGCCGAGGTGAAGTCCACCGCCCCGCACTTTGGGCAGGCACGTCCCAGTAGCTCGCCCTGTAGGTTCTCAAAGGCGGCTACTCGTCGGCTTACGATTCTGCAGTTGGTGTGCCCGCATCTGCAGGTCTTTAGGTGTCGGTATCCCATTTCTTACTTCTCCTCTTACCCTGCTGATGCCCCGGTATTGTACCTGTTGCCGTCAGCTTGCTTGGGCTTCTGTGGCTGGCGCTCCTTCCCCTGTCGTGGCGTGAGACGAAGGCATAGCTACTCGCCCAGCGCGATTTGCCGGCTACGTCTACCGTATAGTATAGGTGCAAGTCCTGCCCCTTAGCCCATTTCGGCAGGGTAAGCTTCAGGGGGCTGGGGCTTGGGCTTGCAGGGTAGCGAATGTGCAAGGTTGCGTTGGTCTTTGGGCAGTGGATGGCCATCCGTAGCCCTCTTGTGTCCTCCGGAAGCCCCTTGGGGAAGTGTAGCCTTAGCTCCCTGCCGCTCCGCTTTACGTCTATGGGGTGGCCATCCAGGCTATTACCCTCGGCCAGCTGGACGCTAGGGTAGTCGATGGTCCAGCCATCTGCCCCCCTACGCATCCCGTGGCGGAGTAGGGCGCTGAGGCCCGCGTGGTAGGCCCCGACCCTCCGGCTTGCCCGCCCGGGGTGGGAGGTTTCGTAGCCCATGAAGCCCCGGGCCACCATGGCTTGCATCTGCCGGAGGAAGCTCGATGCCACGCCGAGCTTATGCCGGTTGGACTGCTGCTTCTCCGTGCGGGGGTTGCTAATCTTTTCGGCCCTTGAGCGGAAGCGCATCTGCCCATTGTCTACGTACATCACGGGCTCGTGCTTGGGCCACCAGCAAGGGCGGACGGGCGTTATCTTGGCCATGGCGAAATCTCCTGTATTAGGTGGTTCTACTTGAGATGCTTCGTATGCAAATATAGCAAATTGTAGCCCGGAATCCAAATGTTCCGTTTGAAGCGCCTACATATCAGCGAAATACCGTACTCCTACCTGCGCTATTCGCCCGATACAGCACCCGTCCCCTGCCTAGGCCTCCCCTCCGAATTCCTCCCGAGAAATTCGGAGGGGAGGCCTAGGCGCATAGGGGCTGTTTGGGCACTTTTAGCCCTTTTACTCCCCTCCTGAGGGGCGCTTTTTCCGCGCGATTCGCGATTTATAATGCGTTCAAATAAGTATTTTATACATAGTGTACTGTATTTCAGCGATTTACATCCTTTTACTCTGCCTCGCCCCAAAGCTCGCCCAGCTATGGGCTTTGTATCGGGTCGAAAAAAGCCTACCTTTGCGTCCTGTTTTATGCAGAGTAGTATTCATAGGAAAAGGATAATAGTAGTATGCCGACAATTCAGCAGCTGGTAAGGAAAGGTAGAGCTGTGATGGAGGAAACAAGCAAGGCGCCTGCGCTCGATGCTTGTCCGCAGCGACGAGGGGTATGTGTGCGCGTGTACACCACTACGCCCAAGAAACCTAATTCGGCTATGCGTAAGGTTGCCCGTGTGCGTCTGACCAACGGTAAGGAGGTCAACGCGTACATTCCGGGCGAGGGCCACAATCTGCAGGAGCACTCCATAGTGCTCATCCGTGGCGGTAGGGTGAAGGACCTGCCGGGCGTTCGCTACCACTTGGTGCGCGGTACGCTTGATGCCTCGGGCGTGGATGGCCGCCATCAGCGCAGGTCGAAGTATGGCACGAAGCGGCCGAAGAAGTAGTTTCTAACGTTAGATACCAGAGAGAGCGATGAGAAAGACAAAGCCAAAGAGGAGGATACTCCTGCCGGATCCGCGCTTCCACGACGTTGAGGTGACGCGCTTCGTGAACAACCTCATGTACGATGGGAAGAAGAGCGTGGCCTTCGGGATCTTCTACGACGCCATGGATCTCGTGGCGCAGCGCCTCAAGGATGAGGAGAAGTCCCCGCTAGAGGTGTGGCGGCAGGCCCTCATCAATGTAACCCCTCAGGTTGAGGTGAAGAGCCGCCGGGTGGGTGGTTCGAACCTGCAGGTACCCACCGAGGTGCGCCCCGAGCGTAAGGTGAGCATCGCGATGAAGAACCTGATTGCCTACGCGCGGAAGCGTTCGGGCCGGGGGATGAGCGACAAGCTCGCGAGCGAGATAATCGCAGCCTACAACCAGGAGGGGGGCGCGTATCGCCGGAAAGAGGATATTCACAAGATGGCGGAGGCGAACAAGGCCTTTGCGCATTTCCGCTTCTAGCCCCAGGGGCTCACTAGCGAATACGAGAGGGAAAGAGAATGAGTAGGGATTTGACATTGACCCGCAACGTCGGGATTATGGCCCACATCGATGCGGGCAAGACGACTACGACGGAGCGTATTCTGTTCTTCACGGGTAAGACCCATAAGATCGGCGAGACGCACGAGGGGGCGGCCACGATGGACTGGATGGAGCAGGAGCAGGAGCGTGGTATTACCATCACCTCCGCCGCCACCACGGCCTTCTGGGGCTACGAGGGGAAGAAGTACCAGGTGAACATCATCGACACCCCGGGCCACGTGGATTTCACCGTAGAGGTGGAGCGTTCGCTGCGTGTGCTTGATGGTGCGGTTGCGCTGATGTGCGCTGTTGGCGGCGTGCAGCCCCAGAGCGAGACGGTGTGGCGTCAGGCTGATAAGTACGGCGTGCCGAAGCTGGTGTTCGTGAACAAGATGGACCGTATCGGTGCGGACTTCTTCCGCGTGGTGGAGCAGGTGCAGACGCGCCTGGGTTCCCGCCCGGTGCCGATCCAGTACCCCATAGGCCGTGAGGGCGCCTACCGTGGCGTGGTGGACCTCATGTCCATGAAGGCCTTCGTTTGGGAGGGGGACGACAAGAAGATCACGGAGATGAAGGAGGTGGAGATTCCCGCCGAGATTCGCTCCGAGGCCGAGGCGTGGCGCGAGAAGATGGTGGAGTCCATCGCTGAGTACAATGACAGCCTGCTGGAGCGCTTCTTTGATGATCCCGATTCCATCACGGTTGCGGAGCTGCAGGAGACCCTGCGTAAGGCAACCATTGGCATGTCTGTAGTGCCGATACTCTGCGGTGCGGCAGGCCGTTCAATCGGTGTGCAGCCGCTGCTCGATGCGATGGTGGCCTACCTGCCCAGCCCGATAGATATCGGTGGTGTGGACGGTACGGATATCCGCGACGAGAGCGTTGAGATGCACCGCGATCCGAAGAGCGAGGAGCCGCTGGCCGCGCTGGCGTTCAAGATCGTGCGTGACCCCTTCGTGGGGCGTTTGGCCTTCGTCCGGGTGTACTCCGGCCAGCTGGATAGCGGCTCGTACATCCTGAATGCCCGTACGGGTAAGAAGGAGCGTATCAGCCGCCTGTTCCAGATGCACTCCAATAGCCGCGAGCAGATAGAGGTGTGCGAGACCGGTGATATCTGCGCAGCGGTTGGCTTCAAGGATCTGCGTACGGGCGATACGCTCTGCGATCCGGACAACCCGATTTCGCTGTCGCCGATGACCTTCCCCGAGCCGGTGATCAAGCTGGCTGTGGAGCCGAAGACGCAGAAGGATATGGATAAGCTTGGCGAGGCGCTGGTGTCGCTGGCCGAGGAGGACCCGACCTTCCGTGTGAATACGGATGAGGAGACGGGTCAGACGGTGATTGCTGGTATGGGTGAGCTGCACCTGGACATCATCGTAGACCGCCTTCGCCGTGAGTTCGGCCTGGAGCTGACGCAGGGTGCGCCGCAGGTGTCCTACCGGGAGGCTGTTCGCAAGGTGGTTTCGCACGAGTCCCGCTACAAGAAGCAGACGGGTGGTCGTGGTAAGTTTGCGCACATTGTCTTTGAGCTCGGCCCGGCCGATGAGGGCGTTGAGGGCTTGCAGTTCGTTGACGAGGTGAAGGGTGGTAACATCCCGAAGGAGTTCATCCCGTCGGTGCAGAAGGGCTTCGAGGCGGCGATGGCCAACGGCCCGCTGGCAGGCTACGCGATGCCGAGCCTGAAGGTTGTGCTGACGGATGGTTCGTTCCACGCTGTGGACTCCGACCAGCTGTCCTTTGAGGTGGTTGCCCGCCAGGGCTTCCGTGAGGCTTGCGCCAAGGCCGACCCGGTGCTGATGGAACCCATCATGAAGCTCGAGGTGGAGACGCCCGAGGAGTACATGGGGGATGTGATTGGCGACCTGAACCGCCGTCGTGGTCAGGTGAATGGTATGGAGGATGTACACGGTATTCGCGTGGTTACCGCGATGGTGCCGCTGGCCGAGCAGTTCGGCTACGTGACCGTGCTGCGTTCGCTCTCTTCGGGGCGCGCTAGCAGCAGCATGGTCTTCTCGCACTACGAGGAACTACCGGCCGGTATACAGAAGGAGATAGTAGAGAAATCTCGCGCAGGGAGCGACGAGAAATAACAGTTAAGAGTCCATGAGTCAGAAGATTAGGATCAAGCTTAAATCGTACGACCACAACCTGGTGGATAAATCGGCAGAGAAGATCGTGAAGACGGTCAAGCTGACAGGCGCTGTGGTTAGCGGTCCGATACCGTTGCCGATGGAAACTCGGATATTTACGGTGAATCGGTCAACATTTGTAAACAAGAAGTCGCGTGAGCAGTTCCGTCTCGATATGTACAAGCGCCTGCTGGATATCTACAGCTCGACGCCGAAGACTATCGATGCGCTGATGAAGCTAGAGCTTCCCAGCGGTGTGGATGTTCAAATCAAGGTCTGATCACGTAGAGACAGGAGTAAAAGTCATGGCAGGAATTATAGGACGTAAGGTCGGCATGACCTCGGTTTTCGATGCGGAGGGGCGTAACATCCCCTGCACGGTGATCGAGGCTGGGCCGTGCGTGGTTACGCAGGTTCGCACCGTGGAGAAGGATGGGTATTCGGCGCTGCAGCTGGCCTTCGACGAGAAGAAGGAGAAGCGTACGACCAAGCCGATGCAGGGGCACTTCGCTAAGGCGAACACTACGCCCAAGCGCTTCTTGGCGGAGTTCAAGGAGTGGGAGAAGGAGTACGCGCTGGGCGACGTACTCGAGCTTTCGGATGTGATTTCGGAGGATGTACAGTGGGTAGATATCGTGGGGGTATCGAAGGGTAAGGGCTTCCAGGGCGTTGTTCGCCGCCACGGTTTCGGTGGTGTGGGCCAGTCGACCCACGGTCAGCACAACCGCCAGCGTGCTCCAGGTTCGCTGGGTGGGTCTTCGTACCCGAGCCGCGTATTCCCGGGCTTGCGTATGGCGGGCCGCATGGGTGGCCAGAAGGTTACGGTTTCGAACCTGAAGGTGCTGCGTGTTATCCCCGAGTCGAATCTGCTCTTGGTGAAGGGGTCTATCCCCGGCGCTAAGGGTTCGTATCTCATCATTAAAAAGTAGGACTAGGCATGGAATTGAAAGTTTTGAGCCAAAGCGGCTCGGAGACGGGGCGAGTTGTAGCGTTGCCTGACTCTATTTTTGGTGTGGAGCCGAATGACCACGTGATCTACCTGGACGTGAAGCAGTTCTTGGCCAACCGTCGCCACGGTACGCACAAGACCAAGGAGCGTAGCGAGATGTCGGGTAGTACCCGCAAGCTGGTTCGCCAGAAGGGTACGGGTGGCGCGCGTAAGGGTGATATCAACTCGCCGATTCTGCGCGGTGGTGCTCGGGTTTTCGGCCCGCAGCCCCGTAGCTACCGCTTCAAGCTGAACAAGAAGGTGAAGGATCTGGCCCGTCGTAGCGCATTGACCTACAAGGCCTTGAGCGAGAACATCGTGGTGGTTGAGGATTTCGATTTTGAGGTTCCGAAGACCAAGGCGATGCTGGCGATCTGCAAGAGCCTTAATATAGACACGAAAAAGGCTCTCTTTGTATTGCCGGGTGAGAATAAAAACGTATATTTGTCGGCTAGAAACGTGAAGAGGCTTCATGTGCTGCCTGCGCAACAACTGAACACTTACAGTGTGGTTGATGCACAGGTTTTGGTGTTGACAGAGAGTGCGGTCTCGGCGTTGGGTAGCTTGTTTGAAGAGAAATAACCGCATAGCGTAATGAGTAGGATAAGTCGGATATTAGTACGCCCGCTGGTGACTGAGAAGATGAACCGTCTGGAGGGGCGTCCGCCCAAGAAGGGCAAGGTTCAGCTGAACCAGTATGGGTTTATAGTAGACCGCAGTGCGAACCGGATAGAGATTCGCCGTGCGGTGGAGGAGTATTATGGTGTTACCGTTGTACGGGTTAACACGATGAACTATATGGGTAAGCGCCGTACTCGCTACACGAAGACGGGTCTGCTTTCCGGTCGTACGAAGGCCTTCAAGAAAGCGATAGTGACGCTCAAGGAGGGGGATAGTATTGACTTCTATAGCAATATCTAGGAAGAGATGGCAGTAAGGAAAATGAAGCCAGTTACACCTGGCCAGCGTCATAAGGTGATCAGCACCTTCGATGAGATAACCACTTCGAAGCCTGAGAAGAGCCTACTTGCGCCCCTCAAGAAGAGCGGGGGGCGAAACAACTCCGGTAAGATGACCGTCCGCAACATCGGTGGTGGGCACAAGCGTCGTTACCGTATTATCGATTTTGACCGCGAGCGTGAGGGGCAGGTGGCAACGGTGAAGACCATTGAGTACGATCCGAACCGCTCTGCCCGTATTGCGCTTGTTTGCTACCGCGACGGCGAGAAGCGCTACATCGTGGCGCCGCACGGCATCAAGGTGGGCCAGGAGATTGTGTCTGGTCGTGGTGCTGAGCCGGAGGTGGGCAATACGCTCTACCTGGCTGATATCCCGCTGGGTACGGTTGTGCACAACGTGGAGCTGCATCCTGGCCGTGGCGCGGTCATCGCGCGTAGCGCTGGTACTAGCGCCGTGCTGCTTTCCCGCGAGGGCAAGTATGCGCAGCTGCGTCTGCCTAGCGGCGAGGTGCGCATGGTGCTGCTGACCTGCAAGGCGACCATCGGCGAGGTGTCGAATAAGGACCACGCGTTGCAGAAGTCGGGTAAGGCGGGCCGTAGCCGCTGGCTGGGGCGCCGTCCTCGGGTTCGTGGTGTGGCGATGAACCCTGTAGATCACCCGATGGGTGGTGGTGAGGGTAAGTCCTCGGGTGGGCATCCCCGCTCGCGTAAGGGCTTGCTGGCTAAGGGTTACAAGACGCGTAAGCGTAAGAACCCGTCGAGTAAGTTCATTGTGGAGAGGCGCAAACGTAAATAGGCGTTAGGAAAGGAATAGAATATGAGTAGATCACTTAAGAAGGGTCCCTTTATCGCCTATAAGCTGGAGCGTCGGATCCTCGAGATGAATTCGGGTGCGAAGAAGAAGGCAGTGCTGAAGACGTGGTCGCGTGCTTCGATGATTTCGCCTGACTTCGTGGGGCACACGATAGCGGTTCATAATGGTAACAAGTTCATCCCGGTGTACATTACGGAGAACATGGTGGGGCATAAGCTCGGTGAGTTTGCCCCGACGCGTACCTTCCGTGGCCACTCGGGCAACCGTAAGTAGTCATCCGCGTAAATAGGAGCAATTGATATGGGAAAAAGGAAAGCGATAAGCGCGGCGGCTCGTAAGGAGGCCAAGATGGCGCGCTCTGAGGCGATTTTGCGGCACTGCCCGCTGTCGCCCCGCAAGGTTCGCCTGGTGGCCGATATGGTTCGCCGAGTGGAGGTCAGCCGCGCACTGAGCATGCTGCGTTACGATAGCCATGGCGGTGCGCCCTACGTGGAGAAGGTGCTGCTGAGCGCTGTGAACAACTGGGAGCAGAAGCATCCTGGCGTTTCGCCGGAGGATGTGGTGCTCGAGGTGAAGACGATAATGGTGGATGAGGGGCGTACGCTCAAGCGTATTCGTCCGCGCGCCCAGGGCCGTGCGAACCGGATCTTGAAGCGTTCTTGCCACATTTATGTTGAGGTTGCCGAGCGTGCGGCAGCGGAGGCGAAGGATGCGCCGGCTGCTGCTGAGGCCAAGGAAAAAGTAACGGAGTAGTCGAGTATGGGACAGAAAGTAAATCCGATAAGCAACCGTCTGGGCATCATCCGGGGTTGGGATTCGAATTGGTTCGGGGGGAATGATTACTCCCAAAAGCTGGTTGAGGACGATAAGATTCGTCGCTATCTGAAGGTGCGTCTGGCGCGTGCAGGCGTTTCGCGCGTGGTGATAGAGCGTACGCTCAAGCTGCTGACCGTGACCATCTACACGTCTCGTCCTGGCACGATTATCGGTCGTGGTGGGCAGGAGGTGGACACGCTCCGTGGTGAGCTGTGCCGCCTGACGGAGAAGGATGTGCAGATAAACATCTTCGAGGTGAAGCGCCCGGAGCTGGATGCGCAGCTGGTGGCAGAGAACGTGGCCCGTTCGCTGGAGGGGCGTGCATCTTTCCGCCGTGCGCTGAAGATGGCCATCGGTTCAACGATGCGTATGGGGGCTGAGGGGATTAAGATCCAGGTGGCTGGTAGGCTTGGTGGGGCTGAGATGGCTCGTACCGAGACGATGAAGGAGGGGCGTATCCCCTTGCATACCTTCCGTGCGGATATCGACTATGCGCTCTGCGAGGCGCTGACGAAGGTTGGTATCATCGGTGTGAAGGTATGGATATGTAAGGGTGAGGTTTACGGTAAGCGTGACCTTTCACCGAATGTGGGGGCAAGTCAGGGTAGCGGTGGCCAGGGCCGTCCGCAGCGCGGTGGTCGTCGTGATGGTCGTCGTGCGCCTCGTAACCCCCGACAGAACGATAAATAAGGTCTAAGCGATGCTACAACCGAAGAAGACAAAGTACAGGAAGGTCCAGAAGGGTCGGATGAAGGGTATTGCCCACCGTGGCAACCAGCTGGCATTCGGTTCTTTCGGTATAAAGACGATGGAGAAGGCCTGGATTACCGGTCGTCAGATTGAGGCTGCCCGTCAGGCCGTAACGCGCTACATGAAGCGTGAGGGTAAGATCTGGATTCGTATTTTCCCCGATAAGCCGATTACCAGCAAGCCGGCTGAGGTTCGTATGGGTAAGGGTAAGGGTGCACCGGAGGGCTTTGTTGCGCCGGTAACCCCAGGCCGTATTATCCTGGAGGCAGATGGTGTACCTTTCGAGGTGGCCAAGGAGGCTTTGCGCCTTGCAGCCCAGAAGTTGCCCGTGGTGACGAAGTTGGTGGTACGTAGGGATTACACTGAAAAAGACGTATTTACGAAATGAAATCAGCAGAGATAAGGGAGCTCTCTCTGGAGGAGCTGGAGGAGCGCATAGAGGCGGAGCGTGAGCATCTGCACCATTTGCAGATGAACCATGCCGTGTCGCCGCTGGAGAACCCGATGCAGCTTCGTGTGGCGAAGAAGAATATCGCTCGTATGCTGACGATTTTGACCGAGCGTCGCTCGGCAGAGAAATAGAAAGGAGATAGGGAAGCATGGAAGAACAGCAAGTGGCTAGGAATCTCCGCAAGGAGCGCCAGGGTGTAGTGGTGAGCGACAAGATGGATAAGTCGGTCATCGTGGCCGTGGAGCGCCGCGTGAAGCACCCGAAGTACGGTAAGTTTGTGCACCGTACGACCCGGTTCTGCGCTCATGATGAGAAGAATGAGTGCGGCGTGGGCGATGTGGTTCGTATAATGGAGACGCGTCCGTTGAGCAAGACGAAGTGCTGGCGCGTGGTGGAAATCATCGAGAAGGCTAAGTAGGTTATGATACAGCAAGAGAGTCGACTGATGGTTGCCGACAACAGCGGGGCGAAGGAGGTACTTTGCATCCGCGTGTTGGGTGGCACGAAGAAGCGCTACGCAACGATAGGTGACAAGATAGTTGTCACGGTGAAGAATGCCATCCCGAGCGGCGATGCCAAGAAGGGTACCGTTAGCAAGGCAGTGGTTGTCCGCGTGAAGAAGGAGATACGCCGGCCCGATGGTTCGTACATTCGTTTTGATGAGAACGCTTGCGTTCTGCTGAAGAACGATGGCGAGATTCGTGGGACTCGTATTTTCGGCCCGGTGGCGCGTGAGCTGCGCGATGGGTATATGAAGATTGTATCACTGGCGCCGGAGGTGCTTTAAGGATTATATGTGATGAAGAGATTGCACATCCGTAAGGGCGATATGGTCTACGTGACGACTGGTCGTGACCGTGGCGCCAAGGGGAAGGTACTGGCCGTTTTCCCGAAGAGGGATAGGGCTATAGTAGAGGGTGTAAACATGGTGAAGAAGCATGTGAAGCCTAATGCTCAGAATACCCAGGGGGGTATCGTGGAGCAGGAGGCGGCCATTCATGTTTCCAACCTCATGCTTTTGGACCCGGAGAGTGGCGAGCCGACGCGTATAGGTCGCCGTCGTAACGAGGAGGGGAAGCTGGTGCGCTACTCCAAGAAATCTAACAGGGAGATTAAGTAATGCAGTATAAGCCAGAGTTGCGCAAGCAGTATGAGGAGCAGATTGTGCCTGCGCTGACTAAGAGTTTTGGCTACACGAGTAGCATGCAGGTGCCTCGCCTGGTGAAGATTGTGCTGAACCAGGGGGTAGGTCGTGCGACTGAGGACCGTAAGCTGGTAGAGCAGGCCCAGGCCGAGCTGACGCAGATCGCCGGCCAGAAGGCTGTGATCACGAAGGCGAAGAAGGACATTTCTAACTTCAAGCTGCGTAAGGGCATGCCGATAGGGACTACGGTTACGCTGCGTCGCGACCGGATGTATGAGTTCCTGGATCGTCTGATTAACGTGTCCTTGCCTCGTATCCGTGACTTCCATGGTGTATCTGAGAACCTGGATGGTCAGGGTAACTATACGCTTGGTATTTCGGAGCAGATTCTCTTCCCGGAGATAGACATTGACAAGATCAATCGTCTGATGGGTGTAGAGGTAACCTTCGTAACCACGGCGAAGACGGATCAGGAGGGGTATGCGCTGCTGAAGGAGTTCGGCATACCGTTTAAGAATGCAAAAAAGAGCGAGTAGATGGCAAAGGAGTCGATGAAGGCGCGCCAGGCGCGCCGCGAGAAGATGGTAGCCCGCTACGCTGAGAAGCGTGCCCGCCTGAAGGCGGAGGGCGATTACGAGGGGCTGCAGAAGCTCCCGCGCGATGCGAGCCCTGTGCGGCTGCATAGCCGTTGCAAGATTACGGGTCGCCCTCGTGGCTATATGCGCCAGTTTGGCATAAGCCGTATCACCTTCCGTGAGATGGCCTCGCAGGGGCTGATTCCTGGTGTGAAGAAGGCTAGCTGGTAGTCAATAATTAGGAGGAAGAATAAGATGCTAACGGATCCCATAGCAGACTACCTGACGCGTATACGCAACGCCGTTCGTGCGGGTCATAGGGTAGTGGAGATTCCCTCTTCGAAGATGAAGCGTGATATGACGCGGATACTCTTTGATCAGGGTTACATACTGAATTACAAGTTCGAGGATGATGGCCGTAGCGGCATTATCAAGATAGCCCTGCGCATCGATCCCCGCACGAAGCAGAATGCGATCAAGCAGCTCAAGCGTATTAGCCGCCCGGGGCTTCGCCAGTACCGTAGTGCTGACAAGTTGCCGCGCGTGCTCAATGGGCTGGGTATAGCAATTGTATCTACCTCGCAGGGTGTGATGACCGACAAGCTGGCCCGGAAGAAGGGTATCGGCGGCGAGGTGATCTGCGAGGTGTACTAGTCATAGGATTACAATCAAAAGAAGGAAATGTCTCGAATAGGAAAGAAACCTGTAAACTTACCAGCTGGGGTGGCCGTTTCGGTCGACAAGGAGAATGTGGTAAGCGTCAAAGGGCCTCTTGGTGAGCTTTCGCAGAAGGTCGATCCCGACATTACTGTGGATGTGAAGGAAGGGGTAGTGGAGTTGACGCGTCCGACGGATCAGAAGCGCCATCGTAGCATGCACGGTCTTTACCGCGCGCTGATAAACAACATGGTGGTTGGCGTGTCGACTGGCTGGGAACTCCGGCAGGAGCTGATAGGTGTGGGTTATAAGGCAGAAGTTCAGGGTCAGATTCTAACGCTGAGCCTTGGTTTTTCGCACGATATCCAGATTCAGCTGCCGGCTGAGATTAAGGTTGAGGCAGAACAGGTACGCCGTGGTAACCCGATAGTTATTTTACGTTCGGCTGATAAGCAGCTGCTGGGTCAAGTGGCGGCTAAGATTCGCTCTCTGCGTCCGCCGGAGCCTTACCGTGGGAAGGGTATTCGCTTTGTGGGTGAGGAGATTCGTCGTAAGGCAGGTAAGTCTGCGGGTGCGTAACGTATTATAGGGAAATTGAGGTTATAACATGGCATTGACAAAGAGAGAGACGCGTCTGCGCATAAAGAAGCGTATTCGTCGTCGTATAAGTGGTACGGCAGCCCGTCCTCGGATGACCGTATTCCGTAGCAATAAGCAGATTTACGTTCAGTTCGTGAACGATGATGAGGGCAAGACCCTCGCTTCGGCCTCTTCGCGTGCGGCTTCCATCGTGGAGCAGGGTTCAATGAGCAAGGTGGCTCAGGCGCAGCAGGTGGGGCGTTTGGCTGCTGAAGTGGCAAAGGCTGCAAATATTAGCGAGGTGGTATTTGACCGTAATGGTTACCAGTACCATGGTCGCGTGAAGGCGCTGGCTGAGGCGGCGCGTGAGGGTGGTTTAATATTCTAAATGAGGTAGATATGGCTTTTGAAAAACATGTAAGGGTACGTGCGACGGATCTGGAGCTGAAGGATCGCCTCGTTGGGATACAGCGTGTGGCCAAGGTGACGAAGGGTGGTCGTACTTTTAGCTTCTCCGCGATTGTAGTTGTGGGTGATGAGAATGGCGTGGTTGGCTATGGTCTGGGCAAGGCTGGTGAGGTTTCCACTGCGATTGCCAAGGGGATTGAGGCGGCCAAGAAGAATCTCTATCGTATTCCTATCCACAAGGGTACGATTCCGCACGAGCAAGAGGCAAAGTTCGGTGGTGCCAAGGTGCTAATCAAGCCGGCGACCCCTGGTACTGGTGTGACCGCCGGTGGTGCTATGCGCGCCGTGCTGGAGAGCGTAGGCATACGCGACGTATTGGCGAAGAGCAAGGGGTCTTCCAACCCGCACAACCTGGTTAAGGCTACCATGGCGGCGTTGCTCGAGCTCCGTGATGCTCGTGAGATTGCGCGTCTACGTGGGATAGATTTGGATAAGGTGTTTAACGGTTAGGAGGGAAGGTATTATGTCGAAGATACGTGTAACACAGGTTCGCAGTTTGATAGGGGCAACCAAGAGCCAGCGTGCGACGATGGCTACTTTGGGTCTGCGCCGTATTCGTCATTCGGTGGAGCTAGAAGACAGAGAGGATTTGAAGGGTGCACTTCGTAAGGTGGAGCATCTGGTAGTAATAGAAAAATTGTAAGGGAGGTTCTAGATGTCACAGGATGTTCGTTTAGATAGTTTGCGCCCTAATGCGGGTTCGACTCGTGAGCGTAAGCGCGTAGGTCGTGGCCAGGGTTCTGGCCGTGGCGGTACGTCGACTCGTGGCCATAAGGGGGCGAAGTCCCGTTCTGGTTACTCTCGTAAGATGGGCTTTGAGGGAGGACAGATGCCCTTGCAGCGTCGTCTGCCGAAGTTTGGCTTTACCAACCCATTCCGTGTTGAGTATAGCGTTATCAACCTTTCCGACCTGCAGCGTATAGCTGAGTCCAAGTCGGTAGAGGAGATAACCCCCGAAATTCTGCACGCCCTTGGTGAGGTTCAGAAGCGCGACAAGGTAAAGATCCTCGGTGGTGGTGAGTTGACAAAGAAGCTGACGGTAGTGGCGGATGCTTTTTCCGCTAGTGCAAAACAGGCAATAGAAGCCCAGGGGGGTACGATAAAAGTTCGTTAGGGTCTATGAGAAAGTTCATCGAAACGCTCAAGAATATTGCGAAGATTGAGGATCTTCGTAAGCGTATAATCTATACGCTTGGAATACTCCTGGTCTATCGTCTTGGGAGCTTCGTTGTACTCCCAGGTATCGACCCAACGCAGCTTGGTGCTCTTCAGCGTCAGACAGAGGATGGAATGATGAGCCTCCTGAATATGTTTTCAGGAGGCGCTTTCAGCAACGCCTCGATATTTGCGCTGGGCATAATGCCCTATATCTCTGCCTCGATTGTTGTTCAGCTGCTGGGGATGGCTCTGCCCTACTTCCAGCGTTTGCAGCGTGAGGGGGAGAGTGGCTTCAGAAAAATCAATCAGATAACCCGCTATTTGACTGTTGCTATTCTGGCTCTTCAAGCCCCGGGGTATCTTGCCAATCTTCACTACCAGCTTCCTGCAAGCGCATTCGCTGTGCAGGGGGTATACTTTACAATCATGGCGACCATCATCCTCATTGCAGGCACGATGTTCGTTATGTGGCTCGGAGAGCGTATAACGGAGAAGGGGATAGGTAATGGCATATCGCTCATCATTATGATCGGTATTATAGCTCGTTTGCCCTTTGCCTTTGCTGCTGAGTTTTTCAACCGTGCAGAGGAGATGGCGGGGGGGCTGGTTATGTTCCTTGTAGAGCTGGTTGTCCTCTTTGTTGTATTTATGTTCTCGATTCTACTGGTGCAGGGTACTCGTAAGATTCCCGTTCAGTACGCAAAGCGTATTGTTGGTAATCGCCAGTACGGGGGGGCTCGCCAGTACATCCCGCTGAAGGTTAATGCTGCTGGGGTTATGCCGATCATCTTTGCTCAGGCGTTGATGATGCTGCCAGCACTGTTCTTTAGCTCGCAGGAGAATCCTTCTGGCTTCGCTGCGGCGTTTACGAATATTGCAGGCTTTTGGTACAACTTTACCCTGGCGTTGCTAATTATCGTCTTCACGTACTTCTACACGGCGATTACGGTTAATCCTAACCAGATGGCTGAGGACATGAAGCGAAATGGTGGCTTCATCCCTGGGGTTAAGCCTGGGCGTAAGACGGTGGAGTTTCTCTACGAAATAATCTCTCGCATTACGCTACCGGGAGCGATATTTCTTGCGCTCATAGCGATACTGCCGTCGTTCGCCGTGATGTTTGATGTCAATACGCAGTTTGCGCAGTTCTACGGTGGGACTTCGCTCCTAATTCTTGTTGGCGTGGTGCTAGACACGCTCCAGCAGATTGAGAGCTACCTTCTGATGCGCCATTACGATGGCTTGATGGGTAGTGGCAAGGTTAAAGGGCGTAGGGGTTAGTTCCTACTAATATGTTTGCGTATGTCTGTTGGTAAGCCCATTCTTAAGTCCCCAGAGGAGATAGAGATACTCCGCAAGAACAATGTTCTAGTTGCTAGGACTTTGGCAGAGATAGCTCCTAAGGTTCGTCCTGGTGTTAAGACCATCGAGCTGGATCGTTTGGCAGAGGAGTTCATCCGTGATAATGGGGCACTACCCGGCTTTAAGGGCTATCAGGGCTTCCCTTATACGCTCTGCATCTCGGTTAATGATGCGGTAGTTCATGGTTTCCCTAGCTCCTATGAGCTTAAGGAGGGGGATATCGCTTCTATAGATTGCGGAACGATTTTAGAGGGGTTCTTTGGTGATTCTGCTTTTACGTTTCCTGTGGGAGAAATCTCTGATGAAGCGCAGAAGCTACTAGATAGAACTCGGGAGAGCCTTGAGCGCGGTATAGGTGCGATTCGGAAGGGCGCACGTACCGGTGACATCGGGCATGCGGTTCAGAGCTATGTTGAGTCCTTTGGTTATGGGGTTGTTCGTGAGATGGTCGGTCATGGTCTTGGTCGTACGATGCATGAGGCTCCCGAGGTGCCGAACTATGGCCGTCGTGGTCATGGCAAGACTCTCCAGCCTGGGATGGTTATTTGCATAGAACCGATGATAACGGCTGGTAAGCGTCGTATATACTCTGATAGCGATGGGTGGACAATTCGAACGACTGACGGAAGCCTAGCGGCTCATTTCGAGAAGGCGGTTGCTGTTCTTCCGGATGGTACAGCTGATGTGTTGACACCCTACGATGAGATAGACGTAGCTCTAGGTAATAAGTAATAGGAGAGTTGGTAAGGATGGCTAAGCAGGCATCGATAGAGAAAGATGGTGTAATAATTGAGGCGTTGAGTAATGCGATGTTTCGCGTAGAGCTGGAGAATGGGCACGTTATAACTGCGCACATATCTGGCAAGATGCGGATGCATTACATCAAGATTCTTCCTGGCGATAAGGTCAAGGTGGAGATGTCCCCCTACGATTTGTCAAAGGGGCGCATTACTTTCCGCTACAAGTAAATAAAGGAATTCTGTAACCATGAAGGTTAGAACATCTGTAAAGAAGCGCAGCGCAGACTGCAAGATTGTGCGTCGTAAAGGGCGTTTGTACGTGATTTGCAAAAAGAACCCCAAGTTTAAGCAGAGGCAAGGCAAATAATGTGTACCTTTGCGCGAAATTCAGTAGAATAGAGTATGGCACGAATAGTAGGAGTAGATTTACCGAAGAATAAGCGGGGGGAGATAGCGCTGACGTATATTTACGGTATTGGCCGTAGCAGCGCCCGTAAGATTTTGGCCGAGGCGTCGATTGACCCGGCAATAAAAGTGCAGGATTGGAGCGACGATCAGGTGGCTGCCATCCGTTCGATTATCGGCGAGCAGTACAAGGTAGAGGGCGAGCTCCGGTCGGAGGTTCAGCTCAACATCAAGCGTTTGATGGATATCGGTTGCTACCGTGGGATTCGTCACCGCTTGGGCTTGCCAGTGCGCGGTCAGGGTACTAAGAACAATGCTCGTACTCGCAAGGGTAAGCGTAAGACTGTAGCAAACAAGAAGAAAGCGACCAAATAAGTAGGTTCATGGCAAAGAAATCAGGTTCGTCTAAGCGGAAGAAAAAGGTGCGCGTTGAGCCTATCGGGCAGGCGCACATTCATTCCTCATTCAATAATATCATTATCACGCTGGCCAATGCCAACGGTGATGTGATTTCTTGGTCCTCGTCGGGCAAGAATAAGTTCCGTGGTTCCAAGAAGAATACCCCCTATGCGGCGCAGGTGTGTGCACAGGACTGTGCCAAGGAAGCGTACGACCTGGGGCTAAGGAAAGTGCGTGTATACGTGAAAGGCCCGGGTTCTGGTCGTGAGTCTGCGATACGCTCGCTTCATAATGCGGGTATAGAGGTCATGGAGATTATCGATGTTACTCCCATGCCCCACAACGGCTGTCGTCCTCCTAAGCGTCGCCGTGTGTAATTGTGGCCTTTTAGAGGCGTTTGAATAGCAAAAGAAAAGGAGTAAAAGGAAAATGGCAAGATACACAGGACCTAGGTCAAAGGTGGCACGTAGGTTTGGTGAACCGATCTTTGGCCCGGACAAGGCCTTGGAGAAGAAGTCCTATCCCCCGGGTGTTCATGGTATTAATAAGCGTCGCCGTAAGGTTTCTGAATATGGCGTTCAGCTGATGGAGAAGCAGAAGGCGAAGCATATCTATGGCCTTCTTGAGCGTCAGTTCTCGAATCTCTTCAAGAAAGCCGCTCGTAAGCGCGGTGTAACGGGTGAAATACTTCTGCAGCTGCTAGAGAGTCGGCTTGACAATGTAGTTTATCGTCTCGGAATAGCTCCGACCCGCGCTGCGGCTCGTCAGCTTGTTTCCCATCGCCATATCGTTGTAAATGGTCAGGTGGTAAATATCCCTTCGTATACGCTTCGTCCTGGTGACTTGGTTGGTGTGCGTGAGCGTTCTAAGTCGCTACAGGCAATTAACGATAGCCTGGTTGGCAATCGTGCGCGTAGCTACTCCTGGTTGGAGTGGGATGCACAAGCCAAGGTCGGGAAGTTTCTGGCTGTTCCTGAGCGGGCAGATATCCCCGAGAACATCAAGGAGCAGCTGATAGTAGAATTGTACTCAAAGTAGTAGGTAGGATTATATGGCGATATTGGATTTTCAGAGGCCTGACAAGGTCATCATGTTGGAGGGGACTCCTACGAAAGCGAGTTTTGAACTTCGCCCGTTGGAGCCAGGTTATGGAATCACGATCGGGAATTCTCTTCGTCGTATACTTCTATCCTCCCTTGAGGGCTTCGCCATCTC
>PDWI01004196.1_pt1 | contig 19542 bp, 12 predicted proteins | sample 1430891 | NCBI WGS metagenome assembly PDWI01 (sample SAMN01162508, study PRJNA174530) | Oral metagenome, whole genome shotgun sequencing project. | biome: Marine environment; feature: Marine mammal; material: Swab sample of the gingival sulcus; isolation source: swab sample of gingival sulcus...
AAGACCTCTCTCAAGTTCAGGATTGCCCGATGTCTAAAAAGAAAATAGTAAATGAATGTCTAACTTAAAAAACGGTCAACCTTATTTAGGGATGTTCATTTTTAGGTATTGGGTGTGCCAAAGGCAAAATGCTAAAAACCAAAGGCTAATGGCTAACACCTTCCAACCTTAAAACTTTCCAACTTTAAAACCTTACAACGTTACAACCTTAACACCTTTCAACATTATAAGCTTTCAACAAGATAACAATCAGGCTTTAACTTAAACCTAATTCCTTTTTCAGGAACTTAGCTGTGTAACTGTTCGGGGCATCAACAATTTGTTCAGGGGTTCCTTCTGCCACAATCATTCCGCCTCGTTTTCCTCCCTCCGGCCCTATGTCTATAATATGATCCATAGCTTTAATCATATCCAAGTTGTGCTCTATAACAATCACTGTATTACCTCTGTCTGTAAGCTCGTTCAAGACTTCTATCAGGGCGTAAATATCGTGGATATGTAAACCGGTAGTCGGTTCATCAAGAATATAAAGCGTTCTTCCTGTTTCTTTCTTAGCCAATTCAGTAGATAACTTGACCCTCTGAGCTTCCCCTCCTGACAAGGTTGCCGATGCTTGCCCCAAAGTAACATAACCCAAACCAACCCTTTGCAATGCCTTTAATTTATAGGCGATATTAGGAATATTATCGAAAAAATCAACAGCGGTATTAATTGTCATATTCAGTACATTACCAATGGATTTTCCTTTATAACGCACCTCTAAAGTTTCTCTATTATAACGCTCGCCATTACAACTATCACACTGCACATAAACATCCGGCAAGAAATTCATTTCTATGGTTTTCATACCGCCTCCCTTACAAGTTTCACAACGTCCTCCTTTAACATTAAAGGAAAAACGCCCGGGTTTATAGGCTCTTATTTTAGACTCCGGAAGCTTAGCAAACAAATCGCGTATATCATTAAAAATAGAGGTATAAGTTGCCGGATTAGAACGTGTTGATTTGCCCAAAGGAGATTGATTAATTTCAATGACCTTATCAAAATATTCTAAACCCGAAATAGATTCATAGGGTAAAGCGGGTTTATTAGAGCGGTAAAAATGTTGATTCAATATAGGATAAAGTGTTCCGTTTATCAAACTTGATTTTCCGGAACCTGAAACACCCGTAATTCCTATAAACTTTCCAACAGGTATTTTTAAAGTCACATTCTTTAAATTATTGCCCCTCGCTCCTTTCAAAATTAGGAAATCGCCGGTGCCTTTTCTTCGCTGTTTAGGAATCTCAATTTGTTTTCTACCTGACAAATAATCTGCGGTAATTCCCTTTTGTTTGAGCAATTCTTTGGCTGTTCCTTGTGCTATAATTTGCCCCCCTTTTCTTCCTGCAAAAGGTCCAATATCAATAATATGGTCTGCTGCCAGCATCATATCTTTATCGTGTTCCACTACAATAATGGTGTTGTGCTCATCACGTAAATCCTTGAGCGCCTTTATGAGCTTTTCATTATCTCTTTGATGCAGGCCGATGCTGGGCTCATCAAGAATATACAATACATTAACCAGTTTAGAACCTATTTGTGTGGCTAAACGAATACGCTGACTTTCCCCTCCGGAAAGTGTTCTCGAAGCTCTATTTAAACTAATATAGTCCAAACCCACATTCAAAATAAATTGAATACGGCTTCTTATTTCTTTCAGAATATCTTTAGCTATAATTTTTTGATTCCTATCTAACCTACTTTCTATATCTTTAAACCATTCTGCCAAATCGGCAAGGTTCATATTCGCTAATTCTGCAATATTTTTATCGTCTATTCGGAAATGCAAAGCTTCTTTTTTCAAACGCATCCCCTGACATTCCGAACACTGTTTCTTAACCATAAATTGCTCTGCCCACCTCGATGATGCAGAAGTCTTTTTCTCACCTGAAGCTTGCAAAATATAAGAAACACCCCCCTGAAATTGACTGATATAATTAGAAATACCTATTTCTGAATTAGATAGCGTAATACTTTCGCCCGAGCCATAAAGTAACTTATTGATAATATCTTGAGGAATAGTGTCAATTGGGTCGTTTATGCTAAAACCATAGCGCTCTGCCAAAGCTTCTATTTGCCAAAAAATAGTGGTATTTTTGTATTTTCCTAAAGGAACAATTCCTCCCTGTTTGATGCTTTTTGATGTATCAGGAATGATTTTATCAATATCAATATCGCTTAACTCCCCCAAGCCATTACACTTAGGACAAGCGCCTTGCGGTGAGTTAAAAGAAAAAGTATGAGGCGCCGGTTCATTATAAGACAAACCGGATTCAGCATCCATTAAATGTTGTGATAAATAATGCTCTTCATCAGCTTCTAAATCCATAATAAGCAAAATACCCTTACCATACTTTAAAGCTGTTTCTATAGATTTTCTGATTCTAGTATCATTATCGGCATTCACTTTCAGCTTATCAACAACGACTTGTATATTATGCGCTTTATATCTATCCACCTTCATATTAGGCACCAAAGGTTCTATCTGCTGATCAACACGCACTTCTGCAAATCCATATTTTCTGATTTGCTCAAAGAGTTCTTTATAATGCCCTTTCCTCCCCTGAATAAGAGGTGCTAAAACGATTATTTTTTTGTTCTTAAACTTATCATTAATGAGTTTAAATATTTTCTCTTCGGAATACTTAATCATTTTTGCCCCTGTCTTATAAGAATAAGCTTCGGCAATACGAGCATATAACAAACGAAGAAAATCGTATATTTCTGTTACAGTACCTACTGTAGAACGAGGATTTTTATTGGTTGTTTTTTGCTCTATGGCAATCACCGGACTTAAACCGGTTATTTTATCTACATCAGGACGTTCTAAAGTCCCCAAAAACTGACGAGCATAAGCCGAAAAAGTTTCTAAATAACGCCTCTGCCCCTCTGCAAAAATAACATCAAATGCCAATGAAGACTTTCCGCTTCCGCTTAAACCGGTAATCACCGTTAATTTATTCCTCGGAATCTCAACATCTATATTCTTTAAATTATGGACTCTGGCACCATATACCTTAATGTTATTTTCTTTTGTTTTCATTTTTGTAGTCTTCTGAATAAGAAATTTAAAGTTTCACAAGTACGCTTATTTTCTGAGGTTTATATAAAGTTCCTCTTTTCTAAAGTTTATAAACTTTGGACTTTTCAATAACTAACTAATCATCACATTTTCGGAAACCCAGCTCAGGCAACTTAATATCATAGCTTTTTTGAGAGGTATTAGGCAACTGATTGGAAATCAACCATGGATTTAACAATCTCAACATCTTATAATTAGCTCCCTGTTGCAAAGCCCATTGACTTAAATCATTAAGTGATGAATCTACTTTTACAGTATGATAAGGTATATTGCTATACTTCTCGCTATTTTTGATAATATAACCATACTTTCTAGGTGATTGCATAATGGTTTTTATAGCCACAATTCTATAAACATAACGAGCCGTTTCTCTATTCAAAATCAAATCATAGTAAGAATCTACTTTTTGCTTGCGTATAGCTCTTTCTAAACCATTCATTCCCATATTATAAGAAGCAGCTACCAAAGTCCAATTATGAAATTTTTCGTAGGCCTTATTAAAATAATCACAAGCGGCTTGAGTCGATTTTTCCAAATGATAGCGTTCGTCTATATATTTATTGATTACCAAATTGTATTCTTTTCCTTTGCCTTTTAGAAATTGCCAAAAACCTTTGGCTTTTGAAGGTGATATAGCATTGGTCAAACCCGATTCTGCCACTGCTAAATATTTAAAATCATCAGGAATATGATTTTTTTTCAAAATAGGTTCTATAATAGGAAAATAACGTTGGGCTCTTTTAAGAAATCGAAATACTTGAGACTGCCAAAACGCATTAGACAAAATCTCATTATCTAAACTTTCATACACATCAAATTTAGAAAGAGGAACCGACTCTCCTGCAAAAGATATTTCACTAGGGACATTAGGAGTTTTATATACAACCTTTTTATTATTTAATTCATTTTCAACTGCTTCTTCAGAAAAAGAAACAGAGTTGGTAAACAAGAATAGCAAAGCATAAAGCCCTATAAACACCAAAAAGAAAAGTCCGGCTTTTTTCAACATTATATATTATTTTTCAGAACTGATTTTAGTAATAGAAAACAAGGTAATAAAGATAATCAAGTTATAAATGGCTAGAAGAATATTATAGCCCATAGTCCATTCTTGTACATAAGCTATCATATACACCGCTATTAAAGAAGAAAGTAAAGTTGCTGCCCCTAACACTAAACCTACTTGCCTAACCGACAAACCTAAATAGTATAAATGATGTGTAGTATGTCCTCTGTCTCCAACAAAAGGAGATTGCCCTCTAGCTATTCTATTGATAAATACTGTAGATGTATCACTAATAGGCACTATAAAAGCTGTAACTATGACCCAAAAACTTTTAGAAAAAGAAATGTTTTGAGTGATACCCACCTCCATATTCCAAAAAAACAAAATTCCAACTGTAGCTAAAATAGCTCCTAAGAACTGACTTCCACTATCTCCCATATACATTCTAGAAGGGTGCCAATTGTATTTTAAGAAACCTATTAAAGCGCCTATAACACCTGTTATTGTTATAATAAGGGTATAATTGGAATAAGCTAAAACCAATAACAAAACTGTTATACTTGATAAAACAAGCAAACTAATTGTAGTAGATATAGCATCCATATTATCTATTAAATTAATAGAATTCATTATGCCTAATACCCAAACAACTGTAATCGAATAAGTCAAAAAAGAGGAAGATTCTACCTTAGTAACCAAGCCCATATAGCACAATATAACAGCTACAATAGCTTGCCCTAAGAATTTAAACAAAGGAGAAGGACTAAATAAATCATCTATTAAACCGACCAAAAAGCCAATAGTTCCCGTTAAAAGAAAAACAAACAATATCTTTAAATTACTTTCGTCAGAGCACAAAAACAGACTCAAAAAAACAGACAGTAAAAAAACCAAGAAAAAGATAACGCCTCCATAAATAGGTTTTGATTGACTACTAAAACGGACTGCGTCTTGACTAGATTTGTTAAAGTTAAACCGATGTGAATTTCTAACTAAATACCTACCAATAAAGATACTTATCAAAACTGAAAGTAAGCCCCAAGTTAAAAGTGTTATTTTCATTTAATTAAATATTTATATTGAATTTAAGATTTTTTCCTTTTGCTCTTTCTTCTTTTTTTGCCATTCTCTTCGCTGTAATAGCCATAACCATAGCCGTAACCATAGCCGTAACCATAGCCATAGCCGTAACCATAGCCATAACCTTTCTTTCTTAACTTAACACCATTAAGCAAGATATTAACCCCCTCTATTCCATTTTTGCTCATTAAATTATTAATATTATGAATAAAACTTCGCTTAGAATAATTGGCTTTAGCAACATACAAAGATAAATCAGCCTCCTTAAACCAAGGTAAAGCATCAGAAACAATACCTATTGGAGAGGTATCTAAAATCACATAATCATACTTCTGTTTTAAAATAGTAATAGTATTTACCATTTTTTCACCAGCTATCAACTCTCCGGGATTAGGAGGAGAAACATCGGCTGTAATAAAGTCTAGTCCTTCTATTTCTGTATGTTTAACCACTGTTTCCAAAAATGAATGTCCTGATAAAAGACGACTCATTCCTTCCCCATTTTCAACATTTAATCCAAAATGAATTTTAGGTTTCCTTAAATCAAGGTCTATAATAATTACCTTTTTATTGTTCATTGCAAGAATAGCCGCTAAATTGATAGCAACAAAGGTTTTTCCTTCTCCGGAAATAGTTGAGGAAATAGTTATTAAGTTTCCAGACTCTTTCAAATCAAAAAATTCTAAATTAGAACGAATCCTTCTATAAGATTCACTAATCAACGATTGAGGTTTCTTATGCACTATCATTTGAGAATACTGATTATTCATATTCACCCATGGGATAGTACCAAGAACATTAGCATTTGTAAAGGGTTCAATATCTTCTGTTGATATGATTTCATTATGAAATAAATACTTGATAATAACAAAAGAAAGAAGAGAAAGAATAGTCATTCCTATAAAAATTACGATAATCAAATTTTTATCCGGAGAGGTTGGTGTAATTGAGACCTGCCCTTTCTCTAAGACAATATTATTAGACACATATCCTGCCTGCAAAATCAAATATTCAACCTCTTTTTCTGTCAATTGTTGATAATACTTATCTTGAACCTTATACAGTCTATTTAAACGTTTAAATTCAAGGACATTATAACTGACTGACTGTTCTTGAATTTTAGCCTGATACTCTTCTATCAAAAGATTAGTTTCTTCCTTTTTACTTTTCAGTTTTACAATGATATTATCAATAAGCCCCTGTAAAGTTTTTTTCTCTTTATTTATTAACTTATTGATTGATACCACCTTAAGATTATTAGAAGTCACTTTATTAAGTTGGCTTTCTTTTTCATCTAACAATTTCTGAATTCTTGAAAGAATAGTACTTATAGCACCACTAAAAGACGTTTGAGAAGTTAAAACTGTTAGTTCAAACACATTTATTTCATCTTTTTTACTCAGCTCTGAATTAAGCAAATAAAGAGTTTTTATTTCATTATCTATCTTAAAATTGGCATCTTCAAAGCCTAATATCTTAGTATAAAATATATTCGATGGTCTTAAATTTTCTTCACTATAATCTTTTATATTATATTTATCCCTAAACTCTGAAATCTTATTTTCAGTATTATTTAAGCTCTCATAAATATCTTTCATTTGCTTCCTAATAAACGAAAGAATATTAGATGAACTTTCTTTTTGTTTGCGTATATCATATTCTATATACGACTCTGCCAGAGTATTAACAATATCTGCTGCTTTATTAGAATTTCTATCAGTACATAATAAAGAAATCGTTTTGGCATAAGCATTCAACACCCTTACTTGAATCTTGCTTCGATACTTGACCGCTATTGATTCCGAAGAGTTAAACACAAAAAATAAACGATTTTTAGAAAGGACTCTATCTCCTGAAAAATAACCAATGGTATTCAGTGTAATATTGATATTGGCATAAGGCAAACTAATAGGCACACCAAAGCTACCCTTATAATTTTCTATTTTCTCCCCATCAACTACCTCCAAACTATACTCCAAAGAATCAATATAATTAAAATAAAACTTTTTTCTATATATCTGTGAAGAATTAATTTCATAAGAAATATTAATAGGGGTCTTTTTATACAATTCTTCGTTCAAAAAAACACCTTCTGTATAAATAGAAATTTTCAAAGGTAGTTTATCTAGAGTTTGATTGATAAACTTTCTTGATTTAATCAATTCTACAGCTTGAAGCAATTCGTTTTCCTCCTGAGCCCCTCCAATATTTAAAATTTGTGTGGAAGAATTCTTCTTAATTAGCTGCAAAACAGAAGTAGACTGATATAAACGAGGAGTATATCTATAATAAGTGTATCCTAATACACAGAAGAAAAGAACAATACCTAGTAAAATATACTTTGACTTATTGATAACATACAATAATATGTTGATATTCAACTGATCATTTATTGTAGGTATTTTAAAGTTAGTCTTAGGCATAATTGTTTTATTTTTTATTTAGAAGCAAATAGATAGTAAAGAAAGAGGTAAACAGAGAAATATACGGCGTTATTTCCCTTAAAGTTTTAGATGCTAGTCGAGGGCGTTCCTCTACATAAATAATATCATTAGACTGTAACCTAAAATTAACATTTTTAAGATCTTTCAATTTCCTTATATTATACTTAAAAACATCAGGTTGACTCAAGTCCCCCCTTAATATCTTAATATTATATGCCTTAGCAAAATCCCCTATTCCTCCTGCCTGCGCTAAAGCTTCTATTAAAGTAAAATTCTCATCCTTAAAGCCAATCACTTTACCTTTAGACGAACCATTAGAAAAAATAATAATACGTTTATTAATTACCTCCAATATTACAAAAGGATCTTTTTGCAATATTTTGTACATTTCTTCTAATTTTTTCTCTGCTTCTCGGATAGTTAAACCTGCCAACTTTACACGTCCCAAAGAAGGAACTTTGACCAAACCATCATGCTCAACAACATAGGTTATTCCTGTATTATTCGCCATATTAGCCTTTATTTCCGTTAATTCTTGCCCTTTGTTAGGGTAAACTTTAAGAGAAATTCGGTCATAAGGATTAATAATATAATTCTTATAAGTAGAAGAAAAAGGCTTAAAATCATAGTCATCAGGAACTTCAAACATTCTATTGGATGTTAAAGTTTTACAAGACGATACAAAAAAAACAGATATTACACTAAATATCAGTAGATAATAGACTCTCATTTAATTGGTATTTTTTCAATTTGCAAAGATATTAAAAAAACTATGTATTTTATAGGAAACGCCAGTAAATAAATACAAAACTAAATAAAGTCAAAAATAACAGGCCTATTTTAGCATATACATTTAGCCAAACTGAAGGTTGATATTGTTGAGGCACTTCTTGACTATTCACTATTTTGTAATTTAAGAAAGCCATAATAGGCGCCAGTACAAAAGACAGTGTAGTAGCAAAATCGACCATAAAGGTCATATTTTTCGCTAAAGAATTAATAATAAAAAAAGTACCGCTAACCAACAAAACACTAAACACAATAGTATATTTAAGCGAATGGGTATTCTTCTTACTTAAATAAGAAACACTTGAACGAAGTATCCTATTATAAGCGTCTAAGCTGGTTAAAGTGGTACTGACCATAGTTAAAATAGCTGCTATGGCAATTAAGTAAAATGACCACTGACCAATACTTTGTGTATAAAGTGTAATTAATTGCTTTGAAAAGACAGTCCCCTTACCGGAAAAATGCCCTCCTGTATGATACATCAAGGTAGCTCCTAAAGTAAAAAAACAAATAGCTAAAATAGCTGTGCCAAAATATCCTACCTTAAAATCAAACAAGGCACTTTTAAAATTAATAGGCGTTTCACTCTCTTTCGATTTGGCTTCTGCCCAAAAAGAATGCCATACAGAAATATCAATAGGCGCAGGCATCCAACCTACAAAGGCTATCAAAAACACGATACTTAGCGGAGAAGTTAGCTCTTCAAAAGAAATGGCTTGATAAGTTTCAAAACTAAACTGTTTTAAACCAAAATAAACCGCTACAAAAGTGGAAACACTCAACAACAAAATAATCCATTTCATTAAACTGTCTATACTTTTGTATTTGCCGAATAAAACGGGCACATTTAAGGCTACAAGAATCAGCAAACTTAAATAAGGCAAAGGCATAGACAAATTAAAAACATAGGCTATTAATCCTGATGTAACAATGGTAACAGCTGCCAAAATAACAAACATAGTCAATAGGGTAAAAACGAAAAATAGAGCCACTGCCCATCGCCCTATTCGATTATAACCATCTATCAAATTACGCCCCGTAGCTGCTGTATAACGAGGTGCAAATTCAAAAAAAGGATATTTTATTACATTAGAAAAAATAAGCACACCTAATAGTGCAAACCCATATTCTGCACCGGCTCTGGTAGATTGAATAAGATGCGAAACACCGATAGCGGCACCCGCCCACATCAAGCCCGGTCCCAATTGTTTGAAAAAATTGATTATCTTTGCCATCTTTAAAAATATTAATTAACAAAATTAAAATTTATCAACGATGAAAAAAAATATTTTTCTTCTAATTCCTGTTTTAATCTATTTTACATCTTGTACTGATGTAAAGAAAACAGAAGAATACCGCTTAGTTCAGACTCAAAATGACAGTCTAAAAACGATATTACATCAACAAAACGAAGAGATAAACTTATTTGTTTCTGATTTCAATGATATTCAATCTAACTTGAGCCAAATCAGACAAAAAGAACACTGGATTACTATAAATGCCAAAGAAGGCAAAAAAGTAAAAGACAAAATTCAAGATGATATTCAACTTATTTATTCTCTTTTAAAAGAAAATATTTCTAAGGTTAATCATCTTAACAAAAAGCTGTCTGCTTCCAGTTCAAAGAACAAAGCTCTTAAAAGGTTAATAACAAGCCTACAAAACCAAATCAAGGAGCAAGGTGCAGAAATTATCACTTTAAATCAAAAGCTAAAAAGCCTTAACATAGAGATAATGAACCTAGACGGAGAATTGGACGAAGCTTATTATTTACTATCTGAAAAAGAAGATTTAATTCAGCAACAAACAGAAGAAATCAATACCGCTTACTACGTGGTAGGAACATCTAAGGAATTGAAGAAAAACAAAATAATTACCAAAAAAGGTGGATTCATAGGTATTGGTCGTCAGTCTAAAATAGACAACGATTTCAACAAAGAGTATTTTACAAAAATTAATATCTCAGATTTTGAACAAGTACCTATTTTTGCTAAAAAATTAAAATTAATAAGCACTCACCCTGAAAAATCATACGAATTGACTAAAGGTAAATCTAATATTGATTATCTCGTTATCTTAGACAAAAAAGCATTTTGGTCTGTTTCTAAATACTTAGTAATTGAAGTGAAGAAATAATCATATTCATCCTTATTTTAAGGAAGAAACTAAACAACAAGGGCTGATAAATTCATTTTTATCAGCCCTTGTTGTTTTATTTAAGTACCCAATCAATACTTCTGCTTAAACAGAATTCTTTTGAATTCATAAAGTTCACCATCTTGAATTTTCAACTCTAATCACTTATTCTTTTCCCACAAAGTTTTGTAAAGTTCTTGCTTAGACTTTGCAAAATCGAAGATGTATTTTTCTAATTTCTTCGGCTTAATTGCCAATGTTTCCGATAATACATTGCGTAAATCCTCTTGTTCTGCCGTATCTGAAAAAAGTATTTTTTTCAACCCCTTAAGTCCCTTTTTCTCATATACCAACTCACAGAGCAAAGCCCCAAACGGATATTTATAATTATAACCATTCATTTTAACATTCTGAGCCAACAAACCGGATATACTATAATCTTTAGACAAGATATCCTTTATTAACTTCGTAAAATCTCCATAATACCTTTCTTTATTTTGCCTTTTAGTTCCATAAAACTCTGCAATTCCCTCTATAATCATAAAATTCTTTCGAAATTTATTCCTCAAGGCAAAATGCACTAATTCATGAGCATAAAATTCTCCTTTAGTGGACATTATAAAATTAAATCCGGCAACTCCGGTCGTATAAGCTGAATAAAAATAATCAAAACCTAACAAACGCCCTAGCATATCAACATCCTTAGCTACATAATATTCTAGAGTATCCGTATTCTCAATATTAAAAACAGTCCGCAAACTATCAACAAAATGCCCTGCTTGTAATGCCAACGAATTATTTAAAGTATCTTCAAAATGATAATTGATTTTATTAGTATAATAACTACCCCATTTAGCTGTCTCTCGAACCAAATTATTTTGCAAACGCCACTCATTATCCTCCTTTATAGCAGTAACTTGATGTATGCACCAAACACTAGCTCCACCATACTTTAAACCTCCTTTTGTAAGCATCATTGCTCTTATGGAATAAGAATTAACGCTACACTTTTCTATACTTAAAACATAAAAGTCAAATATGCGTTTTAGCTCATCCTTTGTATAACCATTAAAAAGTCCTCCCGAACTCAAATTATAAAGACAACCATACTTTGATTTTTCTGCCTTATTCCAATAAGGACAATCACAAGTGTTATTTAAAGAATCGTTAAAATAGTTTTTGTACAATTGCAAAATCTCTGTTCTAGTAGAGTCTTCTTCAAAATTAACCCTACTACTTACTACAAAATTAAACGTATCTTGTTGTGCATATATAAAACTACTTAACACAAGACATAAACTCAGAAACAGTACTCTCATAATATGATTTATTTTAATGATTTTAAATACAAAAACAATTTATTATCAAACATTTACACAAAACACCTTCACCAACCCTTGTTGTTTTTTCTATTTTAGTACCCAATCAATACTTCTGCTTAAACAAAATTCTTTTAAACTCATAAAGTTCACCATCTTGGTCTGTTCTAAAACCGGAATAAACAGGCGAAATGGACTTTATTTCTTTTCGTATAGCGAATGTTTTAGGATTAATGTACCAATCCTCTTCAAAAATATAAGCCGTTATGGATTCTAAATCTATTTGACTCTTGAAATCCTCAGTTTGAAAATCTTCCTCAGAAAGCTCTACCCCCCAATTTTCACAAATGTCAGCAACTGTTAAAGGCGTGTTTTCAAAAAAATCAAATACTTTCTTATTTCCTCTCAAAACAGGAGTAACTATTAAATCCGCTAATTTCTCCACATCTAAATATTCATTAAGACTCTCTTCTGCCTCTACTTTTTGTTCGTAAAAAATGGACTTTGCTATTAATTTATCAGCCTCTGAATCAGAACAATCCACATTATACAAAAGCGTCTTAACAATATTGGTATCAGCAATATCTCTTTCCTTATTTATTTTGTAATACTGCAAAACAGGCGACCAACTATCTATATGTTTCTCTAATTGCTGAGTAGAATTAGAAAACGACCAATTTTCAACGAAATACAAAGAAGAAATCCCCAAAGTACTTTCCTCTACAAGTGTCTTAATATATGCCTTATCCTGAACAATCGTTGGTTTTGACACATACACCGGCATCGCCTCGAATATAGGCGTATTTGATTGTAAAACTTGATTATTCAATGCTTTCAAAAAAACAGCATCAACTCCCTCCAACCAACTATCTATATTTTGTTCTAAAAAATTAACTTCCGTATAAACATTCACTCTTGTCGGAAGCAACTCGTTTCTATTCTTTTCTCTAGACTCATTCTGACAAGCGCTGAGCAACAAAAATGAGACTCCACAAACTATCAAAAAACCAATTGTAATTCTTTTTTTAAACGACATATTCTTTTTAAAACCTTAAATATTTCTTAAAAATAAAAAAACTAAACCATTTATTATTTGAGCTATAAATGACTACAATCTGCGAAAATAATTTTTTTAGTTAAATAAAATACATTCATATTCAATTTTTTTTACTTTTGCTCATACCTAATTTAAAATCTACAACAAGCATAATGTTCATTCATTTTTTTAGCAGAAAATTCAAAAACACTTGTTTTATATTAAGCATTCTATTAACGACTATGCTTAATGCCCAAAGCACAATAGTAAAAGGAAAATATCGCAACCCCTTAGACATTCCTATGTATATGTCCGGTTCTTTTGGGGAATTACGTTCCAACCACTTTCATTCAGGAATCGACATCAAAACACAAGGTACGTCGGGGCATAAAGTTTACGCCATAGCCGATGGTTGGGTTAGTCGCATTAAAATATCGCCTTGGGGATATGGCAAAAGCGTTTATATACAGCATCCTGACGGAACAACCAGTGTATATGCTCATTTAGACAGGTTTGCATCTCCATTGCGAAAATGGATTCTCGACTACCAATACCAAAAGCACACTTTTGCTTTCAACACTTACCTACAGCCCAATCAAATAAAAATAAAAAAAGGCGATTTGATAGCTTATTCCGGAAATACCGGCGGCTCTGCGGGTCCTCATTTACATTTTGAAATGCGAGAAACCCAAAGCCAATCTCCTATCAACCCAATGCCTTTTGGTTTTAAAATAAAAGATAATATTGCGCCCGAAATAAAGGCTTTAGTTTTATTCAAAAACGAAAAGCGAAAATATATTACCCCTAAAAAACAAGGTAAAGATTATTGGATAAAAGACACTCTGATTGTGAAGCAAGGCACTCGCTTTGGATTTATTTCCAAAGATTATTCCAATGGTTCTCGTAATACTTTAGGCGTAAACCACGTACAATTATTCTACAAAGACAGTCTAATTTATGAATATAACAACCCTAAATTTTCGTTTGCACAATCGCGCTACATCAACGCTCTGATTGATTATGAAGAAAAACAAAAGCACAAGAAAGTCATTCAAAAGCTTTATATAGAAGCGGGTAATCAATTGGCTTTATACAACAGAAATTTGCCGAATTTTTCTTTTATTCCCCAAAAAACTTACCCCTTATTACTTAAAATTGAAGACGCCAATGGCAATATGTCTCAATTACATTTTACAGTGTGTTTTAGCAAAAAAACTTTAGAACCTGAACATCATTCTGAATCAGAAAAGCTCCTAAAATTCAACCAAAACAACACTTTAAACATCAACAATAAAGCTTCTATTTTTATTCCTAAAGGCGCTTTATATAAAGATGAATATTGTTCCACAACAGTAAATAAAGAAACTGAATTCCCTCATAATGAGTCCTATAATATTTTGCCTTTTTACATTCCTTTACACAAAAAAGCGATTATAGAAATCAAAGCTCAAGAAGCCTTGAAATATCCTACTGAAAAATATCTTATAAGCCGTTGGGAAGAAGGAGAAAGGAAAGCTTGTCTATCTACTCAATTCAAAGAAGGGAAATGGCAAGCCAACACAAGAAACTTTGGAACATTCAAGGTAGAACTGGACACCACTCCTCCACAGATTCAATTTCTAAAACAAAACAAATATGCCATTTTATTCAAAGTAACAGATGACTTATCAGGACTAAAAAAATACAATGCTTTTATTGACAAACAGTGGGTTTTGTTAGAATACGACCCCAAAAAAGAGCGCTTAATTTATTATTTTGATGAATACTTAAAAAGTAAAAATTCTTCTAAAACATTTAAAATAAAGGTGTCGGACGAAGCAGGAAATACTTATACCTACTCTAAACAACTATTTTTTTGATAAATTCATTATTTATAATTACTTTCGTTGCGTAAAAATACAACACAAAACGAGACTACTTTTCTAAACAAAAGAGTCTATTAATTAGTCTATATCATTAATTTCAAACAATATGCGATTCTTTTATATCACTATTTTCATATTATTAAGTTGGATAAGCTATGCTCAAAACACAGTTCAAAATCAATCAGAAAACACCAATATTACAGTCAAAAACATTTCTGATAAGGAAATTGTAATAGATTTTCAAATGAACCAGTTCGATTTAAAACAAAAGACAATTGGTAACGAGACTTTTGACTATTTATCAGCAGAAAATCTAACCCTAACATACCAAAAAGGAATGCCTGATATTCTAAAAAAGAACCTTTCTATTCAAATCCCAAACGAAGAATGGCTCAATGAAATAGAAATGCTGGTACAAACATCGACTATTTATAGAAACGTCAACTTAATTCCTTCCCAAGGAATGGTATATAGAAACGCAGACGACTCCAAATACACCAAAAACAAAATTTATCAAATTAATGAGTTTTACCCCAAAGAAATAGCAAAAGTTTCTGAACCATTCATTTTTAGGCACACTAGAGGAGAACGTTTGACTTTATATCCTTTCCAGTACAATCCTGTTACAAAAGAATTGAAAGTTTACACCAAAATAAAATTAAGACTAAAATCAAAAGGAGACAAAGGCATCAATCCACTTTTAGAGAATAAACAAGGAGACAACAAAGCCTTTTCTCAACTATATTCAAAATTATATGCCAATTACAATCAAAATTACAGATACACGCCCGTAGAAGAAGAAGGTGATTTGCTAATTATTGCACACAACAATTTCTATAATTCAATGCAAGATTTTGTTAATTGGAAACGTCAAAGCGGTATTTCTACAGAATTGGTTAATCTTAATAGCATAGGCAATACACCTATCGAAATAAAAGAATATATTCACAACTATTATCACACACATAATCTAAGCTATGTGCTTTTAGTGGGTGACAACACCCATATTCCCTCTTTGTACAGTAATGGCGATTCCGACCAAGCTTACGCTCAAGTTTCTGGTGACGACCATTATCCTGAATTTTTTGTAGGTCGTTTTTCTGTAGAAAGTATGGAGCAACTTAACACAATTAAAGGCAAAAGCATTTGGTACGAAAAAGAAGTTAGTACCTCTGACGTATGGTTACAAAAAGCAACTAATATTGCTTCTGAGCAAGGCTCTGCTGAAGATGGAGACGATGCTGAAACAGACCAAGAGCATATGGAGAACATTAGAACTCAGCTTTTAGACTATGGCTACATAACTGTAGATGAAGCTTATGCCAACAACGGTATCGACTCTTATACTTTAAGTTCATACATCAACGAAGGAAGAGGTTTAGTAAATTATGTGGGACACGGTACCAACAGCAAGTGGGTCACTTCCGGCTTCGACATTGAAGATGTGAATGATTTATCTAATTATAACAAATTGCCTTTCATTTTTGACGTAGCCTGTATCAATGGTAATTTTCATAACAGAACTTGTTTCGCAGAAGCATGGATAAGAGCCAATTCGTCTATGGGATATACTGGTGCTGTAGCTATCATCGCTTCCACTATCAATCAATCATGGGCACCCCCTATGGATGGGCAAGACGAAATGATTGATGTGCTTTTAGACAGTTACCCTGACAACATTAAGAAAACTTTTGGGGGAATTACTTATAACGGCGTAATGCATATGCTTGATGAGTACGGCGAAGAGGGCATTAGCGTAGCAGATACTTGGACTATTTTTGGAGATCCAAGCTTACACGTCAGAACCAAAACGCCTATAACTTTGGAAGTCAATCACCCTTCTGAAGCTCTGGTTGGACAAAATAGTTTAGCAGTGAATTGTTCTGTGGAAAACGCTTTAATTACCTTAAGTTATATCAACGAAAACAACGAAGTCATACTATTAAGCAAAGCCAAAGTTCAATCCGGCATTGCCAATTTAGATATATCAATGATACAAGACATAGGTAGTTTTACAATTACAGCAACTGCTTTTAACTACATTCCCTCTATTACAACATTGACTATAGAAAGCCCTACCGATGCTTATCTAAATCTAAGAAATATAAGCATTATGGATAATAACGCAAATGCTAACAACAACCAAAAACTAGATTATAACGAACAAGTAAAACTCAGTTTTGACATTTATAATATTGGATTGGCTATTTCTGAAGATGCTACAATAAAAATTGCCTGCGACAACGAATTTATCACTCTAATAGACAGTGTAGAAGCTTTAGGAAATATAGCTGCTCAGTCTAATATACACCTAACAGAAGCTTTGGAGTTTAAATTAGAAAATGGTATAATGGACAACACTGAAATACCTTTTTCATATAGCATTACAGACAACAACCAAACATATTCAGGGTATTTTACGCTAAAAGCTTATGCGCCAAAATTAGAAGTAGAATATATTAATTTAACCAATCTAAACAATAACAGCTCATATCTAAATAATAATGATGATTTTAGAATCGCATTAAAATTAAAAAACAAAGGAAAGGCTACTATTTCAAATGCTCAACTAAAAGTATCAAGCAGTAATACTCATATTGAATTTAACAACAGCCTTATAGAAGTGGAAACTATAGAAGCTGAAAGCGAAATAACTGTCGAACTTGAAGGTCGTTTAAATGAATTTACAGAAATAACATCTGCTGAAATTATATTCAAATTAGAAGAAAATACACCTTATGAAGCCCAAACAAATATTTTATTGCCTCTTAATCTAAAAATAGAAACTTGGGAAAGCAACAATTTTGACTCTTACGACTGGATTAATGACAGCTCACACCCTTGGACTATAGCGCCAAACGAAGGGTACGAAGGCTCTAATGCCTTAAAATCAGGTAATATTGGAAATGACAATAGCTCTTCTTTCAGTATTTCTTTTTACTTAGAAAGTTCTGATTCTATACATTTTATGAAAAAAGTATCTAGTGAAGCGGCCAGCTATCCGGGATACTTTTACGATTATTGTTCTTTCAGCATCAATGGTTCAGAAAAGTCTAAATGGGGAGGAGAAGAAGATTGGAGTCAAGAAAGCTATGCTTTATCTTCTGCCGGAACATATACTTTACAATGGGAGTACATCAAAGATAGTTATGGAGAATCCGGTTCTGACTGTGCTTGGATAGACAACATTATTTTACCAAGTAAAATAAAATCATCTATAAAAACGCTATACACTTCTGAAACAACCAAGAACAATCTTCAGGTTTATCCTAACCCTACACAAGGAGAGTTTAATATTTCTTATGTTTTAAACCAAAATACAGAAGTTGAAATAGCTATTTATAACCTTTCAGGACAATTAATTAAAACTATTTCTAAAAAGAACCAAGCCAAAGGGTCTTATACCCTACAAATCAGCTCTCTCAAATGGGAACCGGGCGTTTACTTTGTCAAGAAAAAAAGTGGTTCAAACATTGAAGTACAAAAATTAATAATACATTAATTTTCTTTGTAAATCAGTATTTTACTATATAAAATTAGCTATAAAAAATGAACCAAGACGTTATTGTTTTAGCCAATGGGGCTTTTCCCAAAAGTCCTCAATTAATAGAAAAGATACGCCAAGCAGAAACTTTGGTTTGCTGTGACGGAGCTATTAATAAATTAGAAAAAATAAATGTAGAGCCTACCGTCATTATTGGCGATTTAGACTCTATTCAGCCTCATATAAAAGAAAAATACAAGGATAGAATCATTCATTATAGCGAACAAGACACCAATGATTTAACCAAAACCATTCGCTGGTGCATTGCTCAAAACTTCAAAAACATTACCATTCTGGGAGGGACAGGCGAACGCGAAGATCACAGTATAGCCAACATTTTTCTTCTATTAAATTATTGTCAAGAAGTTAGCGTTAGAATGATAAGCGATTACGGTATATTTACACCCATATTAAAAACGTCCTCTTTTAAGAGTTTTAAAGGGCAACAGGTATCTTTATTTACAACTTCTAAAGACCTAAAAATAACCAGTCACAACCTAAAGTACCCTCTAAAAGAAATGAGCTTAAAAGAATTATGGAATGGAAGTTTAAATGAATCTTTAGGTGAAGAATTTAGCATTTCCTTATCCGGCAATGGAGGACTCATTGTCTATCAGGTTGGGTAATTGAATGTACCTAACATCTAAACAAAAACTCAAGTTGTACTTTAGAAAAAAATGCTTACCTTTGTTAAAAAATCTTAATAGTGGGAGAAACTAAAGAAAAATATATCAACCCGTTTACGGATTATGGCTTTAAAAGGCTTTTTGGTGAAGAGCCTAACAAAGACTTGCTTTTAGATTTCCTAAATGAATTACTGAAAGAAGAACAAGGCAAAATAGTAGATTTAAATTATCTAAAAAATGAGCATTTAGGTTCTTCTGAAATGGATAGGAAAGCTATCTTCGATTTATATTGCGAAAACGAAAAAGGAGAGAAATTCATTGTAGAATTACAAAAGGCAAAACAAAATTTCTTTAAAGATAGAACTGTTTTTTACGCTACATTTCCTATTCGAGAGCAAGCTAAAAAAGCCGATTGGAATTTTGAACTTAAAGCCGTTTACACAATAGGTATTTTAGATTTTGTTTTTGATGAAAACAAGCACAATCAACAAAAACTAAGATACGATGTGAAATTGTCAGATATTGAAACAAAAAAGGTTTTTTACGATAAATTAACTTTCATTTATCTTGAAA
>PDWI01004197.1_pt1 | contig 19537 bp, 17 predicted proteins | sample 1430891 | NCBI WGS metagenome assembly PDWI01 (sample SAMN01162508, study PRJNA174530) | Oral metagenome, whole genome shotgun sequencing project. | biome: Marine environment; feature: Marine mammal; material: Swab sample of the gingival sulcus; isolation source: swab sample of gingival sulcus...
CGCTAACCCTTGTCCCAACCAGATACCAAATGCCACACCCAGTAGTGCACCGAGTAAGGTAATCAGCGTGACAATCAGGGCGTAGTGCAGCGCCACTTGACGAGTGGAATAGCCAAAGGCTTTGATAATGGCGACCTGGTCGCGCTGCATGCCAATTAAGCGTTTAAAGACGATATTCAATAAAAAGGCGGCTACGCCGAGAAAAATGGCCGGGAAAAAAGTTGCCATCGTCGTCAGCTCTTTAAATTCGTTTTTTAAAACGGCATGTGATACTTGATCTTCTCGCCCGGTCGCTCCGGTTGAGCCGTAACGTGCCAGTAAGCGATCGAGGGCGGCAATGACCTCACTTTCATTAGCCTGCGGAGTGAGGCGCAATACCGCCTGATTAAAGGCACCGTCCATATCCAGTGCCGCCGCCAGTGCATCTTGCGACATCCAAATAATGGCATAGCGTTTAAAATCCGGGAACAAAGTGCCCGGTTTGACTTGATAGAGATATTCCGCCGAGACGGCGATACCACTGACGGTAAACCACTGCGCCCGTCCGTGGACGATGGCGCGGATACGCTCCCCGGGTAAAAATCCGTGGGCGCCGGCAAAGGCCTCACTTAAGAGGATTTCATCACTGCTTTCAGGCAGGCGTCCACTGCGTAAAAACAGTTTATTTTGTTGCTGTGGCAGCGATTGCACCATGGCCGTGACCGGCTCATCAAAATCGCGCACCGTCAACTTTGCTCCTGAATTGAGCCGTCCTTCCACTTCCGCTACGCCGGGAATATCGGCAAGGCGTTTAATAACCGCTAATGGGGCCCGCTTGACGCTGACCCAGACTTCGGAAAAGCGCTGCTCGGCATACAGTTGGCTTTGCGTTTTTTGTAAAGACAGCAGGGTGGCCTGCGACATTACCAATACGGCAACCCCCATGGCAATGACCAAGGCAATCGCCAATGCCTGTCCGCGCATCTGCCATAAATCCCGCAGGGCTTTGCGATTTAGTGCTTTCACGACAAACCCCCGACTGTTGTCAAGTGCCAGCGCTGTGTTTTGTTGGTTGGTAGCGTGTTTATCATTTGGTCACCAACCCATCACCAGCTGAGGGCTTCGGCGGCAATGCGCGTTGCATTTTCTTCTTCGCGGGTGATTTGTCCGTCCTGCATCCACAGTATGCGCTCCGCCATGCGGGCAATATCAGCGTTGTGAGTAATAATTACCGTCGTAGTGCCCAATTGGCTATTGACTTGGGATAGTGCTTGCAACACCTTAATTCCGGTTTTAGAATCCAGCGCTCCGGTCGGTTCATCACACAGCAGCACTGCCGGACGTTTGGCAATGGCACGGGCAATCGCCACCCGCTGTTGTTCACCACCGGATAACTGGGCGGGGAAATGGTCCAAACGCTTTTCCAGTCCAACCATTGCCAGGGCTTCTTCCGGCGACAGGGGATTTTCGGCAATGTCGGTGACTACCGCGACGTTTTCACGTGCTGTCAGGCTAGGAATTAGGTTATAAAACTGAAAGACAAAACCGACGTGGCGGCGGCGAAAACGTGTCAATACCGCATCACTGGCATGGCTGATATCTTCGCCGTTATACAGTACTTCCCCGGCCGTCGGTACATCCAATCCGCCGAGGATATTGAGCAGGGTAGACTTGCCGCTGCCTGAAGAGCCCAACAGCACGACAAATTCACCTCGATACAGGGACAAATTAACACCACGCAAAGCGTGCACATCCACATCGCCCATATGATAGATTTTACTCAAGCCTTTGGCTTTAAAAATGTAGGAACCGCGTTCGAGAAGTGCTTTGTTCATTTGGTATTCCGTAGATTTAACAGCATTATTTGCTTGTAGCGCTTCAATACTAGCATTTTTCCCGCTTACCGTATACACAAACACATATGTTTAGTATTACATATTTGATATTACACACTGATAAAAAGTGATATGATAACTACATTATCTTGTAACCCTTGATCAAAAAAATTCAGAAACAAACTTAACCTACGGAACTTTATGAATTTACTTAAGATCGTTACAAATTACAGATGGTTACAGACTGACGGCATTAACTTAACAGTTATTTGAAAAAGAAAGAAATAGTAATATATGTGTAAGCAAATTTTAGTAACAGTCAATCAATGACAATTAGACTTATTATTTTAGACCGAGATGGTGTCATTAATCGTGATTTAGGCACTTATGTTACTTGCCCTGAGGAATTTGAGTTTATCGATGGTGCTATTCCCGCTATTGCCTGTTTAAAACAAGCAGGCTTTAAAATAGCCATTGCGACTAACCAAGCAGGCATTGAGCGAGGTTATTATTCGCACGAAACTTTGTCGGCTATTCACGATAAAATGTTATCTGAAATTCGAGCAGGTGGTGGGGATGTAAATCAAATTATCTATTGCCCTAGCTACGATAATACCCACCCTTGGCGAAAACCTAACGCCGGCATGTTGACCGAATTGTTAAATAGCTTTAATATGAATGCCAACGAAACGGTATTTATTGGCGATTCTGTCCGCGACATGCAAGCTGGAATGACGGTAGGCTGTCGCTTGATTAAGATCAATGATCGCTACGGCAACAATAATATCGATAAAATGACAGAAGAATTAAAAAAACAAGTGATATTTACTGATAACTTAACAACTGCAACAGCATACCTATTACAAGGAAAGTCAATCAAATGATATTAAAATTACGAGCTTATCTTTTTTTGTTTTTGATGGTTATGGGAATGGTCATCTATTGGCCTATACCCGTCATTAGTCAGTTTTTTTTATCCGAGAAAAGTTCTTATTATGTCGCCACACTTTGGGGACGCTATGTCTTATTTTTACTCAAATACATCTTAGGAGTTACCTATAAAGTCCATGGTGCAGAAAATATTCCCAATAAACCTTGTGTTGTCTTATCAAAGCACCAATCAGCTTTAGATATTTTTGTTTTGTTGAGAGTGTTTGATCCTCAAGCCTGGGTTTTTAAACAAGAATTACTCAATATCCCTTGCTTTGGTTGGGCTTTAACAGCAACTCGTCCTATTGCCATTAATCGAAATGCAGGACGACAAGCACTAAAAATCATGGTAGAAAAAGGGAAAGATAAACTAAAAAAAGGTTTCTGGGTGCTACTCTATCCTGAGGGAACTCGCACACCACCAGGTCAAAGGGGTAAGTATAAAAGTGGTGGTGTATTGCTCGCTCAAAAAGCAAATGTTGACATCGTACCCGTTGCCATTAATACAGGACTTTTTTGGAAAAAAGGCAAAGGTGCCATTAATAATGGCGTTGTTGACATCGTTGTTGGCAAACCAATTCCCACGACAAATAAAGACACCAAAACTTTAACATCAGAAGTCGAGACTTGGATAGAAGAAAATGCCCTAGCCATTACCCTAAATCACCCCCATTATCTAGCAATGAAAACCGAAAAAACAACCCAAAAGGAGAAATAACTATGTTTGAAAAAAACATGAATATTGTGGACTTTGATCCAGTTTTACAACAAGCAATGGATAAAGAATGTACACGCCAAGAGCAACATATTGAATTGATTGCTTCAGAAAACTACACTAGCCCCAGAGTTATGCAGGCTCAGGGGTCGTTGCTCACGAATAAATATGCTGAAGGTTACCCGGGCAAACGCTATTACGGTGGTTGTGAATATGTTGATATTGTAGAAGAGCTTGCGATTGAGCGCGTCAAAGAATTATTTAACGCAGACTACGCCAATGTCCAGCCTCACTCGGGCTCACAGGCTAATGCAGCGGTATATTTGGCTTTATTGCAACCTGGTGATACGGTTTTAGGCATGAGTTTAGCTCACGGTGGTCACTTGACACACGGCTCGCCCGTTAATTTCTCGGGTCGTACTTACCATATTGTCGATTACGGGATTGATGCAGATGGTTTTATTGATTATGACGAGGTTGAAGCCAAAGCTGTTGAGCACAAACCAAAAATGATTATTGCCGGTTTTTCCGCCTATTCACAAGTACTAGACTTTAAGCGTTTCCGTGAAATCGCCGATAAAGTCGGTGCTTACTTATTTGTCGATATGGCTCACGTAGCAGGGTTAATCGCAGCGGGTTTATATCCAAATCCCGTACCATTTGCTGATGTCGTGACTTCAACAACACATAAAACACTACGCGGCCCTCGTGGTGGTATTATCCTCGCTCGTGCCAACGCTGAAATTGAGAAAAAATTAAATTCAGCCGTTTTCCCGGGTACCCAAGGCGGTCCATTAATGCACGTTATCGCCGCTAAAGCATTAGCATTCCAAGAAGCTCTCACTGCCGAATTTAAAAATTACCAAAAGCAAGTGCTAATTAATGCAAAAGTTATGGCAGAAACGTTCATCGAGCGTGGTATTGATATTGTTTCGGGTGGTACGGAAAATCATCTTATGTTAGTCGATTTAATCGATAAAGGTGTGACAGGTAAAGCTGTTGATGCAGCCCTAGGACAGGCTTATATTACAGTCAATAAAAACAGTGTGCCGAATGATCCACAGTCTCCATTTGTCACTTCAGGTATTCGTGTGGGAACACCAGCCATTACCACACGTGGCTTTAAAGAAGCAGAGACAAGAGAGTTAACAGGTTGGATTTGTGATATCATTGAAGACGTTAATAACGATGAATTAATCGCAGAAATTCGTGAAAAGGCCATTAGCCTTTGTGAAAAATTCCCTGTTTATAAGTAAGTTGTTGCCTTTATAATAAGTTGTTGTGAGCAGGCTAGGTAAGCTAACAAAAATAGTTTATGCCATTTCGCTACTGATAACAGTCATTGCTTTCTATTTTCCTAGACTCAATGATATTTTGTTTTTATTTAAGCTACGGCAAATAGATGAGCATTTAGATCTGTTGGGTCTCTCTATCGACGTATTCTATGTATTAATTGTACTCATCATTGGCATTATTATAGGACATAGATTTTATGAATTGCTTATGGGGCGCGTTATACTTTTTTCGCATAATGCGTCACTATTTGTAAATATTATGCGTAAAGTAGGGTTATTGTTAATTTATCTAAGTGCCACAACGGTTATTGGTGGAATAATGCTACTTATTGGTTTTGACCTTTATTTCCACAATCATGTCAAAATCACTCATCTGTTGAATGGTAACGACATAGGTACTATTTTTCGTTACTCTAGTCCAACTGCTCTGAGTGGCTTAATGATTTTTGAGTTTTCACGACTCAAAAGTTTTGAATACCATTTAATAAACCGTTAATTAACTGTTTTATTTTGAGGAAATTATGAGTAAAAAAATGAATGTCGAGAGTTTTAACCTCGACCATACCAAAGTTAAAGCCCCCTACCTAAGACTTGCCGATAAAAAAACCGGTGAAAGAGGTGATGTTATTTACAAATACGACTTGCGGTTATGCCAACCCAATAAGGAGCATATGGATATGCCTGCTCTGCACTCATTGGAGCATTTGATGGCAGAACTGTCACGAAATCACAGTGATCACGTATTAGATATTGGGCCAATGGGTTGTCAAACAGGGTTTTATGTGTCATTGATTAATGAAGAAAGCTATGAAAATGCACTCGATTTAATTGAGCAAACACTCAAAGATGTATTAGTCGCAACGGAAGTACCTGCATGCAACGAAGTACAATGCGGTTGGGCAGCGAGCCATAGTTTAGAAGGGGCAAAAAAATTGGCTCAAGCACTACTTGATAAACGTAGTGAATGGACAGAAGTTTTTGCTTGATGAATCATTTGTAGGAAAATCGTACCGTCATTCTGGCGTTTTTCAACTAATTGACTAAAGTTTAAACTATGAATAAAAAACCCATTGGTATTATCGGTGCGATGCCCCAAGAGATAAAGGTCCTCACTGAAAAGCTTGTCAATCAAGAAGTCACTGAAATTGCAGGTATGACACTATGCAGCGGTTTACTGAATGATGTGCCTGTCGTTGTTATGCAGTCAGGTATCGGCAAAGTGAATGCCACCATTGCTACCACTTTGTTAATTGAGCGTTTTTCGCCAAAAGCCATTATCAACACAGGTTCTGCTGGTGGCATTGATGAAAATTTAGCAGTTGGTGATGTTGTTATTGGCGATAATGTCACCCATCACGATGTCGATATTACAGCTTTTGGTTATGTGTTGGGACAAATGGCACAAATGCCTGAAAATTACCCTTGTGATAATACGCTGGTGATGTTGGCAAAAGAAGCTTCTCAGCTTTTCCCTAACGCGCATATTCATGATGGGCAAATTGTCAGTGGCGACCAATTTATTGCAGATAACGCCCTTTTCTCTCATATAAAAACAACTTTCCCCAAAGCACTAGCTGTAGAAATGGAAGCTGCGGCAATTGCCCAAACTTGCTATCGTTTTGAAGTGCCATTTGTTGTCATTCGAGCAATTTCCGATCTAGCTAATGAGCAAGCTTCGGTGTCTTTTGATCAGTTTATTGAACAAGCGGGAAAACATTCTGCCAAGATGGTGCAAAACTTAATCACTTTAATGTCGGAGGTCTAGATGAATTGCCCTTTTTGCCACACTGAAAACACCCGCGTTATTGACTCTCGCCTTGTTCCTGAAGGTAATAAAGTTCGTCGCCGTCGCCTTTGTGAGGCTTGTGACCAACGCTTTACGACCTACGAAATCATGGAAGAGTCATTTCCCATGTTAGTTAAGAGTGACGGTAGCCGAGAAGCTTATAATCCAGCTAAAGTTAGATCAGGCATTAATCGAGCGATTGAAAAACGCCCTATTTCCGCCGAACAAGTTGATGGTGTTATTGCTTATATTGAAAATCAATTGCGAGGCACCGCAGAAAAAGAAATCCCCGCCAAACAAATTGGTGAATGGATTATGGAACGTCTTATTGACATCGATGAGGTGGCTTACGTGCGGTTCGCCTCAGTATACCGCTCATTCCAAGATGTCAGTGCATTCCAACGTGAAATAGAACGCTTACAAAAATCTTTTGAGAAAAAAGCATAGTCTATTCCGCAAAATAGTTTGTTATTATCAAATTTCTGTTAGGTCAATCACCTCACCTCTATCGGGATGGCGTACCGTCATTCCCAGCTCTTTATCTGCATATTCGATAAAAGCATCTTGACTGTCACGCTCACCATGAACAAGGTAAACTTTTGGATTTGTTTTAAAACCTTTTAACCAACGTCCCAAGTCTGCTTGGTCAGCATGTGCCGACAGTCCGCCAACGGTGTGAATCTGTGCCTTAACAGGAATCCACTTGCCGAATATTTTAACTTCTTTATCGCCATCAACCAAACGTCGACCCAAAGTGCCATTAGCTTGATAGCCAACAATCAAAACATGATTTTCTTTGCGGTGTAAGTTGTGGAATAAATGGTGCAGGATACGCCCACCGTTACACATCCCCGAACCGGCGATAAAAATACCGCCCGATTGTATTTCATTCAGTTCGCGTGATTCATCAGCTGTGACGGTGCGTTTGTAATTAGGCAAAGGAATTTTATCGCCAAAGTTGCCCAGTAAACGCTTAGCTGCTTTATCATGTAAGTGCTTAAATTCCCAATAAATTTTACTGGCTTCAATGGCCATTGGCGAATCTAAGTAAATATTCCACTTATCTAGACACCACTCATCAAAATATTCAACAAAATGATAAAGTAACTCTTGGCTACGCCCAATGGAAAAGGCGGGTATAATGATATTACCATGTTCTGCCTGAGCTGCTTGGATAACTTCTCCAATTTCTTGAATCGTCAAATCACGGTTCCTGTGCAGGCGACCACCATAGGTGCTTTCCATCAGAACAATATCCGCTTCTTCAATCAGCGTAGGATCTTCTAAAATTGGTGTGTCAAATTGTCCAACATCACCACTAAAGACCATTTTTTTGGTGATACCATTCTCAGTAATTTCCGCCTCTATCATTGCCGAACCCAAAATATGCCCCGCATCTTGGAAAGTAATTTTCAGTCCCGGCAAAACTTCAACCGGCTCATTGTAGCGATGACCGACAAAATAACGTAAGCACTCTTCGACATCCTTTGCGGTAAATAGTGGTTGGCGTTTAGGTTCACCTTTATGCTTACGGTTATATCGCTCAGCATCGTATTCGGCCAACTTGGCAGAATCTTTTAGTAGTACTTCACACAATTCAACACTAGCATTTTGTGTATGAACTTTATTGTCAAACCCTCTCTTAACCAACAGTGGTAAACGACCGGAATGGTCAATATGTGCATGAGATAAAATAACTATATCGATAGATTTTGGGTCAAAGGGAAAAGGTTCTTTATTTAATTCTGTAGCCTTTCTACTACCCTGAATCATTCCACAATCAAATAAAACAGTATATCCGTTAAAACGTAAAATATGGCAAGAACCCGTTACATCTCCGCCGCTTGCCCCATAAAATTCTATTTGCATAAATAGGTACTCCCTTGATAATGAGATAGGTATGTTATTCAATATAAATATTTAAAACCGTTTTCACGATAACTTACCGTCATTCTACAACTTTTTAAATCAAAAAGAGCAAAGAATTTTTGATTTTGTATAGTCGTGCCAAATGTCTTTTGATGCAAAGTTTTACGCTGCGGCAAAAGACAGCATAATGCCATAATGAAAAATAGTTGGAATGACTAGGTTATAAATATACTTCAAGCATTAAAAAATGCCGTGAGATAAATTCACGGCATAGAAAACGACAAAATGGGTTAGCTGAATTAAGCTCTTACTCGTGATTTGGTTGGATCATAGAACGGAAAGGCAATTACAGTGGCTGATAAGCGTTTTTGCATACCGTCCAACTGCCCGACTTCGACTTCGGTGCCAAGCTCGCTATATTCTGCCAGCATACGACATAAGGCGATATTTTTTTCCAAAATGGGAGAACGCATGGCAGAGGTAATTTCACCAACTTGTGTGCGGCCAATGTAAACTAAATCTCCTGGTTTTGCCGTCAGGTTACCAACCAGCTCCAATCCCACCAATTTACGTTGTGGGTTGGCTTTACGCTTGATAAGTGCTTCCTTGCCGATAAAATCCGCTTCTTTAGTTTTTAGTGGCACACTAAAACCAATACCAGCCTCAAAGGGATCAATTTGGTCATTAAACTCATAACCGGCAAAAATTAATCCAGCTTCAATACGCAGTAAATCAAGTGCTTCTAAACCCAATGGTTTAATACCATAGGCTTGACCCGCCTCCCAGACAGCATCAAAGACCGCCTTAGCATGTTTGGGGTGGGTGAAAATTTCAAAACCCAATTCCCCTGTGTAACCTGTTCGAGAAAGAATAATTGGTGCACCATCATGTGTGTATAATCGGGCAATTGAAAATCTAAACCAACCCAGCTCTTCCACTGTCGGTTGGTCATCACGTGTCCAAATGATATTTTTTAATAACTCACGGCTATTGGGACCTTGCACAGCAATATTGTGCAACTCATCAGTGGAAGATTTAACCCAAGCATTGAAATTGTTCTTGCGGGCCTGCTCTCGTAACCACAGTCCTGATGTGCCACAGCCACCAACCCAACGAAAGTTGTTTTCACCTAAACGAAATATGGTACCGTCATCAATCATACCCCCATGTTCATTACAGATTGCGGTATAGACCACTTGTCCAATGGATAGCTTTTGCATATCACGTGGCACGCACATTTGCATCAACGCCTCGGCATCGGGTCCCAGCACTTCATACTTTCGTAGTGGTGATAAATCCATGACGGCAACATTTTTCCGACATGCCCAATACTCATCAATGACGCCAATTTTAGGAAAACTGGCAGGCAACCAATAACCGTTATATTCGATAAAATTTCGAGTATGCTCAGCAAAACAGTTATGAAAAGCAGTTTCTTTGGTCATTTGTAAATCAGCTTCTGTTGTCATTCTAAATCCTAGTGATTTCTTAAAAAGTTCTTTTTCATTATAGACACGAATTTGTATATCGGTGGGATTCCAGGCATTGGCTTCATCAATATCGCAAGGACAAGCCGTGGAAAAGCAAACCAAGTCGGTCAAAGCTCGCATCAATACATAATCGCCGGGGCGACTGTACGGGTCATCCATAAAAATGGCGTTACTGTCATCATTCATGGTATTAAAGAAAAAGTTAATCGCCGGCCAACCTTTGCGTTCAGGGATGTTATAAGCGGCAGCCTCGATATTCAGGTTATCTGAACAATTCACATGCCCGGGGTAGCCCATATCCTCATAATATTTCGCGGTACAGGCTAGACCAAAGGTATCGTGTCGCCCGACGGTATCCTGAATAATTTCTAATAACGGCTGCTGAGATATTGAATAATATTTACTGTACAAGCCCGGCATTGGGTATAAGCCGCCAACTAAAGCGCGCGTGGTTGTCGGGTCTATGTCCTCGAAACGATTTTTATCCAAAGCACGTAAATCAAAGGCTTGAAAATCCGAACACTCACGCCCCTGCACATCCATAATCTGGACGTACTGCCCTTTTTTCACGACATAGGCATGGGCCTGCCCCGGCTGAATATTAACATCTTGTAACGGATCAGCTAACGGTTCAGCAGGGGTAACAATACGTTTCGTCGTCGGATTAACGCGTTCAATAAATAAAATAATATCCGAGACCGGATTTTGTGCATCCACCCGCATCGGCAAACCGGGGGCGGCAACAATTAAATTGCCACCCACCTGTACAGTAAAATGCCATTGCTCACCCGGCAAAGAATGATGGTTATCAAGATGAATTGCCTCGGCAGTATCAATTTTCCAATTCTCTTGCTGCAACTTTTTGGAAAGACGCTTTGCCCCTGTTGCATCCGAGCCTGAAATTTGCATAATGCCCTCAGCAGGCCGTCCAAACTCTCGACCGAGATAGGCTGCTTTGCCTAGTCCGTCATTATCAAATAAAACCAATTCAACAGCTTGTAATCCATCTTTATCAACAAGCGTGATTGTATCGCCCTGTTCCACGCTAACGGTCACAGATCCCCCACCATTGACCACATAACGCTCTATCCCCAGCGGCAGGGTAGGCAATCCTGGTACAAGGATACCATTTTTAGCCGTTGGTGTTAAAAATGGCAGAGTCTGAGCGTTCGCACGTTGATGAACGCCGTTAGCATATTGTAAATTAAGCGTATTCATTTTTGCTATTTTTATAATTATCTAGCGACTAAACAATTGTCTCATTACTCTCTTTGGCTCTTTTTAAGTCTTTGAAAAAAGCCCTCACAATAATGTACAGGATAACGGCTGAAATAACCGGCCACATCAGAATATAAATTAATAACATATCTCTTTACTCCCAAATAAATAATTATTTTGTCACCGTGTCATCTTCAAAATGACGAACACGCTGATTAATTAAATCAAAATCAAAGTGTTCGTTACCTAACAAGCTAACGATAACACAAATAATCGTGCTAGTACCGTAAGCAATTAGTGAGCCTAACAACACTGTATAGTCACGTAAAAAACCGTGGAAATAATACAAACAAACCGCTGTAGCAATCACGCCAACCACCAGAGCAATTTGCCGCCCGACAAAACCAAATGCCATTAATCCCAACACGACACCACCACCGACAGCAGCAATGGCCTCCATTAATGAACCAATCACGCCATCTAACGGCAGCATATCAAAACGTACCAAAGAAAATAAGACTAAACCACCGATAACAGCACTAACAAAGGCGGCATTGGTTACTCTATCCCAATAACAACTGGCAATTACAGGGAAAACAATCGCCCCCCATAATGCACCGACAAAAACTAACATAACCAAAATATCCAGTGAGAAACTAGCTAAAATTAAGCCGATAGCGGTTGCTACAATCATGGTCACACGCCCTAATAGTAACATTTTCTTGTTATCAATATTACCCTTAGCGAGGTTTTTAGCATAAATATCGGTCATCATAATCGCCGATAATGCCGATAAATCTGAATCCGCTGTGGATGATAAAGAGCCCACAACTAAAATAAATAGCATGGCAATTGCCACAGATGGTAAATAAGACGATGCCATTTGCGGAATAAGATTGTTCATATCGCCGTCAAAAGGCTGCATACCGACCAACAGTGCCATCAATCCCAACATACCTAAACCGATAACCATAGAACCATAACCTATGGTTGCGGTAATAAACGTAGGTTTGATTAAGTCTTGACGCACGGCAAACAGACGTTGGGCAATCGTTTGGTTACCAATGGCATAAGCAAGTACGGCGACAAAGAACGGAGCACCCTGCTCAAGAATGGCTTTGCTGGAAAAGAAATCCGCCTGCTGCTCGGTAATCATACTAAAACCTTCGTTAAGGACGGAAACACCACCTATATTAAAGAGTATCCACGGAATCAAAATCACCGCAACCAACATCATGGCAACCACTTGCGCAAAATCGGTCAAGATAGAAGCTCGAAACCCCGAATACAGGGTATAAGACAACACACCAATACCGGCAATTAACACGCCCGTCTGAAATGATAGCGGTGACAATACGGCAACCAATGCACCCGCAGCGGTAAAATTAACCATCAGACTAATAACACTACCCAATAAATTGGAAACTGCCAAAATAAGCTGGCTGGCCGAGCCGTGTCGCGCGTGCATAATTTCTGCCAAAGTATGGGCATTTGGTGCCAGTGCACGAAAACGCAAACCAAATGGATAGATAAAGAAAATCATCAACGCACCCCAAAAACCATAGTGCATCGGTCCCGACAGACCGTATTTATAACCGGACGTCGCTGCCCCGTAAAACGAAGCTGCCCAAATCCACGTTGCCGTCATACTGGCAGCAGAAATACCAAAACCTACCGCACCACTGGAAACCATATAACCATCGACATTATTGGCATTTTTTGAAACAACGGTTGAAAGAAGAAAGGTAAGCCCGTAAAACCCTATTAATAACAGCAAAACGGTTGACGTGGAGAATTGAAAAAAGACCTGCTCGCTCATATATTACCTCTGCTTATTTCTATTATTATAGAAATCTATTATAATTACTGAAATACTTTTATTCAAGAAAGTAATATTCATGATGTAGGATACCTTTTTGTTATGATGTATCCATGTTATAAATTGCTCTTAACAATCACTCTACAATTATTTTTAAATTTATCAAAAAATACCGTCATCCTAGGATGACGGTACGGTTTTTTTAATTTTCAACAATAGATAAAGCGAGTTATTCAATCGCCAACTTGGTGCCTTGTTTTCCCTTTTGTTTCGGCAACGTCAGTTTCAGCACACCATTGTCATAGGTGGCTTTAGCAGCATCAGTCTTGACATTGCTAGGCAATTGGAAACTGCGTGACACTGAGCCATAATAGCGTTCACTACGCAGAACTCTGCCCTCTTCCTTATGTTCATCGTGCTGTTTTATTTCAGCTTGGATTGTGACAACGGCATCTTCAACTGATACGTCAATATCCTCCTTGGCAACACCAGGAATTTCCGCCGCGACAACAAAAGCTTCGTCCTGCTCGCTGACTTCGATTTTAATCTGCCCTGCCTCTGGCAGACCCTCACCATGCAAGGGGCGAACAAAAAACCCTGGCGCAGTGTCGTTAAAAAAACTCTCTAAAATACTTTTGTGTGGGATTAAACTACTCATCTTATTTACCTCTCTTATCGTATGAAATTTATAGTGATATTAACTAACTCTCATCACTATATTCGGATACCAGCCGACTAACTTTTTCTTTTTAATATAAGACTAATCAAGTTGACTTGTACCGTCCCTCATATATCGGGATAAAAATAGAAAATTCAAGGGTTCTCTAATTAAATTAATGAAATAAATTTAGTTTTTTCAATTTGTTATTTAATTTAATTTGGATACAATGAGCCTTTGAAACTAGAACAGAAAAAATGAATAAAAAGTACATGCTCCGCGCCATTGAACTGGCAAAACGTGGACAAAATACCACCACGCCAAATCCAAATGTTGGCTGTGTGATTGTCAAAGACGAGCAAATTATTGGTGAGGGGTTTCATGAGACGGCAGGAAAACCACACGCCGAAATCAATGCCCTAAAAAGCGTTAAAGATAAAGGCTATTCACCTCGTGGAATGACGGTATATGTTACCTTAGAGCCCTGCTCTCATCACGGGCGAACGCCACCTTGTGCCGATGCCTTAATAGAGGCGGGCGTTGTCAAGGTGATTGTTGGCTCACGTGATCCCAACCCACAAGTTTCAGGACGAGGTGTCGCTAAACTCCGCCAAGCCGGTATCACCGTGATAGAAGATGTCTTACGCGAGCAATGCGATGACCTTAATCATGGCTTTTTTAAACGAATGACAACAGGTATGCCTTGGGTAACCATAAAATTAGGTATGAGTTTGGATGCTAAAATTGCCACAAAAACTGGTGAGAGTCAGTGGATTACGGGGGAGCAAGCGCGCGCTGATGTGCAGAAATTGCGGGCAAAATCTTGTGCGATTATGACAAGCTCCGCCACAGTGATTGCCGATAACCCAAGCCTCAATGTTCGCCTAGAGCATATCATTCGACAACCTAAAAGGGTGATTGTCGATAGTCAATTATCCGTATTATCGACATTGCCACAGGCAAAAGTTTTTCAATTAGACGGTGAAGTATTGGTTTATACTTGCCAAGATTATTCTCCCCTTCCTCCAAAAGAAACCATCAAATATATTCGCGTGCCATCTAACAATAACCACGCAAGTCTTACCGTCATTCTGAAAGACTTAGGTGAGAATCAACAGTGTAATAATGTGTTAATTGAAGCCGGTGGAAAATTCGCCGGGGCGTTACTCGCTGAAAATTTAGTTGATGAACTGGTGATTTATACCGCCCCAATCTTACTAGGTGAAGGAGCAAAACCGGCGTTTAACTTTTCATCTGTGACAGAGCTGTCTGAAGCTAAACGCTTTGTCGTCAGCGACTGCCAAGTCCTCGGTAAAGATATTAAAAGCATTTTTCGTAAAGTTAAATCATAATTATCGCATTATCTGATTTTAAATCGATTACGTAACGCTAAACCCAGTAAAAACAAAGCAATGAAAGTCGTCAACGTTTGAAAAAAACGAACGCCACGATTAAATGGTGGCAGTTGTCCGGCGGGTTTTTCCGCATCTTTCGGATACAGGCGGTGACGCACTTCCTTTTGATACAGCGGTTTACTAACAAATGGTGGCATAGAGGGCACAGCATAGAAAATTACCCTTTCACAATTCACACTGACCGTTGGCGAAAAAGATATTTTGCCATCATTTATCGCCTGTAAACCAATACCACCTAGCATCACTGCCAGCCATAAAATAAACGGGCGCAGTAAACTTAAGCCATAATCCGATAACCAGCCATAGAAATAACTTGCCCAATTTTTAGGATTACGTGCACCATTGGTGGCACGACGTTGGCAATAGAGTTCACAGCCGTAAAATTCTAGGGCTTTCTGGTGATGATTATTGCCCTCTGCTAATTGTTTTAATGCACGAAATTTGGCTTCGCAATCCTGATAAAAATCTTTGTCTCTTTTTTTACCAGTATTAGTTTGAATAAATTTTGATAAATCACTGGGGAAACTATCCATCAACGGCGGTAAATGAAAATCAACTTGACGAAAATCACAAGGAATTGCCTTAGCCGTATCTGTAAACTGTAAATCCAAAAATAAAATTTGTTGCTGAAATTGCGCCCCCAGAAAAGAAATAGACTCACCGGAAAAAGTTGTCTCCTCAAAATAAGCCTTATCGGAAAAGGTTGAGCCAAAAAAATCAGCCTTACCGGAAAAGGTTACTCGCCAAAAATCAGCCCCATCGGAAAATATTGTCTCCCTAAAGTCAGCCTTACCGGAAAATATTGTCTCTAGAAAATAAGTCTCACCGGGAAAAGTTGCCTGAAAAAAACTAGTGGAGATAGGGAATATAAAGTTTTGAAAATTGGCATATTTCTTAAAATCAAACCCTGAAAAATCAATTTGATATTGATTGCGTATAGCTAGTTTTTCTGCTTCGCTAGCATTTGCGGGATAGGTTTTTTCAATAGCCGCTAAGACTTGCTCTGCCCAAGCATTCCACACGGTGTTTCCCTGTTGCATACGGTCAAAGTGGGACTGGCGAATAGCTTGTCGTTTTCCCTTAGGAAGCTTTCTCGCATAGTCTATATGATATTGTTGAATATCGATGGGTTCGTCGGTCATTGGCTATCGTTCCGTAATATTTATGTTATGAGTGCGAATGTAACATAAGCCTAAAAACCCAGCAACTCGATTTCGCTATAGCGACGGCGTAGGATGCCGTTAGCGAGGCACGAGCGTAACGCACCATTAAAACGAATCGGTGGGTTACGCCCAGCAGTATGCCAACATACGCTAGGCTAACATCGGCCTACAAACGGCAGAATGACGGTACGAATTTAAAAAAATTAAGAAAACGTTAGCGTTGTTGCCACTGCCCGTTGATCATCACTTTTTGCAGTGGATTTAGCCCGACTAAATAGCTTAAATCGGCGGGGCGTTCAATATCCCATACCAATAAATCGGCATCCATTCCGACGCTGATTTGCCCTTTGTTACCCATTCCCAAAGCTTTGGCACTATTACGGGTAACACCGGCAAGAGCCTCCTCAGGCGTTAAGTCAAACAAGGTACAGGCCATATTCATCATTAATAATAACGAGGTCACAGGAGAAGTGCCGGGGTTGCAATCGGTTGAAACCGCCATCGCCACTCGATGTTTCCTGAGTAATTTTATCGGTGGCACGGTTTCGTCACGCAGGGTATAAAACGCTCCGGGCAGCAGTACGGCAACGGTATCGCTTTTGGCCATCTGCTTAATCGCCGCTTCGCTAAGTTGTTCTAAATGGTCGCTGGATAAGCCCTTGTATTTTGCGACTAACTCACTACCGCCCATATCGGTCAATTGTTCCGAATGTAGTTTGACAGGAATACCCAGCGCTGTCGCCGTATCAAAGACTTTAGTGATTTGTGCCAAGTTAAAAGCGATTGCCTCGATAAAGCCGTCCACCGCATCGACTAAGCCTTTTTTATGCAATATCGGCAGCCACTCGCAGACTTTGTCGATATAGGCATCGGTATTGTCTTTGTATTCAGGAGGTAGGGCGTGGGCGGCAAGGTAGGTTTTTTTAACGGTGATACCGTAATCTTCACCCAATTTTTTCGCTACCCGTAGCATTTTTTCTTCAGTTGCCAAATCCAGTCCATAGCCCGATTTGATTTCGATACTTGTTACGCCCTCGCTAATGAGGGCTCTTAAGCGTTTTTCGCTTTGCCGATAGAGTTCGCCTTCATCAGCATCTCGGGTGGATTTGACAGTGGATAAAATACCGCCACCTGATTGAGCAATATCGGTATAGCTTGCACCTTTTAATCTGGCTTCAAATTCATTACTGCGATTACCTGCGTAAACCAAATGGGTATGGCAATCAATCAGCCCGGCGGTAATCCATTGCCCCTGAATATCGGTAATTTCTACATTTTCCTGGCTGCATTTTTCAGCTATTTTACTATCGCCTATCCACACAATTTTACCGTCAACGATACCGATAGCGGCTTGCGTGATTGCGCCGTATTCGTTGTGGTTATCGCTGTTAGGTTGATAGCCAAAATCTTTGCTAAAGGTCGCGATATTGGCATTGATAATCAGTTTATCTAGCTGCTTAGGTAATGGTGTATCGGTTTTTAGCATTTTATATTTTCCTATTTATTCATTGTCAGATATTGGTTGCTAGTCCCTGCCAACAACCTTGCTGCCACTTTACTGCTGATATCATCGATGTCAAACGTGGGGTTAATTTCAGCGTCGTTCATTTTTTCTATGGCTATTCCGTGTGATTATAAAAACCACTCCTTACGCAAATCTGCCCAGTGTTCATTGAGTTCACCCGATAACACCAACTGTTTAGCAGCATCAATATCAGGGGCAAGGTAGCGGTCTTTATCATAAAATGCCACACGACTACGTAATTTCTGATGTGCCGTTGCCAAGCGTGGCGAGGTGGATAGCCCCTCGTGAAAGTCAACACCTTGGGCGGCAACCAGTAACTCAATACCCACCACGGTGGCGGTATTTTGTATCATATCGAATAATCGTCTGGCCCCGTAGGTTGCCATTGATACATGATCTTCTTGGTTAGCGGAGGTGGGAATACTATCCACACTCGCAGGATGGGCAATGCTTTTGTTTTCTGACACCAAGGCGGCAGCGGTAACATGGGCAATCATAAAGCCTGAATTCACCCCAGGGTTTTTCACCAAAAACGGCGGCAACCCCGATAAGGTGGCATCAATTAACAATGCCACGCGACGTTCGGACATTGAACCGATTTCGGCAATCGCCAATGCCAAAGTATCGGCGGCAAAGGCTACCGGCTCGGCATGAAAGTTACCACCTGATAATGCTACTGGCATTTCACCATCATCGAAAATCAATGGGTTATCGGTGACGGCGTTAGCTTCAATCAACAGGGTTTTACCGACTTGGTTAATTAAATCCAAACACGCTCCCATCACCTGTGGCTGACAACGCAGACAGTATGGGTCTTGCACTTTGTCGCAGTCACCGTGTTGGTGCGATTCTCTGATTTTACTACCGTTAATCAGTTTGCGGTGGGCTTTGGCGATTTGCGTTTGTCCGTGGTGTCCGCGTACTTCGTGAATGCGCGGGTCAAATGGTGCCGATGAGCCTTTGGCGGCATCAATTGACATTGAACCGGTAATCGTTGCTGAAGCCAGCAAATCGCAAGCGTGGAAGTAACCTCGCAGTGCCAAAGCAGTGGAAACTTGTGTACCGTTAATTAGTGCCAGCCCCTCTTTTGCCGCCAAGGTTATCGGTGATAGCCCTGCATTTTTTAGTGCGTCTTTGGCGGTTAATTGTTCGCCGTTTACATAACAAAAACCTTCGCCTAATAAGGTCAACGTCATATGCGAGAGCGGTGCCAAGTCACCTGATGCACCAACTGAACCTTTTTCAGGAATATGCGGAATAATATTGTGATTAATCAAACCCAACAATCCGTCAACGACGACACGACGGACACCCGACACGCCTTGAGCAAGGCTAGCCACTTTGGTGAGTAAAATCAAACGCACCACACCGTCCGGTAAGCGTTTACCCGTACCGACCGAATGCGAAACAATCAAGTTATGTTGCAATAACTCCAGTTCGTCATCACTAATGCGAGTTTTCGCCAGCAATCCAAAGCCTGTGTTAATGCCATAAGCACTTTTATCTTGGGCAATAATTTTTTGCACGGCTTGTTGGGATTGTTCTATTTTATCGTAGGCACTATCGTCTAAGCTGACCGTTACAGGATGACGGTACACTTCTCGCAATTGTGCAAAAGTTAATTCTCTTGGTGTAATATTTAGGATGCTCATTGTGTTCTCCGTTTTGTTATATTTTCTACCCCACGTTGTGTTTTAACGTGGGGGTAGGGGGTGTGAATTGTTGTTAATTTGTCGGGTTGCAGTAAAGCCTATTTTGACTCCCACCTTTTAATATGATTTTGTAAACCTGTTTTTTCTCCGCCTTTAAAATGTCTTCCAGAATTTACCTTGTCAATTAA
>PDWI01004200.1_pt1 | contig 19527 bp, 20 predicted proteins | sample 1430891 | NCBI WGS metagenome assembly PDWI01 (sample SAMN01162508, study PRJNA174530) | Oral metagenome, whole genome shotgun sequencing project. | biome: Marine environment; feature: Marine mammal; material: Swab sample of the gingival sulcus; isolation source: swab sample of gingival sulcus...
TTTTGTAAATTTGAAAATAACCGCTTGCGGATTTTTCATTTCAGAACATTCAAATCCCAATTTTTCAGTATAAAACTGTTTTGATTTTTCAAGGTTTCTTACTTGAAGTGATGTAAATTCTAATCGTCTCATATTATTCCTTTTTATTGATTAAACTTAAATTGATGATGTAAATATAATATACTCGACAACAATACGCAAATAATTTCACATAATTTAAGTAGATTTTTCTATTTTGTTAATCGGATACAGTAATTTCGGGTTGTTCTGTCAAATGTTACCTAACATTCTATTTATTATCCTATAATGATCTGAATGTGATATAGATATTTATATAATATGTAGTTTGATAAGTATAAATATATGTAGAAAATACTTTTCCCCGAGTCTCTCGAGGGTAGCGAAGATTATAACCATTATGGTTATAATCTTCAATAACCTTAGGATTCAGATACAAGCTATACTTTTTGCCCCATAGTTTTAACAATATGTAGGGTAGTTTGTAGATTTTATATTAAACTTTAGGTTAAGAGTAGAAAGTTTATAACGAAAAAAAGATACAGTAGACCCTACTTGATAGTTTGTGTAAATTTTCTTCAAGTAGTTTATCCCTATACTATATATAAGAGAAAAATATAAACTATTTTTTTTCATGGAGTGATCAACTTTTTGGCTTTTATATCTTGACTTATATTTTCTTTGTGTTTATATTTCTAGACAGAAAAGAAATCTTAAGGCAAACTAACATAAAATTGGAGGATGAATGTTTAAATTGAAAAAAGTTGCTTTACTTCTTTCACTTACATCATTAGTTGCCCTTACTTCTTGTACAAGATATGCAGATGAGGGTGAACTTAAAGCTTTAGAAGATGCAAATGTGACAGCTAAAAAAGCTGAAGTTAAGCTAAACAGACTAAAAAGTGACAGAATGAAGCTTGAAGATGAGTTAGCAGCTAAAAAAGCTGAGCTGAAGAAAGCTAAAAGAGAAATAGAAAAAGTAAAAAAAGCTATAAACTAACGAAGTGGAGAACTTTATGAAAAAATTGCTTGTTTCCATATTACTTGCTTCTCTTTTTGCTCTATTTTCAGAAGAGATAAGTATGGAATATGAGAAGGAATACCTTCCAAAACTTAATAGAATTAAAGGAAAAATTGAGAAGACTCAAAGTAATATTAAGTCTGAAGAAAAGAAGATTGCTGGTTTAAAAGAAAGTGTAGCAAGAACTGAAGATAAGACTGAAGATACTTGGGATGAGATCTATGCTCTTCTTTCAAAAACTAGAGAAGATGCTGATAACTATAGAAATGATCTTAATGATTTCGATTATGAAGTGAGAGAGTTTGGAGCACTTCCAAATGAAGAACTTTACAAGAGAAGAGCAGAACTTGATGGTTTTGATCAAAGAAAAGTTGAGTTTGAACAAAATAATCTTTCTTACTTGACAGAGTTTGAGAATGAGCTTGATAAAATAGGTTCAAGAATAAACTCAATCAGATCATCTATCGTTGTTCCTTACATAACAAGTTATGTTGTTGAGAACGGTGATAACCTTTGGAGAATTTCCGGTAAAGAGGATATCTACAACGATCCTTTTAAGTGGACTGATATTTACAAAGCTAATCAAGAGACTATCAGAGAGTGGCAGAGAAAATATAATGCAGTCTTAAAAGAGGAGCAAAAAGAGGAAGATCTTATTTATCCTGGTCAAGAGTTTACTATTCCTAGATAGTATTCTAGATCAACATTTTATAAGCCGAGTTTTCTCGGCTTTTTTGTTTTTTGTTCTAATTAAATAATTTTGGAGGAGTAATGGTCTTTATAAGCCCATCACTATTATCAGCAGATTTTTCTAAACTTGGAGAGGAGATAAAAAGTTGCGAAGAGTCCGGAGCAGACTATCTTCACTTAGATATTATGGATGGTCATTTTGTTCCTAATATAACCTTTGGACCTTTTATTGTTAATTTCTGTAATAAGGTTTCAAAACTTCCTCTCGATGTTCACCTTATGATTGAGAATCCGGAAAAATATATTCCAGATTTTGTGAAGGCTGGAGCTGATATTATAACAATTCATGCAGAAGCTGTAACTCATCTTCACAGACAGATTCAGCTTATAAAATCCTTGGGAGTTAAAGCAGGTGTTGCTCTTAATCCACACACTCCTTTAGAATGTTTGGAATATCTTATTGATGATTTGGATATGGTGCTTCTTATGTCTGTAAATCCGGGATTTTCAGGACAAAAGTTTATACCTCAAATATTGGATAAATTAGATCACTTTAATGAAAGATTTAGTAAAAGAGTTAAAGATGGCTTCCTATTACAGGTGGATGGTGGTGTTGACGGAAATACTCATAAACTTTTGAAAGATAAGGGTGTTAATATGCTTGTTTCCGGAAGTTATTTCTTTAACCATCAAAATAGAAAAGAGGCTATTGAGATTCTAAAATCATAGAGCTTTATAATACACTATCATTGATATTTATTTAGGATCTACTGAAAAGGGCTAATAGAAATTTAGATCCTTTGTTTCTCTATTATCTTCGTTAAAAAAGGTTCCTTTCGCTTACTCATATTAAGCTCTGTTTTTTTTTGTTTTTTGACTTGAAGTTTTATAATTATGACTTTTTCAGTAGTCCTAAACAAACCATGTTTAAAAGGAATAAAGAAACATAGATTTGTTTCTTATTTTATTGTTGCAATTTTTTATTTTTTTTGATAAATTTGCAAATTGATAATTATGTGGCCGAATTGGTAGATTCGGTTTTAGTCGATCTCTAATATTGTTGTCCGGAAGCCAATAGTTAAGAGTCGATACAAAACTGAAAAAATGAAACGGGAGATCTGATGAAAACATTCAGTCAAAAAACCGCAGATGTAGATAGGAAGTGGTATTTAATTGACGCTGAGGGAAAAACTCTTGGTAGAGTTGCTACTCAAATTTCTAGATTGCTAATTGGAAAACATAAGCCTACTTACACACCTCACATTGATGGTGGAGACTTTATTGTTGTTGTTAACTCTGAAAAGGTAGTTCTTACAGGTAACAAAGAGAAGGACAAAGAGTACTTTACTTACAGTGGATATGTTGGTAGTCAAAAATTTACTACAGTTGCTGAGATGAGGGAGAGACACCCTGAAAGAATCATCATTAATGCAGTAAAAGGTATGCTTCCTAAGAATAAGCTTCAAGCAAGAAGACTTAAGAGGCTTAAAACTTTTGTTGGAAGTGAGCATACTCATGCTGCACAAAAACCTGAGAAAATATAATTAAAATTTAAAAAGGTGATTAATAATGAAGATTAATAAGCAAGGTCATTATACAGCTATTGGTAGAAGAAAGACATCAACAGCCAGAGTTAGGCTTATTCCTGGAACAGGAAAAATGTTAATAAATAAGAAAGATAACCTTGAGTACTTTAAGAAAAAGCTTTTGGTTATGGATCTTGAACAACCGCTTGTAAAAACAGATATGTTGGGTAAATTTGACATTTTTGTTAATGTATCCGGTGGTGGATTGTCAGGACAGGCAGGTGCAACCAGACTTGGTATTACAAGAGCACTTATTCTCTATAATCAGGATCTCAAGCCTATACTAAAAGAAGCAGGCTTTACAACAAGAGATTCAAGAATGAAAGAGAGAAAGAAATACGGTATGGCCGGTGCGAGAAAGAGATACCAATTCTCAAAAAGATAGAGTATTCTTTTGTTTTAATTTAAAAGCAGCATAATCGGACATAAGGTATGGGTGTGTGGGATCTTTATTTCATATTCGCTCTTATGGATGATGTTTATGCCTAAGTGGATTTTACAATCCATAATAACCCTAATTTTAAGGAGTAACGATGGCTAGAGTAACAGCAAATCAATTACTTTTGGCAGGTGCACACTTTGGACACCTTGCAAAGAGATGGAACCCAAAAATGAAGAAGTATATCTTCGCAAAGAAAAAGGGTATCCATATTTTGGATCTTAATAAATCGGTAGAACTTTTAGAAAAAGCTTGTAACGAAGCTATGAGAATTGTTAGTAAAAGAGGAAAGATTCTTTTCGTTGGTACTAAGGCTCAAGCTAAAGATCTTCTAAAGTCTGAAGCTGAAAGATGTAAAATGAACTATGTAACAGAGAGATGGTTAGGTGGATTCTTAACTAACTTCCAAACTATCAGAAACTCTGTTAGAACTTTGGAAGAGATGGAAAAAAAAGCTACTGACGGAACTTACGACAAAATAGCTAAAAAAGAGATTATTAAGATTGAGAAAAATAAAGCAAAGCTTTTAAAGATTTTAGAAGGTGTTAGAACAATGAAAATGCTTCCAAATGCACTTTTTGTTGTTGATACCGTTAAAGAGCATATAGCTATTAAAGAGGCTAAAAAACTTGGTATTCCTATCATAGCTATCGTTGATACTAATTCAAATCCTGATGATATCGATTTCCCAATTCCGGCAAATGACGATGCTTTTAAATCAATTGGTCTAATTACAAAAATTTTCAGTGATGCTGTTATTGAAGCAAGTGAAGTTGCTAATATCAAGGTTCAGGACAATAAAGAAGAGGCTGCTTCCGATAGAAAGCCTAAGAGAAGAGTTCCTAAGAAGCCTGTTAAGAAAGATGAAGATAAAAAAACTGAAAATGTAGAAAACAACTAAATTCCGGAGTTATAAATGGCTACTATTACTGCAAAAATGGTCTCTGAATTAAGAAAAACTACTGGTGCCGGCATGATGGACTGTAAAAAAGTTCTAGCTGAAACAGACGGTAATTTTGATGAGGCTATAAAACTTTTAAGAGAAAAAGGACAGGCTAAAGCTGCAAAAAGATTAGGAAATGAAACAACTGAGGGAAGAGTTTTCTCAATTGTATCAGATGATCATAAAAAAGTGGCTATGGTTTCTATGACTTGTGAAACTGAACCTGTTGCCGGTGTTGAACAATTTGTAGAGTTTGGCAATAAAGTTATTAATGCTGTTTACAATAAAGAAGATCTATCTGCTTTTGATGAAGCATTAACTGAAATTAGAGCAGGTCTTGGTGAAAATATCACTATTAAAGAGAATACCCTTGTTGAGGGAGACTATGTTGAAAACTATATCCATACAAATAAAAAAGTTGGTGTTATAGTTAAACTTAAGTTAGCAGATGTTGCTAAAGCTTCTGAAGATGCTGTAAAAGAGCTTGGAAGAAACTTAGCACTACAAGTTGCTTCTCTTGCTCCTAAGTCTATCTCTAGAGAAGATTTAGATCCTGAGTTTATTAATAGTGAAAAAGAGATTCTTATCAACCAATTGAAAGAGGATCCTAAAAATAAGAATAAGCCTGAAAATATCTTAGAAAAGATTGTTGAAGGTAGACTTGGAAAACTTTTCTCTGAAGCTTGTCTTTTAGATCAAGAGTATGTTAAAGAGAAGATGACTATTAGTGAGCTTATTGATGGAGTATCTAAAGAGGTTGGCACTGAGATTTCAGTTGATCAATTTATAAGATACTATATTGGTGCTTAAGATAAGTAAATTAAAAGGCTTTGATTTTTTCAAAGCCTTTTTTTTAGGAGATAATTTTTATGTCAGGTTGCAAATATAAAAGAGTGTTGTTAAAACTTTCCGGAGAGGCCTTAACTGGAGATCAAGGTTATGGTATAAATCCTGAGATTATGACTCAAACAGCCAAAGAGGTTAAAAAGGTTTATGATCTTGGCACTGAGATTGGCATTGTGATTGGTGGTGGAAATATCTTTAGAGGTCTTTCAGAGCATGCTGCTAATATGGATAGGGTTCAAGCTGATCAAATGGGTATGCTTGCTACTATTATAAACTCTATAGCTCTTCAAAATGCTTTAGAAAGAATAGGTATTGAGACTGTTATTCAGAGTGCTATACCTATGGATTCTGTTGCCGAGCCTATAATAACAAGAAAAGCTATAAGACACTTTAATAAGGGGCGTATTGTAATATTTGGAGGAGGAACAGGGAATCCATACTTTACTACAGATACAGCAGCTACATTGAGAGCCAGAGAAATTGGTGCTGATATTATTATTAAGGCTACTAAGGTTGATGGTATCTACGATTCAGATCCTGTTAAAAATCCTAATGCTGTTAAATTTGATGAGATCTCTTATCTTGATGTTTTAAACAAAAATTTAAGAGTTATGGATACTACTGCTATTAGTTTCTGTATGGAAAATAAAATGCCTATAGCGGTTGTTAATCTTCTTAAATCAAGCGATCTCGAAAAATTTATAAGAGGTGAGAAGGTTGGAACTGTTGTTCATGACTAGATTTTTTTAGAAGTTTAGTTTTAGTTAACTAGCAATTTAGGTAGAAATTTTCAAATTAGCTTTAATATTTTGATTGATAGATATAAGAAATTTTGAGTTTTTTTGGTGTAAAGAAGCAATAGAGATATAGCTTATCTTTGTTGTTTCTTTTTTATTTTTCTTTAAAGAGGTTTACTGTTACTTATACATATTAATTTTTACATTTTGGAATCTGTTTTTCTCTGATTCTGCTTACTGTTTGCAACATTTTAAGTAGACTCTGGTAAAAATATTGTGATTTTTAAGCCCCTGGAAACCTAGTTCTAAAAAAGATCTATAATAAAAAATAAAATTAGTTCTTGAAAAAAGCTATATTTATAGTCTTATTATCTAATGTGATTAATCTTGTAGTAGAATCTACTAAAAAAAGGTTAATAGAACTGTATTTAATAGCTTGTGTTAAAATGTTTTTCTGGTTTAACTAATTTATAAAGGTATTTTTGTTATGAAAAAGATTATTATTTTTGCTCTACTTTTAATCTCAAGTTTTTCAACTCTTTTTGCAGATGATTATGCTGCTTTAAAGCTCGGTTTTCATTTTCCAGATGCAACAGATTCCGGTTTTATTATAGGTGGTGAGTTTGGTAAGCAGATTGATGAGAGCTTAGATGTTGGTGTTAGTTTTGACTGGTTTCAAAAAGAGTTTTCTGAGTATAAGAAGGTTATGGAAGAGAATAATGCTGGTGTTAGTTCAGAGGTGAAGAAAAAACTTTCTGAAACAACACTTTATACCTTTCCTTTCATGGCTATTTTTAGTGGAAGATTTGAAATTATGAACAGGCTGGATATAAATATGATAGGAGCCTTGGGTATGGAGATGCTGATGGCAGATTATGATATATCTTCAGAGTATGCTCAGATCAATCCTGATTTAGAAGATACTACCGAATGGGCTTTTGCTTTTGCTTGGAGAGTTGGTGTTGGAGCTAGTTATAGATTAGGATCAAGGTCAGATATCTGTGCAGAGATTGATTATCACTCATCTAAACCAAGTGTTGACTTGGACGATGACCTTGAGAGAGAGTATAATATGTCAGGTATTATGGGAAGGATAGGGATTAGATTCTATCTTTAATCCTTCTAATCTTATTATAAAAGAAAAGGTCTCAAAAAATGAGACCTTTTCTTTTACTTACTTACCAACTTTGTATTGATCTTAGTTATCTCTCTGTGGTCTTAGCTCTCCTTTTTTTATCCAATGGATCTACTAGTACTTCTAGGTAATGGATCGAATAAAAAAAGAACTCCTTGAACTAATCTCTTCTCGAAAATTTTATATTTTCGCTACACCTTTCTTATATCTTTACTTTCAGGTCTACTTTGAGATTTTTGAAAGGGTAGTTTTTAAAATTTTTTCAATTCCAAAACCAATAGTTTTTTTACTGTTTATTTTTTCCTCTAGAAAGTTTATAACTCTATCAATTTGTTGTTTATTGAATGAATCCGATTCCTCAATTAATAAGTACATAACATCTTGATATATATCAACCAAGTTTTCTACTGAATAGACCGTAAATTTACTCTTCTCCGCAACATTTAAAGCCTCTGGAAGAGATTCTAAAACAATAATGGAAACCTCTATACCTTCATCAATCTTATTTTTGTCAAAGAAAAACTCAGCTCTCTCAATAACATCGTTTAAAACAGAAGTGTATTCATAAATATCAAGATCACCAACACTTATGGTAAAATGCTTTTTGGCGGCATTACTAATATCCTTTCTATACTTCTCAATAAAATTTTGGGCAAAAGTTTCAGCTATCCTAAATTTTAAGAAGTTTCTAAACTCACTGTTTACATCGGCATACTCTTTCAAAAGCTTCAGTAAGAAAGGTTTGTCTGCCTTTTCAATAATTTCCAAAACTTCGGATTTGTCATTCAAGTTATCATTCTTACCCATAATTATTCTCCCTCTAGATAAAATTATAAACATTAAACTTAGTAGTAAGTTTAAAATTTGTATTTAAAAGCTGATTCCCGTGTATATCATTACCAGCAATTTAGGGAATAGTATATAATAGTAATATAAATATATTTTCAAATGTGTCAATAGTTTAACTATATCGATGTATCATAATTAACTTATATTTTGTTTTGTTTAGATACTTTTCTTATCTTAGAGGGTAACTTTCTTTATTTACTTTTGAGTAAATTTATTGGAGATTTGTATGGAAAAGAGATTATCTGTTTCTGATATCTACAAAAAGTATAAAATTGGTGAAAAATTAGCTGTTTTAACTGCATATGACTACTCTTTTGCAAAATTAGTCGACAATAGTGGTGTTGATATGATCCTTGTTGGAGATTCTCTAGGAATGGTGATTCAAGGCAGAGAGTCAACGATTCCTGTTGAGCTTGAACATATGATATACCATACAGATATTGTTGTCAGATCAACAAAGAGAGCTTTTATTGTTGCCGATCTTCCATTTATGAGTTATCAGGTTTCATTAGAAAAGGGTCTTGAGAGTGCTATGACTTTAATGAAAAAAGGTGGTTGTGGTGCTGTTAAATTTGAGGGTGCAGGGTCAAACCTTAAGCTTCTTGAAAGATTAACCGAATCCGGAGTACCTGTTATGGGACATCTTGGTTTACAACCTCAATCTATAAACAAGCTTGGGAACTATAAGGTTAGAGGTAAAAGTCTAAGTGAAGCCACAAAGATGATAGAGGATGCCAGACTTTTGGAAGAGGCGGGTGCGTTTTCTATTATTCTGGAAAAGGTTACTGCTGAATTAGCAGCTGAAATAACTGCTTCTGTTAATATTCCTACAATAGGAATAGGAGCAGGTAATGGGTGTGACGGTCAAGTTTTGGTTCTCAATGATATGCTTGGATTGGATGAGTATGTTAAGTTTAAGTTTGTGAGAAAATATGCAGACCTTTCAACCATTGTATCAGACTCGGTAAAGAGTTATGTTGAGGATGTTAAAAATTGTTCATTTCCAAGTGATAAGGAGTCATTTTGAAAATTTTAAAATCTGTAGAGGATGTTAAAAATTATATAAAAACTATTTCTAGAGGGGATAGTATAGGATTTGTTCCCACAATGGGAGCTTTGCACGAAGGACACTTAGCTTTGGGCAGGAGAGCAAAGAGTGAAAATTCCATTGTTATCTACTCTATTTTTGTAAATCCTATTCAGTTTGCTCCAAATGAGGATTTGGAAAGATATCCCAGAGATATAGAGGGTGATATAGAGAAACTTAAAACAATTGGTGTTGATGCTGTTTTCTTTCCTTCAGTTGATATTATGTATCCAAAAGGTTTTAAAACAGAGGTTTCTGTTAAAGATCTTGGAAAAATTTTATGTGGGGCTTCCAGAACTAACCACTTTGCGGGAGTTACCACTGTTGTAACAAAACTATTTAATATAGTTGAAGCTGATAACGGATACTTTGGTAAAAAAGATTATCAGCAGTTGACCATTATAAAAAGAATGGTTGATGATCTTAATATGAAAATAAAGATTCACGGTGTTGATATAGTGAGAGAGAGCGATGGTTTGGCTATGAGCAGTAGAAACCAATACTTGAGTAGTGAAGAGAGGGTTTCGGCACTTCTAATAAGCAAGGCTCTATTTAAACTTAAAGAGGAGTATAAATATTCAAGTTCGATAGATGAACTTTTAGCTTTAGCAAAAAGTAGAATAGAATCGGATGGAAACCTATCCGTTGAATATATTGAGATCAGGGATCGAAATAATCTTGATAAGGTTTCTAAGGCTGGAACTAAAGCTGTTGTTTTGGTTGCAGCTAGAATAGGTAATGTTAGATTAATTGACAACTTGGAGATAGGTGGCGATGAGTAGAAATTTGGCATCAATAATATTGGCAGCCGGAAAAGGAACAAGAATGAAGAGTGATCTTCCAAAGGTTCTTCATGAAATAGATGGCAAACAATTGGTTAAATATGTTATAGATCAAGCAAATGATAGTGGCTCTGTAAAAAATATTTTGGTTGTAGGCTATAAAGGTGATATGGTTATTGAAAGTACAAAGAACCTTAATGTTGAGTATGTTTGGCAACATGAACAGCTTGGTACTGGTCATGCCGTTATGATGGCAGATAAGTCTCTATTGGGTTTTGATGGAGATGTTTTGATTCTATGTGGTGATGTTCCTGCTCTTAAACCGGAGACAATAAAAGAGCTTCATAAAAACCATATTGAAAACAGTCTTTCCATATCTGTTCTAACTACAAAGATGGAGGATACTTTTGGTTATGGTAGAATTATTAAGGATGAAAATGGGCTTGTACTTAAAATAGTTGAAGAAAAAGATGCAAACAGTGAAGAAAAATTGGTAAATGAGATAAACTCTGGCGTGTATTTAGTTGATAGAGAGCTTCTTTTTAAAGCTCTTAAAAGTGTTAAATCAGAAAATGCTCAAAAAGAGTACTACCTTACGGATATTGTTGAAATTCTAAAAAAGGAAGGGTTCAAAGTTGGAAGTTATTGTACACCTGACTCTGATGAAATAATGGGTATAAATACTATTGAGCAACTCAATAAAGCTAAAAATATTTTGGATGGGAGAAAAAAGTAAAGGCCTGTAACCTCAAAACTGATTATTATCTTTTTTTAGGAGTTGTTTACACCCTATTATTATGTTATAATATCTATCCGGTTTGATCATTAATAATTTTTTCTATCTGGTTGTCATTGGTTTAAAAGAGATCTCTTTGGGAGGGAAACATGAAAATTATAACTCTATTTTTAATCCTATTTTTAGGATCTTCTCTATATTCTCAATTTAGAGAGAAGCAGGAGGATTCTAGAGTTTTGCTAATGAAACCCTTAAACAGTTCTCAAACATCTCTTTTAGATATGGATAGATTTTCCATAGATCATAGTTTTAGTATGAGTTATAGTAATTCTTCAAAATATTCCTTTATGGAAAATGAATATGTATCAGGAATTAACTACAGATTTTCAGATCCTCTAACTTTAAGAGTTGAATTGGCAGCTTCATATATACCTTACTCCTCATTCTCAATGGAGGATAATATGAAGGCTAGTATATATCTTAAATCTGCCACTCTCAACTATAAACCAAGTGAAAATGTTAGTATAAGCTTGAAATATTCTAATTTAAGAGGATTGAGAGGATTTAATAATAAGCTCCCTTTTGAAAGGGAAGATAAAACAGGGAACTATTTTATTAACAAGGATTATAAATAGATATGCCAAGACCAAAGGTAAGTAGAAGAACTCAAAATAATGTTGAAAAGAATATAAAATCTGATAGTTGGAAGATAAATTTTATTATCTTCATACTTGTTATTCAAACAGGTGTTTTAATTGTTGCAAAGTATAGAAGTATAACAAGTATTATAAGCGGTGATTTTAAGGTTACAAAGCTGTATAGACAGGTTGAATTTTCTACAGATCCACTAGATACTCTAAAGGCTGAAGGTGGAAATTTTATATCCAACTTTGTCAGAATTAAATCAGATAAATCTTTAAAATCAGAATCTATGGCTGATTATGAGAAAACAATTGAAAGAAAGGTTAGGGTTTCTGTCTTAAATGGTTGCGGTGTAGCCGGTTTGGCAGGAAGATGGGAAAATCATCTAAAAAAGGGTAATTATGATGTGTTGGAGATTGGTGATTATAAAAGAAGGATATCTCAATCTCTTATAATCAGTAGGGTTAAAGATATGAGTTATGCCCGTAGCTTAGCTAAAAAAATAGGTATTAGTCCTAAAAATGTTATTCTTCAAATAAGTAAAAATATTGTGGGTATTGATGTTACTCTTGTCTTGGGTCGTGACCATACAATGCTAAACAATAAACTTGGTAAGAAAAATTAGTATGGATTTTCATTATTTAAGAGATAAATATCCTCAGTTTACATATTCAGCTTATAGTTATGAAATTGAATCTGACACTATCAGATTCAATTTTGTTTTTAAGCAATCTGAAACTATTGTTTTTAAACCTTATCAGATCCACTCTTTTAATAAAGTTACTACTCTTGACAGAGATTCTCTGGATAGCTTAGCTTTCAATTTAGGTATGATTGAGCTTATAAGTTACTACAAGGCTTGTTGCTCTCCAATAATCTCAATTGATTGTGGTCTATTATCAGAAGATCAAATATTATTTTGGAAGGATCTTTATATAAACGGGCTGGGTGAGTTTTTTTATGTAAATAAAATAGGAGATATAAAAAATCTCTTCGAGATAAAATCTAAAGGTAAAAAACATAAAATTTTAAATTGTTTATCAAACAATAGAACAATGGTTCCGGTTGGAGGAGGCAAAGATTCTGTTGTTAGTTTGGAACTCCTAAAAGAGATAAATCCCTCTCCATTTTTTATTAACAGATCAAAAGCTTCAGAAAATACAGCTAGAATTGCAGGTTATAAAGAGGGAGAATTTATTGATGTTAAGAGGGGTATAGATAAGGAACTTTTAAAACTTAATAGCTTAGGCTATCTAAATGGGCATACTCCATTTTCCGCAATGCTTGCTTTTACAGCTACTACATCTGCCTATTTAAATGGATTTTCCAACATAGCTCTTTCAAATGAAAGTAGTGCAAATGAGGGTAATATTATTTTTAACGGATTAGATATAAATCATCAATATTCAAAAAGTTTTAAAGCTGAACTTAGTATAAACAATTATATTAAAAAGTATATATCCCCAAATATTAGCTACTTTTCGTTTTTAAGACCATATAGTGAGCTTAAAATATCAGAGCTTTTTTCAAAATTTAAAAAACATCATCAATTTTTCAGATCTTGCAATAAAGGTTCAAAAAGTGGGGTATGGTGTGGAAACTGCCCCAAATGTTTGTTTGTAGCCTCAATTTTATTGCCATTTTTAGATCTTGGTGAGGTAAATAAAATCTTTGGAGTAGATATATTTAATAATAAAGATCTCTTAGACGATTTAAAGGGTCTTGTGGGAATAAGAGAGCTTAAACCTTTGGAATGTGTGGGAACTACCATAGAGGTTAGAGCTGCCATTGGGAAATGGTTAATAAATCGTAAAGAGGAGAATCTTCCATATTTGCTTAAATACTTTAAGAGTAATTTTTTGGATTTAAAACCCTTTGTAGATGATTTTTACCAACTTACTCAAAACTTTAATAGAGAAAATCTTGTTCCTAAGGAGCTTTATGAATATCTCAGATAAAGAGTTTAATCTTTATGGTGTAGTTGGATCTCCCATTGGACATAGTAAAAGTCCCGATATTTTTAATTCTATTATCTCTAAATACAATAAAAAAGGGAGATATATAAGATTAGCCGTTTCGGATAGTAGTAGAATAATCCCCTTGTGCAAAGAGCTTAATATTAGAGGAATAAATATTACCTCTCCCTACAAAGAGGTTCTTTTTAATGAGTTAGATAGTTATGATAAAATATCAGAGAGCTTGGAAGCCGTAAACACAATCTCTTTTGAAAATGGTAGCTCCATAGGTTTTAATTCAGATAGTTATGGTGTCTATTCATCAATAAATAGATACGACTTAAAGAGTAGATCCATTCTTGTTATTGGAGGTGGTGGAGCTGCAAAAAGCGTTTTATATGCTTTGAAAAAATTTAATATTACCATAACAAACAGAACAGAGAGTAAGGGCTTAAAATTAGCAACTGCTTTTGGTGTAAAATTTATTCAATTTTCAGATATAGAGAAGGGTGTTAAAAAAGCTGATATTGTAATCTCAACTTTACCGGATCCTGAAATTGTTTTAAAACCCCAATGGTTTAGAAAGGGTTCCATTTTTTTTGATGCAAACTATAAATCGAAATTTATCTTACCCCAAACAGTAAACTATATAAGTGGCAAAGATTGGTTAATAAATCAAGCTATTCCCAACTTGAAAAGATTTTTTTTGTTGGATGTAGATTATAAAGAGGTTCTCTCTAATCTGGAAAAAGTAGAGAGTAAAAAAAATATTACTTTAATAGGTTTTATGGGTTGTGGAAAAACAACTTATGGAAGAAAACTTGCCAAGAAAATTGGTCGCTCTTGGATTGATCTTGACTCCGAGATAGAGAAGGAGAACGGAGCTTCCATATGTGAAATTTTTGAAAAGTATGGAGAAGAAAGGTTTAGAGAGATTGAAACTAAGATATTGGAAAGATACTCTAATATTGATAATTGCTTAATATCTTGTGGTGGTGGAATTGTTGAATCTGAAAGAAATAGAGAAATTTTAAGATCAACATACAATATATGGATCTACCTTTCATTTGAAAACTGTTATAATAGGATTAAAAATAGCAAGAAAAGACCTTTAGTTGGAAAAGATCTTAGGTTAATATATGAGAGGAGGATTGATCTATACTCAATGGTTACGGATCTTCTATTTGATTCCTTTGGTGATATTGAAAAAGGTGTTGATTATCTTTCAAAGGAGATAAAGGTATCGGGAGTTATTTAAATAGTATCTTTTGAAAAGCTATATTTTATTCATTTAATAATAATTGATATGTTTTTTGAAATAAAATGGAAGAATCCTAATTTTAATTTAAGAGTTGAAGTAAAAAACTCCTTTGAAACCAATTTATTATAACTTTCTAGTTTTATATTCTCTTAAACTAACCCCTAAACAGGTTACAATTATTTCCCCTTTTTCTTGTTATTAAGATTGCAAAAACATATATTACAAAGGTTGTTAAAAAGATTGTTAAAACCAATATTTGGAATAGAAATATGAAAGTTGTCCGTCCAAAAATTGTACTAAATATTTTAAGTTTTCTTGCAATACTATTAAGTCTTATCCTAATAGTTCCTATGCTAACTTCACTCTATTTTGATGATAATGGCTTTATAGGTTTTGTCGAAACAATACTGTTCTCGCTTCCGATATCATTAGCTATTTTCTTCTTTACCAGAGAGAAGAGGGAATTGAATCTTAGGGAAGGTTTCTTGGTTGTTGCTTTGGGTTGGATAGTCATAGCTTTCATTGGATCGCTTCCCTACTATTTTTCAGGAGCAATACCAACGCTAACAGATAGTTTTTTTGAATCTATGTCGGGTTTTACTACTACGGGAGCAACAATACTTACAGATATTGAAGCTCTTCCTGATTCTCTTCATTTGTGGAGAGCCTTAACTCACTGGATTGGTGGTATGGGTATAATTGTTCTTTCAATAGCTATTCTCCCGCTTTTAGGTATTGGGGGAATGCAGCTTTTTAAGGCTGAGGTACCGGGTCCTACAGCAGACAAATTAACACCTAGGGTAAATCAAACAGCAAAAATTTTATGGATTGTATATTTTGCAATTACCTGTCTTGAGATTATTCTTCTAAAGCTTGGAGGTATGAGCTTTTTTGATTCTATATGCCACTCTTTTGCAACAATGGCAACCGGAGGTTTCAGTACTCAAAACGGATCTGTTGCTGATTATAACTCTGCTTATATAGATTATGTGATAACAATCTTTATGTTTATAGCAGGTGCTAACTTTGCACTACACTATAAGTTTTTCTTGAAAAAGTTTAATGTTCATTTAAAAGATATTGAGTTTAGAACCTATTTCTATATTGTTATGGGTGTTGCATTGATAATGACTATTTCAAATATTGGCGGAGATGTTTATCAATCTTTTGAAGAATCTTTTAGGTATGCTATATTTCAGTCTGTAGCAATTATAACAACTACGGGTTTTGGAACTGCTGATTATGAACAATGGACATTCCTTTCCCAAATACTAATATTTGTTTTAATGTTTGTTGGTGGTTCTGCCGGTTCAACAGGTGGAGGTATGAAGGTTATAAGGGTTCTAGTTATTATAAAAGAGGGTCTCTTAGAGCTTAAAAAACTTGTTCACCCCAATGCCATCATGCAACTTAGAGTAGGTAAAAGGGTAATCCCCCAAAATGTGGTTTACTCAATTTTAGGATTTTTTCTTCTCTATGTTTTAATATTTGTAATCATAACAATAACTATGGGTGCTTTAGGTCTTGATCTACTAACCGCTTTTGGAGCTTCCGCTTCCTGTTTAGGAAACATAGGTCCGGGATTTGGAATTGTTGGTCCTACAGAAAACTACTTTTTAATACCTTCGGCAGGGAAGTGGGTTCTTTCATTTACAATGCTTGTGGGTAGATTAGAGATATATACCGTTTTAGTAATTCTAACCGGGAGCTTCTGGAAAAAATGATTAAAAATGAAATTGTTCAAAAAGTAGTTTCCTATATCTATGAATCCGTTAGGTTTGATATTAGATCTAAATCAATATTTCTTTTAATCTCTATTGTTTTGTGGTTTAGTATTACTCTGGAAAAAGATTATGAAACTACATTGACCATACCCATTAGATACAGTGGACTTTCCAAGAGTAAAACATTTAAGGAGCCAACAGTAGATAGTGCAACTCTTAAGGTTAGAGGTAGAGGAAGGACTCTGTTTTCCAATGAAGGTGAACTCTTTTTTCAGATAGACCTTTCAAATTTTGATGATTCTACAAGAGTTTATCTAAATCCTGAAAATTTTGTTAATTTCTCAGATAGAGATATAACTTTTATTGGATCAGTTGATCCTGTTTTTATTGATATTAAACTTGATTCTTTAAAGCTTAAGAGAGTTAAGGTAGTTCCAAATATTAAACTTGAAACAGACATTGGTTATACAGTTTCAAAAAAGGGTGATTTTTATCCCAAAGAGGTTATTTTAAAGGGCCCTGCAACTATTATAAATAATATTGATAATATTTCTACATATCCTGTTGAATTCAATAATATTGTTTCTGATATAGATGCTACTTTAAAGCTTAATATTCCTCATTCAGATGTTGTTAAGAGTAGTAGTTCCAAAATAAACTATAACAGTTCAATTGTAAGAATAGGTTCATACACATTTAAACATTTAGTAGATGTTGTAAATAAACCTAAGGGTAAACTTCTTTCTCTTGAGCCTATCTCTGTTGAGCTTAAGGTTGTAGGTGCTGTTGATAAACTGCATCAACTTTCAGAAGATAACTTTAATGTTACTATTGATTATAATATGATAGATAAGAGTAGTAAAAAAGCTCCAATAAATATTACTACTGATACAGAACTTGAGTGGAGCTCTAACATTAAAAAAGTTAAAGTAACTGAATTTTAGATTCAGTACAGAGCCTGCCAACTTCGTATTACTGCGTCATCAATTTTTTCTGCAATGGATAACCTAGTATTTCTAGGCTCAAATCGTATAAAAAATCAAATCCTTGTACTGCTAGTTTCTAGCCAGTCTTACTTTTTAAGGCAGCCTCAGCCGTTGCGTGCAACGGATCTACAATTCATAATTTATCCCCTTTCCAAGGGGAGATACCCAAAGGGCAGAGGGGTAATTTTCCATCTCCGATCTCCCATCTTCCGACTTCGGTCTCCCGTCATCGGTCTTCTGTCTTCAACCTCCCATCTCCCCTTTATCTCTCTTTCCAAATTTGAAAATATTTTTATTTCCTATTTAACTTGACTTTCATTATAATTTTTTAGAAAGTTAAATAGGGTCTGCTGAAAAAAGTCATAAGCAAAGAAGTTCAAGGCAAAATAGATTTGAGGAATAGAGCCTACAATAGTAGGTGATAGAAAAGCTATTTTAACGCCGAAATTGGAAGCTTATGGCTTCTTTCTCACAAGAAAACTGCAAGGGTTTTGATAAACATTGTTAAAAAACCTTGCAGCTTACTGTTGCTAAATACTTGTTAAGTTCTTTAATAAGCAGTTTCTCCTTTTTTCAGTAGATCCTAAATATAGCCCTACTTTATCCTAGGAGTAAAATAAAAGTAGCTGAGGATAGAAAATGAAGCAGAGTAAAACTATTCTACTAATACTGATACTGACAACCCAACTTTTTTTAAAAGGGGAGTGGTCAGATAGGGTTTTGCTTTCAGGTTCTGACTGGTGCGAAAGTCCAAGTATAAAAGTCGACTCAAAGGGCAGAATACATGCTGTTTGGGCTGAGTCTATAAATTATAAAAATTCATATGTTGTGTACTCCAAATCAGAAGATGGAGGTGTTACATGGACGGAACCGTATAAGGTTAGTAGTAACGATACAATGAGGGTGTGGGAACCAAAATTGGTTATTGACTCCTATGATAATCCACATATAGCCTATTTACTCTCCAGAGGAGAAGGTTCCAGAGTTTTCTATAAAAAATTTAATGGGATAACTTGGAGCGAAGATTTTGAGGTAGAGGAGTTTATCATAACAAGCCTTAGAATGGGTATAGATCACGATGATAGAGTATATTTAACATGGTTTATGGGTGATAATATAACAGGAAAGAGTCTTTTTACATACTTTGATAATGGATGGAAAGATCCTATCCCAATTTCAGAACAACACCTCCTAATTGTTAGGAGTAATCTTATATTTGATTCCGAAAACAACCTATATCTATCCGGATTTGATAGAAATGATAGTAGAGCATTTTTAGCTAAATATTCCAAATCTGATGAAGAGTGGGTATCCATTGAAAAAATTTTTGACAGTGGAGAGCTTTCTATTGCTTCAGATATTGATATATGTGATGGTAAAATCTTTTCAGTTATCTCCAGTGGTACAAGTTCTCTTAATAATAAAATATATTTTTCATCTAGATTTTTAGATGGTAATGAGTGGGAATATTCAAATCTCATTATCTCGCACACTTATAAGGAAAATGAATTAGTCATAAACAATGGAGTTCCTTATATTTTTGAAATCTACTATCCACATCTAAAGAGTAAACAGTCCTCTTTAGATAAAAATAGAATTGATTGGAGTCGTGAACTTGTTTGTTTATATAAAAATGGATCTGATTGGACTACTGAAAGTATTGAATCTGAACCAGAGAGATATATGCTGTGGTTTGATGCATCTTCAGATTTTACTAGAAATAAACTTTATATTATTATATAATTTAGGACCTGTGGCTAACTATTCTGATATCTATTTTAGATCTAGAGAGGTTTTGGTGGGGATTGATGAAGAGGAACTTTCTATTGATACTTATAGTTTATCAAACTACCCTAACCCATTCAATTCAACGACAATAATAAGTTTTAAACTTCCTAAAATTTCAGATATATCCTTGCAAATTTTTAATAATAGTGGTGAACTGGTAAAAACTTTAATTAACAACCAAAGGGTTAAATCTGGCAACCATAAGGTAGTGCTAGACCTTGAAAATTATAGTAGTGGTGTTTACTACTCAAAATTGACAGTAAACAATAAAGTTGTTACGGCTAAACATGTTTATATAAGGT
>PDWI01010904.1_pt1 | contig 19523 bp, 17 predicted proteins | sample 1430891 | NCBI WGS metagenome assembly PDWI01 (sample SAMN01162508, study PRJNA174530) | Oral metagenome, whole genome shotgun sequencing project. | biome: Marine environment; feature: Marine mammal; material: Swab sample of the gingival sulcus; isolation source: swab sample of gingival sulcus...
AAGTCTAAGCAAAGGCTTGACGATTCGTCTTTACTTCGTACGAGATGCAAAGCTTTATAAACGTAGGATTAAGATACTGCCACGACAGAAGGAGAAGAAGGAACTTAGCTTTAAGTGGGAGCATATCTCTCATCGTCTACTTGCAGGTAGCAAGCAGGAGTGGAAAGTGCGTATCTATCAAGACGGAAAACCTGTCAAAGCTTCAGTTTCTGCATGGCTCTATGATGCCGCTCTTAACAGCTTAGTATCTAATTTAAGAAAGCCAGAATTACTTTCTGATAGAGTCTCTATCGAAAGTGAATTCTCGTCATCTCTAATGCCTTTTGTAGATAAAGATATTTTAAGCTCAGATAAGGTTATAGTATGTGGATTTGCATGCGATCGTTCAGGTGATATTGTTGTTGGCTCTTTAGTCTGCTATCCAAAGATGCTGACAGAGGACGACGGTACACTTGCCCTTAGCTTTATGATGCCAGAGAGCCTAACACGTTGGCAACTATATCTATTAGCTCATACGAAAGACCTACATCAGGCTCTATATAGCGATGAGATTAACAGCTATCGTGAGCTTGAGCTAAAGAGCTTCATACCTCGATTCCTGCGTGCTGATGATGAGGTGTCGATTGCTTATACTCTGCGTAATGTGAGCGATAAGGCTAATAAAGTAAAGCTCAAAGTAGAGTATTATCTGCTTGGCGAAGATAGAAACTTCGAGACGGCAAAGCGACTTAAGAAGTCCGTCATCAAGCGACCAAAGACGCAGAAGTTTAAGCTTGAGCCTAAGCAGGTCGTAAATGGCTCTTTCCTTCTACGAGTACCGTCTTATGATGAGGATAAGCTTTTGGGGATTCGTATTAAGGCTATCGGCAAGAACTTCAGTGATGGCGAAGAGCATATTCTAAAGATTAAGGCAAATAAAGTAGATATTGAGCGAACGCAAGCAATAACTGTCGTCTCTGACGATGAAGAGGGGACAAGTAAAGAGATAAGTTTAGAGGGTATCTATCCGCATAACTTTAAGGATTTGAAAGCAAGTCAGTTTAACTTTAGCTTGGAGAGTAATCCTTTTCTATATGTCGTAGATGCCCTTCCAGAGCTATTGCCCAAAGAGGATAGTAAACATGCTATAGGTTTAATGACAAGCTATTATGCTTTAGCTATAAGCTCTAAAGTTATTGAGGCAAAGGGTATCGAGGATTATATTAGCTTATCTAAGCCTGATGTGAAAACTTTCTTTGATAAGATGGGCAGTGAAAGCCTTGTCAAGGCTCGTCAGGAGCAAATCATCGCTAAGCTAAAGAAGTTACAAGATGACAAAGGCTATTTCTCTTGGTTTGAGGGTATGCCTAAGAGTGATTATCTAACAGAATATATGCTTAGCCAACTTATCCGCCTTCGTTCTATTGCACCATTAAATGGGGACCTTAAGGAAATGAAGCAAAAAGCTTGGGAGGCTTATCAAGAGATTATCGTTAAAGATATAGCACATCTGAAGAAGGAGCATAAGGTTTATCCTAAGTTGAGCTTCGTCCCTCGTCGCTTGATTAACTTCTTATACCTATCTAATCAGATAAAGACTGCTAAATCACAGGTGGCACAAGATCTGTACAGCCAAGCAAAGGATATTGTCTTTGCCAACACAGATGAACTATATCATCTTCCTCTTCTTCTTAAGTTTAGGCTGGCTATGTTTTGTCTTGTAGAGAAGAAGGTAGAGCTTTTTACTGATTTGTTTGGCTCAGTTGAGGAGCATATCGTGAAAGATAAAGATGGGGCTTGTTATTTCCCCTCTTTAGGCTCGTACTACTGGCGTAATCCTCAGTATACACTGCAGACAGAGATGCTCTCTTATTTATTAGCTACAGAGAATAGCAAGTGCATAGAGTTAATTAGAGGCTTGAAGCAATGGCTACTGCGTGAGAAACGTGCGACGAAGTGGGAGAGCGATATAGCAACGCTTGATGCTCTGTATGCTTTGATGCTTTCTCGAAGCGGACATTTGGAGTTGCCACAGTTGAAGAGCTGTGAAGTTAAGCTGAAGAGTAATAACACGAATGTTAAGCATTTAATTGGCAAACACATCGACTTTTCCAAAGGAATTAGCAAAAATCCTATCAACCGTGCCTTGATTCAAGTGAAGGGTAAGGGCGAAGTTTGGGCAATGGGGAAGCTCAATTACCGTCAAAAGCTAACAGAGGTTAAGAGTGGTGGTAAAGAGCTACGCCTTGAGCGTGCTTATTATCTGAAAAAGCAAGTGGGCAAAGATATGACTTTTACTGAATTGAAAGAGGGCGATGTCTTACATAAGGGCGACATAATACAGGTTCGTCTGTATGTCAAGCTGGATAGGGCAATGGACTTTGTTCAGATTTCTGACCCTCGCTTGCTTTTTGCTGAGCATCTGGATAAGCACTCTCGCTATGTATGGGATAACCCTCTGACCTCTTATTTCTATGAAGTGGGGCAAGAGGCGACAAAGCTCTATTTCGATAAGCTTGCAAGGGGCGAGTATAACTTCCACTATGAGCAGGCAGTTGTTCATTCAGGTATTTTCAGCCTACCAAATGCCTCGGCAAAGTCTATCTATGCTCCTGAATACTCTGCTCTCACGCCCTACGCTGGTACGCAGGATGTCGCCGACTAAGTTTGTAAATGCTTAGCAAAAGAAAAAGTAGATAATGGAAAAGTTTAGGATTTCTTGAAGTAGAAGTGTAAGACTTTCTTTGTGCTTTTGCTAACAGTGTAGTGAGAGGAGGCTAAGACATTGACAATCCAAAGGACTTGATTGTCCGTTGTCCTTAGTAAGAGGGCGTCCTCTCGCTCTTTGTGTGTTAGCCCTCCGTCAATGAAGACACGAGAGACTCTCTTCGAACCCCTCTGCATGCCGAAGGCTTTGATTCTGTCGCCATCTGCTTTTGAACTTAGGATAAGTTCCGAACTTTCGCCCAAGGCATTTCGTAGACTTTGAGCGTCAAAGATGACTTCTGATTGGGGACAAACTAAGCTCTTTAGCGTAGAGCTATCCTCTTCTTGCCACGCAAGTTCTCCATGAGGCAGGGTAATAGCCCCTGCCTTACTTATATTTATACTAAAGCTTTGGGCATTAGTACTGCTATTGGGCAAAATCTCTAAGTAATGACGGCTGACAAGGAGACGATATTTCTCTGATGTATATGTCGCTCCTCGTCGTAGATGCTTTAGATTAGCCGCAAGTTCAAGAATCTGTTCGCGAGAGAATCCATAAGGATAGAGCAGTTCAAATAAAACAGTCTTTGGCTCTACTGTTTCAAGCAATGCCGAAATCTCAATACCCTTTTCTGTAATAAGACTCTTGCAGTCTTTTATTGTAGAGAGATAAACAGCCTCTGTCCCCCTTAGATTACTTATAGTATCCAAAGTCGTTTTACGAAAGTTGGGATTTATCTCTTCAAAGCAAGGGATTAGCTTATGACGGATATAGTTTCTGCGATAAGCCAGCGAAGTGTTTGATCTATCCTCACGATAGCTTTGCTTTAAGTCTGAAAGGAAGCTTAGAATCTCTTGGCGACTGACGTTCATCAGCGGACGAATGATGCCATCGTGCCTTTTGTAAGGCATGCCACTAAGTCCACGAATCCCTGTTCCCATGGAAAGGTTTAGGAGAAGAGTCTCGACCATGTCGTCAGCATTGTGGGCAACAGCAATCTGTTCTATGCCCTGTCTCTCTCTCTCTTCTTGAAACCATTGATAACGAAGCTCTCTTGCTGCCATCTCAATAGATAAGCCTTTTGCCTTGGCATAAGCCTCCGTATCGAAGTGCTTAACACGAAGTTCTACCTTGAGCTGCTGACAAAGTTTGCGTACAAAGGTTTCGTCAGCATCACTTTCTTCTCCTCTTAGGTGGAAGTTGCAGTGCAAAGCATCTACTTCGTAACCAAGCATAATTAAAGCCCTCAATAGAGCTACAGAATCTGCACCTCCACTAAGGGCTAAAAGTACACCTTGTCCTTTTTCAATTAGTCTCTCATCTCGAATAGTTCTCTCAAGTAGACTAATCAAAGTGTGCATAAGGCTGATTATTTCACTTGCTTGGGGGCAAGGATTGGACTAAATATCCTCTTCTTCGTCTGCTTTGACGATGAAGCGACCACAGTACTCACATGTTAGGATCTTGCGGTCAAGCTTAATGTCCATTTGTGCTTGTGCTGGGATTTTGTTGAAGCAACCTCCGCAAGCATCACGATCAATACGTACAAGTCCAAGACCATTCTTATTACCCTCACGGATACGAATGAAAGATTTAACAAGGCGTTGGTCAAGCTCTTCTTCTATGTTATCAACGTGTTTGTAGAGCTTTTGAGTCTTAGCCTTAGCTTCTTTCTCTCTTTCTCCCATAGAAGCACGACGCTCCTCAAGTAAGTCCTTACGATCCTGAAGATTCTCTTTTAATGATGCAATCTTTGTCTTGCCATCTTGAATCGCTTCTTTCTTCTCGTTAATGTTCTTATTCGCAAGCTCAATCTCCAACTGTTGGAACTCAATTTCCTTCGTTAGGTTGTCATATTCGCGGTTGTTCTTTATGCCATTAAGCTGCTCCTTATACTTAGCAATTAGGCTTTCAGCATTTTCGATCTTTGCTTTCTCAACGTTGTTTTGTTGAGTTAGCTCCTTGTTTTTTGTCTCGTACTCAGAGATTCTATGCTCTGTTTTCGCAATTTCATCTTCAAGGTCTTGAATCTCTACAGGAAGATCTTCCATTAGAGCCTGCAGACCATCAATCGTTGAGTATGAATCTTGCAATTGCTTAAGCAGTTCAATCTTCTCTGCCGTAGTCTTTTCTACTTTTTCTTTCTTTGTAGCCATAGTATATGCTAAATCGATATGATAGGGTTACTATTTAATTTGCTTTTGTGAAGTACAAAGTTAGGGAATTTCTTTGATATAACCTTGTAAAATAGCTTTGTAGCGATAACTTCGCTCTCATAATGTCCTACAGTGGCAAGGATTGGCTGGCTCTCGATGTCGAAATAATCGTTGTATTTAGCCTCTCCTGTAATGAAAATATCTGCTCCTAAGCCCTTTGCTGCTCGCCAAAGGAAAGCTCCGGAGCCTCCGCATATTGCCACTCGCTTAATCTTCTTGACATCAGACTTGGAGTAGCTTAACTTCTCGCAAGCAAAGTACTCCTTAACTTGGCGAAGGAAGGATTCTGTTTCGATAGCTTCTTCCAAATCTCCGATAATACCGGCTCCAGCACCTAAGTAAGCATTTGCAAGAGGTATAAGACTATAAGCAGGAACTTCGTAAGGGTGAGCAGAATGCAAAGCTCCAAGAACTGAAGAAGCATTTGCCGAGGCTAAGATGACAGATAGTCGTTGCTCCTCTTCCTTCGCCAACTCTCCTTGCTCTCCGCTGAATGGATTTGCTCCCTCAAGTGGGCGGAATGTGCCGACTCCATTGCTTGAATAACTGCAAGAGTCATATGCTCCTATCTGTCCTGCTCCAGCAGACCATAAGGCTTTTTGTACAACTTCGAGATGAGAATTCGGCACAAAAGTAACCAGCTCCATTAGTTTGCCCTCAAGAGGACTGATAGGTTTTATATCTCGCAAGCCAAAATCCTCGGCAAGTATATAGTTTAAGCCATTTGGGGCATTGTCGGCATTTGTGTGAGCCGCATAAATCGCAATATCGTTCTGTATTGCCTTTATAATAGAACGTTCGATATAAGTTCGCCCAGTAATCTGCTTCAATCCTTTGAATAGCGGAGGGTGATGTGTGATGATGAGCTTTGCTCCTATGTCAATAGCCTCTTGGACGACTGCCTCTGTCAGGTCAACGCAGAGCAAAGCCGAAGAGACTTCCGCCTCTTTATCGCCAACTTGCAGACCGCAGTTATCGTAGCTCTCCTGCATCCACAGGGGCATGACTTCCTCTAATGCCTGAGTGATGTCTTTTATTTTCATATAGTTTCTCTTGTATAGTCGAATCCCCACATTAGTGGCGGGGTGGGGCGATTCCACTGATTGTAAAGGAGCTTACCCCAAAGTTGGATAAGCTCCTCTAAGTATTTTTTTATGGTATAAACTTACTTCAGAACTACCTTTTGCGTCTTATGAGCAAGTTTGACGATATAAACGCCCTTAGCGTAAGTGCTTAGGTGAATCTCTGCAGAACCAAAGGCATCTGTTTGCCCCTCTTGACAAAGTTTGCCACTAAGGGCAAATACCTTATAAGATATGTTTGCCTTTGACCCCTCAATCTTTACAAGGTCGCTTGTCTCTGTTGGGTAAATCTTTACAGCATTAGTAGAAAGGAGTTCTGCGATAGCCGTCGTTTGTTTCAAGTTCCAACCTTTTTTCTTTAGTTCAGCCTCAATCTTACTAATCAAAGCAGCGTCAGTGTCTTTGCTCGTTAGTAGATTGAACTCTGCATTGTCTTCTGCTTTTCTTTCTGGTAATGTCGCAAGTACTTCTTCTGCACTAAGTGTCTCAAATTGTTTTGCGTGCATTGTTACCTTCTTGAGAGTTGTATAAGTTGCGAAATCCAACTTCTTAATTGGGTTGTTAGAAAGGTCTAAGTCTGTAACAGCAACTAAGCCATCTGCAATATCTCCTCCAAACTCAGTTATACCGATATTCTTTAGCTTTACTGTTTTGAATCCGATAACATCATTATCGCTCTTCTCCAACCAAAGTCCCCACTTGCTTGTGCTTCCATCTTTAAACTTTACCTCGTGGATTTGTCTAAGCTTAGGGCAATTCTCAACAGTTAAGCTGCCTTTTGGATCGGTACCATGATTCCCTCCAAATTTAAGCAATCTTAGTTCAGGCAGGTTCTTAAATACATAGTCTTTAATGTGAGAACGATAAGAAACAACAAATCTTAATTTTGGAGCATCTGTTATTTCAAGCTTAGGCGTGTAGCCTGCTATATAAAACAGTTTATATAGCTCGGGCATCTTTGGGAATTCAAGTTTGTTGTTTAACCTCCTTAATGTGTCCGTCATTATCATTCGGATTACCTAAGTAAAGCGTTGTTAGTTTCGTTTGCTTACTAAGGTCTAATAGCGGAATATATACTTTTTCCTTAGATAGGTCGATAAGACCAGCACTTTCGAGAGCTGTTGCTCCTGATAGGTCAATAACATCCTCTTTGGCAGGAAGGTCTAAGTTCTTCAATGATAGGAATTTTAAAGACTTAGGAGCTTTGGAAGCATCAACCTTGATGATGTCAGCACGTCCTTTTCCTTCTGCATTGACGATACGCAAGCCTGTAATGTCTCCCTTAAAAGTAATAATACTATTTGGTGTGGCCTGATAGTCTTGTGCTATTGTTGCTCCTATCTGAGGCGTGAATCCTGCAGGCATTCCTTCGACAGAGATATTTGCTCCCTCAAGCTTTTCAACCTTGAACCAGCCCTTTTCTCCGACAGTTACCTTTATCTCTTGTGCCTTCATCGTGCTTGGCAGTAGCCAAGAAATGAGTAGCGTACATATGCCTAATAAGGCAAAATTTATCTTCTTCATTGCAAACTTAAATTTGTTGATTTATAATTCTTTACAAAGATAATGCTTTTTATGAACTAAACATTAGTCCGCTTATTAAGATGCAGGCTAAGTGCATCAAAGTACAAGCATATCCCCTTTCATTTTTCTTGAAAGTTGTGTAGGTGTTATGTCGCAGATTAAGAGGGAGTTATATTTCGTTCTTAAGCACTGAAAAAATAACATATATCATTCAAAAAAGTTATATATGTTAGTTGAAAAAGTAATATATATCATTTTGAAATTTAATATATGTTATTTTCTAAACTTATAAGCTGTGCTGTTTTAATGAAGAATTGTAGCCCAAAAAGAGAGGGATTAGTCTTATGTATTTGGAGTTTATGTGAAAAGAAATTAACTTTGAAGAGTCAATAATGGCACACAAAACAGAAAAAAGGAAAATATTATGATGGTTATAAGTATGAGAGATTTTAGGGCAGAACAGACTAAATATCTCCAAATGGTAAAGAATGGCGTTGATGTAATCCTAAAGTCAAGATCTGAAGGTAGCTTCAAGCTTTGTCCGATTACAGAAGATGATACGCTGATGAGTAAGGAGGAGTTGAATGAAAAGATTTTAGGATCTATTGAGGAGATTGAAAGAGGAGAGTGTCGAAGATTCTCTTCAGCAGAAGAATTAGATAAGTACATAAAAAGTGTTCTCTAAGAAGATGGCAAAATATGATATTATTATCTCAAGTTCTGCTGAAAAGGACCTAATTAGATTGGCTAAGTCCGAGCCAAAAGCTTATGTGAAAGCAATGAAGCTTATTGAAGAACTTGAAGAACACCCTAAAATAGGAACAGGTAAGCCAGAGGTCTTGAAGGGGAGCGGTGGAGATGTGTACTCAAGACGGATTACTCAAAGACATCGACTGTTATATCAGATAAGAGACCTTCAGGTTATTGTCGAAATCTTTTCTGCATACGGACACTACGAGGATAAGTAGCTTATTTCTTTTGCTAAGATAAAGGCTGCTAGTATGAAGGGTTAAGCCTGTTATTTCTGATAACTCGTTATAAATTTGTATCTTTGCAAGAGTTAATATAGGAATAGTCTATCTTTTAGCTTCATAGTAGGCTATGACAGATAGTTAAATACATATATAAATAGATAATGAGTTCAAAGAAAATATTGTACATTTCACAGGAGATTAGCCCATATTTGCCGAAAACAGAAATTGCGGAAATAAGCCGAAAGCTACCACAGTTTATACAAGAAAAAAAGAATGATGTCCGCATGTTTATGCCTCGCTACGGGCTTGTCAATGAAAGACGTAGCCAACTTCATGAAGTCATTCGTTTATCAGGGTTGAACCTCTGTGTTAATGATCTCGATCATTCTTTGGTCATTAAAGTCTCATCTATCCCAGCAGCACGTTTGCAGGCGTATTTCATCTATTGTGAGGACTTCTTCAAGCGTAAGAGTCTCTACGGAAAAGCTAATGCTAAGGCTGTGAATGATAATGATGCTCGCTCTATTTTCTTTATTCGTGGTGTCCTTGAGACGGTTAAGCGCCTTCGTTGGATTCCTGATGTAATCCATTGTCATGGTGCTTTTACGGCATTAGCTATGGTTTATCTGAAGACTTTTTATAAAGATGAACCATGTTTTCAAAATGCAAAGCTCGTTTATAGTATATATAAAGAAGAAGAGCCTGTTGAAATGCCTGCATCACTTTTTGATACCTTGAAGTTCGATAATATTGAAGGGGCTTTGGTTGAAGAGGCAGATGGCAAGACAGACTTTGTCTCACTAACAAAACTTGCTATTGCCCACAGTGATGCTGTTGTAGAGGCAAGTTCGGAAATTAACGAAGATATTAAAGCTTATGCAGAGGGTAGTGGCAAGCCTTTCCTTGCTTATCCTGGGGCAGAAGATTACGCAGATGCGTATAATGATTTTTATAATAGTCTATGATTACAAATAGAATCTTAGGGGCTTGCCTACTGCTTGCAAGTCTCTTTTCGTGCCAAGATGATCTCTCTCTGATAGGAGAGACGGTACAAAGTCCGCAGGATAAGGTGGAGAGTTCTCTTCGCTATCTTGAGTTTGAGGCAGAGACGGTGCGAGATAATGCTTTGGTGCGTAAGAATAGTACAACGAGCCTTCTGGGAGAAGTCTATGATCCTATCTATGGAGACTTTAAGGCAGAGTATTTGGCAAAGATCCGTTGGGCTTCTGGCTTTAAGTTCTATAAAGAACCGCTTAATGGAGAGATTGATTCGGTTAAGCTTATACTAACATTTCCTAAGTATATAGGAGATCTTGATTTGCCCATGAACTATGCTGTCTATGAGCTTGACAAATCTGTGAAGGTAGATGCTCATGCTCAGGAAGACCTTTCTGCTTTGTGTAAAGAAGACAAGCTATTAGGCTCTATTTATGCAGCACCAAAGGATTTGATAAAGGTCTCTGGTGATGAGCAAAATAAACTATATCAGCTTATGCTACCGCTGAAGAAAGAGCTTGGCGAACGTTTCCTAAAGAAGAGTAAAGAGTCTCCAGCCTCCTTTGATACTCAGGAGAGCTTTGAAAAGGATATTCTTGCTGGCTTGGTAGTTCGTACTACAACGGGAAGAGGTAGTGTTATTCGTGTAATCAATACTTCTTTGGCAATCTACTATACTTATATTGATAAGGAGGGGAAGAAGCAGCCAACTGGAGAGGTCTTTGTCAGTAGTCGCTTGACAGGACATACAAATGGACTAAAAAGCTCTCATCTTGACGAACTCTTAGCTCCAAATGATAAATACCTATATGTAAAGCAACCAGTGGGCGTTACGCCAGAGATAAGGCTTCGAAAAGAACAGATGCAGCGTCTACTTGATGACATCAAAGAGCCTCTAATTCTTGGTAAGAACTGGCGTTTGGCGGATGCTCAGCTTAGTTTTAAGATTGACAATCCAAAGAACCTGACGCTGAATCCTCCAACTTATATGATTTTGATGCCAAAGGACTCGGTTAATAACTTCTTCGATCATAAGTTGACGGAGCGTTCAAGAGCCTTGACTACTTATCTGTCTACGCCTTATAATGTATATAATAAGGTATATGACTTTAAGAATGTTGCCGATATGATAACGCTTTTCTTAGTAGAACCAGAAACAGAAGATATGAAAGATGTTCAAGGTAATGTTCTTAAGAATAAATTTGGACAAGTTCGAAAGATAGCTAAACTTGATGCTTCAGGTAATGTCATCTATAAGAATGTTAGCTACATCGAAGGGCAGGGCTTTAAGGTTCATAAAGACCTTGTGCTGAAAATATTACCAGTAGAGCGAACAGCAGACAGGCAGGGAGGAACGATTTCTCTCTATCAGGCTTTGTTCCCAAACTTCGTTCGTTTGGATAAGAGCAAGGAACAACTTAAGATTGCTATCGTAACAGCTAAATTCAACAACTAATCAAAAATAAAGACCTGTGCTGAGTGTTTATAAAACCAAGCATAGGTCTTTTTGCTTTATTAAAGCATATTGAAAGCAGGTAAATTTGAAAGATTTAATTAAACTACTTCGTCGTTTTATTCCGCCGTATAAGGGCTATCTTATTGTTAGTGTTGTCGCTAACATAATGGCTGCTTTGCTTAGTCTTGTAGCCTTCTCCCTGATTATGCCTATCCTTCGTATACTCTTTAAGCTTGAGGATAGAGTAACGCAGCTGATGAGTTTGGATACTGTCTCTTTCTCAAATGTTGCAGACTGGTCAGAGATTGCTAAGGTGCTGAATAATAATTTTGCCTATTATGTGGGAGAGTTTACAGAGCAACATGGAGTCTCTTATACCCTTGTCCTACTGAGTGCCTACCTTGTCTTGATGACTGGGCTGAAGGTTGGGGCGGCTTATTTGGGTTTCTATTCAATGATACCTATTCGTACAGGTATTGTTCGAGATATTCGTACGACAATCTACGATAAAATTCTTAGCTTACCTTTAGGTTTCTTTAGTGAAGAACGTAAGGGAGATGTCTTAGCACGTATATCTGGAGATGTAAGTGAGGTTGAGAACTCTGTGATGAGTTCCTTAGATATGCTCCTTAAGAATCCTATTCTGATAATCTTCTATTTAGGGACAATGCTTATTATCAGTTGGGAGCTAACCTTATTCGTCTTCCTCGTCCTGCCTATTGCAGGCTATATTATGGGACGAGTTGGGAAAACCTTGAAGCGTAGTAGTCTTGAGGTTCAGAATCAGTGGGGCGAACTTATGAGTATGACGGAGGAAACTCTTGGTGGGTTGCGTGTTATCAAAGCCTTTGCTATTGAACGCTTCATGAGTAAGCGTTTCTTAGATGCCAATAATCGCTTCCGTCATAGCATGATGAGGCTCTTCCGTCGTCAGCAGTTGGCTCATCCGATGAGCGAATTTCTTGGCACTGCAACGATAGCCATCGTGCTATGGTATGGTGGTGTCCTAATCCTTCGTAATGAGGCTGGCATTGATGCCTCCACATTTATTTATTACTTGGTCATTTTCTATAGCCTTATCAATCCTCTTAAGGAACTTAGCAAAAGTCTCTACACAATACGTAAGGGTATGGGTTCAATGATGAGGATAGATAGGATCTTACTTACGGAGAATAGTATTCAAGATCCACAAGAGCCAAAAACTCTAAGCTTTGAAAAAGGTATTGAGCTAAGGGACGTTTCTTTCCGTTATCAAGATGACTGGGTGCTGCGACACGTTAACCTAAGTATAAAGAAAGGGCAAACCGTGGCACTCGTCGGACAGAGTGGAGGAGGAAAAAGTACTCTTGTAGATCTAATACCTCGTTTCTATGATGTCGTAGAAGGAGGCATTTATATTGATGGTGTTGATATTCGAGAGCTTAAGCTGGAGGATCTGCGTGGACTTATGGGGAATGTCAATCAAGAGCCGATACTATTTAATGATAGCATCATCAACAACATTGCCTTTGGAGAGGAAAAAGCAGACAAAGATGCTATCCTTCGTGCCAGTCAGATTGCTCATGTTGATGAGTTTGCCTCAACAATGCCAGAAGGCTATGAGAGTAATATAGGAGATAGAGGAACTAAGCTATCAGGAGGGCAACGACAGAGACTGAGCATAGCACGAGCAATTTATAAGAATCCGCCAATTCTTATCTTAGATGAGGCTACATCTGCCTTAGATACTACAAGTGAAAGGCTTGTGCAGTCTGCCTTGGATAATTTGATGAATAATCGTACAACAATTGTTGTTGCACACCGTCTTTCAACAATTATTGATGCAGATTTAATCTGTGTCCTGCATGAGGGACAAATTGTTGAGCAAGGTAAACACAAGGAATTGTTAGAGCTTAATGGCTATTACACAAAACTATATAACATGCAGCTATCAGGAGCTAAGGATTAGACTAAAAAACACATAGTAAAACAAATAAAAGATGGGAGAGGAGAAAGACTTAGACTTTTTAGAAGTTGAAGCCCTTCGAGTGATATGGGAGGTGTTACAGAATGAAACGGAGAGAGAAAAATGTCGCAATTCGATAGAGAGAGTTACCTTTGATAAAGGCGAGGTAATTTATGAGGAAGGCAGTGCCGTTAAATATGTTTATTTCTTAGAGCATGGTATTCTTCGTCTCTTTAGAAAGGGTATAAATGGAAAGAATTATATCACACGTTTACTAAGCCAAGGGCAAGTTTTCGGACTTCGTGCTTTCTTAACAAAAGACGTAAGACACTCTACAGTAGAGACAAGCACTGAAGTCTCTGTTTATCGGATAGAATCTGAAACCCTAAGTTATCTCTTAGAGCATAATAATAAGATCTGTCAGTACGTTATGGCTATTGTAACTCGTGAGATGAATAATGCAGAGAGGAGAACGATGAGCTTGCTTCAAAAGTATACACGAGGGCGTCTTGCTGAGACCTTATTGTTGTTAATCTCTTATTATGGCTTTAAGGAAGATGGACAAACGCTCAATGTAAATCCCAGTCGAAAGGAGTTAGGCGAATTGAGTAATATGACAACTAGTAATGCTATTCGTACGCTTTCGGAGTTTGCTAAGGAAGGAGTCCTTGAGCTACTGGGACGTCAAATCAAAGTTATTGACATTAAAGGCTTGGAGAATATAAGCAAAATAGGTTAACTTTGTGGAGAAATAGCACAAATTGTAATAATATCGATGGATCACAATAAAGAAAGAGAACTTTTTTCCCCGCAAAGACAAGTCATTTTGCCTCGTCTTAATGCTTCAGTACTGCTCTTGCTCTCAGCAATAGCAGCTGTTTTTTTAGCAAACTCTCCATGGGCGGCATCTTATTTTGAAATACTGAAGTACCCAATAGAGCTAAAGATATTAGGTTATGAGGTCTTTGTTCATGATGGGCATACGATGACGCTCTCGCAGTTTGTCAATGATGCTTTGATGGCTATCTTCTTCTTTGTTGTCGGCCTAGAGATAAAGCAAGAAATGATTGTAGGAGAGCTGTCGACCTTAAAGAAATCAATCCTTCCAGTCATTGCTGCTTTTGGTGGTATGATTGTTCCTGTTCTTCTTTTCTTTGCTGTTTGTCATGATGCTCCTTCTTCAAAGGGGGCTGCAATTCCTATGGCAACAGATATAGCTTTTGCCTTAGCTCTCATTGCAGCTTTGGGAAGGCGTGTGCCAAGCTCTCTGAGGATTTTTCTAATGGCTCTTGCTGTCGTTGATGACATCGGTGGTATTATTATTATAGCTTTATTCTATAGCTCACATATCGCATGGCTTCCTTTGTTGCTTGCTTTTGGAGTCTTATTCTTGATTTATCTATTTGGTAAGTTGGGAATCGAGAATTCCTTCTTTTACATGATAATGTTTTTTATTGTTTGGACACTATTCTTGCATTCTGGCTTGCACGCTACCATTTCAGGAGTGTTGGTCGCTTTATCTATCCCTTTAGCAACGAAGGTGCGTATTGAGGAGTTGGGTGAAATGCTCTATCGTCAGTTTGCCTCCCTCTCACAAGATGACCATAAGGTCGGACGAAAGGGGGCTGTTGTCCTATCACGTGACCAACTTCATGTTACAGAACGTCTAAAGACAACGCTGGGTTATTCTGTTAGTCCTGTTCAGACTTTAGAACATACGCTATCTCCTCTTGTGAGTTTTATCATTTTACCGTTATTTGCTTTTGTGAATGCTGGCGTAACCTTCGGAGCAATCAATCAAATCATCGGTGTTCCTGTAGCAATCTTCTTGGGGCTTTTCCCAGGGAAGGCTATCGGTATTACGTTGTTTACATGGTTGGCCGTTAAGCTTAAGATATGTCCTTGGCCTAATGGTATGACGATGAAAAACTTGATTCCTCTCTCTATATTTGGAGGTATCGGTTTTACGGTGTCATTGTTCATTGCAACCTTATCATATAACGACATGCAACTCCTAAATCAGGCTAAACTTGGAATATTTGCTGGGACAATTATTTCGGCAATTGTAGGTTATCTGATGCTGAATGCTGTCTTGCCCAAGGAAGCCTATAAAGAGCCAATAGAAGATGACAACCTGTAGTAGAATCTTTCTACTTATTAGATTTATAAACAATTAAATAAGAAAATTATGGCAACAGTAACATTGAAAAATACGCTAACGGTTAACCTAAATGGTGAACTGCCTAAGGTTGGTGATGTCGCACCAAACTTTATCGCAGTAAAGCCTGACTTAACAGAGCTTTCTCTTGAAGAGTTTAGAGGAAAGAAGGTTGTACTAAATATCTTTCCAAGTATTGATACAGCTGTTTGTTCAGCAAGTGTCAGACGCTTTAATGCGGAACTTGGCAGACTTCGTAATACGGTTGTGATTTGTGTGTCAAAGGATTTACCATTCTCGCAAGCTCGTTTCTGTGCTTCAGAGGGGCTAAATAGTGTGATTACAGCATCGTCATTCCGTTGCGACTGTCTTGAGAAAGCTTATGGAGTGCTGCAGATGGACGGTCCTCTTAAGGGTTTGTTTGCTCGTGCGGTAGTTATTGTAGACGAAGAGGGTAAGGTTGCTTATACTGAGCTTGTTCCTGAAATCTCTCAAGATCCAAACTTCGCTGCTGCTTTAGCTGTCCTTCGTCCGTAGAGTTTAATATTACAATAGAGAAAGGGGGTGTGTCAAAATTGGCATACCCTCTATTTTTATTGTAAAATCACTAAATTTCAAGAAAACTCAAATCACATACATAACTCACTACAAGTAAACTAAAATAATTAACTAAGTCTAATCTTAGTAAAACGAACGAGGGCGTGCCGTTTTGATACACCCCCTTTTTTGTATTGTATGTAGTCTCTTTTACTGATTAAGTCTTATAAAGCGAGTAGCATATTTGCTTTGTTCTTGTCTTAGGCTATCACGACTGAAAAGAAGTTCGTACAGCTCTAAACTTTTGTTAATTGCCTCGCAATGGCTTCTGTTTAGCTTAATCTTGTAGAGAAGCTCATCTCCATTAAGATACTGAAGTTCAATTGTTTTTTCTGGATTCTGGCAAAGCTTATTCTTAAGGAAACGAGCCATAGCACGGCTATCCTGTTCCCCATAGTTGATAAGCTCCCAGTTTTTAGAACCTGCCTGATAGCGATAGTTTAGAGCCTTGTCATAGGCTACTATTTGGCTAATATAGTTACTGCTTCCTTTAATTTCCTGAAGTCGAACCCTATTGTGTTTAATACCCTTTGCTCCAACGTAAACAGAAGTCATATGTATGCCCCCCAGGCTATCTAAGCGTAAGCGAAGGAAAGGCTTCTCTATTCGTTCCATTTTTGAGATGTCTGGATGCTGATAGCGAAGCTCTGTAGCGTAGTATTTATTCTCTATCTTATCAAAAATCTTAACGAGAGGAGGAATCTTTTTGCCTAAGCTATCTAAGTCTTTATAAATAGAAAGTAATTTGTAGTTTGCCTCTTGGAGGTAGATATGTCGTTTAAGGCTTGTGGAGTGTCTTAATATAGCAGTGTCTATAGGGGCAAGGGCAATGGCACTATCCACCTTTGCGATAGCTTCCTTGAATTGCTCTTTGGCTTCCAAGATTTCAGCATCTCGAAGCATGACCTTTGCTTGTTCTAATTTCTTGTCATCGCTACCACAAGAGAAGCAGATGAGAAGAATTAAAGTACTAAATAAGGAGTTTCTTATATTGCCCACTATCTATTTGATACTTATTTTACTATTTTATATATGACCTATGCAATCATTCTAAGTATAAAGATAGTACTTTTTCATCTTTCAAACAAATAGCCTTGTATCATAGAATAAAAAAAAGAGTTCCTCATGGAACTCTTTCTGTTTTCTAATCCTTTGGCATGAGCCTCATTGATTGTTGAGCGGAAGACGGGGCTCAAACCCGCGACCCTTAGCTTGGAAGGCTAATGCTCTATCAACTGAGCTACTTCCGCAAGATAAAAGTTTACAGTCAGCCCCATTTGGCCACTCTGGTAACTGCCCATGCTTTTTCTCTTTTGCTCTGCAAAGGTAATAACTATTTTTGAAGTGTGCAAGAGATTCGGCACATTTTTATTGCAGTTTCGGCAAATTCTTCGCCCTTATTACCTAAACTACCCCATGTGCGTTCCTCTGCTTGAGCCATATTCTCTGTCGTTAGTACACCAAATACTACAGGAGAGTACTTGTAGAAAGATCTTGCTTCGCTCTCTTGCGTGTTTAGTAGTGCAATACCTTGTGTAACGCCTTGGCATATATAATCAAAGTGTGGCGTGTCGCCTCTTACGACGCAGCCGATGACGATGATGGCATCAAGCCCCATCTCGTGCTTGAAGCGTGCTGCTCCGTTGATAAGCTCGAATGCTCCGGGTACACGCATGACCTTGATGTCTTCAGCCTTTGCTTGTTCCAGTACCTTAATAGCTCCTTTGAGTAGCTCTTCTGTAATCTGGCTATTCCATTCTGCTACTACTATGCCGAAGCTCAAACCCTCTGCATCGAGGATTTGAGCTTCAGTACTTTTCGTAGCGATATGATCGATTGTAGACATAATCGCTTATTTTTTTTAGATGTTACTTCCCAGCTTTAGCACGCAGTAGCTCTGCTTCTACTGTCATCGCTTCTGGAGATGTGTAATACTTAGTTTTAACTTCTTCGTAAAGAGCTATAGCTTTATCCTTATTGCCTTGCTTTTCATAAACGTGAGCCGCTTTAATAAGGCAAGATGGTGTGATTGCAGGATTTTCAGAGATTGACGCTGCCTTTTCGTAAGCCGAAAGAGCCTCGTCAAGTTTGCCAAGCTGAACGTAGCTGTCTCCAATTAGACGCTTCACAGATGGTGCAACATACTTATCATCTCCGTCAAATTGCTCAAGCTCTTTAATCGCTTCTTCATACTTGCCTTCTTCGTAGAGAGCAATGCCAATGTAGATATGAGCTACAGAGGCTGCGTTAGTTCCAGAGTATTCTTCTGCAATTTCTTTTAGTCCTTTGCTTGCTACACCATCTCCATTAAGGGCAAGGCTGTCTTGACCTAAGATGAAGTTGTTTTCTGCCTGAGACATCTGAGCAGATGCTTCTTCTGCACGAGGCTCTTGATAGAACTTAACGTAAGCATAGAAAGCTAAGCCTATTAGCACAACAGCACCGACTGCCATTAAAATTTTATTAAGATGCTTCTCAATAAAGCGTTCCCCCTCTACAAGGGCTTTGTCAACCTGTTCCAGCTCTTCGAACTGATTCTCATTCTGTTTAGACATATCTATTTTTATTTCTATTTATATCCTGTATATAATGTTGTACCTGCAAGATATGATGCTCTTTGCAAATTAACCCTACAAAGTTAAGACATTTATTTTAATATTTATACTTGTTTCATGAAAAATGAGGGCAACTATTACTTATTTAATATAAGGGGAGGGTAGAATAGAGCAAGGAGCTAAGTGATTTCACTTAGCTCCTTGCTCTATCGAGCGGAAGACGGGACTCGAACCCGCGACCCTAACCTTGGCAAGGTTATGCTCTACCAACTGAGCTACTTCCGCGATTCAAGAATTTGACCTGATTTATTCGGTCTCTTTCTTGTTTTCGATGCAAAGGTATATGCTTTCTTCTAAACTTCCAAATTTTTTATGGATAAATTTTTGTCATATATGCTTAATCTCTTAATAGTCAGTCTGAAAAATATTATAGGTTTTATTGGATTTAGCTCTTGTTCTTCCTCTTAAAAATATGCTATCTATTACTTTTCAAAATAACATATATTAAATTTCAAAATGATATATATTACTTTTTCGAATAACATGTATAACTTTTTCAAATGATATACGTTGTTTTTTTTAACACAAAAGATGTCGTTATAATTTCCTTGTTTATAGGGGATTATGTGTTTTATTTTAGGGCTGTTAGTAGCCTGATGTTTGTTTGTGCTGTAAGCTCTTTTCTGTTTAATCTTCTCTGTAAAAAAAAAAAAAACTATGCGGATTTATTGAAATATGTTTTGTTTATTAAAATATTTTATCTATTTTTGCTGATGTAAGGTAGGGCATAAAGGAGTATGGAGTGTAGAGATGTTAGTGTTAGTGCCTCAATGTAGATGGAGTATGGATAGCTTATAATATAAATTGTTTAGAATGAATAAGAAAGAACAACTTGTAGGTCAGAGTGCCTACATAAGTCCAAAGGCAGAGCTGCTGACTTTGGCAAGTCCATTAAGTTTTCTTGAAAACGGGTTTAGTGCTGATTTGGACGGTGATATTTATATCGATGATATTGATGATGTCGGAGAATTGTAAGATTGGTAAAAGAATCTAAGTAGTATAAGAATATTAAGTATATATTATATGTATAAATTAAAAATAAGTGCTGTTGCAGCGATGGTGTCTTTTGGGGCATTGTTTACTTCCTGTAGCAAGGACAGCACAGGTAACTTGGGGCAAGAAAGCCCTATCGAACAAATAGAACAGCAAGCTCCGAGTCAAAGTGTTGATTTGAACTTGAATTTTGCTTTTGGGCTTAAGCCATTTGAAGTAGAAGGTCTTGCTAAGACGAATACTGAGGGGCTTCGTGCCTTGAATGCGAATTTAAGTACTGC
>PDWI01008059.1_pt1 | contig 19521 bp, 15 predicted proteins | sample 1430891 | NCBI WGS metagenome assembly PDWI01 (sample SAMN01162508, study PRJNA174530) | Oral metagenome, whole genome shotgun sequencing project. | biome: Marine environment; feature: Marine mammal; material: Swab sample of the gingival sulcus; isolation source: swab sample of gingival sulcus...
CATAGGAATCAGGTAAATAGCTTCTCTCTTGCATATTTGCATATAACGTGGCGATGTAGCTCAGATGGTTAGAGCATGCGGCTCATATCCGCAGTGTCCGGGGTTCGATTCCCTGCATCGCCACCACACCGGATTACTACGCCCTGTCATCAGGGTTCATAAAGCCGCGGCCTGTAAGGGTTTTCGGCTTTTCTTATGCCTGTACCACCCCTCTTCTGTTTGGGCAGATTTTATCTCCATTCTCCAAAATAATTATATCTTTTAGCTCTTTTGAGATTTAATATTGATTTAGATCAAAAGAAAAAATTATGTTTTATGATAAGTTTGCTGTTAATTGAAAAACAGGTCTGATTTTTTACTTCAATAACCTGTTCTTATTAAACATTGCCCGGTGAGGTTCTCATGGAAATTTCTCTGCAGACAAAAATAGGCCACTTGCTTGATGATTACCCTTTTTTACTGGAGTATCTGATTAAAAAGTCGCCAAAATACAGTAAATTAAAAAATCCGCTGCTGCGCAAAACCGTTGCACAATTTGCTTCTATTGCCAAGGCGGCATCTCTTGGCAATCTGCCGCCGCAGGAACTGCTTGTTGGTATTGCGGCGGAGATATATAAAAATTCCGGCGAGTCCGTAACGCTTGTTGGTACTGGAGAAAAGGCGGAGTCTTCTTCTAAAGACCGTAATGAGCGTATCGAAACATTCAAAAATATTGTCTTGCGTGTCCATGATGGGGAGCCGGTAGATAGCGTTCGGGAAGAATTTCACACCCTGCTTAAAGATGTATCGCCAGCGGAAATTGGTGCTATGGAGCAGCAGTTGGTGGCAGAGGGTATCCCGGAGAGCGAGATCAAAAAATTGTGCAATCTGCATGTAGAACTTTTTACCGCAGATACAGAAAAACCAGAGCTGCCGCCCTTTCCCGAAGGCCATCCTGTAGATAGTTTTCAGCAGGAGAACGCCTTAGCAGAAGAGAAAGCAAAGCAGCTCTTTGCTGCTACTCGTGGCGTACAAAATGAGTTGATGTATTCTGCTGCCCGTAAGGGTTTTAAAAAAGCGGTTGAAGACCTCTCTCATATTATCAGGCATTACGAGCGCAAGGAGAATCAGCTCTTCCCTATTATGGAAGCACATGGTCTTACTGCACCGCCGCAGGTGATGTGGGAGATTCATGATGATATTCGTGCCATGTTCAAGGAGGCTTATATAAAACTTGATGATGCTAAGGAACATGCTGCCGCCGTCTCTGCTGTAGTCGAATTGACCGTTGCCATTCGCGATATGGTTTTTAAGGAGGAGCGAGTGCTTCTGCCAATGGTGGTTGAGGCGTTTTCAGAAGATGATTGGCGCAAGGTGCGGCGTGGAGAAGAGGAGATCGGTTTTGCCTGGATTGATCCGCAGGATGCGTGGATGCCGCAGGAAGAAGAGAAAAAGCAGGGTAAAATTGATGGAGAAGTCCAGCTCGATGCAGGCAGTCTTGCACCGGAAGTGATCAACGCCATGCTTAAACATCTGCCCATTGATATGACCTTTGTGGGGCCTGATGACCGTGTTGCCTATTTTTCACAGACAGAGGAGCGTATTTTTCCCCGCAGTGAAGGGATTATTGGTCGTGAGGTCTCTAAATGTCACCCACCCAAAAGTGTGCATATGGTGGAGGATATTCTTGCCAGGTTCAAAAATGGCGAGCGGGATACGGCAGAGTTCTGGCTGGAGTTAAACGGCGTTTTTATCCATATTCGTTATTTTGCTGTACGCAGTGATGGGGAGTACCTTGGCTGTCTTGAAGTGAGCCAGGATGTAACTGCGATTCGCAAATTGGCAGGGGAAAAACGGCTTCTTGATTGGCAGTAGGAAAATGGAGCAGGTAGTCTTTCGATAGATATACAACGATACATAACGACATACAACAAAGGAGAATATTATGGAATTATTACATCTTGATGAAACCAATGAATACAGAGACGGGCAGATGGCACGTTTTTTTCTGGTGCAAAAATCGGAATATTTCAAGATTATCAATTTTAATCTGGATAAGGGCGTTACCTTCCCTGTGCATTCCCACGATCTTGATGGAGAACTCTCCATTTTGGTTCTGGAGGGAGAGGGCTTTTTTCTTGGTGATAACGGTGTAGAGCTGCCTGCCCGCAAGGGTGATCTACTGGTTTCAGAGATTCGAGAGCCTCATGGCGTTCGTGCCGGAGAGAATAGCACCATGCGTATTTTGGTAACTATTGCTCCGCCGATTTGACCTCTTATTTCTTTAGCGAAAAAAGAGAGTAATCTTTCAATTCCACAATCCCATTGCAGCAGGCCTTTTCGCTATGGTACAGTGGCGGGCATGAATACCTTAATTATGTCTGGAGGGCAAAGCCTTAATCTGGAAGATCTTAACGAATCGCAATATGAGGCGGTAACAACCGTTGATGGGGTGGTGCTGGTTATTGCCGGTGCTGGTTCCGGCAAGACCCGTACCCTTGTTTATCGGGTGGCGCATCTGGTTGAGTGCGGGGTGGCACCAGAAAATATCCTGCTGCTTACCTTTACCCGCAAGGCGAGCCAGGAGATGTTGTGGCGAGCCGGGCAGCTGCTTGGGGGGGACTGCAACCGGGTGGTGGGTGGCACCTTCCATAGTGTTGCCAATATGTTGTTGCGTCGCTATGGCAAAAGCCTTGGCTTCTCTTCCTCTTTTTCCATTATCGACCGTGCCGATGCCGAAGGCATTGTCCATCTGTTGAAATCTTCGCTTAATCTGGGGAAAGGGGATAAACGCTTTCCCAAAAAGAGGGTTATTCTCAATATGATTAGCGGTTCGGTCAATAAATCACTTGATCTGGAGACCCTGATCACCGAGCAGTATAGCCACCTGCTTGACCATCTTGATGATCTGCTTCTCTTAGAAAAACATTATCAGCAGTTCAAGTTTGATCATGGACTGATGGATTATGATGACTTGTTGATTAACTGGCAGAAGCTGTTGCTTGAATCAAGTGAGGTTCGCCAGCAGGTTACAGGGAAATTTTCCCATATTATGGTGGATGAGTATCAGGATACCAATCAAATTCAGGCCGATATTGTGCGAAAAATGGCCGCCGAACATAATAATGTAATGGTGGTTGGCGATGATTCACAGTCTATCTACTCGTTTCGGGGAGCAGATTTTTATAATATTATGCGCTTTCCCGAGATTTTTCCTGATACCAAAATAATCAAGCTGGAAGAGAACTACCGCTCAAGCCAGAATATCCTCTCGCTCACCAATGGCATTATCGAAAATGCCAGCGAAAAGTATGCTAAAACCCTCTATTCCAGCATTGAAGATGAAGAACGCCCCCACCTTTATGCTGGTAGAGATGAGCGCCAGGAAGCCGATTTTATTGTGGAAAAAATTCAGGAGTTGCTGCTTGCCGGAGTGCCGCTTGGTGAGATTGCCGTTCTCTTCCGCTCTGGTTTCCACTCCTATAAGCTTGAACTTGCTCTCACCTCCGCCCATTTTGAATATGAGAAACGGGGCGGCCTAAAACTTACCGAATCGGCGCATATCAAGGACATCGTTGCCTTTTTGCGAGTGCTGGTCAATAGCGATGATACCCTCTCCTGGAGCAGGATTTTATTGCAGCTTGAAGGCGTGGGGCCTGCTACGGCACAAAAAATAGCTATTACTGTTGCTGGAGCAGAAGATCTGCCGCAGGCTCTCTCTACTATAAATCCGGCAAAAAAATGGAGGGAAGGCTACCAGCGTTTGATTGCGTTATTTGAGGAATTACAGGCAGCAGAGCCGCATCCCGCTCTTCTTTATGAGATTGTACGTAACTATTATCAGCCGCTTTTTGAACGGCTTTATAGCGATGATTACCCAAAGCGGGAAAAAGATCTTGATCAGGTAAAAGCCCTGCTTGACGGCTATGATGACCTGCAGGCTTTTATTGATGATACAACTCTTGACCCGCCGGAAAACGGGGTGCAGGAGCCATCAAGTGAGCGGCTGGTGCTATCAACCATCCACTCCTCTAAAGGGCTGGAATTTGACGCCGTTTTTGTTATCGGCCTTGCCGAAGGGCGTTTCCCCCACGCTTCGGCGGGCTTTGGAGACCAGCTTGAAGAGGAGCGGCGGCTGCTCTATGTGGCGGCAACCCGCGCCCGTAAATATCTTTATCTCACCTATCCCCGGCAGATGATGGGGGCAGACCGGCAGTTTCGCCATGCCGGGATGTCGCCCTTTCTTGTTGAGCTGCGTAGTGGGCTTTATGATCGCCTTGATGATATGGCAGAAGCGAGAGAGGCGGCCTACTCCTCGTTGTATAAGGAGAGAAGCCTGCCTCAGAAAAAGAGAAATAGTAAATTGAAGATGGCAGAACTTGCCGTTGGTCAGCGGGTAAGCCACCCTTTTTTTGGCGAGGGGAGTATAGAAAAACTATCGGGGGAGAAGTCTCTGGAGGTACGATTTGACCGGCATGGTGTAAAAACCTTACATCTTGATTATGCCAGATTAACGCTTTTATAATTGCGGGGAAACACGACAGTATGGAGAAGAGCCTATGGATGATTTTTGTGTAAGGGATTTAATGGTTCCCATTTCAGAATATGCCACGGTAGAGGTTGGCACCACCATGCTTGATGCCCTGCTGGAGCTGAGAAGTGTGCAGTTTGCCCATACAGATCGTAAGTATCTGCATCGGGGCATTCTGGTTCTTGACGATCAGCATAATGTCGTGGGGAAGATCAGCCAGTTGCGGGTATTGAAGGCGGTTATGCCGCAAGGTTCAAAGCTTGCGGATGTCGATCTGCATCAGTTTGGTTTCAGCTCCTCTTTTATCCAAGGGATGGAGATAAATTACCGGCTTGGTCATAAAATCACCAACAAAGATAATTTACGCGCCATTGCCAATCTCAGGGTGGAGGAGTTTATGCAAACTCCAGAGCCGGGCGAATTTGTTGATGAAGATGCCAGCCTTGATGATGCCATCTATCAGCTGGTATCAAGAACTCATTTAAGCCTTCTTGTTACCCGTGGGGGAAAAATTGTTGGTGTGCTGAGAATGAGCGACGTCTTTGCTGCACTCTCTCAGGAGATTGAGCTCTGTTCCCGCGAGCTGCACAGTGAAAAGGGATAGCCGCAGAATGGGTAAATAGCGTTCCCTACTAATTTTAACCGGTATCAAGTCATGAAAGAACTCAACCATCTTTTCAACCATATTGTCCGCCGGGTGAATATCGGCCTGCGCAAGATTGATTTTGATGTCAGCCCCTTTGCCGACCAGCTTATTCCGGCAGAGCAGATGAGCAAGTTCTATGCCTTTTATGGCATAACTATGGATCATCCTCTCGATCTGCAATTTTCCGGCTCTGCCCTTGCCGGCAGTTATTTCCTGGGGAAGTGCAAGGTGAAAAATTCTCTGCTCTATAAAAGTGATATTCGCGGCGATGAGCTAAAGCGCAAGGGCGATGTTTTGCATTATGACGATGATAAGGAGCTTGATATTGTGTTGAAGCATGATGAGAAAATTGATATCTCAAACAGTGTGCTTATCAAGACGCTGGTGCATAATTTCTCGCATAATCCAGAATCGGTTGAGGAGTTTTTTATCCGTAACACCATGTCGATGGATTATGCCAATATCCATGGCTCGCCCTCCGATGGCTGTTTTCTTGGCCCCTTTGCTACTGTTGATTTAACCACCATGCGCAATAGTGTGATAGGCTCCTACTCCTATCTGCAGACTGGTGGAATCTCCTCTCTTGATGTACAGCCGGGAACGGTATGGGTGGAAAAACCGGGGCAGTTCAATTTTCTCTATACCTATCCGCAAGAAGAGTTAAGACACTATATTTCGCTCTCTCCTGATAAGGTGCCCTGGGGAGTGTTGGTCGATTTTATCGAGGAGCGGAAAGAGAAATTCCAGCGGATTTTCGATTTTGTCAATATGGAGGAGATCAGTTCTGTTCCTGATACCGCTTCACTCGACCGTTATGCGGTGGTGATCCCCAAAACAGAGATTGCCGATAATGTGCTTATCTCCCAGCGTGCCTATCTGGAAAATTCAAAGATGGGCAAGGGAGCCAATACCCAGGAAAACTCCTTTATTATCAATTCGGTCATGGAGGGCTGCGATGTGGCGGCTCACGGTGCCAAACTGGTCTATACCACCTTGCAGCCCAATGTCTTTGTTGGCTTTAACAGCTTTATCTATGGAAAAAAGGAGGCAAAGATAACCATCGGCAAAGACTCTATTGTAATGCCGCATACCATTATTGATTGTAGTGAGCCGCTTGATGTGCCGCCGCATACGCTGGTATGGGGGCTTATTCGCAACCAGAGTGAGTTGGTAAATAATTCGGTCGATCTTGATTATTTTTCCACCATTCAGTCCTCTTTTTCCAAGGGGCGGATGTTTTTTGAAGGCAATGGCGGTGCTTTTGTTAAGGCCTTTAAGGATCGTATCCACCATATTCTGGAGGTAAATGGTGCTTTTTATGATAATGGTAACAATGCCGGCCATGCGCAGCGCAACCAGAATCTGGCACTCAATACCATTCAGCCCTTTCAGTTTGGCGATATGGAGGGGATGTATCCCTCCATCAAGATTGGGCTGTAGCATCTATGGCTGAGCAAAAAAATTATCGGCAGGTACGGGATTTTCTTGATAACCTGCAGATGCATAAGATCAAGCTGGGGCTTGATGCAATGCGCCATTTTCTTGCCAAGGTGGGCAATCCTGAAAAAAAACTTGCCTTTGTTCATATTGCCGGAACCAATGGCAAGGGCACGGTTTGTGCCGCCTTAAAGGAGATTTTATGTCGATCCGGCTATAAGGTGGGGGCATATACCTCTCCTCATCTGCATTCTGTGCGCGAGCGTTTTTCTATCTGCGGCCAGAATATCAATGAAGCCGATTTTGCCCGCCTTGGCGGCAAGATTATTGATGCGTTGGGCGGCGATTCCATCACCTATTTTGAATTTGTTACTGCTCTGGCATTACTATGGTTTGCTGAAAAAGAGGTCGATCTGGTGTTGCTGGAAACAGGTATGGGCGGGCGGCTTGATGCAACCAATGTGGTAACACCCCTCGCTTGCGTAATTACCAGTATTAGCATGGATCATCAGGCTTTTTTGGGTGAGAGGGAATTATTAAGCCGGGGGTGCCGGTGGTTTCTGCGGCAACAGATGAAGCTGCTGCGGTTATTGCGCAAAAAGCGGCAGATTGCGCCGCACCTCTCTATCGTCTGCATCATGATTTTGATTATAAGCAGGAGGCAGGAGGGAGCTGGAGCTGGCAGGGCGGGAGCCTGGGGCAGGATATTAGCGGTCTTGTCTCCGGCAGTGTTAGTCTTGCTCAGCAGGAAAATGAAGCCCTTGCCCTTGCGGTGCTGCCTTTGCTTATCGGGCATGGCTTTCGGGTGGCGGATGCGCAGATTCGTGCTGCTTTGTCCGCTCTTGTTTGGCCGGGGCGGATGGAGCAAATCAGAATTAAACGGGCAGGTAAAAAACTCTCCTTTTTACTTGATGGTGCCCATAACCGTGCTGGGGTGGCAAATCTTGCTGCCACTCTGAAAAAACACTTTCCCGGGCGCCGCCTTGCCATTTGGGGCAGTATGGCCGATAAGGATTTATCTGGAATGTTGCAGGAAATTGACGGTCTTTTTGCCAAAATCTTTTTAAGCAAAGCCCCCGGCGAACGCTCTGCTCAACCCGAAACAATTTATGCAGCCCTTCCGCAGCAGGCAAGGGCACAGGCTATTTGTCTGCCGGATGTTAATCAGGCATTAGCACAGGCAATAGATCTGGCAGTAGAGGGCGATCTGATTGTTATTGCCGGTTCGCTCTATCTGGTTGGTGCTATTCGGACACTGCTTCTGGAGGAAGAGAAATAATGGCACGCCGCAAAAAAAAAGCGATTGATCCGTACTCTTTTTGGGAGTTGGATATGCCTGATGCGGCGGATATTCGCCGGGAAAAAAACAAGGCAAGAGATTTGCGCAAGACCCGCTGGTGGCAGCAGCAGACGGCTTCCGGCTGTTGTCATTATTGCGGCAAAGAGGTTGGCTCTACAGCCCTTACCATGGATCATCTGCTGCCCCTATCAAAGGGCGGACGTTCCAGTAAGGAGAATATTGTAGCCTGTTGTAAAGAGTGTAATAGTCTGAAAAAAAGTATGATGCCCATTGAATGGGATCAATATTGCGAAAAATGCAGGGAGTCTGAGAAAATATCCTGATTGGTCGTATTTTTACCGTTTTTATAGAGAGGGGAAGCCGTGGAAAAGATTACCGCCGAAATAACCGGAATGCATTGCGCTGCCTGCTCTACCCGTATTGAAAAGGTGGTGGGAAAGATGGAGGGGGTGGAGAGCTGTTCGGTAAATCTTGCCACTGGCAAGGCGGTATTCATCTTTAGTGCCCCCGCTTCCTTTGCTGCCATTTGTGAGCGCATTGCCGTACTTGGCTTTGGTGCAAAAGAGGCACAGGAGGGGTATGAAGAGGCATTTCGCCGCCAGCAGCAAGAGGCCGCTGCGGCCCAAAAAAGGCTGCTGCCACTTTGCCTGCTCTCCCTTATGCTTATGGGTATTGCCATGGCACCGATGGCAGGTTTTGCCCTGCCCTCCTTCCTTTCGCCCCTGCATTATGGCCTGTTGCAGCTTATATTGCTTATTCCTGCATTATGGCTGGGCAGGAATTTTTATCTTAGCGGCTTTCCCGCCCTGTTTCGGGGGGTACCCAATATGGATTCCCTTATTGCCATCGGTACCAGTGCTGCGGTGTTTTATTCCGGCTGGAATTTACTGCTGATTATGCTGGATCCTGCGAAAAATGGCGGGTTGATCCATGATCTCTATTTTGATTCTGCCGCCATGCTGCTGGCCTTTATCTCCATCGGTAAATATATGGAAAGCCGCTCCAAGGCGCGCACCTCCTCTGCTATCCGCCAGTTAATGGAGCTTGCCCCGGATACGGCAATGCTGATTGAAGATGGGGAACTGCGCGAAGTTGCGGTAACCTCTATTGTACTGGGCAATCATCTGCTTATCCGCCCCGGAGAGAGAATCCCGGTGGATGGCGAAATTGTTGCGGGCAACTCTTCTGTGGATGAATCAATGCTTACGGGTGAGCCAATCCCGGTAGAAAAGAGCGTGGGCGATGCCGTTTTTGGCGGCACGCTCAATAAAAATGGCTCACTTACCATCGCTGCCACCAGGGTTGGGGCGGGCACTACGCTTGCTCGTATTATCCGTATGGTGCAGGATGCCCAAGGGTCTAAAGCACCCATTGCCAATCTAGCCGATAGAATAAGTCTCTATTTTGTGCCGGTGGTTATCTGCCTGGCACTGCTTGCCGCCTGTGGCTGGTATTTTTTTGCTGGAGCAGGCTTTGCTTTTGCCTTGCGTATTTTTATTGCCATGCTGGTTATCGCCTGCCCTTGTGCCATGGGGCTGGCAACGCCCACTTCTATTATGGTGGCAACCGGGCGGGGAGCGCAGCTTGGCGTATTGGTAAAAAGCGGTGCGGTGCTGGAGACGGCGGGGGCTATCGATTGTGTGGTTTTTGATAAAACCGGTACATTAACCGCGGGCAAACCAACGGTAACGGATATTTATTCTCTTTCATCCTTAGCAGAAGAGAACATCCTCTCTATTGCCGCAGGGGTTGAACGACAATCGGAGCATCCACTGGCAGAGCCTGTTATTGCTGCGGCAAAAGAGAAAGATATTGCCCCTGCTGCTGTCTCTTCGCTTACCGCTATTCCCGGCAGAGGGCTTGATGCAGAATGTTCTGCGGGCAAGATCCTGTTGGGTAATCTGGCATTGATGGAAGAGCGAGAAGTGGCTGGAATAAAGGAACATCTCCCTGCCTTTGCAAAATTGGCAGCGGAGGGAAAAACGGTGCTGTTTCTGGCGGTGGATGGTGTTTTATCCGGTTATCTGGCGGTGGTCGATTCCCTAAAGCCGGATGCGCCTGCGGTGGTAGAAAAATTGCGGGGAAAGGGTATTGATGTGGTAATGCTTACCGGAGATACCATACAGACGGCAAAGGCTCTGGCGGCAGAGGCAGGAATTGAGCGAGTGATTGCCCAGGTTTTACCAGAGCAAAAGGAAGCAGAGGTACGAAAACTGCAAGATCAGGGTAAAAAAGTGGCAATGGTGGGAGATGGCATTAACGATGCCCCGGCTCTTGCCAGAGCTGATATTGGCATTGCCATGGGCGGCGGTATTGATGTGGCCATTGAAACTGCCGATATTGTGCTGATGGCAGATAACCTGAGCGGTGTGCAAACTGCCCTTGCTCTGGGTGCTGCTACGGTAAAAAATATCCGGCAAAACCTGTTCTGGGCATTTGCCTATAATTCAGTGGGAATCCCCATTGCTGGCGGTCTACTGGTACTGTTTGGCGGCCCTGCCCTAAACCCGATGATTGCCGGAGCGGCAATGGCAATGAGTTCTGTTTCGGTGGTAACAAATGCCCTGCGACTGCGTAATTTTTCTGTTACTTAAGCAATTTCCCCTTGCCGCCATAGCGAAACAGGTTGTAATCAAGCGCAATTTGCAGCCATTCAATGGTTTTTTTCTCCCATTTTCTTCTTTGTTTCTTTGGAGATGCCGGAGTTTCGGTTTGTTCTGTTGTCTGCACTTGTTCGTCAATATTGGCTTGTTCCATTGCTCTGCTCCATTTTTGCATAAATATTTTTTAGAAAGCAAAAGACCCTTTGCCCAATCACTATAGCAGACTGTCTTTTTTTTTCATAGAAAAAGCAGTTGGTTTTTTCTAATAATTTCTTGACAATGGACGCCGCTAAAGTATAGTTGAGTGGTTATGTATACGCTTGTAAGGTCGTTAGAACATAGAAGGTTGAGGTAAAAATATGAAGAAGTTTTTATTGTTTTTTTTGACAGCAGGTTTGTTGAATGCTGGTAGTGCGATGGCTGGTACAATCAATATTGAGCAGGTGGTAACGCCAGGTGATCTCATAAGGAAAGGTAGCTTAAGCTGGGATACTGATGAGGGCAAGCCGCTAGGTTCAGAGGAAGGAGTGCATGCACCGGGATTTGGTAATAGTTCTTTCTTTTCAGATGTTACGGGTAGTGCTATTGGTGGAGGCAGGGATTATACTGCATTGCGTATAGATCATAGTTTTTTTGGTGATGAAGAAGTAACTATTAACGACATTAACAGCTTTACATACTGGACAAAAAATGTTGGTGTTAAGCAGGATGGCACGTTGATGCGTGACTGGCAGGTGAAGATTTATACCGGGGAAGAGAAAAGTTTCTGGTTTTTTACTTATATGGATTGGTACAATCGGGTGAATTATAAGCCAGGTTCTGCCAAGGATTCGGAGTGGCATCAATGGAGCTTGTTTGGAGATGATACTGTTGGCGTTGAATGGGTAAAAAAATATTCTTCGGGTTCGGCTGATTTCGCAAATGAACCAATTGCCTATATCGATATCATTGCTGGCTATCAAACAAATAGCCCCGAAGTGCAAAGCTATCTTGATGGCATAGAAATCACATATAAGGGCAATAATACCATTAAGCTGGATTTGGAGGCGAGAAATCCTACCCCAGACCCTACCCCAGACCCTGTTCCCGAGCCAGCAACCATGGCACTTTTAGGTTTCGGCCTTTTAGGCATTGGTGCTTTTCGTCGGAGGGCGAAAAAGCAATAAGCCTATTACATAAAAAAGTTTCCTTAGCGGTCATATTTCTAACAAATATGACCGCTTTTTTTATTGTCTTTGGTTATAATCAGAGCCGTGAACACTCAGATCAAATAACTACAGGATAATCCTATGGAGCTTACCACCGATATTTATATCGTTTTTTCCTTGCTTGGCCTTGCCATCTTCCTTTTTGCCACCGATCTACTGCGGGTGGATATGGTTGGCGTTTTGATGATGGTGCTGCTGCCCCTAACCGGAGTGCTTTCTGCTGAGGATGCCATTGCCGGGCTAAGCTCCAATGCGGTGGTCTCCATTATTGCGGTGATGATCCTTGGTGCCGGGCTTAATAAAACGGGCGTTATGCATGTGGTTGCCGGGCATATTATAAAGATTGCTGGTAAAAGCGAGAACCGGATTATGGCGGTTATTTCCATTACCGTGGCGATCATCTCCAGTTTTATGCAAAATATTGGTGCCGCCGCCCTTTTTATGCCGGTAACCCTACGTATTTGCAGGCGTCTCAACTGTTCTGCCAGCCATATCCTGATGCCGATGGGGTTTTGTGCCATTATTGGCGGCTGTTTAACCCTGGTTGGCTCCAGCCCCTTGATTATGGTCAATGATCTTATGGCAAACTGGTGGGCAAGTGCCGCCGCCAGCGGCAGGGAGCTTCCAGCCTTTGCTCCCTTGGGGCTGCTTTCGGTAACGCCCATTGGTATTGCTTTGCTTATTTCTGCCCTTCTCTATTTTATCTTGTTTGGCAAAAGAGTGCTTCCCGCCGCTGTTTGTGGTGAAGATGACATCTGTATGGATAGGCGGCTGATGGAGATTTATGGCAGTGAGGTTGGGCATGGCTATGAACTGTTTATCCCTGAAGGATTTTCTCCAGCCACTCTTGGCGAGCTGGAGATTCGCCCCCGCTACCATATTACCGTGGTGGGTGTTGCCAAGGAGGGAGGTTATAATAAAAACCTCTCCCCGCAAAAAGATACGCTGCTTGAACCGGGAGATTCCTTGTGGGTGATGAGTTCAGAGGCGCATATTGAGCGTCTGGTAACAGAGCTTGGCTGGAAAATAAAGCCCGAATTTGACATCTTTGCCGGAGATAACAGCCCCGATGAAAGCGGCATAATGGAAGGGGTGGTTGTCCATCACTCCAGTTTAAGCACTCATACCATGGAAGAACTCAGTTTTCGCAGGCTCTATCATGTCAATCCTCTTGCCATTGTTCGTGGCGAGGAGGTTATTATGGAGAGAATCAATGAGACCAAGCTGCAACAGGGTGATACTATCTTATTGCAGGGAAAATGGAAGCAGTTTCGTTTGCTGAAAAAGGAGATGGATCTGGCTCTTCTTGGTGAAATTCATGGAGAGGAGCTGCAGCCGGAAAAGGCTGGTGCAGCTATATTTTCCCTGCTGTTGGCACTGGTTTTGGCACTTGTTCTCCATGTAAAACTCTCCATTGCCCTGCTCACAGGTGCCTTGGTGATGATTCTTACCCGGGTGATTCGTGCCGATAGAGCCTATGAGGCAGTGGATTGGCGGACAATCTTTCTGCTTGCCGGGCTTATTCCTCTGGGCACCGCCTTTGAACGAACCGGTGCCGCCGCCTGGATTGCCCAGCAGGTTCTTGATTTGGCCGGAACGCCGCAGCCTCTGCTGCTGCTGGCCATTATCTCCTGCTTAACCGCTTTTTTCTCTCTGGTGGCATCCAATGTGGGGGCAACGGTATTGATGATTCCTCTGGCGATGAATATGGCCGCCTCTGCCCATACCGATCCGGTGATGGCGGCTCTGGTGGTGGCTGTCTCTGCCTCCAACACTTTTATCCTGCCCACTCACCAGGTAAATGCGCTGATAATGCGCCCTGGAAATTATAATACGAGGGACTTTATCAAGGCCGGTGTGGGTATGACGATGGTCTATCTGTCGGTACTGCTTGGCTGCCTGAAATTTTTCTATGGAATTTAGATATATTTTCGATATATTAGGATGTTGCATTTTTCGTAAAATGTCTATTCTTTCAATTGGCGGCCATAAAACTTTCAATTAGCCGCAATAAAACTTTCAATTGGTCGGGATAAAACTTGCAATTGGCCAGCTTTATTTTTACAATTGGTCATTATGAAAGAGCAATGTATCTATCCCCGTTATCTCTGTCGTCGTCTTGACGAAGCCCTGCTTGATACCCCTGTGGTTCTGATTCACGGACCACGGCAGTGCGGCAAGACAACGCTGGCGAAAATGGTTGGCAAAAAGAGAGGTTTTACCTATTACACCTTTGATGATGATGTGCAGCGGGCAGCGGCACAGACTGACCCGGTTGGGTATGTGGCTGATTTGCCAGAGAGGGTTATTCTTGATGAAGTGCAGCGGGTGCCGGAGCTGTTTACCTCTCTAAAGGCGGAAGTGGACAGGAGGCGGCAGCCAGGTCGCTTCATCCTTACTGGTTCGGCAAATGTACTGCTGGTGCCCCGGTTGGGAGATTCGCTGGCAGGCCGCATGGAGATTCTGCGGCTCCACCCCTTATCGCAGACAGAGCTTGTGGGAGAAGAGAGCTCTTTTTTATCATCGCTTTTCTCTGATTCCCTTGCTGCAGGAAGGTTAAGTGGGCAACGGCTGGGGATAAATCTCGCCGAGCGGGTAGCAGCCGGGGGATATCCGGCAGCATTGGCACGCTCTACACCACGGCGGCAGATGGCCTGGTATAGGGATTATGCCGATACCTTGATGCAGCGTGATGTTGCTGATTTGGCACGAATCCATACTCTGGACGCCTTGCCTCGCTTATTATCTCTGGCTGCTGGACAGACGGCATCTCTGATCAATATAAGCGAACTTGCCGCACCTTTTCAGATAAGCCGCCCTACCATTCGCCAATATATGACACTGTTGTCGCATATATTTTTACTCGAAGAACTGCCACCCTGGCATAGTAATCGGATGAAACGCCTTATCAAAACCCCCAAACTGCATCTTGGTGATACCGGGCTTGCCTGCGCCTTGCTCGGGGTGGATGCTTCAATGTTGTGGAAAGACCGCACTCTTTTTGGCCACCTTCTGGAGACCTTTGTTTATCAGGAATTGCAAAGACATGCAAGCTGGCATGATGATGTTATTCGATTCAGCCATTTCCGCAGTAAGAACAAGGCCGAGATAGACATTGTTCTTGAGTGTTGCGGAGAGCTTGCCGGAGTTGAGGTAAAGGCTGCAGCAACGGTAACTGCCGATGATTTTAAGGGATTACAACAATTTCAACAGTCAGCGAAAGAGAGGTTTGTTGCTGGAGTGTTGCTCTATGATGGAGATTCGGTTGTGCCTTTTGGCCGCAATCTCTACGCACTGCCCATCTCTTCTCTTTGGCAGCGTTTTTGATTGTCTGTATACATTTGAGAAGAGATAAAGCCTTGCGGGCTTTTTTGAGTAATCTACAGACCCTTATAAAATCTGCGCCAAAAACTCCTTGGTGCGTGGATGCTGCGGCTTTTCAAAAAAGGCCTGCGGGCTGTTTTCCTCGACAATCTCGCCCGCATCCATAAACAGCACCCGATGCGCCACCTTGCGGGCAAAACCCATCTCATGGGTTACTACCAGCATGGTCATCCCTTCTTCAGCAAGGCTGATCATCACCTCCAGCACCTCCTTTACCATCTCCGGGTCAAGGGCGGAGGTCGGCTCATCAAAGAGCATCACCTTGGGCTGCATACAGAGACTGCGGGCAATGGCCACCCGCTGGCGTTGTCCGCCAGAGAGCTGGCTGGGGAATTTATCCGCCTGTTCGGCAATACACACCTTTTGCAGATAGTGCATGGCGGTTTTTTCTGCCTCTTTACGGGGGATTTTTCTGGTATGGATTGGCCCCAGGGTAAGGTTATCAAGAATGGAGAGGTGGGGAAAAAGATTAAAATGCTGAAAGACCATACCCACTTCGGTACGCACCTTTTCGATATTTTTCATATCATCGCCCAGCTCGGTATCATCAACCACAATGCTGCCGCTCTGATGTTCCTCAAGACGGTTGATACAGCGGATAAGCGTCGATTTCCCCGAGCCGGACGGCCCACAGATAACAATCCTCTCCCCTGGCTGGACGATAAGATCAATATTTTTTAATACATGAAAATCCCCATACCACTTGTTCATCTTGTCAATGGTGATAATGGGCTTTTCTGTAGATGGTGCTGTCATGCCCTATTTTTCCTGCTGAACTCATGAACGGTATCAATCATCAGCTTTGCTTTTTCGGGCGGGGTAAACTGGTTGATGCCATGACCAAGATTAAAGATATGCCCTTTCGCTTCTGTTGCAGCTTCAAGAATCCCTATTACCCGCTGGCGTAGTTTTTCCTCCGGTAGCATCAGGGAAAAAGGGTCAAGATTGCCCTGCACGGCCTTATTGCCTACCTTGCTGATGGCATAGGCAATATCAACCCGCCAGTCAAGGCCGATAACATCGGCACCGGACTGGGCAGAAAGCTCCAGCAGGGTTGCACCATTATTGGCAAAATAGATCAGCGGCACCTGCGGCAGATCCGGCGTTTTTAACGCCTCCATTATCTCCTGCACATAGGGCAGAACATATTCGGCAAAATCCATCGGTGCCAAAATCCCTGCCCAGCTGTCAAACAGCTGAATCGCCTGCGCCCCCGCCTTTATCTGCTCTCGCAGATAATCAATAGTTGCATCAGTGATTTTTCGCTGTAACTGGTGAAAAACCTCCGGCGCAGTGTACATCATCTTTTTGGTTTCCCAAAAGGCCTTGGAGCTGCCCCCTTCAATCAGATAGGTGGAGCAGGTAAAGGGGGCACCGGCAAAACCAATCAGCGGCACTTTCAGTTCCCCTCGTAGTAAGCGGATGGTTTCCATCACAAAAGAGAGCTCTTCTGCCGCCTGCGGTACCACCAGCTTATCGACATCCGCCTTGCAGCGCACCGTCTGCGGGAAAACGGGCCCTCGCCCTTCATGAAATTCAAGGGCTGCCCCCATCGCCTCCATCAGAGTAAGAATATCGGAGAAAAGAATCGCCGCATCAACCCCAAGTCGTTCAATGGGCTGCAGGGTAACTTTTACGCACAACTCGGGATTTTTGCATAAATCAAGAAATTCAATGCCCTCACGCACCGCCTTATACTCTGGCAGATAGCGGCCAGCCTGGCGCATCATCCATACCGGGGTATAGTCTGTTTTTTTGCCGTAGCAGGCATCAAGAAAGGTTGTATTCATCACTGCCCTCCCTGGGCTATACGAGTGGAAATATAATTTTTGGGTATATGGTTACAAAATGGCTCTTCTCCGAGAAAATCCCCGGTCATGGAGTAGGCTCTGGCACGGCAGCCGCCGCAGACGTTGATATACTCACATTTGCCGCAGGTGCCGCCATAACCCTTAAAGTCTCTCAGCTGCTGGAAAAGTTTTGCCTCTTCCCAGATTTTCTTAAATGGCGTAGAGCCGATATTGCCCGCCGCCTTGGGGAAATAACTGCAGGGCAGCACCTCGCCATCCACATTGATCAGGCAGATCAGCTGCCCGGCAAGACATCCCTTGGAGCCGCCGGTGGAAAACTGCAGGTTGCGCCGCACTACCTTCTCCTGTGCTGCTCTGGCCCGTTCACGGATAATCCGGTAGTAGTGGGGGGCGCAGGTGGGGCGCATCAGTAGTTCGTTCTCCTTTTTTTCCACATCATAATGCCAGTTAAGGATTTCATCGTAGAGTTTATCGGGGATCAACTCTTCCATAATATCCTCACCCCGGCCAGTGGGCACAATCATAAACATATACCATGCAGTGGCACCCAGCTCTTTTACCAGCTTGTAAATTTCGGGAATTTCATGCTGATTGCGCACGGTAAAGGAGGAGTTTATCAGAAAAGGGATGTTATGCTCATTAAAGAGGCGGATGGCGTTCATTGTGCCGTCAAACGCCCCTTGCTGATTACGAAAATTATCATGAGTTCCAGCCGTTGCCCCATCCAGACTTAACGACACCATACGGATACCGCTCTCCTTGATGGCGCGGCAAGTTCTCTCTGAAACCAGCGTCCCATTGGTGGCCAGACACATGCGCAGCCCCTTGTCGGTGCCATATTGCGCAATGTCAAACACATCCTCTCGCAACAGCGGTTCCCCGCCGGAAAGCACCATTACCGGGCTGGCATAGCTGGTTATATCGTCAATTATTCTTGTGGCCTCGCTATAGCTGAAATCGGGATGTCCTGCCAGGGTAAGCTCTGAAGAAGAGCGGCAGTGGACACACTTCAGGTTGCAGCGGCGGGTGATCTCCCAGGCGATCCATTTGGGTTGAAACTGCATAATGTTTATTGGTAACTCTTACTTTTTTGTTTAATTCCGGTATGTTGCGGAGAAGTTGAGGCAGTCCCTCAAGATAAAATGTTAGAGTAAGAGTATAGTTTTTTTCAAATTCGTCAAATGGAATTTTGCGTCAAAGAACAGGAAAATGTTCTATCATATTGTTTTATAGTATTTTTTTATCTTTTAAATAAAGTTCTTCCAGTTTTCCAGCAGAGAGGGGTTTTTCAAAGAAATAGCCCTGGATGGTGTTGCAGCCCAATGCCTCAAGAATTGCCAGTTGCTCTTGTATCTCGACTCCTTCGGCAACGGTCGTCAATGACAAGCCCTGTGCCATCTTGATAATGGCATTGATAATATGGTAGTCATCATGCCCCTGCTCTATATTGTCAACAAGCTCCTTGGGGATTTTTAGTTCGTCAATATTAAAGAGTTTCAGGTAGCTCAAGGAGGAGTAGCCGGTACCAAAATCATCAATGGAGATCTTTATTCCCATGCTGCTGATGTCAGCGAGCAGCTGGCGCATATATTGTGGTGCAGTCATGGCACTATATTCGGTTATCTCTATGCCGATCCATTCAGGTCTTACCCCGATCTCCACTATTTTTTCGAGGAAATTTTTAACAAACAGCTTGTTATGGATGGTTTTGGGCGAGATGTTGACATTAACGATATAATTTGTGCCATACGCCTCATTCCATGCCTTGATTTGCTGAAAGGCGGTATTGAATACCCGGTCGCTGATTTCATCAATTTTACCAATACGCTCAGCCAGCGGGATAAACTCTGCCGGAGAGGAAACCGGCTTGCCATCTTTACCAAACCAGCGAACCAGAGCCTCCAGTTCATAGATTCTCTTATCGGCAACATTTACCTTGGGCTGGTAAAAGAGCGTAAGTTCCTCGGTGAAATTTGGTTGTTGCATTTTTTTCTCAAGAAAAACCCTTCGTTTCAGCTCGTCGCTAAGGACTGGGGAGTGGCAAATAAAGCGGGTGTCTTCCTGCTGTTTTGCCTTGCGCATTGCATTATCGGCATATTTAAGTAACTCTTGGACACTTTTTGTATGTTGCGGATAGCGGGCAATACCCATCCTTACATTTATACTGAGATCAATCTTGCCAACCTTCAGCGGGCTTTCAACGGTAGTAACAATAAGGCGGGCAAGGGCTTCACTCTCTCTTTTCTCATTGCCCTCCAAAAGAACGGCAAATTCATCTGCACTGCAGCGAAAAAGAGAGAGTTCCTTGTGCTGTTGCTGTATTTTGGTAAGCCGGTTTGCCACCTTCCGCAAGACAATATCTCCCGTCTCTATTCCGTGGATATTATTGATTATCTTAAAGCGAACAATGTTGATAAAAAAGAAGGTGAAAGCCTGCTTTTCTGCCGCATAAAGATTGAGCTTTTCAATAAGACACGAGCGGTTCTGCAGCCCGGTAAGGGCATCGATGGTAAGCTCCTCTACCAATCGGGCATTGATATTGTATGTTCGTTGTACAACCGTATCCATCCGCTGCAGGATAGCAAGAATAAACATTAGCAGCAGAAATACCGGTGTAGAGAG